>OBXO01000035.1_pt1 | contig 182910 bp, 163 predicted proteins | sample 1501431 | NCBI WGS metagenome assembly OBXO01 (sample SAMEA2580163, study PRJEB22360) | human gut metagenome | biome: human gut; feature: human-associated habitat; material: faeces | place: Denmark | collected 2008/2010
TTACAGCATATGTCTTATCCTCAACAGATACTTTTCTTTTAGACATAAAATATGCTCCCTCCTAAGTGACAAGTTTTTATTATTTCACTTGTCTACCTAGAAGGGAGCATATCAGATTTAGAAATCGTTAAAGCGACAGCCCCTTGCAAATTTTTATATACACTTTTATTATCGCTCTATATTTTCCGCTAATGTCATCAACAGCTTATCACCATTCCGATTAATCATCTTCATTTATTTCGTGGTTACTGAGCAATGACCTGAGTTTCGCCCCGCCAGATTTTATATTTCTAAAAATAGTCAGGTGAAATAGTTCAATTAACCTTTTCACCTGACTATTTACATAGCAAAGAGTCTCTGTACAATTACTTAGTGTAACAGCACTCATTCTACCAATATTTTTTAAAAATCTAATTCTTAATAATCAAACTGACGATAATATCTACGAATAGAAAGTGGATGTCTTAAAAACAGCTCCATATATGCATCTACACGATTATTAACACCATGCATTACCAAATGAGAAATTGTTCCTCTAAATTCTGGACTAATTCCTTTTAATTCATGTTCTTTTGTATCAATAATAGTATAGTTTGCATTTACACGTGGAAGAAATTTTGCAACACGCTCAGCTAATGGTCGTTGTTCATCCTCTCCCATAAACAGAGTAACTGGTGTATCTTCAACGATAATCTCCTGCATTCCGTGGAAAAATTCTTGACAGCTAATAGATTTTGTACGGATCCACATCTGCTCCTCCCAATAGCACATAGCATAGGAATAGGTTGCCCCATACTGATTTCCTGATCCAATAAAGTAATGAGGAAGATCTTTATGTTCTTTCCAAAATGCCACCTTATTTTTTGCATACTCATATGCCCACTCATCGGAATCTTTCTCAACCTGAGCTAATACATCCGCAAGATTAGCTTCCATCTCTTTATTATAACGGTCATAATCATCAAATTCACCATTTTTATACATCAAGTAATTTGCAACCATATAAAATTTCAACTGCTCATTCATTGGATAAACAATCAGATAATCTTGCTTGTCAGGCTGTGTGAGAGTAGTACCTGGATTATCGATGAATGAAAATACTTTTGCACCTTTTTCATGTACTCTGTCCACTAATTCAACCATTTCTTTTGTATTTCCAGATACTGAAGATATAATTACTACAGATTTATTTGTAAATTTTTTGTTTCCTGTAGTCAAAAACTCAGCTGCATTTTCAACAAATACTGGAAGCTTTGAACGGCCACGCATATATACTTCCACCTGCATACTGGAAGCATAAGTACCTCCAATACCAATAAAATAGATTCCATCAAATCCTTCTTCCCAGATTTGATCAATAATTTTTTCAATCTGCGGACGAAGAGCAAGTGCTCCATTCACACTATCAATCTGTGCTTGCTCGTTAAAATTACGCAAACAAGCTCCTTCTGTTTCTTTCCACGCTTTTGCTTCATATTTCATAGTTGATATCTCCTTTCACTACTTTCTTTTTAATACAATTTCGTTGTCTGCAAATCTAAATTTAAGAAAAATTGTATAGCACGTTGAATCATTTTATCCCAATAAGGCCACTCATGATCCCCTGGTCCTTCCATATAAACATGACCATAACCATTACTTTCAGCAACTTTTCTAAATTTCTGATTATTTTCATATAAGAAGTCTTCTGTACCACAAAATTGAATTAACCTTGGACGATTTTCGTCTTTAGCAAGTTTCTCTACCAAAAACAGTGGATTTTCCCACTCTTCTGGTTTTCCTGCTTCTCCATGAAAACTCTGTATTTCTTGTGGCGACATATCTTCCCAATTTCCGGCAAGTACCATCTCCGTAAATCCTACATAATCGAGTACTCCTGATAAACTTGCCACAGCTTCATACTTCTCTGGTCTATTCAATGCAATCTTCACTGCACCATATCCACCCATACTCTCTCCAGCTATAAATGTATTTTCTCGTCTTTGATCCAAATGAAACCATTTCCCACAAATAGCTGGAAGTTCATCTGCAACATAATGGAAATAATCAATTCCAACTTTTCCTGTTGTGTAAAAACTACGTTGAACTTCAGGCATAATTATTATGAAATTATATTTTTTTGCATAATATTCAATTTTAGAAAATCGCGTCCATTCATCACTATTTCCTGACAGTCCATGAAGTAAATAAAGAACCTTCGGTGTTCCCTCATAAAGAGGTGTTACATCATTAGAAACATCCGGGAAAATAACATTAATCTGTGTTGTCATTCTTAAATTTTTGGAATAAAAATTTCCTGTAAATAATCCCATTATTTTAATTTTACCTTTTATCTGAAAATTGTACATTAAAGTTGCATTTATCACCACGCACATAATTGCGATTGAATTCGATTGCCCTTCCATCCGTATCATACGTAAGACTTTGAAACAACATCACGGGTGTTCCTGCATCTATTCCCAACAGTTTTGCATCATTCAAACTAGGACGAACCAAATCCAATGTCTGCTCTGCTTCCGCTAAATGAATCCCATACATTTCATATACTTCATACACAGAAAACACCGATAAATCAATCCCCTCCATTTTGGGAATTAAATAATGCGGTATATATAATTCCTCTAAAGAAATCGAATCTCCGTCAGCATAACACATGCGCTTAATATAAAAAATAGGATCTTCTGGTTTAATGCCGAACATGTTTCCATACAAATTTCCTGCCATTCTTAGATACTTAGACACAATTCTAAAAGATGGTTTCATATTCCTATCTACTATCGTCTGCGTAAAGCCTTCTAACTTCTCCATGTTTCGTTCGATTTTATGTCCTAAAACGTATACTTCTTTATCAGAAATATATTTCAACAATCCTTCTTTGACCAAGACTTCTATGGCTGTTCTCACGATTTGCTTCTGAACACCAAACATTTCAGCCAATTCTGTATCAGTAGGTATTTTTGTACCAGGATATAAATCACCATCTTCTATTTCTATTCTTAAAATCTCACTCACTTGCTGAGTGATCATTCTTTTACAGGCAGTTTTCATATTTCGGCTCCTTATTTTTTAGTTACCATGCTCCAAAATACTTTAATGTTTCTGTTGCATTTGCTGCACCTTTTTCCATTGCCCCTTCTATAGAAAGTCCATCTACAATTCCTGTTAAAAATCCAGCAATATAACTATCTCCAGCTCCCATACTATCTACAAGATGATCACAAGGAACGATTCCAAAACGATGATATCTTTCACCATCATAACACAAACTGCCTTCTTCTCCCATCATACAAATGACAAGCTTAGGTCCCTGTTTTTGAATTCTTTCCATTTGTTCTCTTACCTCTTTAGTATCTCCTGTATCCACAGAATAAAAGAGATAATCTGTATATGGTATCGCTTTTACACTTTCCTCTGAATCTGGGCTTGTCGCACAATCAAAGGCAGTAACAATTCCTTTTTCTTTCAACTCTTTAAACTGTCCTTCTACTTTGCCCCAAACATCACAAATTACAACATCAAAATTTTTGATATAATCAATATCTTCATCTGTTAATTTATATTTTTCCAATACGCCTTCGTCGTAATCTCCAAATACTCTTTCGCCATCTATCAATTCAACCTGGGTAACGGCTGTCTTTCCTTTTTCTACACGCAAATGCGAAGTGTCAACGCCTTTCGCTTTGATAGTTTCTATCATAATCTGTCCGTAGACGTCATCACCTACTGGTCCAATATATGCAGCCTCTCCTCCTAAACGGAGTGTATAAACTGCCATATTTACCGGGCCTCCCCCCGGAAATGCTTTTCCACCATCTATATTGTTATAATAATCAATACAGTTACTTCCAACTGCCGCTAATCTCATACGATATCACTCCTTTTTTATCTGGTGTCTCGCCTTGTTAGAACATTCGTATATTGTACCTGATCTGGTCTCGCCATAATCCTAAAAAACTCAATACCTACTCCTCTATCGTCGTTTACAACACCTGACTGATAGTACAAGTATTGTCCTTCTTCTACCTTCAACAATTTAGCTTCTTCTTCTGTGGCAAATGTAATTTCTACTTTCTCCGTCCCTTTAGTCAACAATATGCCTAAATCCCTTAGAACTTTATATAAAGATTCTTCTGCAAAATTGTGAGCTTCCAAACCTTCACACTGTTCGTAATTAATGTAACTATTCTCAATCATCAAAGGAACATTGTTTCTAATCCGCAAGCGATATAAATGAAATACTTTATCTCCCTCTTTTATCTGAAGTTTTCTCGCAACATATCCATCACACGTCTCAATTCTAGAGATTAATACTTCTGTCCAAAGAAAGTACCCTGTTTTTCTCATTGCTTCCGAAGTAGACTGAATTCCCTTTATATTCCTAACTAATCTCGGAGGTGCCACAAAGGTTCCAGATCCTTTTACACTATATAGTTTTCTTTCTTCAATTAGTTGTTGAATAGCTGTATGGAGAGTGGAACGATTCATTTGCCACATTGTACACAACTCCCGTTCGCTCGGAAGCTGTGTATGTGGTTTTAGTTGGTTTTCTTGTATATACCATTGAATCTGCTCCATCGCCATATCTTGCGGACGAATTTTTTTTATTTTCTCCATACAGTTCTCACCTTCTCAACATATTAAGCTAATGCTTATGCACTTTCTTTTTTATTTTTTCTATCCCAATAATAGAATACTGGAAGTCCTGTAACTACTGCCACAAGCGCACAAATTAAGCTCTGCATTGGCGCATATGTAAGCTGGCCCCAAATAAGTGTACCTGTCATAATAATTGCAATAAGAGGCATAATTGGACCACCTGGGCATTTATAAGATGGATCGTATCCATGTTCTTTGCCTTTTTTTCGAAGAACAAAGATTGTACCGAATGTAAGCACATTCTTTAATAATGCTACCATTGTAAAGTATCCTAGCAATGCTGACAAGTTTGAAGCAAAAATTAATACGATTGCAACCGCACACTGTACGATAATTGAAAAATAAGGAGTTTCGTATTTTGGATGAACTTTTGCAAAAGATTTAAAGAATAAATTATCTTTCGCCATAGCATACTCGATACGTGGCTGGAACATAATACAAGATGATAATGAACCAATTACAACAATAATTGCCATAATTGCAACAATTGTACCTGCATACTGTCCAATTCCTGGAAGCTTAGATGCCAACAATGCGATTGGAGCATCAGATGTAGCCATTTCATCAATAGAAAGAATTCCAGAAGCTACAAATGTTAATCCTGCATAAAGAGCTAGTACAATAACTGCTGTAAGAATAAGACCCAAAGGCATATTCTTTTTCGGATTTTTAATTTCGCCTGACATATAACAAGCAGCTCCCATACCATCATATGACCATGTTGTTGAAGCTACACCTGCGATTAGCGCAGCAATTCCAGTTTTTGCATATCCTTCCAAAGGTGCAGAAGATAATAAAATATCCCCCTGAAGATTGAATAAACCAATACCAATAACCAATGCAAATGGTAAAATTTTAAGAGCTGTAATAATTGTCTGGAATTTTCCACCGCCTTCTACCGAACGTATGTGTACTCCCATGAAAATTAATACAAATACTACAGCAACCAGCTTTAATACAAAACCATGAATCGGAACAAAAAATGCAAGATAATTCACAATTGCTAAAGCCATGATTGAAATTGACGGTGGGTCAGTTGCCCAAAAGCTGATCCATCCACACAAGAATGCGAGTGGTCGAGATCCTGCTTCACGGAAGTAAACATATTGTCCACCATCCTCTGGATAGGCAGATGCTAATTCCGAATATACAAAGTTTGATGGAATCTGAAGCAATCCCCCTATAATGAATGCTAATACCAGAAACAAGCTACTACCGGCAGCATTTGCTACCTCAGATAAAGATGAAAAAATACCAGAGCCTACTGTAGTACCAACGCCAAGTGCAATAACAGCGCCAAGTCCAAGTTTACGAGCAAGTTCGTTTTTGTTTTCAGACATAAAAACTCTCCTTTCCTTTTAAACAGAGTATAATTGAAAAATCTTGTGCACGACTTTTCTTTTTTTAATTTTCTATTATCTTCGATGCTTTTATATTGTAAACAGCTATCTATCTTCGCTATCACAATTTCTTAAATAATCTATTACTTTTTATTTATTCACTTTCACATTTAAACGATTCCTGCCTCGGCCATTAGCTCACGCATGTTATCAATGGCACGTTTCGCATAAAAACGTGGTTCGTTAATATAATTTGTAACCAATTCAAGTGTTGCAGTTTTATCATAACCTATTCGTTTCATTTCATATAGCATTTCTTTAATTGGAATATTTCCCTCTCCTGGTATCAGATGGGTGTCTGATCCATTTTCTCCATCAATAATATGCATATGATCCATCTTATTTCCGAGTTTATCAAAATATGCCATAATACTTTCATGCTGTACAAATGGTGGAACAATATCACACATGCCGACTACATATGGATTATCCACTCTTCTAAATAGCTCCACCAAATCATTTGCTCTTGTAAAGAAATTAGATTCATACGGTGTTAAAGCTTCAACTACTAGCTTGATTTCTAGTTTTGCTGCATAATCTCCCAACTCTTGAATATTTTTTTCTAATCTGCTCCACAACTGATCATATGTAGCAAGATATCCGCCGTTTGCAGGACTTGTAAGTACAAATTCCGCACCCATCTCTTTTGCCATTTCAAGAGACAGTTTCAGATAATCAACAGCATCTCTTCTCTGAGCCTCTGAACCAATCATATAATTGTAAGGATAGGCATTATGCTCCGGTGTGTAACCAAGCACCGGCATTTCATACTTTTCAATTAATCGGCGAACTTCATTAATATCTCCCGCTTTCAGATCCGGTGCATATGCATGTGGACGCCCACCCCAAAGCTCGATATAATCGTAACCGTACTCTTTAGCATCCATAAAACAATGCTCCAACGGATTCCTCTGATATCCCGATGTAAACATTCCAACTTTTAACATTATTTCATTCCTCCTTGTTGTGTTTTGTTGGTAAAATTATATAATAATTAAGCACCATTTTCTATTCGCAAGAGGTCTAAAATTCAATTATAAAAAATGTATAAAATCCCATAACCATGTTGTTTGTTATTTCAATCCTATACCAATTATGTTATTCTGCATATTTTATCCTCTTTATTTCCCCTTTATTTTCTCTTATTTTTATGCATTATGCATATAGTGGTATGTTTTTGATTTACATTTATACCAATTTCATCAGATACACTTATTTTGCTACTTATTTTTTAGTTATCCATCCAATTGCCAATGCTTTGTGCACCATGATAACTTATAAGTGTTCTAATAGATAGTGTGCAATATCTATTAGAACACTTCGATGACTTTTATTCATTAAGGAACAAGCATTCAGCTTTGATTTTTTTGTTGCTGGATATCTGACCTTTCTAAGGTTCATCTGTTATTTGATGTCGCCTCACTTTTACTCTTAATATCTTTATTTTCCTATATATAAGTTATGTCTTTACAAATATCATTAATCATTAGGAGGTTTAAATAATATGTCTGAATACGCAGATCTTATTTTATTATCAAACTGTATTTTTACAGCCACAGAGGAAATACCTTTCTCTGGATATATTGCTATCAAAAACGACCGGATACTTTCTATCGGAAAAGGATTGGCTCCTACTGAACTAATAGGAACAAACACAAAATATCTTGATTATGGGAACAAAACAATTACGCCTGGATTCTCCGATGTACATTGCTTTTTCACAGGTTATTCTGTAGGATTTGTTGGAATAGACTTATCCGCAGCTACTTCTCAAGAAGATATACTGAATTCAATTAAAGAGTATGCGAAAGGAATTCCTGCAGACAAACCTATTTTGGGACATGGTTGGAACTCCGATACAATCCAACCTAATGGAACAGATTTGTTAGATGAGGCTTTTTCCACTCGCCCTGTTCTTCTGTTTGCAAAAGGCTGCGAAACTTGTTGGATGAATCAAGCTGCTATAAATCGTTATCAGTTTACCCCGGAAACCTGTTATCCGGAGAGTTATGTTCGCTTTTTACCAGACTTACTTGGAGATAAAGACTTTATAATTCCGGAATTTAAGCGCTATATTAAAATGATGAACAGTAAAGGAATCACTTCCATCAAAGAAATGGGATTCGATGATTTCTACGGATTTACTGACATTCTCGCAGAACTAGAATCCGAAAACGCTTTAACTATCCGCGTAAACTTTATGAGCCAACCTGTTGCTGAACCTTTTAATCTCTCATATGGCAAGGAAATGCGTGAAAAATTTAAAGGAGAGTTTGTTCGTTTTTCTGGATATAACCAAATGACCGACGGTTCTATAAGCGAACTTTGCGGTGATTTGAAAAAACCTTATTCCTGCGCAGATACGACCTGTGCACAAGACATTGATTGGGATCTTTTAGCAAACGATACCTTTAAAGCTGATGCCGAAGGATTTCGTTTCTCATTACATGCTCAAGGAGATGCTGCTATTTCAAAAGTATTAGATATTTATGACTCTTGCCAAAAAGATGAAAATGGAAAACTTATAAATCGTCACAGTATTACCGATCTTGAATTCAGTGATCCAACAGACTTGGAGCGTATGGGAAAATTAGGCGTAATTGCTGAAATATACCCTCAAATTCAATCTATCGCAAATCGAAAAGACAAACTTGCCATGATTGAAGAAAAGATTGGTATGGATCGCGGACAGTATTATTGGAACAGACGTAAAATGGCTGACAGCAATGTGTTATTAAGTTGCGGAACTGATCTTCCACTTCTTATTGATGATATCCCAGAATCTATTTATCATGCAGTCGGAGGATACTTCCCTGAAGGTGGAGAGCCATTTAACAAACAAAATATGCTGACTATTCCTGAGTTGCTAACTGCATGGAGTGCTGGCGGTGCTTATAATCTATATCAAGAGAAAGAGCTCGGCACACTGGAAAAAGGAAAAAAAGCTGATATTGTCGTATTCGACGGAAATCTATTTGAAACAGCTATTGAAGAAATTCGTTCTCGCAAAGTAGAGGTAACTTTTCTCAACGGACGAATCGTATATAGCCATGAATAAATAAAAAAATATCTCTCTTATCTAAACAGTTTATATTCTCTTTAAGAAAGGAAGGGAAATATTTATGAAAGAGTCTTATTTTATGGGGATTGATACTGGAACAAACTCTAGTAAAGGTGTATTAATCAATTCTCACGGAGAAATTATAGCAGAACATACAACTGAACATGCAATGACAAATCCTGCCCCAGGTCACTATGAACATGATGCCGACAAAGATTGGTGGGGAGATTTATGTATTATAAGCAATGCACTGATTGAAAAATCTAAAGTTTCACCATCTGACATTAAAGCAATCGGAACAAGTGCACTTGGTGCCGACTGCCTACCTGTCGACGATCAGTGTCGACCTCTACGCAAAGCTATCCTATATGGTATTGATGCACGTGCAACCGATGAGATAGAACAACTCACAGAAATGTATGGGGAAGAACAGATCCGACAGTGGTACGGACGTCCATTATGCTCCAGTGATGTAATGCCTAAGATTCTTTGGATAAAAAATAAAGAGCCAGATATATATGCAAAAACCCACAAGTTTCTAACAGGCTCTAGTTTTATAGCAGCAAAACTTACTGGTAATTATGTAGTCGATCGTTTTTTAGGACTTGCAAGTTTTAATCCACTTTATTTTAATGATGGAACACCAAATCCTGAAACTTGCCTACCAATTTGCCGCCCTGATCAGCTAGCAGAAGTGAAGGAAGCAAATGATATCGCAGGTTATGTAACTGAAACCGCTTCAAAGGAAACGGGTCTTGCAGTTGGTACTCCAGTCATTGTAGGAACAGATGACTCCGGCGCAGAAGCAATCAGCACTGGCGTTGTTGCCCCTGGTAAAATGATGATTCAATTCGGTTCTTCCATTTATATGATTCTCGGGACAAAAGAATTGGTTGATGATGAACGCTTATGGCGTGAAGAATTTATTGTACCAGGACTTTGTGATATATCTGCCGGCACTAATGCTGCAGGCTCTCTTACTAAATGGTATAGAAATACAATTTTCCCAGATGCACTCGAACTAGAGCAAAATGGTGGTCCTGATGCTTATATCACCATGATGCAAGATTTGGATAAAATTCCTGTTGGAAGCGATGGCCTTATTACACTCCCTTATTTTGCTGGTGAAAGAACTCCAATAAATGATCCTCTTGCAAGGGGAATTCTATTTGGATTAACGCTTGCTCACACGCGTCAGCATATGTACCGAAGTGCTTTGGAATCTGTTGCATACTCAGTAAATCAGCAATTAAAGATCATGCTTGAGCACGATGTTCCTATAGACCAGATTTTTGCCGTAGGTGGTGGTGTTAAAAATGACTTATGGATGCAAATTGTTGCAGATGTTACTGGTAAAGAAATCAGTACCCCTGCCATTACTGTAGGTGCGAGTTTTGGCGATGCTCTAATGGCTGCATCGGGAATCAAATATTCAGGCTTTGAATCTTTCAACAAACTTACAGATTTCATTAAACCTGGAAAAACCTATCATCCTAATAAAGAAAACCATGAAGCATATAAAAAATATCAGAATATTTATGATTCTCTTTATCCTGCTACTGTAAACTTAATGCATTGTTTGTCAGACTAATCTTTGTAGATTAGACTTTATAAAGACTATGTGATAATTCTTTCATCAAACAAAAAGTACAGCTGTATGAGTTTTTAATAACTCTTCTGCTGTACTTTTTAAATCTATTATTTTATTCATGAAGCTGAATTGTAAATGAAGTCCTGTCACTTCTGATAAAAGAGCGGCTATACGCAATCGCTCTACCATTATTGTCCCAGTAATCACAACTCAACATAATTAATGCTACTCCATTTGGAATATCTAATAATTTTTTTATCTTACTCGTTCCATCTATAATCTCCATTGTTTGCTGCATACTGGAAATTTCTATTCCATAAAATGCAAAAATATCTTTTATTGTAAAAACTGATGAGTTCACTACTTCTAACTTCGGCAAAACATCTTTTGGTACATATATATCTTCAATTGCCAATGGCTCACTATCCAAAGTTATTTGATGTCGTACACAAAAGATTAAATCATCTGGCTCAATATTAAAATAATTTGCATACTTATTTCCTGCTGGTCTATATATTTTTGCCTGCTCCTTTATCGAAACTCTTTTTGTTCCTGAAGACATTACATTAACAAACCCACCATGTTCATCCAGGTTTTCTTCGTATTTATCACCAACAACAAAAACACCTTTTCCCTGAACACGTCTCAAAATTCCTTCATTAACTAATGCATCTACTGCGTTGCGAACAGTCAACCTATTAATACCATAAGTTTCTGCTAATTTATTTTCAGACGGAATTGCTGTTCCTGGAAGGTACTCTCCCTCTTCTATTCGATTTCTAATAATTTCTCTCAATTGAAGATAAATTGGTGTACGATAACTTAATTTTCCGTCTTCACGCTCTTCATTTTCTTCGGTATAGTTTAATTTATTATCCATAAATCTGCCCTGCTTTTCTCATTATTCACTCTCTATTCTGCTAACAAGCTTGAATTTATCTCCTCTAATTAATTGTTTATAATACATAATTATCACTCCTTCTTCATCTTTCACAACTCCAGATGTAAAAAACAAAGGAGAATCCGGTATTATCTCCAACAACGCTGCTTCTTGTTCACTGGCATATGTAACACTAATATGCTCCTCGCCCGAAATCTGCTTTCTATGATATACATTTTTCAAAATTCGCCCCATGCTAGTTTTATCAGTATAATACTTTTCAAAATCTGGATATCGTTCACAATCAAGATATGTTGTTTCCAAAAAACATGGAACATCATCTATTTTTCTAAGAAGAATATACTCATAAACCTCTTGTCCGAGCAGAACATGAAGTTTCTTAGAAATCTGTTTAGTTGCTTCAACTTTTCTTACAGAAATAATCTTTTTTGCTAAAATAGATCCCTGCTGTCGAAGTTCTCCTACCATTGAATCTACTCCAACCATGTTTCGATTCTTCTTTCCTACAGATACATAAACTCCCGCTCCGTTAACTCTATATAACACCCCACGACCAACAAGTGTATCTACCGCCTGTCTCAGTGTCGTTCTGCTTACTCCCCACATTTCACACAAATCTCTCTCTGATGGAATTCTTGTATTCGGAGCCAATCGATTTACTACAATAAAATCTTCCAATTTTTCCACAGCCTCAGTTCCCGGCGGTATACGATATTCCATATTCTTATTCTCCTTACCATTGTTTACAGACCACTTTCAAATGTAAGCTAATTCTATCATCTTTTTCTTCGTTTTCCAACCAAAACATATACCAAACTCAAACGATTATGTGTTTTTAATATTCATCAAATAATAGCAAGCTTCTTTTTCTTCTCCGGTACAAGCTCCAAAGCAATATACATCGACTAATATTATCCATAATCATGAAAAACCACACCATTTTTAAATCACGCCCAAACATACCAATATAAATCCATGTCAGGCCTATCCTTATCCCCCACATTGTTAATATTGCAAATATAAATGGCATTTTTGTATCTCCAATACCATGAAATATACCCTCATATATAATTAACGCTGCATACATAGGCTCACTAATCGCTACAATTCTCAGTAATGACACTCCAAGCACAATAACCTGCTCATCCTTCGTAAAGAAACGTATAATCACTTCTGCTCCGCAAAAAAGACCTATGGCCATTGCTGTCATAATAGAAACAGCCACAATAAGTCCTGAACGTACAACCGATTCTAATTCTAATTCGTCTTTTTTTCCCACAGCATTTCCAGCAAGTGTACTGACTGCAGTTTGAATACCATATCCTGGCACATAAAAAGCCTGTTCAATTGTAAGTGCAATCGAATGAGCTGCTACACTTAGTGTTCCAAGTCCCGCTACTAATGCTGAAAATACAACATCACCACATCCCACAACAATTCTCTCTCCAATTAAAGGCAAGGAAACATTAAAACAATTTTTTAACAATTTTCCTTCCGGTTTCACCTTCATTCCTTTTAGTGTCACCAATGGATTTTGCATTGCAACCCAAAAAATAGTAACTCCACCTATCCCTTGACTAATTGCAGTCGCTATAGCGGCACCTCTTACTCCCAATCCAGCTCCCGGAATACTGAGCAACATTCCAAATACTGAAATCGTAGTATGAGAGCTAATTAAAAGCTGATTTAATATAATATTCAAAAAATTCACACCAATATTTATATAAAGAGGTGTTTTCGAATCCTTGTTTGCCCTTAATACATTTCCAAATATAATCAGGCTTCCTCTCAATATCAACGGACAGTTTACTATAAAAAAATACTCACTTGCATCTCTCCATATTTCCTGACTAGCGCCCATCCACATTGGCAACACCGGACTAATTGCTAAAGCAATCACTGTTTCAATCACGCCAAGAACAAAAATAATCCAAATTGCCTGTGCTGATGTATGATGAGCAGCTTCCAAATCTCCCTGTCCAGTATATTGGGCAATAAACGAAAGCATTCCCATGCTAACAGCAAACAAAATTCCATTTAACAACCAATTTACAGTGGTTGTCAGACCGACAGCAGCACTTGCAATCGCACCAATCTGACCAACCATTGCAGTGTCTACATAAGCTACAATGGTTTGCAGAGCCTGTTCCAGTATTGTCGGTGCTCCTAAATCCCACAATTCATGCATCTTTGAATTCTTCAAGATTATCCTATTTTTTTCTTTCAAATCAGGCATGATTGTCGCCTCCATTTCACTTGTATTAGCTTTCGAATTATATATGATGTTTTATTTTACCACTATTTTTGTTTGTTTTTTTTACCACTTATCTATTTCAAATTATATCATTGAGGCATATTTATGTCAATTATCACAATCGTATAAACACTGAAGAACAGTATCTTCATTTGCATAAAAAAACCGCCCAAATCTCTGACTTCAGTCAATAGAATATGAGCGGTATATATTTTATTTTTCTTCTTGGATAATCACGTTAATTGTACGATGTGCCGGCCCATCAAATTCACAGAAATATATTTCTTGAGCACCACCTCTTACCATTTCACCATCTATCACTGGAAAATGGCAATGATTTCCAGTAAGCATTGCTTTCAAGTGTCCTGTTGGATTTCCTGCTGTACTACCATAATCTCGAAGCATTCTTGCATGGCTATACGGATAATCTTCTGGTATTAATCGTCCCAGGAAATTCTCAATATCACTTTCCAGACATTCTAATGCTTCGTTCACAGTTACACCTGTTGTTGTGTGCTTTGTAAGAACCGTAACGGTTCCATTCTGAACTCCACTTCTTTTTACAATATCCAAAACTTTCGGAGTAATTACTGTATATTCATTATATTCTTTTGTTAATAATGTAATTGATTCAACATACATCTTCTTTACGCCTTTCTATTAGGAATTCCACCTAAGAACTCAATTGCGTTTTCCCCACAAATTAAATCCAAAGTACTTTCACGAAATCCCAGCTCTTTAATTGCATGTGCCATTCTGATTTGCTCAAATCTCGGATTATTGCTTCCAAACATTACCTGATGTCTCAAACTCCGATCAATCCATGTCATCGGAACATCTCTTGTCAACATCTGTGTATAAAACTCCTTAGCATTATCAAAATACAATGCGCCAGTATCTGTATATACATTAGTATACTTCAACATCAACATAGCTGTCTCTCTACACCATGGCCATCCAAAATGTGCAAGACAAATTTTTAATTTTGGTCTTGCTGCTGCCAGTTCCTCAAACATTTCTGGGCGACAATATTTTGTTAATGTATCCGGTTCCCATGACATTCCACTATGGAAAATAATTGGTTTTTCATATTTTTCACAAATATCATACAGTGGCGTCATTCTTTCATCCGTTGGATAAAAATGCCCTTTACCTGGATGTAATTTCAAACCACTTAATTTTAATTCTGCAAATGCTTTCTCCAATTCTTCAGCCGCATCTTCTGCAAACGGATCAACCCCCGCAAATCCAATAAACTTATCTGGTGCCATGTTAACAAGTTGACTAATTTCCTCATTGCTTACCAGCACTTTTCCACCTTGCTGTGTACGATAATCTTCTGGAAGTAAGCATAAATAATCCAAGCCTGCACATTTCATTTGATTAAAAATATGTTCCAATGGCGCCGTTCCATTTTTATGAATATCTAATGTATTATGTCTTAGTTCTTCCAACTCTGAATCTTGATTGATTGGTTCATAAAAAGCTGGATGAACATGCATATCTATAAACATATTTCTCTTCCTTTCTGTATTTTATCAATATCTAATTTCTTTTTCCCATGCTCTACTCTACCCATGGTTCAAATACCTGAACTACCGAAGCCGCTACTTCTGCACCTTTTTTTAAACATTCATCTATACTTTTACCATTCAATATTCCATAAAGAAATCCTGCAATGAAACTATCTCCAGCTCCAACTGTATTGACTACTTCTGCCTTTTCAATACCACCTACATAGAATCTTTCACCATCCCATGCAAGACTACCATCTTCACCGAATGTGACAACAGCAATTTTCATTCCACGACTCACTTTATCTTTTAAAAACTCTTCAATCTTAGCATCCCTTCCTTCATGATAAGAATAAAATCCATAAGTAACATATGGTAAGGTTTCTTCTACTAACGGATGATCCAGTCTATCTGCATAATCAAAAGCAATTGGAATTCCTTTTGCTGCAATCTTCGGTAAGGTATTCTCAGCTTTTCCCCAAAGTGCTGTATGAACGAGATCATGCTCTGCCGCAAATTCAATATCTTCTTCATCAAAAACAATATTCTCCAATACACCTTCTACATAATCGCCATGCACACGGTCTTTTCCATCCATATCCATATAAGTTACTGCTGTGGCACCATCGCCAATTTTTAAATGACTAATGTCTACCCCTTCTTTTTTTAATGTCTCTAACATCCATTTTCCATTTTCATCATTACCTGTTGTACTGATAATCGAAACAGGGATTCCAAGTTTTTGAAGATTCACACCTGTATCAACAACATTCCCTGTTGGATATTTTTTCCCAATACGTTCATAAACATCAATACAATTGTCTCCTATTTCTGCAACTCTCATTTTCATTGTCCTCCTTTTTTACTTTTTTAATTCTTTCATTCATTGCATTTTTCTACAACTACATCATAGTCATGATTTAACATTTTTGTAATAATCTCTGCTACGGCATCTTGATTGTTGTTCTTCTCTGTTACAAAATCTGCTTCTTTTTTCACATCATCCACTGCATTTGCTACAGCTATTCCTACCGCTGCATGCTGCAACATATCCAAATCATTATAGTAATTTCCAACAGTTATAATATCTTCTTTACAAATTTCAAGCATATCTGCAAGTAACTGTATTCCATTCCATTTTGATACACCCTTAGCCATAACATCAATGCAGTTCGGCTCCGAACTTACGTAGTATACCTCCGGAATACACTCATCAATATAAGCGGCCACATCGGTCATATCCTGTGTTGCCATAAATCCTTCCAAGCCATACTTCCAATCTGTTTCTTCAAGCGAATTAATTATTTCAGGAATTACACCGACATTCTTTGCATACTCTAGGGTTTCATCTGTCATCTTTGTAACTTGCCAAGTCATACCATTATAAATTTGAAGCTGTATATTCTGCTCAAGACAATGTGTAATTAGCCTTTTACACACATGTGGAGGAATTAAATCATTATGAAGCACTTTTCTATCCTTGCATCGTAGTATCTTTCCCCCAGTGTTAAGAATCTGATAATCCACAAGCCATTGTTCATCCTTTAATGACACCATATCACTATCTCTTCTGCCACTTACAAATACAATTTTATGTCCCTCTTGCTGTGCTAGTTTAATTGCTTCTTTGCTTTTTTCCCCTAAACTAGAGTCGTCACGTACAGCAGTTCCGTCTATATCCATTGCTAGCAGTTTTCGTCTCATTTTCTTTTCCTTTATCTTGTTACAATGTTTCTCGATACTTGTAAACAACCTGCATAAATTCCTTTACACGGTTCACATCAACTCGATTTTCAAAGATACCTCCATACTTAAATGTGGTTCCTACAACAGCCGCATCTGCCGTTGTTAATTTTCTTTCAATAGTATCCACACGACATCCTGTATTACACAACACAACTATTTCAGGATTAGCCTCCTTTACGCTTGCAATTAATGTATCATCTACATCTTGACCAGCTGCATTTGCTGAAATACACAATCCATCTGGTGCTGCTTTCGTAATTGTACTCTTAGCAATCTCTGCTAATGGACGAGTATCTAAATTCCGATCCGATTCTGGGTTAATAAAATATAACATTTTCAAATCTTCTAAAGGGAGTGCGGCTTTTCTTCTTAGTAAACTACTAAAATCATTATTATAAAGTCCACCATCACCCACATACACACCACAAAATGTTCCGCGAACAAATTGCGCTTTTACCGCAGCTGCAAGTTCTAAACATGCTCGCCCATCACTAATTGCGTCTACTCCATATGGTACCTTAATCTCAGATCGTAAATTCCCAATTACATATGCCATTGCCGCAGGAGTCACCATATCCATATTTCGCTGGTAGGGCAAACTAAATTCATTGCTAAAAATAATCCCATCTACACCACCATCTTGTAGTGCATGTAAGTCTTCACGTGCATGTTCTACCACCTTATCCATATCATTTTCCGACTTGTATAATGGATCTCCTGGTAGTGGATCAATGTGGAGCATTGCAATAATTGGTTTCTTAACTCCAAACATCTTTTCAGTCCATAACATCTCCTTCGCCTCCTAAACAACTTTGTATTTTTTGATACATTCAATATGTATAAATTATATCACTTGTATGAATATTGTCAATATTCTATTTTAATTATCTTATAAAAAAATATCTATAATTTATAAATGTACGGTTTTTAGTTATTTTACACAATCTTATCATATTCTTTTTATTTTTATTGCATATAATTCCAGTTCGCGGTATAATTCACTCATCTAGTACATATACATATTTTATTTTTTTAATACAAATTATGTTATTCCACTTATTTGCGTAGCTACAGACCTTGGAGAGGGTCTATAAACACTACTACTTTATAATATAAGGAGGTCTATCTTATGAGAACACGTGTTAACTACTTCACGGAAAATTCTGTGCGAATTCCTAAAACGGAATTCTCCATGTTAGGTAATGAATTTTTTCTCCTTACCTAATCGTGGCAATTCTTTTAATTCTATTTTTTACTATTAAAAAACAAACAGATAAGGAGATTTTTATTATGGATGCTGTATATGTTGGGTGGTTGTCTATTCTTCCGCCTATGATTGCTATTATTCTTGCATTAATCACAAAAGAGGTTCTATTTTCACTTATAGCAGGTGTTTTATCTGGAACCATTATTTACTCTATCGCTTCTGGTATGAATCCGATTGTTGGTCCCGTTTCTACTGTATTTGACGTTATGATACAAAAAGCTGATATGAATATTATCATTTTCTGTTTTTTGTTGGGCGGATTAGTTTATCTAATCAATGCTTCTGGAGGAGCTCAAGCTTATGGAAAATGGGCATCAAAAATCATTCGTACAAAACGTTCCTCCCTATTACTTACTAGTTTGCTTGGTTGTTTGATTTTTTTAGACGATTATTTCAATTGCTTGACAGTGGGAACAGTTATGAAACCTATAACTGACAGACATCATGTCAGCCGTGCAAAACTTGCTTACATTATTGATGCAACAGCTGCACCCGTCTGTATCATCGCACCTATATCAAGTTGGGCAGCTGCTGTCGGTAGTTATCTTAAAAATACAGGTGCTTTTGACTCTGAATTTAAAGCCTTTATTACGGCTATTCCATACAATTTTTACGCCATTCTTAGCCTTCTTATGGTTTTTCTCCTCTGTGTCTTTTCCTTGGATTTTGGTCCTATGGCAAAACAGGAGGTATTAGCTGAAAGAGGTTTCCTCGGCGGACTTGATGAACAAAAAGATTCATTGGCACAGCCAAAATCTGGACGTGTCGCTGATATGATTGTTCCAATTCTTGTACTCATTGTAACTGCAATCCTTGGCATGCTTTACAATGGTGGCTACTGGAGCAATGATCCTTCACTTCACACTATCACCGCTGCTCTAGGAAACTGTGTTGCAGCTCAAGCCCTTGTTTGGGGAAGTTTTGCTGGAATTATTACTGCATTTTTTATGTATATACCGAGAAAAATCATGACATTTAAAGAATTCATGGATAACTTTACAAAAGGCATGCAACAAATGATTACTTCCGGTTGTATACTTATGCTAGCATGGACAATCGGTGGTGTATGTCGCGATTTACTTAGTACACCTGTTTTTGTAAAAACTTTTATAGAAACTACCGGACTTCCAGGTGCTTTGCTTCCTGCACTTGTATTTATACTTGCTGCATTCTTAAGTTTTGCCACCGGAACTTCATGGGGAACTTTTGGTATTTTAATTCCTATTATAATCCCTGTTGCTCAATCAATTTGTCCTGAATTGCTACTCTCTTCTCTTGCTGCAACGTTAGCTGGAAGTGTTTTTGGAGATCATTGTTCTCCAATATCTGATACAACTATTCTCTCTAGTGCGGGTGCTGGTGTAAACCATCTTACCCATGTTTCAACACAGATGATTTACGCTCTAACAGTCGCTGGATGTAGTTTAATCGGATATTTAATTATTGGTATTACAAATGGAAACCTACTACTTTCACTTGGAACGTCTATTTTCATTCTGTGTATTTTTACTTTCATCATGCATCGTCGTTCCAAAACAATATTAAACAAAAAAGATATTTGTTCAACACAACAAGACCCAATGTTATCACTCTAACATAAAGAGAAGTATACATTATCGTTACGTACATCCTTTGTTTTTAGTTTTATATTCTCTAAACAAATTTTTATTTTAATATGTACTAAATAATGAAATATAACCATTGACATTTATACAAGTTATGATATTCTATTATTATAGTGTATCTTATTTTAACTACTTGTATATCAAAAAAATTATGGAGGTGTTATTATGTCAAATATCACAATGGATCAAGTAGCTGTTATGGGTGTACAATATTTTCATTATACACTCGATTATTATCTTAATTCCATGCATCGTTGTGGAGTTAAAAATCTCGACTTATGGGGAGCATCGCCACATTATTGCAGATTAGATTATCTCACTTCATCTGCCGCCGAACGAAAACTTCGTGAGATCAGAAAAAAAGCTGAAGATTTAGGACTTAAATTTGTAATGTATACGCCAGAAACTTTAGCATATCCCTACAGCTTGAGTGCTCCTGAACAACCTATTCGCGATCGAACAATTGATTACTTTGATATGGCTATTGATGATGCACTTACTTTAGGAACAACTAGGTTATTTATGAATTCTGGTTGTGGTCCTCTCGATATTCCTCGAGAAGATAGTTGGAAGCGTGCAGTTGAAACAATTAGTAAAGTATGTGAAATGGCGCATAAACGTGGAGTTACAATCTTACTTGAACAACTTCAACCATACGAGAGTAATTTGTTGGTCAACTTGCCACAAATGAAAGCTATGTTGGAAGAAGTCAATAGTCCAGCATTAAAGACTTGTGTCGATTTGGTCGCTATGGAAGTAGCGCATGAGAATCTTGAAGATTATTACAAGGTTCTTGGTGAAGATACTATACAGTTTATCCATTTTGCAGATGGCGATCCTTCCGGACATTATATTCTAGGGGATGGTAATTATCCACTAAAAGAATACATCGAAATTCTTGAAAAGCATAACTATACAGGTATTATCGATTTAGAAATAAACGATTCAATATATTGGGATGATCCTCATAGCTCAGTAGAAAGATCTGTTGATTATCTAAAGAAAAATATATTTAAATAAATATTTACTTAATTTAAATATAAGCAAAAGGGGCTGTAAAAAAAGAATAAGTCCCGAAAAAAGAAAGACCAAGAGTTCATAATGTGGAACTCTTGGTCTTTCTTTCTGCCGCCATACCAACGCACCTTTCCCGGTTTGCCTGCAATGTGTCCTGCAGGTCCTTTCCATCACATTTCTTTGCTCAAGAAGATTCAGAAATCACTTATGTATCCAGGTAAAAGAGAACTCGCTTGAAGGATTTATTATATCCTATATCGGCGGTATTAATTGTAATTATCTTATTATTCTTTTAGCTTTTGTTAAACCTATCTCCAGAAATCTGTTTTTTGACTAAGCCCGATGTCTGCGCTTTTAAAAACAGGGTTAATTCTTTTCTTTAACTATGCTTCATAATCTTGGACCGCTTTAAATGCAATCTCTGATAAAATCAGAATAACCGGAATGTTAATGAGCGCCATAACCCCATCAGTACATCGAAAAGATCCCACAAAAGAGACATCTCCATTCCTGCGCCCAGAAAGATTACAAGTGCCGATACCAGTCTGAAGCCTTTCAGAAACGATGCCGATTGCTCTGCGTTTTCTGTTGACGGCTTGCTGAAAGCAATATGAATCGCAAGCCACAGGATATAGGCTGCTCCGATATACTTCATCACTTCCATTGCATTTGGAAGCAAAGAATTAACCCCATATACGAAAATTGCACATAAGATTTGTACTACATAGTAGCCTGTAAAAATCCCAAAGAACAGCGGCTTTCCTTTTTTATATCCATAGTTTGTTACGGTATTTAATGCCAGAATATTTCCCGGTCCCGGAGTAAAGGCATTTATAACGCAATAAATCAGAAAACTGCTCAGCACCATCTTTTGTCAGAGTAATTCCGGTTCTGCTGCGGTGAAAAATGGTGATACCAGCCTCTTTTTCCGTTTCTTTGATGGAGTTGGACAGACTTGGCTGTGATATAAAAAGCATTTTTTCCGCTTCAGTAATAGAGCCAACTTCTGCTACCTTCAAAATATATTTTAATTGTTGAACCGTCATTTCTTTTTCCTTTTTATTCTTACAAATCTCGATTTCTATGTTGCTTAAATTCCAAACAAAGAATCAATCTATGATTGATTTATAATAATTTCCATTTTCCTCCGATGAGAGATACTGCTGTTGCAACTGGGCATTCCGGTAATTCTTCTTTTGCTCGCATAATTCTCACCTCCAAGTCTATTGTAATACATTCAATTTTGAATGTACAGTTACAAAAAGGTGCGTACTTGTTTTTGCATATGTCTCACACTATACTAATACCACGCAACCCTGAAACTACAAATTAACTATGGAGGTATTATTATGGCAAATTACACAAAAACAACTATTGGAAAGGAAAACCGAATTGAGCTGCATGAAAAGTTGTCTTTAACAGGTGCAGAAATCAGTTTAAATGAACTACCTGCAGGAGCAAATGTCCCATTTGTTCATTCTCATAAAGAAAATGAAGAAATCTATGGAATTCTTTCAGGTAACGGCAAAGCCATAATTGATGGAGAAGAAATCAGCCTTTCAACTGGAGACTGGCTAAAAATCGCACCTGCTGCAAAGCGTCAGTTTTTTGCATCCGATATTTCCGGAATTACTTATATCTGCATTCAGGTAAAAGAAAATTCTCTGGAACATTTTACAGCAGAGGATGCCGTAATCGGCTAAATTAAAAGTATTTCTTTTTTCTTCAATTTTACGATTTCTCAATTTTTCAAACTTGAAGTTTTCAATTCTTTTCAATTCCATCTGGCATATGATCTTTCTCAGTTATCTTACGAATAACCCGGCATGGATTTCCAGCTGCCAGACTATAAGGTGGAATATCTCTTGTTACAACACTTCCTGCACCAATTACACACCCTTCTCCTATGGTGACACCACCGCAAACAACTACATTATATGCCAGCCAACAATTATCTTTTATAATGATTGGTTTCGCATATTCAAGATTATAAAAACTACCATCTTCTCTCTTTCGGATATTGCGTTCTTCAGGTAATAATGGATGCATAGGAGTTGCCAATGTAACATTTGGACCAATCATCACATTATCGCCTATATGTATTTCACATACATCTAAACATGTAAAATTAAAATTAGCAGAACTGAATTTTCCAAAGAAAGTATTGCATCCGTAATCAAAATAAACAGGTGCCTGCAAATACGGAAGCTCCTCTGTTGTTGGCAGTAATTCTTGCAATATCTGCGCTTGCTCTTCTGGCTGATCTTCATCTGTCAAATTGTATTTTCTTGCTAATTTACGCGCATTCAGGCGTAGTTGCTCCAATTCTTTATCTGTTGGATCGTATCTCTCTCCACTTAGCATTTTTTCTCTTTCAGTCATTTCCAATAGCCTCCAAATTTTGATTTGTTACTCGCATGATATCGTGTTTTTTCTTCAATTACAGCACTTTTTAACGTAAAAAGCGTTTTTATATGATGCAGCCAACGACAAGGAGTCTTAGTAAGTGAAATATCACAACACTTCTCTATGATCCTATGTCTATAACTAAAACTAATCTTGTTGTCTTATGATTTCTGATATTATCGACAGCAACTTATCAACCTGGATTGGCTTTGCGATATGACCATTTTCAATCTTATCAAAACAGTTAGACCAGTCACATTTCACATATTCAAATTTCCATCCGGTATAGCCCGCCAGAGCCTGCATGAGTTCGTAACCATATCCTCGTCTTACACCGTTTTTATCAGCATAATTGAAGGTATCCTCAAATAAACAGCTTATCGCCCCTACAAATGTAAAGTTATCAATTAGCGAAATCCAACAACTCGATTAACTTATCGAGAAATGCCTCTTCCCCCCATGTATTAATTTTGAAAAATACAGCTTGGCTTCCTCCCGCTGTAATTGCGGAAAGTTGAACTGGGTCTTTGTCATTTTGAAAAAGTGTAATGTTAAGACTCACTCTGTTTCCTCCGGCATAGCTGTAACGCTCAAAAACACGAACGCTACAACGCGCAGTTCCACTTTGAAAGTCACTGGCATCTTCTAACGTTGCTGACATACTGCCATTTATTATTCCGTTCTCAATTTTGGAAAGTAACTGTTCAAAATCTTCATTTATATATCTTTCTATTTTTGCCATACCCAACACCTTCCTCTCAACTATCTACACTGAAATCTAGAGCACTATTTACTTACCTGTTTTTATTTCATTTTAACTTAGCAAATGTTATAAGTCAATTTTTAGGTTATTTTGAATTTTCTAAAATTCTTTTCTCTCACCCTGTATTTTACCCTTTCATCTTTTGTATATGTAAGAGGGTTTGTAGATTAGGATACAAACAACTTTAGATGAATGTTTTTATAAACAATTTCCTTCAAATCAGGTCCCCGTCCAACGGGTGGTTCATTATTTCATCCATCTCATAAATTATACTTTTTTCAATTACCAAATCTCCTCCTGTTGCAAATAATTTAACTTTATAAAAATCTTCCGGAAAAAGTAAGTTTGACATAACAACCTCTCCGTTATTAATAAATAATTCACTCTGAGAAACATCCATTAGAAGTTTTATCGTTAAAAACTCCTGTGTAAAATCTACAGGTGCTTTATATTTTCCTGTTGAAATTTTAATTCCAAACGTTTGCGCATGAATCTTTTCAATCGGATAAGATATATCTAGTTCTAGTACTTCTTTCTTATCGCACAGCGTCCACTCTTCATCCGCTCCCATCTTTATGTTCTTCATTTCATGCTTATTTGTTCTTAAACACTCCATTTCTTTAACAGGTAATTGCTTTAAAATATATTTTTTCTCTTTTGCACTAATTTCAATTCACGGACACAAGACATCTGACCCTTGAACGGACTTGTTGGAAGATAATCTCTGTATTGCCAATTATCAGCCCATGCAATCATCAATCTTCTGTCTTTAGGTACATGATTCCACGTAACTCCAGCATAAAAATCTTTTCCATAATCTATCCAAAGACCTTTCTCTTGGTTTGAATCTGCTATAAATTTTTGACCAGCGAATTCTCCCACAAAATACTGCATTCCTGTTCCACCTGCTGGAGATCCATCATTAACACTTACTGTTAAAACCCATTTCCTTTCTTCTGTTGTCTCAACTATCATTGGGAAAAGATCTGGACATTCTCATACCCCCGTATGACTTTCTTGATTTCCTTTGAAAGAAGATATTTGATTCCAATGAATTAAATCCTTTGATTCATACAAAAGTACACAATCTCCACCTGAAAGAATCATAACCCACTTTTCTTCATAGCGAAATACTTTTGGATCTCGAAAATCTTCTCTTGAATCTGTTAAAATCGGATTTCCAGAATATTTTTCCCATGTACGCCCTTTATCATAACTAAACGCTACTCCCTGACTTTGCCTTTTGGTTTCATGTTCACTATAAGTAAAAAATGCTACCATTCGCTGATTTTCTTCATCCACAACCGCACTACCAGACCAGATTTGTCCAATTTTATCTGGTGCAATAGCTTTAGGTAGTCTCTTCCAACGCACTAAATCTTTACTTACTGCATGTCCCCAATAAATCTGCTCGTTAATATTATACTGATGAAAAAGATGATATTCACCCTTATAATATACCAATCCATTCGGATCATTTATAATATAATCTTCTGCTGAAAAATGTATTTTCGGTCTGTATTTTTCCATTTTAACACCTTTAGGCATTCATCCAGCTCCGATGAATGCCTGTCTTTCTATCACTTCTTAAATTTATTTTTTTAATTCAACAAAATCTGCTTTCAACTGATCTACCATCTGATCAAATGTATATTCTCCACTGAAATATCCTTGGAAATCTGCTGCAGCTTTTGGTTCATACCCTGAAGGAAATCCTCCCATTACCCATGGAAGTGTCTTCCCTTCATCAATATATCTTTTTACTTCTTTTGACAACGTATCTGTGATTTCAACATCAGTCTCTGTTTCAGCAGAGGTCCTGTACCTTTCGGTGATATCATTATTGCTTCGCTCTTCCCGTAGGAGTCTTCGCCTGCACGAGCCGGATTATCTCCGGTAAGCATGTTCCTCAAGATGTATCAGCTCCCTCAATTGTCAAGGTGCAATCGGAAGAACTGTCTGAACCTCTTTTACGTTTGTGATTTTTGGAAATCAGAGGATTTTCAATTTGCCTTCCTTGTACTCTGTCTGTATTGGGAGCCACAAAATCGGACATGATTTTAGAACTTTTTTGAAATTATTTTTTGAAGTGTAAAAAGACAGAAAAAAAGATGCCAGGATTTCTCCTGACACCGTAGTGACTGTGCCAACTTCGTGCCCAGTGGGCACAAGGTTGGTTGTATTATTCTTCATTTCCTAATGATATTGGTTCTTTCTTTGTTTTCTTGTTTTTAGATATCATCTTATGACCTGTATAAATAGTACTGGAAATCTGGAATATCCTTCTTTTTAATATTTTTCTGAGGATAAAAAAGTAATTCCACCTCTTTTGGTGGCATCATCTGGAGTTCTTCAATCGGAATTCCTCCCGCGTGATAACGTTCCATAATCAAAGATAATGTTCCGGATCCAATCTTATACCGATCCATGCTAGAACTTCTTAATTTTTATATTATATTGGCTTGAATCCTTTTCCACGCACTTCATTCGATTCCATTGTAACAAGAAACGCTGATGAATCTACTTTCTTTACAGCTTCTTGAATCGTATACATTTCTTTATTGTTACATGCACACATTAATACTTCTTTTTCACGTCCTGTATAACTTCCTTCTGCCTTAATCAAAGTTGCCCCTCGTTGTGATAGCTCATCAATTTTTGCCGCAATTTGTGGTCCCTTTTCTGTTACAATCAAAGCAAGTTTTCCAGCATCAATGCCATACATTAGCTTATCTACGACAAATGATAGAATATACGTTCCAATTAATCCATAAATAATCTTATCAATGTTTCCATGCATCAGAATTCCACCAATAATTACAATAATAAAATCCATAACAATGATAATTTTTCCTATAGAAATATGTGGCTTTGCCTTGTGTATTGCCATCAAAACAAAATCTGCTCCACCTGTAGAGGTATCTCTCATATAAATTATTGCATATCCGATTCCTGAGAATACACTCATACAAATACAAGATAACATCATATCACCTTGGTAAATTGGAAACAATGGAACAACCCAGTCCATCAGTATATTAGAAATTAACATTGTCTTTATTGATCTTAAAAAAAATTGTTTTCCCAACAACTTGTAACAAATTAAAATAATTGGAATATTCAAAATTGTCGTCATTGTACCAATTGGAATTTTCCAAAAATAATAAAACACGATTGCAATACCTGATATACCTGCTACCGGAAATCCAGATGCCACTGCAAAATTATAGACTCCAATCGCAATGAAACAACCACCTACAATATCAAGTAAAATATCAATTATAAATGTCTTTGCCTTTGATTTCAATGTGAGTTCCTCCCTATTACGGAATCTTATTTCTTTTGCATCACAATACATTGATATGTTTGCAGTATTATTGAACCTGTAAGGATTTCATCAGTAATCAAATTTGTATAACATTCATTCAAAACCATCTTCACAGGATGTCTGTTAAAATTCTGAAGAAAATATACATCATCTTTCTGTTCTTTTCCACTTCTTTTTGAAACAGTAACTCCATAAGGTAATGTTTCCGTCAAATTTGCTTCCACATTTGCTTCCTCAATTACATCGCCCAAAAATTCTTTCAAAAATTCCAGATCTGGTTGAACAGCAACATAGTAAGCTTTTCCTTTGCCATACGCATTTTCTGTAATTGCTGGAGTATTTACATTGTAATCTTGCAAGTATGTTCCCAACGGCTTTGCAGTTTGAAGTGTCACAACTTCTCTTAACACACCGGCTTTATATACACCGTCTTTATAGGAGAAAGTATTTGGAAAATATTCATTCCCCACATCAATCTCATCAACTGATAATCCTAGCAATCTCTCATGTGGTCTCTCTCCAATAAAACATAAATCTGTTTCATTTACTACTCCACTCCAATAAGTTGTTACATATATTCCACCTGCTTCCACGTATGCTTCTACTTTATGAATATACTCTTTTTTATGCAAGTATAAGGTCGGAGCAACCACAAGCTGATAATCTAACAACTCTCGATCCATGGAAATTATATCAACTTCAATTCCTTTTTCCCAAAAAACCCGATAATATTTTAAAAGTTCTTCCGTATAATCAAATTTTCTCGATATTGCTTGTGCGTCAGAAAGAGCCCACCAATTTTCCCAATCCATAATAATAGCTACCTTCGCCCTATTACATGTACTTAGTATTTGACTGCTTAGCTTTTCTAGATCTTTGCCAATCCAAGCAACTTCTTGAAAAACTCTATTCTTTTCTGACGCATCATGACCAACAACCGCTCCATGAAACTTTTCACTCGATCCTCTGCTTTTTCTCCATTGAAAATAAAGAACACTATTCGAACCTAACGCAATTGCCTGCATTGAAGATAAGTAATTCATCCCCGGTCTTTTTACATTATTTTCCTCATCCCAATTCACAAGTGATGGTGTTGATTCCATCATCAAAAATGGCTTCTTCTGAAATCCTCTCATCTGGTTATGCATAAAGGCTGCCCACACAGCAATCGGTACTTCATCTTCTTTTGTATGCCAACTCGGATAAGAGTCCCAAGAAATCACATCCAACTCCTCTGCCCATTTATCATAATTCAATGGTGAAAAATACATCATCATGTTTGTTGTAACTGGAAGATCCGAATATGTTTTAACAGCTCGAACCTCTTCTCTACAAAAGTCCTGTAACTGTTCGCTCACAAATCTTTTCCAGTCCAATTTCAAACCGTGTAATTCATCCTCTCCCCTCGGAGAAGGTGAATGAATCTGTTCCCAATCGGTATAAGTATGACTCCAAAACGCACTCCACCATGCATGATTCAATGCATCCAATGTTTTGTATTTTTTTTTCAACCATTTCCGAAATGCTTTTTGACATTCTTCGCAATGACAAGAAGCATCCCTAAAATTTCCTCCGTATTCGTTTGATATATGCCAAAGAATTACTCCTGGATGTTTTCCAAAGCGTTCTGATAATTTCAAATCCAACTTTCTAGTTTTTTCTCTCATAACAGCAGACGTGTAACAAAAATTATGCCTTTTTCCTGGTAAATTCTGTATCCCGTTTTCATCTGTCTGCATTACTTCAGGATATTTTTGAGTCATCCAATTTGGCATTGCACCTGTTGGTGTAGCTAGATTTGTATAGATGCCATTGTCATATAAACGGTTAATAATTTCTTCTAAATAGTCAAACTGATATTTTCCTTCTTCTGGCTCTAAAAATGCCCACGAAAATATTCCTAGTGAAACATTATTTACATGCGCTAATTTCATTAACCGGATATCCTCTTCAAGAATATCCGGTCTATCTAACCATTGTTCAGGATTATAATCTCCACCATGCAGAAGACCTGGCATATTTATTTTTTTATATTCCATTTCTAATCCCTTTCTTTATAGATATCATTTATTATTTTACAGCTCCAGTAATACCTTCTGCAAAACTCTTCTGTAAAATAAAGAATACTAAGGCGGTAGGCAATGTACATATTAAGACTGCCAACATAAGCATTCCATAGTCTGTTACATATCCCTCTGTCAGATTTGCTACAACCATTGGCATTGTCATGCTCTTGGATTCTGTCATGATTACTTTCGGCCACATATAACTATTCCAAGCATTCATAAATGTAATAGTCATAGCCGCTGCATATGTTGATTTCATTGTAGGAATAAACATCTGAAAGAAGATTCTAATTTCCGAAAGTCCATCTAATCTGGCAGCTTCAATAATATCAAGAGGAAATGATCTTGCACTCTGCCGAAACATCATGATTAAAAATGGAGTTGATACCGTTGGTAAAATGAATCCCAACGCACTATTTAACATTTTCATTTTTGCAACCATCTGAAACAATGGGACCAATGTCGTAATAAATGGAACCATCATTGCAAGAAGAATCACATCCATCACGGCATCTTTTGCTTTATCATGATAAATTTCAAATCCATATCCTGCCAAGGAACATATCACCATCGAAACTATTGTAAGTAATATTGCATATTTAAATGAATTGACCAATGCAGCCCCTACATCTTGATTTGCCAGCAGATTTTTCAAGTTTTCTCCCAAATGAGAGCCAAACGATAATACACCTTTTGCTACATCCACACTTTTGTTTGTGGATGCACTTACCATCCAGTACAAAGGAAATACTGAAATAAAAGTAACCAAAATCAAGAATGCATACATTCCTATATTTTTCATTTTTTTAATCACGTTTATCACCCACCCTCATTTGTATAAATGCTAATACTGCAACCAACAGTAATATGAAGAAGGACATCGCTGCTGCATATCCAAAATTCGGCACATACTTAAAACATAAATTATATATGTAATGTGACATAGAGATTGAAGCATTCGCAGGACCTCCATCGGTCAAGTTAACTGATTCATCAAATAACTGTAATGTTCCATTTGTTGACATTATTGCTGTTAACAAGATAGTTGGTTTTAATAATGGAACAGTAATCTTAAAAAATGTCTGTATTGCTGATGCTCCATCAATTTTTGCAGCTTCGTATACTGAATATTCAATGTTTTGCAATCCAGAAAGGAAAAATACCATATTATATCCTGTCCATCTCCACAAAAGACCCAATAAGATAACCATTTTTGCCGCAAATGGTTGTGTCAAAAAATTATATGGTTTATCCAAAATTCCAATATTCACTAGAACATAATTTACTAATCCATTATTTGCAAACAAAGACCGAAAAATAATTGAATACGCAACCAATGAAGTTGTACACGGCACAAAAATCATTGTTCGGAAAAATCCTTTAAACCGTAAGTCTTTTTTATTTAGAATACAAGCTAACACCAACGCTACTACAAGCATAATGGGCACTTGAAGAATGAAATAAAAAAATGTGTTTTTTATTGACTGAATAAATACATCATCTTGAAACATTCTGATGTAATTTGTAAATCCAGCCATCTGCATATTTCTACCTTTCCCCGTCTGAAAAGATAAAACTAACGCTTTGATCATTGGCCAAAAACTAAACACCGCAATCAAAAATGTTGCTGGTGCCAAAAAAGCCCATCCTGTTAAATTATGCTTTTTTTCCAACGTCATTTTTCTTAGTTTGTTAGACACAAAAACTCCTCCTCTCTATCCATAAGGGTGATGGTTCTACATTCCATCCCCTTGTATGATAGGAATCTCTCTTACTGTCCCATATTAAAATTAACAGTATCTTCCGTTTTTTTAAGCTCTTTCTCTAAATCTGCACCATTTGTAATATTTGTTGTCGCAACAGAGATTGCGTCTCTTGCTTCATTGAAATATGGCCCCGTAATAATAGAAGGAACTTTTGTTGAATAGTCAACTATTTTTTCAAACACTGCATCACCAGAGAAAAATTCATTCGGTACTGCATATGCATCAGAATCTCCTGCTGGTGTCCATGTAGAAATTGCTCCACAAGAGAGAATATTATCATATAACTCTGTACTTCCAGCAAATGTAGACGCAAGAAAATCTTCTGCTAACTCTACGTTTCCACAATTCCCTGAGATTGCCCAGGAAGAACCTCCATTATTTGAATAGTTTGTGGCACCCTTTACATTTGTAAGTTTTGGAATATTTGTAATAGCCCATTTTCCTGACTGATCCTCAGCTGTCTGAATTGTTCCCATAATCCAACACCCATTAATCACACCTGCAACTTCACTGTTCACCGTTGAGCCAGTGTATTCATCCCAGTTATTTACTTCCTGTAACACACCTGAATCTTTCATTTTACAATATGTATCAATTACCTTCTTTAAAGTGTCATTTTTTGCAATATTCGTTGTTCCATCTTCATTAAACAAAGATGCTCCTGCAGACTGTAACATCATCGTAAGCAAATCACATTCGCCTGCTGTCGTTGTCAATAATGGTTTTCCTGTTTTTTCCAGTACTACTTTGCCTTTTTCAATCCACTCATCCCAAGTAATATCTGTAAAATCTTCTAAAGTCATTCCAGCTTCTTGCAAAATATCTGTACGATAACAAGCAATTGCTACTCCATTGTCAAAAGGCACTCCATAGTGTTTTCCATCTACAACAGAAAAATCTGTTTTACCAGGAGCAAATTCTGAAAAATCAATTTTCTTTTCAGAAATTTCTGTAAATATATCTGGATAAGATATTACATTTTTTTGGAATGACTGGTCAAGCATCAAAAAAACATCTGGCAATGTGCTTAGATCTCCTGATATACCAGCCGTAGTAAGTCTAGACTGTACATCTACATCTCCAACTTCGACAATATCAATTTTCACATCTTGATGATCTTCTTGATAAATTTTTGCAGCTTCTTCCATTGCAAAAATATTAAATGTTTTGTCCCAACACCATACTGTAATTGTATTATCGTCTTTATTGCTTTCACTTTGATTTCCGCATGCTGTAATACCAATTGCCATCGTAGCTGCCAATAAAATTGCCACTATTTTTTTTCTCATTTGTTATATTCTCCTTCTACCATGCCCCTTTATACCCTATCCTTCTTTACAAATCCCATCAATCAATTCATTAATTTGATTTCTCAGAGCAAGCGCTCCATTCACACTTTCAATCTGTTTCTGTTCATTAAATTTCAACATAGTGTTTTCCCTTTCCCTTCTTTTATATTGGTGACTATTTTTAAATTTAATATACCACTTTTTTCATTTTTTTCAATATTTCACGCAAAGAATATTGAATATTGTTGTATTTTTATAAATATAAATGCTTTTTTTTATACACAATGCATATATTTCTTTTATTCTGGTATGAAACGCATTTCAAGTGTACTATACCAGTTTTTATATTTATTTTTTATTTATTCATTTCTTTTTTCCTTTCCATTTGCTTTTTAAGAACTGACAACGTATAATTTGATTATAATTTACAAGTAAATTATAATATTAGGAGTTCTTATGAAAAAAAATTTATTAACTTTAGATGTTGCATTATCAAAAGAAATCAAATACATGCTAAAGGAAGAACACTATCTTCCAGGTGACAAACTGCCTTCGGAACGAAAGCTGGCAGAGCTGTTTCATGTACAACGCTTAACTGTTCGTGGAGCCTTGGATCTGTTACTTCAAGATAAAACAATTATCTCAAAACCACGAAGTGGTTATTACGTAGCGCCTAAACGCATTTTACAATCCATTCGTAATTTTTCCTTACATTCAGAGGAAGATAGCGGACAATTAACTTACGAATTATATGATTTCAAAAAAATAGAAGCAGATAACTATCTTGCAAGCGAAATGTTACTTCCTGAAAAATCGAAAATATACAAAATTGTTTGGCTTTATTCAGACGATACTCAACTAATTTGTATCAATACAACTTATATTCCTGAATATATCTATCCAGATCTCACCCAACAAATTGCTGCTTCTGCTCCTGCAATTGATTTGATTACAAACAATTGTCAAATAACCTTGGCAAAATCGAATCAAAAAGTCACCTTACTTTACGCAGACACAAAGACTGCTCAAATTTTAAATATTCCTGTTGATAGCCCTTTAATGAAATACAAAGGGCTCATGTATGATAAACAAGGACATCTTGCAGTCTTTTTTGAAAATAATATGCTAATTGATCGTTTTGGTTTTATCAGGGAGGTAGTTTTATGAGCAATGATGATGTATTAGCCGCACAAATAAAATCTAGTATCATTACAAAAATTAAAACACAGGAATATCTTCCTGGGGAGTTGCTTCCTAGCGAACGGGATTTTGCAACAATGTATAGTGTAAGTCGGTATTTGATTCATGACATCTTTGACGAATTAATTAGCCAACATTACTTAATTCGCGTTCAAGGAAAGGGAACTTTTGTCCGCAAACCCGAACAAAATCGAGTTGCTTTAGGAGTACTAAATGAATCAAAAAATGCCAGCTTTACCTCTTTAGTTCGTAACTTTGATATTGAAATTTCCAATAAATGCTTAGGCACAGGTATAATCAAAAACAAAAAATACTTTGCAGATAAACTTGGACTTTCTGAAGAAGATGAAATATATGGTATTCATCGAATTCGTCTTGGAAACAAGGAACCTCTTGCAATTGAGTTTACCTATGTTCCTATTCATTTTTTTTCAGATATCGATAATTACAATTTTGAGCACATATCGCTTTATGATTATATGAAATCCAAAAATCATTTGCCTGTAAAATTTAATGAGACAATGATGATGGTAGAAGCTGGCGAAAAACTTCAAAAGCACCTTCATCTTCCAAGTGCCACCTCTATCGTCAACTATATTGAATTCATAGGATACGATGAAAATGGTAATTTAGTTGAATATACAGAAAGTTATTCACGCCCTGATAAACTTGAAGTGCGCTTTGTCACAAATGATATCTAAATTAACTTTAATTTTACCATTTAGTATATGTATGCACCATAAACAAAACAAGATAGAATATACACAAAATAATCTTTTGTTAGGGGCGGGGAAAATTGACCACCTAAAGCCGCTTAGAATTAACCATTTTTAGTCAGATAGAAAAGTCATTGTATTTTTCTCTTCATGTTCTAAAATCATGTATGCCAATGCATCAGTAGAAATCACAATGGAAGAAAAACACAATGACTTAACTGAAATAATAGTCTGATAAATGACATTCACTGGCTCCTGCACGTTCATATCACTGTCGAGACTTTCTCCCTTTGACAGCTTGCATCAAATGTATCTTTAATAACAAGAATCGTTTCCATAAGATTCTGGTTGTGAATAACTATTTTTTAAAATAAAATATTTTTTCTACGAATTGCACAATACTACATGGTTTTAGGTGGATCCTTCAGTTCTTTGATCGGATATTTTGCAACAATGGACAATCCTTGCATTAACATTTGAAACTGCTCTGGTGTAATTTCCATAGCTTTTTCTTTTGTACGCGGCCAGCTAAAGCCACCGATGTTCAATCTTTTATAAAGAAGCAAGAATCCATCGCCTTCCCAAACGAGCCCTTTGATTCGATCGGTGCGTTTTCCGCAGAACAAGAATAAGATATGCTTTTGAAAAGGATCCAAGTCAAACTGAAATTTAATAGTAGATGCCAAACCATCAATCCCACGCCGTAAGTCTGTATACCCTGTAGCAATAAAAATTTTTTCAAATCCAACAGCATCATTAAGCATGGAGAAGACCTCCAACCTTGTTTAGAAGTTCTTCCGTAGCTGTATTTGATATTTCAATTGAAACAGCGCCTCTTCGGATAACAACATCCGGTTTAAAAGGACTGGTAGATGAACTTGCTTGATCAGTCATTTTGATTTCAATAAAATCTGTAGTTGTTGGAGTTGGATTCTCTTGACAGCAGGCGTTAAGGTGCTCTCTAATGTAGTAAGGTATGCTTCTTCTCGGAGAATTCGTTGCCAGTAAAAAAAGGATTTGTCCGAAATGCCATGTTCTCGACACCAGGTCGTTTTAGGCATTCCACTAGCAAGACATTCTTTGATGATACTTGTCCATTGTTCACACCGGACTTTATGAGTTATTTTATCCATGAGATTATCCTCCCTCTAAAAAACCTTAGATTTTTTTAAGTAATTATCTCATGAAAACTAGCAAAAATCGTGGTACCTACTATTTACCTATTGAGCGTTTACGTATTTTTTTCTAAATGCAGGCAACAAAAAAAACAGTCTGCCTTACCAAAGAATTACAGGACTTGAATGCCGATACCATAAGAACAGATATACCAACCAGTGCGACCGTTACAAATGTGCTGGTCTGGAATGTAGAACAGTCTGGAACGGACGATTTTACCGTTGCCTACGAAGTAGATCAGCAGGTAAAAGAGGGAGAACAGACACAGGCAGTCACAGAAAACTATACCGTGACCGTTCATGTAGATAAGGACGGTGCAATGGTCATTACCCAGAATCCTACCCTTGCTCCGTCGGTACAGAAATCAAAGTATGAACCGAAAGTACAGGAAGCCGATGTCAGTGTCAGTTCCGACACAGTTAAGGACGCTACCGCTTTCTTGGAAATATTCTTTAAGCTCTATCCGACAGCTACGGAAAAGGAACTTGCCTACTATGTCAAAGACGGTGTGATTGCTCCTGTATCCGGCGACTATGTGTTTTCGGAACTGGTAAACCCTGTCTTTACCAAAGACGGCGACAACCTCAAAGTCAGCGTGTCCGTAAAGTATCTGGATAACAAGTCGAAAATGACGCAAATCTCACAGTATGAGCTTGTGCTTCATAAGGACGATAACTGGAAGATTGTAGAATAAATATTACAGCAGAATAGTATGGTAATTGTTTATCCAATCTATACTATTCTGCTTACAATTAGATTGACAAAATAAGAATCCCTCTCATATAATTGGTTGCAATGGTATTGAGGAAATACAACCTTAAATGTATAATGGGAAAATAGCATTGCAGGAATGAGGTAGGCTAATGAATAAAATATTGATTATTGAAGATGATTTAGAAATAAATGCGTTATTGGCTGATTTTCTAAAAGAAAAAGGATATGCTGTGCATTGCCAATATGATGGACTTCATGTTCTGGATTTTTTGAATAAAGAAAAAATTGATTTGATTATACTTGATATTATGCTTCCTTATCGGAGTGGTGATATTATTTTATCTGATGTACGCAAGAAATTTACAATACCTGTTATTATTATTTCAGCGAAAGAAACTACACAAAATAAAATCGACTTGCTTCGTCTGGGAGCAGACGATTATATCACAAAACCTTTTGATATGGAAGAAGTGCTTGCCAGAATTGAAAGTAATCTGCGAAGAGTACAATTTCAAAATAGCCAGACAGAATGTTTACAACATAACAATCTGACTTTAGACCTAGAGAAAAATACAGCATTTTTGAATGGAATAGAATTATCCTTAACCGCTAAAGAATTTGGCATTTTAGAATTGTTGATGAAATATCCAGATAAAGTATTTTCAAAATCGAATCTTTTTCAAAGTGTTTGGGATACAGAATATATTGCTGAAGATAATACACTTAATGTTCATATCAGTAATTTACGCAATAAATTAAAAGCGATATGCTCTGATACAGAATTTATTGATACTGTTTGGGGCATTGGCTACCGCCTACATAAAGCTAAGGATTAAACGTTCCTTAGCTTTATTATTTTTTTAACTTTTCTCATTACGATTTAAGAAATTCTTTAAAATTGCCCGTTATACTGGTTTAAGTAAAGGAGGTTTGGGATATGAGTTCAATTATTTTAGAAGCAAAGTCTTTAACCAAAGAATATAAACAAACATTAGCATTAGACCACATAAATTTACAAATAAAAAAAGGAAAAATTTATGGATTTATTGGTCAAAACGGAGCAGGTAAGACTACTTTTTTAAGATTAGTCACAGGGCTTGCGTTTCCAACAAGTGGTACACTTTCTTTATGGGGAAATTCTGGAACAGAAGAATTGCAGAAACATCGTAAACGAATTGGAAGTATGATTGAAACGCCTGCTCTATTCCCGTCAATGACTGCCTATCAAAATATGGAAGTACAGCGTATTCAACGAGGCATACCAGATAAATCAGTTATTAAAAGGACATTAGATATGGTTGGATTGCAAGATACAGGTAAAAAGAGTGTCCGCAATTTTTCATTAGGTATGCGTCAACGATTGGGGATAGCGATTGCACTTTTAAATACACCAGAACTATTGATTTTAGACGAGCCTATCAATGGTCTTGACCCTGCTGGAATTGTAGAAATCAGAAATTTATTAAAAATTTTGAATAAAGAATATGGTATGACCATTTTGGTTTCAAGCCATATCTTAGAAGAATTGTATCAAACAGCATCAGAATTTATTCTGATTGACCATGGAAAAATTATAGAAGAGATTTCTGATTATGAATTAAATGAACGGTGTAAACGACATATAGCAATTAAAACAACAGATGTTCAGAAAACGGTTCTGGTTTTGGAAGAGAATCTTCATACAGATAACTTTAAACTAATGCCAGATGGCATAATTCGTTTGTATGATTATTTGAATGATTTAGAGACAGTTGCGTCTGCTTTGGCAGAATCGCACATTCTTGTAACAGGACTTTCTGTATCTGGCGATACTTTGGAGGACTATTTTTTGAGCAAAATAGGAGGAACAAAAGATGTCAAATCTCCTAAAAACTGAGTTATATAAGTTGTTTCACAGTTGGTATTTTTGGGGAATTGGAATATTCAATCTCCTTTTAAGTAGCATATTGCTGTTAGATAGTAAAGAACGCTCTTCAAACTTAATTATGGCATCATTATACAATATTCCGTTACTCTATTTTTTGAGTATAGTGTTTATAGCATTGTTCATTGGAAGTGATTTTAGTGGAAGAACTTTAAATACTTATATTACTGCCGGACATAAAAGAAGTTCTATATTTAGAGTAAAGTTAATTGTATCTCAAATAGGTTGTATTATCATTCTGGTATTTCCATTATTTGTACATGGAATTATTAGTCAATTTTATATTGGAGAAAAACTTTTTTGGAATGATAGCACATATACTATGGTTTTACTAACTCTGTTTGCCATGATAACACTGTGTGCATTACCGATGTTTTTTGCTTTTATTTTTCGTGATATGGGGAAAACACTGACAGTTTCAATGGTTTTATTTTTTGTTATGATTTTTTTGCTGAACAGTGAATCTGCACAAATAATCAGCAGAATAATACCAATGGGACAACTTAGGTTAATTTCATTGCAAAAGGTCTATTCGACAAACTTTTGCTTGTTTGTAGATTTTTTATGGAATTTTATTTTATATTTCATTGCAGGTAGTGCTTTTTTACATACAGACTTGAAATAACCGGAGGTGTTTTTTATGGATAAATTATTAAAACTGGAAAAATATCAGTTGTTACATAATTCTATTTACTGGTGTGGTATGATTGGAATATTTATTTTAGGATTTTTTACAGCAGATACTTATGTTACAGAGGTCATGGGATCGACAGAAGAAATTGCTTCTTCTCTTGCTGATATTTTTAATGGAATGGTGTATGATTCTACGTTTCTTCTTATCATCATGTCGGCTATACTTGCATTGATTTTAGGACAGGAATTTTCTAAGAGAACAATAAACTTAGAGGTCAGTGCTGGACATTCCAGAAAACAAATTTTTACAAGTAAAATAATATCGTATTTAATTGCTTTTAATCTTATGGCTCTTGTCTATCCAGTTTCAGGGTGCATAAGGGAATTTGGACGCTTTGGTGTTGCAGACGTGGGAATGTTTTTTTACAATATTATAAAAGCAATCATTTATTCTTGTCTGCTTAATAGTGCGATATTTCTAATTGCAATACTTATTTGTTGCTATTTACAGGATGCTGTAAAAGCAACTTCGGTTACAGTAATTATTATTTTTGGTCTTAGCTTATATCTTGGCTATGGAATGATGTTGAGATTACCAGTCGGTTTTTTACCTACTTATCAAATCAGAATCGTTGTCAGCATGAAAACCTTTTTTCAACCGATAGCTATTTTAGTAGGATGTATATGGTCTGGTATATTGGTATTGCTTTCGTGGATAAAATTTTGTAAATGTGATTTTAAATAGGTGGAGAAAATGTCTAACATAGAATGGATTTTAATTATCATAATAATATTTTTAGTAATACTGCTATTTCGATATATTCAATTAAAAAAACAAATCCGTAATCTTGCGGATCAAGTTAATGAATTGAATTCTGGAAATTCACAGCAGATGTTAGACATTTCGTTGATTGATAAAGATTTAGAAAAACTGGCTGGTATATTGAATCAATATAATATCAGACAACGACAGGCTGTTGCAGGCGTATTACGCAATGAAGAGTATTTAAAAGAATCTGTTGCTAATATATCACATGATTTGCGTACACCTCTTACAGTCATTCTTGGTCATTTACAATTATTGCAAAAAGAAAATTTGGAATCCAGTCAAGCACAGCGTGTAAAAGTGATTTTTAGCAAAGCCGAAAAAATGAAAGAATTGGTAGAAACATTCTATGACCTTTCTATTTTGGAGGAACAGCAGACAGTTCCAGAAAAAGAAAAGTTTAATATATCTAATATGTTAATAAATTTAATTACGGAAAATGCCGTTGCATTAGAAAAGGAGAATATTTTACCCGAAATAAATCTCCCAGATTATTCAATATACGTATATTCTGATAAAAATATGGTAGAACGAATTTTACAAAATCTGTTGACAAATGCAATTAAGTATTCTGTTGGAACGATAAAAATAACACTTATGGAAAAAGAAAATAATAATATTATATTTACCATTGAAAATCCAATGAGTGACAGTTCAGAAATTGATTGCAATCGACTTTTTGACCGTTTTTATACAGGCGATAAATCAAGACATAATGGAAGTACAGGATTGGGACTTGCGGTAGTAAAAACACTTGTTGCCATTCTTGGCGGAAATATTGTTGCAAAAGTACATGCCAATAGCCTTATTATTACTCTTGAATTATAAAGTATTGAAGATATATTCGTATGATAATTCATTGAAGAGTGGACATCGGCAGACATCATAAGAAAAGCAAAAAAACTTATGATTGAAAAAGGGCATACTTATTACCAATCCCGTAAATTGGACAGAGTACCCAAAGAAGCCGTGGAAGAATTATTAGGGATTACATTATCAGACACAAACGATTGATTGTACTTCTTGCATATCATGTAAGGAGTGAAATCATGGCAAAAGACCCTATTAAGAAAGCACTTTTCTTAATCGTGCTACTACCATCAAGAAACACTTTTCCTATTTCTACAAAATGGAAACAGACGAAATCGAACCTATCCATGTTCAAAACTGGCAGTTGAAACTTGCAAAAGATTTTAGCCCTAATTACATTCGTATCGTACAGGGAATACTTTCTATCGCATTTGACAGAGCTATTGTTCTTGGAATTGCGAAGAAAAATCCTTCTCGTATGATAGGCAATATCAAAAGCAAGAAAAACAAAGTTGATTTCTGGACATTAGAAGAATTTCAAAAGGTTATTTCCTTACTCTGTAAGAAAGACTATTATGAACATTATCTGTTTATATCGTTCTGGTTATTATTTATGACTGGTATGCGAATTGGCGAAGCGTCAGCATTACATTGGTCAGACATAGATTTTGAAACAGGCTTGCTTAGCATTACCAAAACATTATATTACCGAACAATGACGGACTATAAATTCGTTGAGCCGAAAACACAGGCAAGTATCCGTACTATTTATATTGATTCAGATACACTCAATGAGCTAAAGGCTTGGCAAAGTGTTCAGCAACAGGTTCTTCCCGATTGTCCACTTGTACTAAGTTATAACGGAACTCCAACCAGTAAAACAACGCTTCCCAGAGCTTTGGAAAAGTTGTCAAATTTAGCAGGTGTTCATCGTATTAAAATTCATGCCTTGCGACATTCACACGCTTCATTGCTTATCAGCATGGGCGAAAATCCTTTACTTATCAAGGAACGTTTAGGACATGAAAAAATACAGACAACACTCGGCACTTATGGTCATCTGTATCCAAATACGAATCTTGAAGTTGCTAAAAAGCTGACTGGAATATTACAAGTACAATCTGCTACTGAAAGCATTGCTAATTATACCAGCAATCAACATACAGCAATCTATCACAGAACAGTTGAAGAAAAATAATGCAATGAAAATGCAATCCTATAAAGGAAAAGCTGTAAAACCCTTGTAAACAAAGGCTTTACAGCTTAGCTCCAACTATTCAAACTCGCAAAGTCTGGTTTGATTTTGATTATTTCAGTGCAGTTATCTATACCGTTTTGTATTGATAACTCATACTTTTTCCACACGTTATTCTTCGTTTCACATATTTTTAGTACCAATCCAGTACCATTGCTATATTGTCATTATTGTGTGTAGTTCCGGTGGCTTGCAGGTTTGTTTACTATTCACAGAATAAATTTCTGTCGGTTTGCAAGTCCACCTATGGAAATTATAATCTCCAAGCGATATTTCTGCAAGGAAAAATTTTGTGGTACTAATCGTTAGTACCACGATTGTTTTCTATATACTGAGCGAAATCAATTACCTTTGCTGGCTTTCTCTTAGCAGCAATCCCTAATCGTTCCATGTCTAATTTAAAAAGTTCACTCGGATATCCATACGCATCAAATCCCTCTGGTTGGCAGATATCTCTGTTCAGATACTCACTAAGTTCCCATTGATACTTTGCTTCTTTATCCAACTTTTTACCAAAATACTGTGCATCCATTACCATTCTGTTAATGCCACCAACTGATTTCCTACCATGAGTTTTTGTTACAGTTGTATCGCCTGACATTTTAAAATACTGCCCTATCTGATCCTCGGAATATCCCATTTCCTGCATCACGCCATGAATCACACGGCTGATATACATTGTATAGTAATTCCAGTTTCCCTGCTCAATATCTGTCATTGCTATTGTATAACGATTACTAGCATTCACAATAAACAAGACATTTCTTCCTTGTATTTTCGTCAAATGCGTGTCCCAACAGAACACAAGTGAAGCGCCTTTGCTTTCTTCAATATTTGTTGTTTTTAGTCGATCTTGAACTGCTTTTGTTGCACCAATCTCCATATGTATCACCTGCTCATCTCAAGTATTCTTTTTACTTCATTCTGTAATTCATCACTAAAGTCTGATAAATCATTATATGTAATTACTTTCAGTCTAATAAGACGAACAATATCCCATATTACCTCTGATTTTTTCAGTTCCATGACAACTCCCGAATGACGTTTATCTTCTTTTATCCGTTTTTCAAGTTCCCAGAATTTCTCTGATGCAGGCTTTTTATCATCATTCAGAAAATTTGCATACTCTTTAACAAGACCTTCCATATAATTTTCCTGCCAACCTGATAATCTTTCTCGAAATAGCTTCCAATCTTTTTTACTTATGTCCATGATTTTGAACCTCCTCAGTCTCATGTTAGTCTCAACAAACGATTTCAAAAATGAGACTGTCTTGAGACTACAACTTTATAATTTACCTGCAAATCCCGGTTTTATCGCATTTTGCTATATCATAGAGTCTCACTCAGTCTCAAATCTAGTGAGACTTCGTTGAGACTAACTTCGGAATATTCTTGAGTAAAAGTTTGGGTGTCACATTGAGTGCCATATTTACTGTCATTCACTTACTTAATTTTCCATTTACCACCATTATCTGGACCTTTTCGTTCTATGATACCTTTATCCTTTAATTCTGATATATATCTAGCAATTGTTCTATCTGTGACATCTAAGGCTATTCTTAATTCATCAATAGAAATATTCGGGTTTTCCGAAATCATTTTCAGAATCTCATATGCTTTAGCAAGCTTCTTCTTAGAATACTCTGGCATTAACTGCTTCATTTTTTCTTCCGAAATTTCTATGACATTTTCTATGACATTTTCTATGACATTTTCATTCACCTGTGTTGCATAATTAGTGCCATAATTCAGATTATACAAAGTCAATGTAAAATCATCATTATCTGCATCAAAGACTGGCATCTTGGTCTCGTCAAATTCAACCTGACCCTCGTAGTCTGCCAATATTTTCTTAAATCCACTACCTCTACGCTCCATGTATTTCAAACGGCTGAATATATCAGCTAATATCGGATTTCTTCGCTTTGATGGGATTTTCAATAAATCTTTTCCCGCTAAAGATATTCCGCTTACCATTCCACCCGGTGAATATATTTCGATTCTATCATCAAACATATCTATGTGAACTTCACTACCTATTTCCATATAATTTCTATGAATCAATGCATTTACCACACCTTCAAGCACTGCACGATCCGGATAATCAGGCATTTCAATTCTGCCATCATCAACCTTACGCCATGCTTTCTTGGAATTATTTCTTACAAAATCTGTTCCTGCCTGTAATAGTGTGACAAGACTGCCAGTATATTCCTTATCATCAAGTGCATCTACTATACCAGATGCCTTCGTAAGTCCATTCCACCTTGTGCAAAATAATCTGGAATGGCGAACCGGAGATTCATCTGCCAGAAGTGCTCCTGCATTCGTCAGATTGCCTTTCTCATCAATCAAACCAAAAGATTCATAATCAGTATCTTCAAACGCATTTCCTGTTCTTTGCTTATATACCGATTTTAATTTTGTGAAAGACATATTGCTAAAATCATATCTTGACTTCAGACTATCATAACTTTCACCACTTCCACGAAGTACCAACTCTCTTAACTGTAAAGGTGTTGCTGGAACACTTTCATTTCCAATACGCATAAATGCAATGAGTTGTCCATCACCTTCATAATAGTATGGTGTCTGCTGCCCTTTCATAACCTCTACAATAACAAAAGTCTTGTCCCCATCTTTTTCAAACGAAAGCTTAAACTCAGGTATTGGATTAAGATGTGTTTTAATTATCTCACTAATTTTCTCTGCATCACTTTCTGCATCCGCAAGTCCCACCAGCTCACTATCATTAGATACACCAAATATCAACTTGCCACCAAAACAATTAGCAAACGCACTGATGCTCTTGCACCAACTTTTAGGTTTCTTCTCTTCAAGAGCAAGCTTTTTGTCATAATCTGTGGTTTCACCAATTAGCTGCTTTATGTCCATGAATTCACTTCCTTCTTTGCAAAAATTTTTCTGCGTAATATTGCATAAATAAAACATTATGATTAGAACTTTATTCTACATAATATTTCTCTTTTTCCTTATTATATCCAGTATTTTTCCAAGTCCGACATATAAATCACTATTGTCTTCACAATACCTCTGCAATCCAATTATATTCATTATTAAATAATCCAGCCTATGTAATTCCGATCCCAAACAAAGCTTATTATAAAACCCTTCTATAGTTGTATTTTTTTTAAACTCATCATTTATCCGAATATAATATTTGTCATCTCTTATAAATACATTCTTAATTTTTTCTCCATCCGGATTCAATGTATCCATTTCTTCCTTTTCAATCCAAAATGAATTTTTATTATGATTACAGTCATGACATGATAAGATTAAATTTCCCATATAACCTGCATCTTTTTTTGTAGCAAATATAGGAGCTTTTTCATATAAAAAATGATCTATTTCAAATTCAGTCTTTTTTGTCAAATCAATTGAAGCTCCACAATATGCACATTTCCCATTATATGCTTTAATAAATTCCAACTTAAATTTCTGAGAATTATCACTAATATATCTATGCATATCTTTTGCATTAGGGTGCTCTATTTCAACTAATTTTTCTACTTCTTTCTTTTTTTGTGACACATCAATTAATTCTGGACAATACTTTGTTCTTCTGTAGTCCATATTCCTATCCCTCTACTTTTGTCTGCAACTCTTGAAACATTTTTATCACATCATCAATATCATTCTTAGTAAATTCATCAAATTTTCCTTGACCATTAACTGAATTCACTATTTTTTCGACCATAACTTTTTCCCAGCTAGTATTCTTTTGCAATTCTGAGGTAATTTTTCTAACTTCAAAAATATTTCTAATACATTGGTCCAATATTGGAGGAAGCTTTTCATCATAATATTCCACTGGCGTCTTTCCGCATTTAGGATCATATTTAGAAATTGTTTCATAATCTGGGGCGATTTCATTTTGTGTAATAACAATCACCTCTATAAACGGAAAATATTTTTTTAGAATAATTTTAAATTCTTCTCCTGTAAACTTTCCTGCTATTGCTGTTCTATTTTCAAATAATTTTGAGTCTATAAAAATTATATTTGCTGATTTAACATCCGGATTATTAATCAAACTCTCGTATCCTGCATCTGGATTGAATTTAATATCTAAAGATTCAACATTACAACTCGAATTCTTATATTTATCCAAATATTTGGATAATGAAGTCTCCGGATAATCATCTATATATATAATTTTTAAGTTTTCCATTATATTTTTCCTCCTATAGTGAATTCTATTTCAAATCCCTTTTCCCCACATATTTTCTGTATTTCTCCTCCTGACATTGTACATGTATTATTTACAATCCACATTCCGAGACCATGCCCGTTAGTTCTTGTAGTTTCATGTACCTCTAATATTTTCATCGGATCCGTTTTATACTTATCATTAAGTCCTTTTCCATTATCACAATATTTAATATTTAAAAATCCATTAGTCTCATTTATAGATATAGTGATCATTAGTTTTTGCGTATTTTCATTTTGCTGCACACTATTTAAAATCAGATTATCAAAAATAACCTGCAATATATCTTCTGAAATCTGATAAACAATATCTTCATCCATTATAATTTCAATACTAAGCCATGCGTAATCTCTTTCCCACACTTTTTTTATAACAGTTAAGATATCTGCTATACTCTGGTACCTAATCTCAAACTGTTTTTTTTCTATTTCTTCCAACATAGTGTCCATGAATGTCACCAATTTTTTTCCAACAACATCATTACTTTCCAACAAATAAGGTACATTTTTATAAGATTTTCTCGTTTTTTCAGAAGAATTCAATTCATCCCACATACCATATTCTTTTAATGCATCTACTATATTATTGTAATTATCATATATGGCATTTCTATCATTTTTCATTTCATGCGCAATGGATGAAGCTTTTAATCCCGTTGTTGCTAATACATTTAAAATTCTTACATCATATTTATATCTAGCCTCTACCGCTTCTTTATCTTTCTGATATTGTTTTCCCTCCTTTTTATAACTTTTGATTTCTGTTGCTAATTGCTTTGCTTCTTCCTTTGTTAAACCACTAACAGATGTCGGTCGGTTTAATACTCGATCAGAAATAGGTGTTGCTTTTTGCCCTTCTACCTGATTCTTAGCATTTATTTTTCTAACAATATTTTGTCTATATCTTTCAAATTCTTTAATGCCTACTAATATTATTTCAACAAATAACTGATAATAAATATTTTCATCTAAGCCTTGGCGGTTAGCCATATCCTGAAGCACAGCATTCTTCTTTTTATCTATCATGACATAACCTGCCATCTGATTTTCTCTCACACGCCATGCACCCGTTGGATGAGAAGCTGCCGCAGGGGATTTTCTAGATCTTTTTCCAAGTCCTAACCAATCTTTCCTTCCTTCATATGAAGATATACTAAATGCATTTCTATATAATATTATTCCACTTTCAATATTTTTAGGTGTGTTTAAATACTTGTATAAAAATTTCTCTTTTTCATCTTTTGATGTGGAAATATTAAAGTATAAATTTGCTGAAAATTCGCCAATATCATTAACCACTGTTTGTATATCAGCATCTAAAAGCTCCGTAATTTTGTTTCCTTTCAACTCATTAACAATATCCGTTTTCGTTTCATATTTTTTTATATCAATCCCTGAACAATATTTTAAAGCCTCATTTTCGAACTCATCTGACTCTACTGATGTCACTAAGATTCCTTGGTTATACTTTAAAACAATATTACTTCTACAATTGATTCCGACTTCAGCTTTAGGAAAATGTTCCACTACAATTTCATCATAATTATCTGAAATGATTCTTATCTCCATAGATGTATCATGATAAGTTCTTTCTAAGTACTTATTTAAATTTTCTATGCGTTTTTTATTCCACTTTTCCCTTAATCCTATTATTTCTATATCTGTTCCTTTAGTGTGAATGTCGTAGTTCTCATCTAAAACAGATGTATTCCAATCTGTTTTCCAAATTACACCAACAGAATCTATTTTTTTTGATTTCAAACATACTCTATACCCTAGTCTCGATAATGCAAATCTTCCAACACCTTTCGAACCAGCTTGAATTCTTTTTTTATTATTTTCATCTATTATTTCATATTCTTTGCTACTTTTACCTATATGCATCCAATGTTTTTTTATATCGTCTGCATTCATGCCAATGCCATTATCTTCAAATCGAAGTGTGTCATTCTGAAATGTAATTTTTAAATTCAAGGCATTAGCATCATATGCATTCTTAACTAATTCAAGTATTGCAGCCTCATCTGTAGAAAAATTCTGCACACCTAACAATTCCGCTATCGTACTATCTTCTATAACATACTTTAATTCTTCCACTCAAGCCACCTCCTAAAATTTGAATTCTTCAATATCCTTTGATGTAATTCTCAAAGAAGTTCCACTAATATGAATCCCTACATCTTGGACATACTTCATAAATTCATCACTTTCTAAAATTTCCTTAGCATCCTCCAGTTTATATGTTTTATTATCTGCTTTTGGCACAATATACATTCCTGCATATGGTATACACTTTTTCTTTAACATATATACTACTACTTTTTCAGTGATGACTGTAGAAATCAATAATTTTCTTTTGTTCAATCCTGCTAATGCTTGAGAGCGACCATATTCAAACCATAATGCGTTTCTGTCACTTTCTCGTTCATCAAGCTGTTCTCTAAAGTCATTTAAATAACTAACTGCTCCAGGAAATTGTGTGTTAAACTGCTGCGTTGAATATCTAATTAATTTTCCATTTTTATAATCATAAGGGAAAATTATTTTTTCCCTTTTTTTATATCGTAACGAGCGCGGAGTTGCTGTTTCCCTAACAACCTTTTTTTCTATTTTTTTGCCATTACAACAATAAAACTCATTTATATCTTGACAGTTTTCCTCTTTTAACACATAGGCTTCATTTAATAAGGTTGCAACTACATGAGCAACCTGAAAATAATCTCCAAAACGCCTTGTTCCAGGTATATTATTTTTTGTAAAAAACCATTTATTTGTTAAATTTTCAGTATTAATATATATTTTATCCTCATTTGCCATATCATAATAAATCATTTCATTGTTCGTTATAGATTTATTAATTATAATTATGGCTGATTTTACTAATACATCATCAAACATTTTATCCTGAGTATAATCATATATTTCTTGTAAGTATGGTTTAATATAAGAACGAAGTTTTTTCCCAAATACCGTTTTAAATATACTACTTGGAATTAAATAAGACATTTTACCATCATCACTCAAGCTGTCTACACTTCTTTCAATAAATGCATAACAATAGTCAAATTTTCCTTTTTCACATGTAGAAAAATTTTTTCTTACATAATCTCTATTTTCTTCATCTAATTCTTGATATGTAATATAAGGAGGATTCCCTACAATAAATTCAAATTTTCTATCACATTCCCATTTTAAATAATCTTCATTAACAATATTCCACCTAACACCATTTATCCCCCTTTTTTTTGCTAACGAATTTAATTTCTGAAGGCACTTCTTATATTGTTCTGGATCAATCTCTACACCACATATATGCTTTGATAAACCTTTTTTTATCTGTTGATTTGATAATCCATGTGCTTTTGCATCATCAATATATCGTTCTGCAATTACAGCCAAAATATTCCCATCTCCACATGAATTCTCCAATATGTTCTTGTCGTATATATTTTCGCAATACTGTATACAATCCAATAGTTTTTTTACATACCCATCAGGAGTAAATATTTGGCACTTCTTATTCATTTCAGTCTCATCACTTTCTCGTTCTTTCTTAAATTCAATTGACCATTTTACTTAGGCAGTTAATACCTATCTTCAAAATTATGAAATATTAATTACAATTTACAAATACAAATTCCTTACTAATTCCATAACTTTTTCCACAAGCATCTCCAAGTTATCCCCTTCAGCCATAGATGCTATATCTTCTTTACCCTCAAAGCACTTCCTGAGAATATCTATAATTACCTTTTCATCCTGAAGTTCCTTTTCCGACAACTCTTTTATCTTTTTCTCTATTTCAATAGATGCATCCGCAATCTGATTACATCTTCCATAAGAATTGCCTATATCCTCTGCTACCATAGTGCCATAGTTTTCTTTTTCATACGGATTAAATCCATAAAAAGCTTTGCTTGCAACCGGGCAGATAGCATCATAGATAATCTTTGCTCCCAGTTCTCTTTTTATCTGTCTAGGATATATCAATTTACCTTTGTCTGCTTTCATCTCAAGTTTTTCCTCAGCCATTTTACTAGCGTTTGTAATACGCATAAGATATGCCAGCATTCGATTAGCAAAATTTTGCTCTGATATTTCTTGTCTACCTATATCTGCTATATATTGATTAATCTCATGCTCACTAATTGTCTGATTATCAAGATACAGTTGATACATCTTTGATGCACATAATTTTACAACCGCTATGTTTTCCAATCTTTTATTCCCAATATGATTTAGAATTTCCATCTGTACCCAACCATACTGCTTATCTCCAACTTCATCTGGACAGAAAAACATATTTTGCACATATCTGTATCCCTGTTTCATAATAAAATCATCAAATGCTAATTGATATAAATATTGCTTTGTGACATCACCTACACCCGGTTGTCCACTAATGATAACTTTATCTCCATGTATTTGATAATCTATACAATAATATTTTGCATCATATATTCCAAAGCAATAATCTTTTTTCTGTTCATCAACAGGATATATGCATACCAAATCAGGTTTTAATGTTTCCACCTTCGGATCTTCTACATCCGGAAACTCTATTTTTCTCCATCTTGGTGATTTAATCACTTTTCTTAATGTTTTATCTTTATATTCAACTTTATTCCATTCCGGATTACTTAATGGAAGATCTACTATTTTCTTATCTAGAACACTTCCAAAATTATCTGCACATACTTTTTCCCAAACCAAATTAAAACTATTAGTTCCATATAAACTATAGCTCACATCATTTTTGTCTGTTTTCTCGTTAGCAATATATGTATATATTGTTTTTAGAAGATTCTGTTTCCTTGTAATATATTGAGTTTGTATCTCAGACTGCAACCGATATAATATATAACTCGCATCACCAAAATCAGACATTTCTTCTTGTGTCAGCTCAACTTCTGTTAATTCAAATAATTCTAAAAGTCCTGCATCTGATAATTCTCTGCTACATTGTGTAAGAACGCATTCATGTAACCGCCGAAAATAATCATAGTCATTGTCAATCGTATTCTTGGTTTGTAATTCCACATAATATGGTTTGTTATTCTGTATAATTGCAAATGTTTCATTTATAGTCTTATCCCATAAAATCTCACCTTCTCCATTTGTTTCAATTATTTCTTTCTGATTTGTATACAAACCATCAGCATAGTATGTCTCTAACAAATGAATAGATACAGCCAGTCTATTAAAAATCTTACTATCATCTTCTCCATTAAACAGATAAATCAATTGTTCTGATGCATTGTATTTTTTTATAACCTTTAAAACCTGCTTTAGATTTTCAAATAAATGTTCTGTTGATTTGATATATTTAGGATAACATTTAAAAACTTGCCCCTCGATTACAACAACTCCAACATAATCAAATATATATTCTATATCGCTTGAGCTGTCTATTACATCAGTCAAGACAATATCTTCATTTGATAAATCATCAAAATCCGGCCTATTCTTTTTTACAGCTTTAACTACTCCATATTTTTTAAGAATCCCGACAATGCGTCTGGTTTCTTCCATATTTATGTTAATTAAATTGTCTGTTATTTCCTGTAAAGAATAATGCTTTCTTTCACGAAAGAAACCTTTCGTCATTGTCTCTCATCCCCTTTTTATATATTTACCAAATCTTCAATTCCAAATATGCCTTCACCATCCTGCTCAAAGGCTTTACATATTTCTGAAAAAATCATCTTTCCATTCTTTTTATTATGACCTATAAATATGTTCTCCGGACGCATCTTCATAACATCTTCAAACAAATACATGATTACTTTACTTTCAAATGCTTTTATATAACTATTCTCTTTTTGATGCATATCTTTAAGTGCTTCATTATCCTTCTCAGTCCTAAAAGCTTGTCTTCATTAACTTTACACTTTTCAGATGTCAAAATATTATTTATCCTTGTTCTTAAACTATCCCAGCCAATATAATGATCCGCTTTATTGTCCTTGATACACATTGGTATGACATAATCTTTTATTGCTGCAACCTGCTCATCATCATTGACACTTAAATATTCGAATTCCCATCTACGCTTAAATGCTGTGTCCATTGGAAATACGCCCTGATCTGCACTGTTCATCGTTGCCCATATGTACATATTTGCCGGAATTCTCATCTCAAAATACTTTTCTCTTTCTTCTTCTGTTAAATCATCAATATTTTTTCCTTTTAGGCAATCCAAGTTTTCTAATAAATAAGTCTTTATATCCTCGCTTGTAGCAATTGGATATTCACTTACTCCATTCTTTCTATCAAGTAATTGAAATACATCTCCAAACACTGCTGCTACATTTGCTCTATTAATTTCCTCTATTAACAATAAGTAATCTTCTTCCGGATGGTTTATTGCTTGCACATAAATTCTCATAAATGGACCCGGAACGAACTCATACGAGATTTCTTTATTTTTATTCTGTGGATTTAAACTTAAATATGGTCTAATAGCCCTTCCATGATTTCTCTCCACACTATTATCACCGGCAGCATCACTACCATCCACTTTTCTAGTTTTAAAATTCTCATCCGTATATATACCTAGTAATAATGGTAGACGAGTTAAACCTTCATCCTTGAATTTATCGTACAATTCATCATATTTTTCTTGTGCTGACATTGATTTGTCTTGCAGAACTGCAAGCACTCTTCTCTTTTCAGTATCAAGATTGTCATATACGTCTGACTTTGACATAATAGGTTTATATGCACCTACAAAATTTGCATACGAATAGTTTGGATGGAATGTTACTCTTTCCATATTATCAGCAAAATATTTGCTATTTTCCTCTAGTTTATGACTCTTACCAGTTCCCGGAGCACCAAATATTATCCTATTTTTTGAACACGAAATGTCAGTTGTATTTTCATCATCATTTTCCGCAGCGTGGAGCAATATATTCACATTACTTATTTTCTGTCGCTCTCTTACCCTTTGTTCATAATATACAAATTCATCATAATCTACATTATCCGACATTGTAACAATGTTCTTATTATATGCCAAATAGTAATTTAGTCCTTCTCCTAAAGCACCTTTTACAATTCTTAATGCACCCTTTGCTTCTCCATCTCCATTGATATCAATTTCATCTGTTTTTTGTGTCATAGCTTCATACACGGATGTCATATTAAAATATACGTTCTGATTATTGTCTAACATTTTCAACACAACATCATCTGAAAGATAATTTATAACTCTAACCAATTGTTTTTCTAAATGTGTATCTTCTACATTCTTCTTTCCTTGTAGCCATTCATATAATACTTGGCAATATTTTTTATTGCTTTCAATCAAAGTGTCAAATAAATCAATATTATTTGTATACGATAATATTTTCTCAAATCTTTTCTTCCCAGTTCTTTCTGCACTATCCGCTTTATTACTATCCTTAAATTTAATAGATGCAATTCTCCACACTAATTCAAGTGCAACAATAAGCGACTCTAACTGTGAATGAAATAATTGGTTTTCATTTACATAATTCATGATATCTTCTTCAGAATCGCCTTTAATATCTATATTATTTCTCAAATATTGTATCAATTTATCATAACAGTTCTCAGATATCGTTATTTTATCGCCATCTGTCTCAGAATACTCAATTTCATACTTTTTGTCATTTGACAACCATAGCAAAATTACAAGAGCAATTGTAGACTTTGATTTAGGCAAAGATGATTTAATTCCCAATTTAGGATCAACAGGTTTAAATTTCTGTATATTACTTGGTCTTTTCATTTAAACATTCCTCCTATGTTATGTCATTTAATATTGAATCGGCAATCTTATTAGCCAATAGCGGTGGTACCGCATTTCCTACTTGTTTCATCTGTGAAACCTTTGGTCCAACAAACTCAAAAGTATCAGGAAATGACTGTATTCTTGCTGCTTCGCGCACTGTAATTGCCCTGTTCAAATATGGATGTGTAAATCTACCTGATGACGGAGTATCAAATCTTGTTGTAATTGTTACAGAAACATCATCTTTTTGCATTCTGCACCAAGTACCACTATATATTGATTTTGTTAAATGTTCCTCTGGTAAACATTCCTTTCCCTGTTCTGGTGGAACAAGGGCTAAGCGTTCTAATGCAAGCTTCGAATGATTAGTTGCTTTATGATTAAGCAATTTATTTGAATTCATTCTCATCTTCTTTTGATATTCACTTCTGGCTTCGAATTTATAATCCTGAATTTCATCACCCTCACCAGAATTAAGATATGCTAAATCACTTATTGCATCCCATACTGAAACTTTTTTATTAATCGGTTTAGGCAGCAAGTTTACCCTTTCTTCATTTGTCTTTTTTCCAATAATGACGGCACGTCTTCGATTTTGCGGAACTCCATAATCCGCTGCATTTAATACACCAGCATCTAGAATGTACCCCATTTTTGAAAATAATTCTTCTATTTCTCGCTTAAAATATCCTTTTTCAGCAGTTAATAAATTAGGCACATTTTCCATTACAAAATATTGAGGTTTTACTAAATCCACCACTTTAACGTAATATTTAAACAAGAAATTACGTTCATCATGTATTGTTTTTCTCTTTCCTTTCTGCGAAAAACCCTGACATGGCGGACCGCCTATTATAACGTCAATATTACCTTTATATTGTTCAAATACTGATTGCAAATCAAGTTTGGTTATATCTTCATTTATCATTTTAGTAGAACTATGATTCTTTTTATATGCAGTTGCAATATCTTTATCGTATTCATTGGCAAGAACCACATCAAACCCTGCCATTTCAAAACCTAATGACATTCCACCAACTCCAGCAAATAAATCTATAACCTTATATTTCATCTTTCTTTACCTCTTTAATCCTAGATATAGCTATATTAAAGTAATTTTCATCTAACTCGATTCCTATGAAATTCCTATTGTTTTTTACAGCTGACACACCAACACTTCCACTTCCCATAAAAGGATCCAGAATTGTATCATTTTCATTTGACAACACCTTAACAAAATGTTCCATTAAAGCTTCCGGTTTCTGCGTTGGATGTTTTCCATATTTTTTTTCGCTGTTTGATGTAACAGATGTTTCAATAAAGTCATGCAATACTTTTCCGTTGTTGTTAAATGTCCCTGTCTTTGTTTTATAAGTAAAATATATCCACGATTCTGTCGAATTAACAAAATGCAAATTCATATTCCTTGGCATTGGATTAGACTTATGCCATATACCAGTTGTCTTATAATACAGTCCGTGTTTTTGTGCTAATTGTATTATTGTCTCAACCTTTATTATCGCCATAAATACAATTATTGAACCACCATCCTTCAAAACTCTTGATGCTTGATGAAAAAATTTATTCATAGATTTTTTCCATTCTTTATAATCTAAATCATCCCATCCTGCAGCCCCAAAAAAATTATCCCGCATTTTAACTAAATTAGTATCTCTCTCCTCCATAAACTTTCCTAAATTATATGGTGGATCTGTTATTATCAAATCAATCGAAGATGTTGGTATTTTTTTCATATACTCAAGACAATCTCCATTATGTAATTCTGTATTTATCATTTTCTTTTCTACTTTCTATTCTATAATGCACTTTTTCCGCTTTTCACCCACTCATCCACTTCTGAAAATTTGAATTTCCAAAGTCTGCCTATCTTATGAGCAGGAATATCTGTTTTTTTAATCCAACTTCTTATGGTATCTTTCGTTACACCTAGATATTCTGCAGTTTCTTCTAAATTAGACCATTTTTCATTAGTCTCAGACATATTCTCCCTCCGATTCTAAAATGTATAAAATAACAAAGTAATTATATCACGAACATCTGTTTCCCTCAACTGATATTTCACTGTTTAAATATGATTTATTAGTATTTAATATATATTTAGTGTTCAATTATACATCCATTCTTAATTTAATATTGGGCAGAGAAATCACCTTCCTCTGCCCCTATTCCACATCTTATCTTCCGCCTTATCTTTACCAGCATCTCTGCTAACACTCTCATCATAAATTCTCTGGAACTCCTCATACATTTCATCACCATCCAGCTTTATCTCCAACCGTTTCATTACGTCCGAAAACAGTCTTATACTTCCACTCACATCTGCAATATCAAATCCAAATACATCAGCCTTAACAGAATCACTGACATTCTCATAACCACCAAGCTCTGATATTCTCCTAACAATCCAGCCAGCTTTATCCACAGGTTCAGTTTCTCTAATTTCCACAAATTCATTTTTATCTGTTACATCAGTTATACTTTCGCCCACTCCTGCCACATTCACATCAGACGAATTATGAATCTCTGGTATTCCTATGCCATCTAAATCAGTCTGTTGTTTTCTCGCACTATCAGATTGCTCTTTCAGTCTGCTTATTTCATTCTGATTATTGTTAGGATTCATCACCTCAACATTTCTATCAGGCTCAACGACTGTTGCCGTTGCTTTCTCAACCGCAGTATCCTCTTCCATCCCCGGTATCTCAACATCCCTGTCAGCAACAATCTCCTCCTTCCCCGACACCGCATAATAAGCCGTATACAAATCTTCTTTTATAATGTCATCAGCAAGCTGTATCTGTCTCTTAATTTCCCTTTTCTCCTGCTTCAGTTCGTCCAGTTCTTCCTGCACTTCCACATGCCATATCTGATATTCCCGGTACTGCTCTTCATTCTTTATATTGCGTTTCCGACTAGAGCTTTCTCTGTATATCTCATGCTGTCTGTCCTCAATCTGCTGAATCTTTTCTTCCTGCTCATTTATGAAATCCACAAGATTCATAACACTTTTGATGTCATTATTTACAAGCAGCAGATATTCATCCTGTAACTGATGAAACCTCTTCAAATCCTCTGCATACTTTGCTCCACCAACTACAAAACGCTTCTGTTCTACAACCCTTAATCTGTATAGCTTTGCATAAAACTTCTTCTGGAATGGTGACAGCTTCGCCCTGTGCAGCCCCCTGATATCCGACGAATAAAAGTAAGGCTTTGCCATCCAAGGCATATCCACATGATGCCTTAGCATATCTTCTGAAAACATCTCGTCCATTTTTGCAAGCTTATGATAATACCGAAATCCCGGTGCCTGTACCTCCATCCACGCGTCTTTCTTAAATACATATCCAAGTCTTTTCATCAGATATTTAAAATGCTCCACATTTCCGGCTGCATACGCACACATCTTAGCATCACGAAGTATAATATCCTTCATGGACATTTCCTTTTCCCACTTGTCCCTGCTAATATTCTTTGGATTTCTGCTATACTCTGCCAGCATTATGGAAAGTCCAAGCTCATCACAATATTTATTTGTAATCGGCTGCAGATGATTCTTCCAATTGCCTTTAGGTGAATTATACTTCTTGCCGGTTGTCATACTCACACTATTCCAGATCAGATGCCCATGCATATGTTCCCTGTCAGTATGAACTGCATACACCGCCTCATAATCATTACCAAGCACATACTTTGCAAAGTGCTCCAGCACATACATTGCCTGCTCTGCCGTCACTTTTTCTTCCGGTGAAAATGATATGATCACATGATAGCCCTGCCTTTTACCTGTCTTATGAAATATATTCTTCGTCTCCTCCATCTGCTCAAATGCCGTATCCGGCAGGCAGTTAATACTGCCCACCAGTACACATTCTTCTGTCTTATCCGGATTCTGTATATATTCCAAAGCATTCTTCAGGTGTGATGCCGGATTTCTGCCATCTGACTCCTGTATATTTAAGATCTTTGTAATCGCCATACTTCCAGCACCTCCCCGAATGTTTTCTTTACATCATCCAGACTGTTCTCCAATTTATCAATATCGCTGCAATACAATCTCCCCTGTGAATTGCCAAGCTTTACCGTCTGATTAATATTATTTGCAATACCTGCTATGATACGGATTGCTTTTGCCCTGTCCTCAGGATAACTTGTATCTATGTTGCCGCCCGTCCGGATCAATTCTCTTATATAGGCACTTGCTGTCATTCCCGTCCGGTTAAGTGCTGCTTTTAGAATATCCATATCTTTCTCCGACAGCTTCACAGATACCTTATGATCTTTCCTGTCAGACTTGTATCTTCGCTTTCCATCTACCATACGTTTCACCTCTTTCGTAATTCTTCAATGCTGTATCAAACCAATCTCTTTTTATCTGTACCATTGCTTTTTTCATCCTTTCTAAAAGTAGTGTTCACTGGTTTTGCAAGATGCGGAAAAGGTCGGACCTTTTCCCGAAAAAATATAAACGCCATCAGCGTTTACATAATTTTTCGTCTTGGCAGGAGCACCTGCACCCTGTATATAATATGTGGTGGTTAATGTACCACCACAATTACTGATATGGTGGCACTTTTTGCCATCACTTTACTGTTTTAGTGGCATTTTCCGCCACCACTTTTCCATTTTGATGGCACTTTCCGCCACCATGGCTTTTTTCTCGCTTATCTGAGTGGTGGCGCTTTTTGCCGTCACTTTGCTGTTTTGACGGCGCTTTTTGCCCCCACTTTTGCATTTTGACGGCACTTTTTGCCCCCACACTTTTTTCAGCTCTAATTTGTGCGGGGGCGCTTTCTGCCCCCACTTTGTGGTTTTGGGGGCGCTTTTTGCCCCCATTTTCATGTTTTGACGGCGCTTTTTGCCCCCACACTAATGAAACTGCATTACCACATCCATAATAACGATTTCCTCTGCCATCATCCTGGTCTGTGTTCTTAGCTGTAACTGTTCTGTAAAGGAATTTGGATTTTTCGGCTTATGCTGTTTCAGCCACTTAGCTTCAATATCATCAAGCAGCTCATATGCTGTTTCATTGACTTCATCTGCTCGCTCTTCAAGCTCCCCGAACCGCACCAGACTCTTATATCTCATTGGATATTCTTCCTTGATATATTTAATCCACATTCGCCCATACTTTCCTACATCTATATCTGCCTTCTCTGTTCCTGCGACAAGCACCGGATAAAAGATTCCATCCCTTTCTTCATATGGGATGCCAAGCTTTTCAAATGTTGTCTTACTCATAATGATTACCGCCTTTCTCATCACTCTGCAGAATATCAAGCACATGCTTTAATGGAACCAGCAGTTCTTCAACATCTATACCTCTGTCTGCTTCATCTAATGTCTGTAATTCTTCCAGTATCGTATCAAGATGCACCTGTACTTTCTTTGCCACCTTCATTCCACCAACAACCCTGATTTCATGCTTCAGAAGACATTGGATGATATAATCCTGTTTTGAAAGTCCGCTGAGTGAAACCTTCACATTCAGCTCCTGTGCTTCCTCCGGTGACATACGAAACGCTACTACAACATTTCTCCATCTGTTCTTGGCATCTAGCCTTTTCTCGCTCATAATAATCTGCTCCTTCCGATATAAAATCCATTCTTTTAATTTTTGCTTCATATATCCAGCAAAACTTGTACCCGCATTATCAGACTGCCTTGTACTTATAAATGCTTATAATCTTTTCCGCAGCCGCATCCATATCAATCATAGGTGCTGTTTCCTCTGTCTGCATGATTTCTACATCATCATCCTGCTCTTCACAATCCTCAAAGCTTGCATTGACAGCATCAAGTCTGTCCGCCATTGCCACCTGCTTTGACGGAAACAGATGCGAATAACGATATGTGATATCAATGCTCTCATGACCAACCCTGTCAGCTATTGCAACTGCGGAAAACCCGAGGTCGATCAGATGTGAAATGTGCGAATGCCTTAGATCATGGATTCTGATTTTCTTCACACCGGATAATTTGCAACCACGCTCCATCTCATGATGAAGAAAGCTCTTTGTTACCAGAAAAATCCTGTCTGTTGGTGTCTGGTCATATAACATTGCAAAATATTCCTGCATTTCTTCGGCAAGGAACTTCGGCAACTTGATTGTTCTGTTGCTCTTAGGTGTTTTCGGTGTTGTAATAACATCCTGCCCCTGCAGCCGCTGATACGATTTATTTATTCTGACTGTGTTCTTTTCAAAATCAAAATCTTCCATCGCAAGTGCAAGCAACTCACCTAATCTCATTCCTGTCCAGTACAGCATTTCAAATGCATAAAATGAAACCGGCTTGTCAATCACCGCTTCTGAAAACTTTTTATATTCTTCAGTTGTCCAGAAAAGCATTTCCTTCTTTTCTTCCCTGCCCATATTTCCAGCCTGCCTTGCCGGATTTGATTTCAGATTATAAAACCTGCACGCATGATTGAATATCGCACTTAAAATGTTGTGCATTGTCTTCTTATAAGTCTGGGAATAACTCTTCCCATTCTCATTACGGAATGCAACCATCTCATTCTGCCACTTGCGTACATCTCCCGGTGTAATCTCATTCATCTTAAGATTCTTAAAATATGGAAGTATCTTTGTATCCACAATGTGTTCTTTGGTAAGCCATGTGTTGAGTTTGACATAATTTTTCACATCCTCTGTATACAGCTTCCAGAACTCTCCAAATGTCATATCCAGATTATTCTCCTGCCGTATTTTGTAATTACGCTCATAATCCAACGCTTCTCTTTTTGTTGCAAATCCTCTCTTCTTTATCTGTTTATTTTCCCCAGTCCAGTCCTTACAATAGAATTTGACAAACCAGGTGCCTGTCTTACTGTCTTTATAAGCTGGCATATTCATCATCTCCTTCTTTCCATATGCAGAAGCAGATGCCTAAACCCATATAACTTTTGCACCTGCCTCTGTCTCAATCTTCTTACCTGTTGCTTATCCTGCATCACTCATACCATAAATGCGTTCTTCAAAATATTTTCTGCTTACTTTTCCACGGATTACAATATAACCCTTCTTTTCAAGTTCACTGTTGATCTGTCTCATAAGCTTGTATGCTGCTGATCTTGAAATCCCAAGAATCTGCATCACATCTCCTACTTCTAAAAACTTTTCGTTCATGCCCTTTCACCACCTTTCTATTAAAATTTGTTTTGGCGTTTCTCCATACCAGTTCTGCTGATGTCACAACCAGCCTCCTCACCTGAGATAATCTCCTGTAATACCGCCCGCTCCTGCTCGAGGTACTCGGTCCGCTTGGGGGAGTATCTACATTCGCTCGATTCCTATGAATGTCATGGCAAATGCCTGTTAGATTTCTGTACCGCTCATTCAGTTATTTTTCAATACCATATCGTATAGATAATTGAATTGATATTATTCTATACCGTGTGGTATTGAATTGTCAAGATGTTTTTCTAATGTTCTTGTATAGAAAAACTTCCATTTTCATTTTTTCCGTGTTATACTGTCTTTAACAGTCCATCAGAGACAGATAAACGGAGGTAACTACACTATGACAATTGGTGAAAGAATAAAGAAAATACGGGTATTCCGTAAAATGACAATGGATGAACTGGGCGGTGCACTTGGATTTGAGGGCAAAAATATGTCGGTCCGCATATCCCAGTATGAAACCGGTGCACGCATTCCCGGTGAAGATATGATTCTAAAGCTTGCTGATGCATTGCACTGCAATTACAAGGCAATCTCTGATTACAGCCTTGGTGCTGCTGAGGATATCATTGAAACACTTTTCTGGCTTGAAGAAAGTGCCTCATCACTTCCTGCCCGTGGAAAAGGTACAAGATTCCCAGAGTACACAGCTCCCGGCAACCTGATTCATCTGACTGCAATGACTCCGGCAAAACCTTCCGAGGCTGCCAGACCAACTTACAATGAAGATGATTATGAAAGTGCAGGCTCACCTGTCGCATTAACTTTTGAATATGGATTGGTAAATGATTTCCTTACGGAATGGTGTGAAATGAAAACGAAATTAAATAATGGAGAGATTTCTCCAAATGAATATTTTGAGTGGAAAATAACATGGCCTCATACCAATAATAATTTATAGGAGCAAATAATATGATACGAGATATGGAATTATTACTTAATAGAGTATACGATGATGAAATAAAGTCATATTTACACGAAGCACTCAACTGCTATTCTGGAGAAGCTTATCGTGCTTGTGTGATACTGTCAATAATTGGCGGAATTCATGATTTACATAATAAACTTAAAGGATTAGCTTCAAGCAATAAAGACATTGCTGAACTCGAAGCCAATGTTTCCAAAGCCAAGGAAAATCTCATGCCTTATGAAAGACTATTAGTCGATGGATGTGCTAAATCTAATATAGATTTATTGAGTCCTTCAGAGGCAAAAGAACTGAATAGATGTTTGGATATACGTAATGACTGTGCTCACCCAAGTGGATACATATGTACCGCAGAATGTGCACGTTATGTATATTCAACAATTATTGATATCTTGGCATCTAAACCAGCACTACTGGGTCAGCAATATATAAACACCTTATATACCAGCATAATTTCTGATACTTATTTTCCGATAATTGATAAAACTGAAATTCAGATTATTGTAAATAAGCAACTTCAATTATGTAGCAAACGAATTATAATTCCTCTCGCCCAAAAACTCGTCAAAGGAATTATGAATGAAACATCTTTCACTAATAATAAAGAGTATTTCTTTGCCAATATGTCAAATACTTTAAATAATACTTTTGATAAAATATTTCAACCTTTATTATTAGATTCAAACTTTCATTCCAAATCGATGATTATTTTAGATGCAAATCCTAATATTATTAATACTCTTTCAATCGAAAATATAAAGCGCCTACTTCACATTTTTATACCATTTATCGAGCAAGATCAAGGATATAATGAACTTATACTACAAATTTTGCAAAATGATAGACTGTCAGATTCAGCATTCAACAGCAATATTATCGATTTACTCAATTACAATTATGAACAAATGACTGATAACCAAACCGAATTATGGATAACTATTGTCAGCAAAAAAATTTGTAGTCAACAACAAATTACGCAAATTAAATCTGATTACATTGAGCATGTTTTAGATAAATCAAATTTTGCTAGTCAAAAATTTCAAGAAATATTTGAATTGTGTAACAATGAATTTTTATATTCTTCATTGATAAATGATATATCTGAAAGGATTTCTGACTATGATTACACAATAAGTAATCCAGCTGTTTTACAGCTAAAACAACTAAATGAAAACTTTATAAATTCACTATCTATAAACAATATAAATAACATTATATATAGCATTTTAGCTGGTAACCAAGGCTATGGACGTGAAGTTGGTTTTTTACTCGAAAATATCTATGACAAACCATTTTATAGACGCTACATTGAAGAAACCGCTCCAACATTTAATACTAACGAACTAAACAAAATGCTAACCTACAATTTGAATGACAATACATTTATTAATTTTGTAAATATGATGACAAAAGCTTCTGAAGATTTTAATATTAAATTCATTAAAATTTCTGAAGAATATATTTCCAAGAATTCCGATGTTTACAATAGTACTGTATTAACTAATTGTATTAATGAACTCAACAATAGTAATCCTAAGCTTTAGTACCAAAATAGTACCACAAGGCAAAAAACAAGCTCGCAAATGCCCATTTTACTAGGCTTTGCGAGCTTTTGAAAATTATTCAAACTCAATCGTTCCCGGTGGCTTACTCGTCAGATCATAGAATATTCTATTCACCCCACGAACTTCATTTATAACTCTGCTCATCACTTTATTCAGAACTTCATACGGAATCTCCGCCGCCTCTGCAGTCATGAAATCAATCGTATTAACGGCTCTAAGAGCTACAGCATAATCATAAGTTCTCTCATCACCCATAACACCAACGCTTCTCATATTCGTAAGTGCTGCAAAATACTGACCAATTGTCTTATCAAGTCCGGCATTTTCAATCTCTTCACGATAAATAGCATCTGCATCCTGAACGATACGAACTTTCTCAGCTGTTACTTCGCCGATGATACGTACTCCAAGTCCCGGTCCTGGGAATGGCTGACGGAATACGAGTCTTTCAGGAAGTCCGAGCTCAAGTCCTGCTTTACGAACTTCATCTTTGAAAAGATCACGAAGCGGCTCAATGATTTCTTTGAAATCTACAAAATCCGGAAGTCCTCCTACATTGTGGTGAGATTTGATCACAGCGGATTCTCCGCCAAGACCACTTTCTACCACATCCGGATAAATTGTTCCCTGTGCAAGGAATTCAACAGTACCGATCTTTTTTGCTTCTTCTTCGAAGATACGGATGAATTCTTCACCGATAATCTTACGTTTTGCTTCTGGCTCTGTAACGCCTGCAAGTTTGTTATAATATCTTTCCTGCGCATTTACGCGGATAAAGTTCAGATCAAACTGTCCTTCTGGTCCGAAGATTGCCTCAACTTCATCTCCTTCATTTTTACGAAGAAGTCCGTGATCTACAAATACACAAGTAAGCTGTTTTCCAATGGCTTTGGAAAGAAGTCCTGCTGCCACTGAAGAGTCAACCCCACCTGACAGTGCGAGCAATACTCTTCCGTTTCCAACCTTCTCGCGGATCTCTGCAATTGTATTCTCAACAAAAGCATCCATCTTCCAGTCGCCCGCACATTCACATACATTTTTTACAAAGTTGTTGATCATCTTTGTTCCTTCTACTGTATGAAGTACTTCTGGATGGAACTGGATTGCATACAGTTTCTCAGCTGCGTTCTCAGCTGCTGCAACCGGACAGTCAGCAGTGTGTGCTGTAATTTCAAATCCCGGAGCGATTTTTGAAATATAATCAAAATGGCTCATCCAGCATGTTGTTGTCTCTGAAACACCCTCAAATACTTTGGAGTCTTTCTTATCAATAAGAACTTCTGTCTTACCGTATTCTCTTACATCAGCACGCTCAACTTTTCCACCAAGTACATGTGACATCAGCTGTGCACCATAACACAGTCCGAGAACCGGAATACCAAGCTTGAACAGTTCTTCTGAATAAGTCGGTGAATCCGGCTCATAACAGCTGTTCGGTCCGCCTGTGAGAATGATTCCTTTTGGATTCATCTCTTTGATTTTTTCAATATCTGTCTTATATGAATAAATTTCACAATATACATTACACTCCCTGACACGTCTTGCGACCAGCTGGTTATACTGTCCACCAAAGTCAAGGACAATCACTAATTCTTTCTTCAAATCTTTCCTCCTGTAAAATCCAATCAAAACTATTTACTTTATTTATATATCTTTTTCTGTTTTTCATTATAGTAGAGGAAGCATTGATTTACAAGTATTTGTTTATGTAAAATAAAATCTTATCCACAATTTCTATTACTATACACGGTAATTATTCCCCTTCCGATCTATCCAGAACAAAGAATGTGCCTCGGCACCCTCTTACGCCTGCGGTGGTCGCTTGCGACACCTACATCGTACACCGCAGTGCGCATTCTATGTATCCACTGTTATGGGTATAATATATCAAAAAAGATGCCGAACAAATGCCCGACATCCCATTTTTATGTTCCATTTTATGCTGCAAATCTTTCTAGCTGTCTTTCAAGTTCTGTGCAATCGTCTGCATACATCTGCAGTTCAATCACGTTATTCAATCCCAGATTCATGATTCCAAGTAATGACTTCGCATCTACTACTGCCCGTCCTCTTCTCATGTCCATGTTAAAGTCAAATTTACATACTGTTTTCAAGAAATCAATGATCTCATCCGGGTGTTTGAAAGTAATGTTCATTGTGCTCATTCTTTTCACCTCTTTCTGCCTTAACGACTATGAAATCCTTTTCACTTTTCACATATATCTTAGCACATTTTTTATATTTAAAAGGGCGAAATTTTTTATAAAAGTGTATTTTTTTAATTAAATATGCCTCTTATTCTCTACTTTTTTCTATAAGCAATATGAAATTACTCCTAATTATGAAATCCCATTGGAGTTACGTCTGTATTCCGTCGGTAAAATTCCTTCCTCCTCTTTAAACACCTTACTCATATATTTTGGATCAGAGTAACCGACAAGCCCCGCAATCTGATTCATCTTATATTTTGTTGTCCTGAGAAGCTCCTTTATTTTTTCTATCCTGTATTTCCTCACAGTTTCTGTAAAATTATATCCTGTCTCCTTTTTAAACTGAGAACTCAGGTATTCTTCCGATACATAAAGTTGGCTCGCTGCTTCTTCCAATGTAATACCACTGTCATATTCTTTTCTTATAATTTCCATTGCTTTTTGGATAAGCGTACTGTACTGCTCAAATTTATGCTCATATGATATCATCCGTTCCAAGCCTTGAATCGCTTTCTCTATCTGTTTCCAGCTGATGGCATAGGTAATCTGCTGCATAAGACTCAGGATTTCTGTTTCGTTAATCTCCCCGCCATAATTTCTATAATTCAATCCAGCTGCCATGCAAAAACGAATAATACTGTATTTTATTTCTTTTGGAAAATATTTTTCTCTTTTCATTTCCTCACAAACAAGTTGAAATTGTCTGGCAATTCCTTTCTTGTTTTCATCGAAAATCATTTCTCGCATTCGTTGTTCTAATTCTACCGGATAACGCACCGGAACAGCTTCAAATTTCTCAACTGTCTGCTGACAGATTAAAACTCCTCGCGGCTGAAGAAGATTCCATTCCATGAGACTTCCTGCCTGAATCATTACATCTGCCAGCTTTATCAGCTGTTTTGTCTCTATCCATACACAAATAATTGTCCCCGGAAAATTCCTACATAACCCAGTAACCACATTTTTTTGAAAATATTCTTTCCAGTTCCTTGCTTCACGTACCCGGTAAATGATCAGATACACCTGTTTCCATCGATCCGAACATATAACAGATGCCGAAAATCCACACTCACGTCTACAGATTTCTTCGAGAAATCCACGTATATTTTCCTTCTGCTCCTCGTATTCGTCTGCCATTGAAACCGTAAATAAATATCCCGGATCATCCACTGTAAAACCAAATTTCCGGATAGTCATTTCATTTAACTTTTGATTCGATATAATTTCTCCATACCTGCAGCTTAACAGAATATTTTCAACAGTAAAAGAAGCCTGCATCCAATATTCATTCCTAATTTTTTCATGAATACGGCTTAATGCCTTCTTAAGCTCCATCGGCCGGAACGGCTGTACTAAATATCCGTCCACCCCCAGATCGATTGCCTGCTTTGCCTGTTGAAAATCTTTATCCTTTGTTATAATAATCACACGGAACTCACGTCCTTCCGTGCGTAATTTTCTCAAAAGATTTAACCCATTCATCCGCGGAAGCCCAATATCCATGATAACAAGATTTGGCTGCATAACTGTTATCATCTCATATGCAGACTGTCCATTCCCTGCAGTCCCCGCCAACTCGTAATTCGGATCTACGCGTTTTAAACCTTTTTTCAGTTCTTCTAATACTTTTTCATCCCTTTCAACGATTGCCACCCGCATTTGAACAATCTCCTCTCAATGTCCGTGTTTCTGATTGAATATCCACTTTTATTGTAACATTAACTTCAATAATTGGAAGCATGCAAGTGTAAATATTTTTCTCTGGTAGCGAGCCCTCCCCGGATGTGACGTTCTGATTTGTTGGTGTCTAAAACCTTACGTGTTTCATGAGCCAATGATGGATTGATCTGAAGCAGACGTTCTGTAACATCCTTATGCACCGTACTCTTACTAATCCGAAACTGTTTTGCTGTCTGTCTCACTGTCGCATTATTTTCTATAATATAATTTGCAATTTCCACTGCACGCTCCTCAATATATTCTCTCATAGAAAAGCCCCTGCATAGTTTGTTTTTTACAATCTATGCAGGGGCAAATTAATGTATGTCTAATTCCTGTTCCATCTATTCGTGGAAAACATTATACTATACAACTTAATACTCAAATACTGCCACACCATATCCCGGAAGAGGATATGCAAAGGAATATTTCTGACCATCACATTCCTGCTTCTCTGGTTTGTAAACCAATGGGCGTTCTTCTCCTGATCCGCCGTATTTTGTCTCATCACTGTTAAGAACAAGCTTAAACTGCTTTCTTCTCGGAACACCAACACGGTAATCCGGTCTGTCTACCGGTGTAAAATTGCATACAAAGAGCAGATTTTTCTTACCATCTTTTGAATGTCTTGTGAAACTGAAAATACTCCGGAAGATATCATCCTTATTGATCCAGTCAAATCCCTTCGGATCATTATCCAACTCATACAATGCCTTATTCTTCTTATAAAGATGAAGCAAATCTTTATACCAGTTCTGAATCTGCTGATGTGGTTCTTCTGCAAGAAGGAACCAATCCAGTTCTCTCTCTTCACTCCACTCACGAAGCTGTGCGAACTCCTGTCCCATAAAGAGAAGCTTCTTTCCAGGATGTCCCATCATAAATGCATATGCCACCTTCAAGTTGCGGAACTTATCCCATCCTTCTCCCGGCATCTTATTCAACATGGAGCATTTCAGATGAACAACCTCATCATGAGAAAGTACAAGAATATAGTTCTCTGAATATGCATATTCCATAGAAAATGTCATCATGTGATGTGCATTCTTTCTGAAATAAGGATCCAGTTTCATGTATTCTGTAAAGTCATGCATCCATCCCATATTCCACTTCAAAGTAAATCCAAGTCCGTCATCCTCAGGAGATCCTGTCACCTTCGGCCATGCTGTGGACTCTTCTGCGATCATCATAACGCCTTTATTTCTTCCGCAAACTACAGAATTCAGATGTTTAAAGAATGCAATCACCTCAAGATTCTCATTTCCACCAAATTTATTCGGAATCCACTGTCCATCTTCTCTTCCGTAGTCCAAATACAGCATAGATGCCACTGCATCTACACGAAGTCCGTCTACATGATAATGTTCAACCCAGAACAATGCATTCGCCAGAAGGAAGTTGGAAACTTCCGGTTTTTCATAATTGAAAACCTTCGTTCCCCAATCAGGATGCTCGCCCTTTCTCGGATCTGGATATTCGAATGTCGGTGTTCCGTCAAAATCTGCCAGACCATGTGCATCTTTCGGGAAATGCGCCGGTACCCAGTCAAGAATAACACCGATATTATTCTTATGAAGATAATTTACCATATATGCAAAATCTTCCGGTGTTCCATAACGTGAAGTTGGTGCATAATATCCGGTCACCTGATATCCCCAGGAACCGTCAAACGGATGCTCTGCGATTCCCATCAACTCAACATGAGTATATCCCATCTCTTTTACATACTTTGTAATTGCTTCTGCAAACTCACGATATGTATAGAATCCTTCATCTTCTCTTCCAGGATGTCTCATCCAGGAACCCATATGCACTTCGTAAATAGACACTGGTTCTTCTTTGTTATCCCACTTCTCACGAGCTGTCATCCACTTACTGTCTGACCAGTTCAGATTAGAAATGTCTGTAATTCTGGATGCTGTTCCCGGTCGAAGCTCTGCATAATTAGCAAATGGATCTGCTTTATAGATCTTCTCACCCGCCTGTGTCTCTATACAGAACTTATACAAATCCCCTTTTTTCGCCTCCGGAACGAAGCATGTGTATATTCCGAGAGGCTCTCCTCTCTTCATCTTATCTTTCGTCTCATCCCAGTCATTAAACTCTCCGATTACAGAAACGTTTACTGCATGAGGAGCCCATACCGCAAAATATACTCCTCTTTTTCCGTTCTTTGTCACCTCATGGGCACCCATCTTTTTATAAATCTCATAATGATTTCCCTGCCCAAAAAGATAATGGTCAAGTTCTCCGATCTCATAAGGCTGCACTTTCGTCTTCGTGCTGTTTTTCTTAACCATAAAGCCACCTCACTGCTCAAATATATTCCTGATTGTAATGATTTAAAAACCATACAATTTCTTATAGATCAAGGCACATTACCGAATCTTTCAATTGGTAACAAAGTTTCATTCTCCCCTTGAACACTATAGTTTTATTATACTTGATACTGTATAAAAAAGAAAGAGAAAATGTATTATTGCACAAAAATAGACAGTCGTTTTACTGACTGTCTATTAATTCTTAACAAATATATGTCATTAAATGTTGAAATCTTTCTCTGAAAGCAGAATTCTGTCGGAAGAATCTGTATTCTTTCCAAATACTCTCTTCACAAGTTTCTTTGCGGAAGCTTTTTGTGAATGAGCAATCGCATCATCCATCACTTCTTTCACTTCTGCTACTGTTACTGCATGATCTTCTCTCTGTAAAGAATCAATCTTACTGTACAGTGCAAGAATTCCCATCTCATCGATTCTGTAACCATTCTCCTGAGCATAAGTCTGTCCAAATGTTACAAGCTCATCATTAATAAAGATCGGCACTTCAAGTCTGGAAGTAAATTTTCTTCTGAATTCTCTGTTGGAAGAAAGAAGTCTGTCCAGTGGTTTTCTCTGCTCTTCAAGAACTACCAAAAGTTCTCCTGTATCCTGCTCCATTGCTTTGTTCAGCTTGGCGAGTGTTTTTTCGTTCATCTGTCCGGCTTTTTCAATGATCAGTGCACCGCCGTACAATTTACGGAAAATGTCTCCGATTCTCTTCTTATTCAGTGACTCACCTGTCACAATTGCAACCTTACCCTGACGGATATCACGCTGCTTCTGAATTGCCTTTACAACATCAACAGCGAGGACTGTCTTTCCATTTCCTTTATTTCCAATAATCAGAAGGTTTCCTGTTCTGGAAGTTCCTTTGCGGTTTGTACAGTTCTTATCCTGCTCAAGTACATCTACCAGCTGCTCACTCATACCACGCACAGGTACAAAATAAGAGAAGAGTTTTTTCTGTTCCTCTGTAAGTCCTGCTCTTGTACCGATTCCACTCTGTGTTTCAAGATCATAACGACCATGTACAATAAATCCTGTATCAGACATTGCATCTGCAATCTCATCTAACGGTAATGGTGATGTCTTACCTGTTGCGATCAATTTTGCAGTCTCTTTACGGCTCAATGGTGTCGTCGCAGACATGATATCAATTCCATCATCTTCATCCGGAATCTCTCTGTCATCCGGTTCCTCACTATGCGCTGGATTCACGCTGAATTCATCTTCAAAATTTGGCACTTCTTCATAAGAATTCAGACCAAGAAGATCATCATCTGAAATCTTATCTTCTGCTGTGAAAAGATCTCTTGGATTAATTACTTCATCATCCTCATCGTCTTCTTCATAACCATAGGCATCCAGATCATCATATCCTTCTTCCTCACCGAACAGATCATCATCAGACTCTTCATAATCATCCGGCAGATCGTCATCAGACTCTTCATAATCATCCAACAAATCGTCATCAGACTCTTCATAATCATCTAAAATATCGTCTTCGTCAAACTCTTCTGCATCATCCCAGTCATACGCATCATAATCTTCGTACTCATCCTCACCGAGTCTGAGATCATCCGCAAGCTCTCCCATATTTTCATGTGGTTCTTCTTCTACCTCAAGAACTTCTTCTGAACTTACTGTTGCATCTACTTCTTCCTCTTCCGGAATAACACCTTCAATCTCATCAATCAGTTTCTGTATCTCTGGTGATAAAATTGGTTCTTCATTATTTTTATTGTCCATAGTCTCTCTTACTGCTGCTCCTTCTGAATCATCTTCATCATTGACAACTTCAGTTTCTGAGATCAGTTCCTCCACCTCAGACAAATCTTCTGATTCATCTGTCAGATCTTCTGACTCAGCTGCATCTATTTCAAGAATTTCTTCCTCTTCCGGTTCTGCTTCTTCTACTTCAAGGATTTCTTCCTCTTCCGGTTCTGCTTCTTCTACTTCAAGAATTTCTTCCTCTTCCGGTTCTGCTTCCCCTGCTTCAAGAACTTCTTCCGGTTCTGCTTCTCCTGCTTCTATAGTAACTGCATCTTCCGGGACATCTTCTGAAGTCTCCTCCACTGCCTGTTCTATAAGCTTTTCTTCTGTCTCCGGTTCCGGTATCAGTTCTTTCATCCCTGATGGAACTACTCGTTCTTTACTGGCTTCCTCAGCTTTCTTCTCTTCTGTCAGTTGATTCACGATCTCAAGATCTTCTACATCCTCAATTGCTGCAATATCCTCTTCCAGATCTGTCATATCCGGTTCGACTTCTTCTCCCGGTTCTGCCTGAACTTCCGGTTTCGGATTGAGTAATTGCTGCAGAGCTTCATCTAACCGCATCGTATCTCCAAGTTTCTTCTTGACTGGTTTTACCGGATTCTTACCGACAATCGGTATGGAAGCAGTATCTTTGCTAAGTGTTCTCTTATCTCCACTTGTCTCTACCGTTGCCGGCTGAACTTCTGACTCATCCTCGGAAGCTTCTATAACTTCTGCTGTTTCTACTCCTGCTTCTTCCGGATTTTCTACTTCGGCATCCGGCTCTTCTGCCGCTTCCAAAGTAACCGCATCCGTGTCAATCACATCGGAAGTACTGTCGTTCTCCATCACCGGCTGTTCTGTCAGCCCGATTGATCTTGTATCTCCAAGTGCTTCAGCTCCTTCTGACGCAGAATCTTTTTCCTCGTCTTCTCCTAAATAGGAAGTCAGATCCGGTATTTCTTCTGTCTCTGAAGAAAGCTTCTCATATCTGTGATCATATTTCTGCTGCTGCGATGGTGACAATGGCTTATACTGCATCTTCAGTTCCATTGCCTTATAAACATACTTACCCTCGCTGAACCAGAGGATCAGATCATCACATTCTTCCAGACATTCTGTCATCATACCTGCTTCGCGATAAAGCTTCGCCAGTTCATAAGCCCACTCTTCAATATATTCTGCCTTCTTAAATTCCTCCAGAGCCTCAATCTGCTGTTCGATCGGCGCTCTCTGCGCTCTTAAGATCTGATATCTAAGGATATGCCTGTTCGGATCTTTCGGTGCAATCTGGATAAATTCGTCATAATAGTCGATTGCTTCATCTATATTCTTTGTCTTAATTGCAAGAGAACATAACTTATAGATCACCTTGCGGCTTCCTTCAGAACGGCGATATGCAAGATTCATCACATCATAGCTCTTCTGATACTCTTTTGTTTTTTCATAAATATCACTGACATTCATCAGCATCCCTGCGTTACGGACACGCTTCCAGTCAATCAGATCTGCTGCTGCCGCTGCTTTTCTGTATTCTCCATCTTCCATAAGTTCCAGCATCTCTTCTGTCTTTAACTTATATTCATACTTATCCACTGTACTCACCTCATTGTCATTGAAATATTAGTTTTGGTCTGAATGTGTCCATTAGGCACTAGCCGATACTCTTTCATTATTCTACCATATGAGGTCTGTAATGTCAAAAAAATGCACCTTCAATTCCTTTTGAAAGTGCATTTTTAGTGTTATTTAATTGTATTATTATTATAATTTTATATTTTGTATCGGAGATTATTCGCGATTCTACGTTCCTGTGAGACCTTTGTCGTCTGTTATTTTATCACCTGAATGATTTTCATATCCATTCAATACTTTATGTATTAAATCTTCTGTCAAGTCATTCCTGCTTTTATAACAAATCTGAGATTATAACATGTCCTTTCAATGTTTCTTTACACATTTTTCATTCTATGTTATATGCGGTATTTTTATTCAATACATCTATGAGTGATTCATCTTTTTCTCTTTGCTTCCAGTTTCCGTACTCTCCGATCTTTGATCTTCTTTTCTTTCTACTGGACTTTTACGCTTGGCAAAGGTCTCTTTCTTCACAGGAACCTTCACTCATCATACCACTGACATATTGATAAAAATCTGAAACTATACTGTCCATGGGACTGACCTCCTGTTGAACTTGTATTTTTAATCTAATCAGGCATCTGTTACTTTTGCCTTCTTAGTTAAATATCTTTGGGAGATTTCTTTCTCTCTTTGATGGTTATATAATAACATTCGGCGTCTAATTTGTCAATATATTCCTTTGATTTTTTTATATTTTTTATTTATTATCTGCTTTGGTTGTAATTGTCTGAATTTTCAAACATTTCGATTAACAGATTTCTGCTCCAGCCGGCATTTCTTTTTCCGGTGTCATCAGTGCAAGGTTACCTTCTGCATCTTCTGCACAAAGCAGCATCCCCTCTGAAAGTACGCCTGCCAGCTTCGCAGGTTTCAGGTTTACAAGAACCATAACTTTCTTACCAACCATTTCTTCCGGTGTGTAATGTGCTTTGATTCCGGATACGATCTGTTTTACCTGGCTTCCAACTTTTACCTGAGAGCAGAGAAGCTTTTTGGATTTCTTTACAGCCTCACATGCAATGATCTCTCCAACCTGGAACTGCATTGCTCCGAACTGCTCAAATGTGATCTCATCTTTCGGCTCAATGTCGATAACAGCTTCTTCCTCTTTCTTTTCTTCTACCTTCGGATGAAGTTCTTCAACTTTCTTCATAACCTCTTCGAGATCCATTCGCTGGAACAGGATCTCCGGTTTCTCTGTTACATGTCCGTTACCAAGCTGCTCAAGGATCTTCTTACTTGTAGAAGGCATAAAGGATTCAAGAAGTCTTGCACCTTCAGAAATGCTCTGGATCAGATTCCAAAGTACTGTAGAAAGGCGATCCTTCTTGGATTCATCTTTTCCGAGTACCCAAGGAGTTGTCTCATCAATATATTTATTGCAGCGTTTGAACAGATTGAAGATTTCTGTAATCGCATCGGCAACACGGAGGTCTGCCATCTTAGCATCAACTGCTTTAGAAGCATTCTCTACAACTGCTTTCAGTTCTGCATCTACATCTTCTACAACACCCTTATCTTCTACTGTTCCGCCGAAGTATTTGTTTGTCATAGAAACAGTTCTGTTTACAAGGTTTCCAAGTGTATTTGCAAGATCAGAGTTCAAACGCTCTACCATCAGCTCCCAGGAAATAACACCGTCATTCTCGAATGGCATTTCATGCAGTACAAAGTAACGAACTGCATCTACGCCAAAGAAATCAACGAGTTCATCTGCATAGAGAACATTTCCTTTAGACTTACTCATCTTACCGTCTCCCTGAAGCAGCCACGGATGTCCAAACACCTGTTTCGGAAGTGGAAGATCAAGTGCCATAAGGAAGATTGGCCAGTAAATTGTATGGAAACGGATGATATCTTTTCCGATCAGATGAAGGTCTGCCGGCCACAGCTTGTTGAACTGCTCTGTACTGTTTCCGTCTGCATCATATCCGATTCCTGTGATATAGTTTGTAAGAGCATCAAGCCATACATATACAACGTGCTTTGGATCGAAATCTACCGGAATTCCCCACTTGAAGGATGTTCTGGATACACACAGATCCTGAAGTCCCGGAAGAAGGAAGTTGTTCATCATCTCGTTCTTACGGGCAACCGGCTGAATGAACTCCGGGTGTGTATTGATATGCTCGATCAGACGATCCGCATACTTGCTCATTTTGAAGAAATATGCCTCTTCCTTTGCCGGCTGAACCGGGCGTCCACAGTCAGGACATTTTCCATCTACAAGCTGAGACTCTGTGAAGAAAGACTCACACGGTGTACAGTACATTCCTTCATAATGTCCCTTGTAAATATCTCCCTTGTCGTAAAGTTTCTTGAAAATCTTCTTAACCTGTTTCTCATGATCTTCATCTGTTGTACGGATGAATTTGTCATAAGATGTATCCATCAGATCCCAGATTCTTTTGATTTCTGTTGATACATTATCTACGAATTCCTTTGGTGTGATTCCAGCCTCCTCGGCTTTGAGCTCGATCTTCTGTCCGTGCTCATCTGTTCCTGTCTGGAAGAATACATCATATCCCTGGCTTCTCTTGTAACGTGCGATTGCATCTGCAAGCACGACCTCGTATGTGTTTCCGATATGCGGTTTACCTGATGTATAGGCGATCGCTGTTGTTATATAATATTTTGGTTTTTCTGACATTTGTCTGCCTCCTTTTCCCACAATGTGGGATTCTTTTCTCAAATTCCAGTGACTACTATTACGACTTTCTGCTGGATCTTTCGCGAAAAAAGAATGTGCCAAGGCACATTCTTGCACTTGCGGTGGTCGCTTGCAACACCTACTTTGTACGCCGCAGCGCATATCCCTAGCGGAGCGTTTTTAATATATTAGGAAAGAACCTAATATATTAAAAAACGCCCTCCCAGAGACTTGCATCCCTGAGAAGACGAATCCTACTTTCGTGTTACCACTTCTCTTCGTTCCTTCCTCGCGGAAAGAAACCTCTATGAGTATCTGCATTTTCGTTAGTAAAAACTGCTTTGTTAATCAAAACCACTTTGAATACTACGGCATTTCTCACTGTTGATACTCTTCGCTATAAAGGGCGAATCCCTTCACAGACTAACCCGGATCTTTTTATTCAAGATTGCTGCTTAAACAACTCACTTGCTCACTCTGTTCAGGCTCATCTGCGCTGCTCAGAAGCCATCTTCATCTGTCTTCCATCCATCCCTCTCAGCATCCGGCCTGACAGCCTTCAGGACTTTTCTGTAGAATCTGTTACAGACTACTCTCTTCCTCATCGCGTTTCGCTTATCACTGCTTTTCATTCCTTAAAAAGGTTAGCATAACGCGAATAGAATGTCAAGATACACCGCTTGTTGTTTTCTCTTTCGATTCCTCTGTTGTCCCGCCAGCATTTCCTTTCGCTTTCACTCTTGGAAATGTAATATCTACCCGGAACAAATCTCCGTCCAGATACAAGTCAAATGTGCCGCCCTGCATTGTTGTAAGGCTCTTCGCTATAGAAAGTCCTAATCCACTTCCCTCCGTACTTCTGGAAATATCTCCGCGGATAAAACGTTCTGTCAGTTCGTCAACCTGAATATTCAACTGATGCTCGGAAACATTTTTCAATGAAAATCTTACCTTTGTATCATCTGTTTTCAGAGTCGCGTAAACTCTGGTTCCAGGCATTGCGTACTTGGCTGCATTTCCGTAAATATTTTCCAGAACACGCCACATTCTTCTTCCATCGACATGCACAACAGCCGGTTCTGTCGGAAGATCTGTGACGATTGCCAGATTTCTCGCCTCGAATTTTTCTTCGAGTTCACCCTGCGTCTGCTGGATCATTTCTGACAGATCAAGATCCATATATTCCAGGGAAATATTCCCGCTGCTGACTTTCGATGCTTCTACTACATCTTCTGTCAATGTCTTCAGTCTCTGTGCTTTCTCTTCCAGAATATTCAGATAATCCTGAACTTTCGGATCCGCCGGATCTGTTTGTCTTAAGATGCCGACATAGTTCAAAATAGAAGTCAGTGGTGTCTTAATATCATGAGAAACATTTGTGATCAAATCTGTCTTAAGACGTTCGTTTTTCATTGCCTCGGCAACTGCTTTGTTAAGTCCGGTTCCGATCCCGTTGATCATCAATGCAAATTTCTTGTTCTCCCCATGCAGTCCGTCGATTGGAATCTGATAACTCATATTTCCGGCAGCGATCTCCTGAATTCCTTTTCTCAATCGATTCTTCTCCATCACATTTGCAACCATGTAATAGAATAGCACTGCATCAGCAATCAGCAGCAGAATCACCAGGAAGAAATCTCCACCCCAGAGCACGAAAAGCTGAAACAGGAAATAAAGAATCAAAAGTCCTGCTGTTTTCTTTGTAAGCTTCATGTCTCGTAATATTTTCCCGATAAATATACCGAAGCTTCGAAGCAGACTGTTCTCCCACAGACTCTTTGCCTTAATTCTTCTTACCAGACTAAGATAGCCGGCAAAAAAGCAGGTAAATGTAAATGTTCCATATGCAAACGCACCTACTGATTCTCCGAGACTTAAAGTCTGCATATATACATTCGGAACATAGGATGATGGAATAAATGTATCACTTTCCACAGCACCGTATGAACTACTCAACCCTGTAATTCCATCAAATAAGATATGAATTCCATCGATTCCTGCTACAAAAAAGAAATAACTTCCAATCACCCAGACAAAAATAACAACTGCAGCAGCAATCTCTGTCTTCCAGGAATCGAACTTTAACAAATGCAGTTCTTCATCCTGCGGTTTTCTTCCGGCACCCAATGTCAGCCACACTACTGTGATCAAAAAGAGTACGCTGCTGAAAATCATAAAATATAATGCCGCTTTCATATGCGGAATGTTATTTTGATATTCGATGCTATTCTGGTAAAACTGATCCTGGATCGGATAGTTTGTGTCCACTGCAACTGCAAAAACATCTTTCCACTTTGTTCCGCCGGAATAGTAACCATAAGAACGTGTATTGAGCCATTGATCCGAATAAGAAACGTTCATATTCGTCTTAAAATCTTTCAATTCAGGATAGATTACCATATATTTCACAGGGTTCTTTGACGCTGATTCTATCATGTCTTCTATGCTTTTCTTTACATCTGCATAATTTGCATATTCTGCTTTATTTGTAGTAACCTTCTTTGTCGATTCATCTGCATACAGATAGGTAAAATTGGTATTCCCTTCTTCCAGATAATTCCAACCGCCTTCATAATCCTGCCAGTCTTCATAGATTGTTTGCAATGCTGTGGCAATATTATCGTAAACCAATGTCAGTCTTCCATTTAACTGCGGATTATTATTTACAACCTGGAGTAGATTATCCGCTCCGACCGGTGCATATTTTTCAATCATTGACTGACCAAAGTTCCAGCAGTCTGTATAAAGCAGCTCACCGTTTTCATCTGTAATCTGAAATGTATAATAGCCGGAAGTCGTAAATTCGCCCGCCTGCAATCCTACCAGAAACTGATCTCTGTCCTGCTCGCCCATCTGAAACTGAAGTTTTCCTGCATTTACAAGAGAAAAGAAATCATTCATATAATAGTAATAATAATTTCCGTCCGGTTTCTGGCAGACGATCACGCCATTCTGTTTGTAAAGATTGTCGTTATCTGTTCCACTGTAAGTCTCGCCCCAGTTCACCAGTTCTTCCATGGTGTACGTGACACCTGACAAATTTGTTTCTGAAATCTTGCCCTTCTTTGACAGTTCCATTACATCCACCAGTTTTTTGGGATTGTAGGCGCCGTCACTTTCAAAAAGATTCTGCAGATAAAGCTTCTCCTGTACATCGTACATGTAACTTTCGACCATCTTGCTGAATTCTTCGGATTCTTCAAAAGACTGTGTATTCATCTTTTGAATCTGTGACAAACTCATTCCACCCGCCAGTGTCAGGAGAGAAAGCAAATTTGTCACAAGCAATGCTCCGCTAAGAATCGCCACAACAAGAACGATTGTCCTTGTCACGGTCTTCCTGTACCATTTCTTCATTGTTAACCCTTCCTTATATGCCTTCTTATGCATTTTTCTATGTTCTCTTATATGCTTTTTCTATCCATTTTTACATGTGCTTTTGTTACTGTTCGCACTATGCTTTTTCGATTTTATATCCGACACCCCAGACTACTTTCAGGTAACGTGGATCTTTCGGATTGATCTCTATTTTTTCTCTGATATGACGAATGTGAACTGCAACTGTGTTATCCGCACCAATTGCCTCTTCATTCCAGATGGATTCATAAATCTGATTGATTGAAAATACTTTTCCCTGATTCTTCATCAGAAGCAAAAGGATATTGTATTCAATTGGTGTCAGTTTCACAAATTCTCCGTCTACTGTTACCTGCTTGAGATCATCATTGATCTGAAGGCCACCTACCTTATAAATCGTCTCTTTTGGCTCCTGTGCTGTTCCGCCAAGCTCGTTAAATCGTCTCAGCTGTGATTTCACTCGTGCCACAAGTTCCAGCGGATTGAACGGCTTTGTTACATAATCATCCGCACCGATATTGAGTCCAAGAATCTTATCGGTATCTTCTGATTTCGCAGACAAGATAATGATTGGCAGACTGTTCTTCTCGCGGATCTTCAATGTTGCACGGATTCCGTCAAGTCTTGGCATCATGACATCGATAATCAGAAGATTCACTTCCTCTTTCTCCAAAATCTCCAGTGCTTCGATTCCGTCATATGCTTTTAAAATCTGATATCCCTCCTGAGAAAGATAAATTTCGATTGCTTCTACGATTTCTCTATCGTCATCACATACTAATATTTTATACATTTTACATACCCCTCGATAATTGCTGACACCGATAACAGCGCAGCAACATAATTATCACATGATCAAGTTCTAACTATAGTATACATGATACTTGATGGTTTTTAAGAGATAGATTGGAAAAATATTAGGAATTTCTTAAATCGACGATTTAACAATTTAAATACTTTCTATTTCTTGCACATCTTTTGCCAACGTTTTATAATAAGAAACCGTGAGCCACTTTAGAACACAAGTGTAGCTGCACAAAAATGATTGCATTTGGTGCTAGAATCTCTTAGTATAGCTGCAATCCATCAATAAAAAGGAGTATAAATTAAGAATGATTGAATTTTTGAAATCCTTCCTCTTTGGAATTGTGGAAGGAATCACAGAATGGCTGCCGATCAGCAGCACGGGACATCTGATTCTTTTGAATCAATTTGTGAAATTAGATGTTTCCGAAGAATTCTACAGCATGTTCGAAGTTGTGATCCAGCTAGGTGCGATTCTTGCCGTTGTCATCTTATTCTGGAACCAGATCTTCCCGTTTGGTGCACCGGAAGGAAGTCACACGGTCAGACGCCGTCAGGCAAAACATGCACATAGAAGAAAGAAATCCGGAAATGAAATTTTAAGTTATGTGAAGATGGATATCATTATCCTCTGGCTGAAAGTCCTTGTTGCATGTATCCCTGCAATTGTGATTGGAATGCCGTTCAATGATCTGTTTGAGAAATGGTTTTACAATTACCCTTGCGTTGCGATTGCTCTGATTGTCTTCGGTATCGCCTTTATCATTGTTGAGAATAATCACAAGGGCAAACCTGCGAAGATCAACAGTATGGATGAACTTACTTATAAGACTGCATTTTTGATCGGACTTTTCCAGCTGATCGCTGCAATCTTCCCTGGAACATCCAGATCCGGTGCAACAATTGTCGGTGCTTTGATCCTTGGAGTATCCAGAACCGTTGCTGCTGAATTCACTTTCGTACTTGCGATTCCGGTTATGTTCGGTGCAAGTCTTCTGAAGCTTGTGAAGTTTGGTCTGAACTTTACCGGAACAGAAGCAATAATTCTTCTGATTGGTATGGTAACAGCATTTGTTTCTTCTATTATCGTTATTCAATTCCTGATGGGATATATTAAGAAACATGATTTCAAAGTATTTGGATATTACAGAATCGTGCTTGGTATTCTTGTGATACTGTATGCGTTGTTTTTAGCGTAAGATTTATTGATATTTTAAAAACTCCCAATAGAATTCCATCTCAGATATCTTTTAGAGTATGATTTTCTATTGGGAGTTTTTTATTGGAATTCAATTATGCTTGTTTCCCCTGATAAATTCCTTTCAATGCCGGATACAATTTCTTAAATTCCTGATATCTTTCCTCGTACTTCTGCACCAGTTCCGAATCCGGTTCTTCTGTTCCTGTTACTTTCACAAGTTTCTTCGCAGCCTCTTCCACCGAATCAAATACGCCGCATCCAACTGCTGCCAGGATTGCCGCTCCATAGCCCGGGCCTTCTTCGCTTTCGATCAGATCTACTTTCATATTCATCACATTTGCAATGATCTTTCGCCACAGCGGACTCTTTGCTCCACCGCCGCAGATCTTTGTTCTCTCTGGATTCACGCCAATACTTCTTGCAACTTCCAGGGAATCACGCAGTCCGAATGCAACACCTTCCAGCACAGCCTGTGTCATATCCTCTCTTGTGCTGTCCATAGACATTCCGATAAATGCTGCTCTTGCGGAAGGGTCATTATGAGGAGAACGCTCTCCCATCAAATATGGAAGATAGAACACATGGTTCTCGCCGAGCCTTGTGATTCCTGCCTGTTCTGCCGGATAATCTTTGGTCTTAAGGATTTCATCCATCCACCATTTATTACAGGAAGCAGCACTGAGCATGCATCCCATCAGATGATAATTGCCATCTGCATGGTCAAAGGAATGCAGTGCATTGTTCTTATCTACTCCGAATTTCTTACTGGAAATAAAGAGTGTTCCTGATGTTCCGAGAGAAATATTGCATCCGCCGTCTCCGACCGTTGCCGTTCCAACTGCTGCCGCCGCATTGTCCCCGGCTCCTGCAATTACTTTTACATTCTCTGATATGCCAAGTTCTGCTGCGATCTCTGCTTTCAAAGTTCCAACTACTTCCCAGCTTTCATACAGCTTTGGAAGCTGTGCCTCTGTAATACCACAGATCTCAAGCATTTTTGCAGACCAGCACTTATGCTCCACATCCAAAAGCAGCATTCCGGAAGCATCTGAATACTCTGTGCAAAAAGACCCTGACAAACGATATGCAAGGTAATCCTTCGGAAGCATGATTTTCTCAATCTTTGCAAAATTCTCCGGTTCATTTTCCTTCATCCAGAGAATCTTCGGTGCTGTAAATCCGGCAAATGCAATATTTGCTGTATACTCTGAAAGCTTCTCTTTTCCAATCACCTGATTCAGGTAATCGGTCTGTTTTGCAGTACGTCCGTCGTTCCACAGAATTGCCGGGCGAATCACCTTGTCTTCCTTATCAAGCGCAACAAGACCGTGCATCTGACCTCCAAAACTGATTCCCTTTACTTGATCCTTATCAAAGCCTTCAAGAAGCTCTTTCAGCCCTTCCATACTCTGTGCAAACCAGTCTTCCGGTTTCTGCTCTGACCATCCCGGATGTGGGAAATATAACGGATATTCTTTTGATACGATATTCTTGATCTTTCCATTCTCATCCATCAGAAGAAGTTTTACTGCGGATGTTCCAAGATCTACTCCTACAAATAACATGTCGTTTCTCCTGTATAAAGACAGAAAGCCTTGCCGTTTCCGGCACGGCTCTCTGCCCGTTTTCTATGCTTATAACTTTCTATGTAATTAACCCCACGGATTCTCTGTTGGATATCTTACACCCTTCGGCTGGTTGTATCCGATCTCTTCAACCGGCACACCAATGTATTTAAATACTTCGAACAATGCTTTTCCAAAGTGTCCGAAAGCAACTGCTCCGTGATGTGGATAATTCTTTTCGATCAGTACGTGACGGTAGAATCTTCCCATCTCCGGAATTGCAAACACTCCGATAGATCCGAAGGATTTTGTAGCAACCGGAAGTACTTCTCCCTGTGCAACATAAGCACGAAGTACATTGTCAGATGTACTCTGCAGTCTGTAGAATGTGATGTCTCCAGGTTTGATATCTCCTTCCAGTGTTCCCTGTGTAACCTCGATTGGAAGAGATCTTGCCATGATCATCTGATATTTCATTTCGCAGAAAGCAAGTTTGCCGGAAGCTGTATTTCCACAATGGAATCCCATAAATGTATCTTTCTGTGTATATGGGAATTTTCCTTCGATGCTCTCTTTGTACATATCTGCCGGTACTGTATTGTTGATATCAAGAAGTGTTACTGCATCCTGGCTGACAGCAGTTCCGATAAACTCGCTGAGTGCTCCGTAAATATCAACCTCACAGGATACCGGGATTCCCTGAGCTGTCAGACGGCTGTTTACATAACATGGAACAAATCCGAACTGTGTCTGGAATGCCGGCCAGCATTTTCCTGCGATTGCAACGTATTTTCTGTATCCTCTGTGCTCCTCGATCCAGTCTTTCAAAGTAATCTCATACTGAGCCAGTTTCGGAAGGATCTCCGGTTTCTTATTTCCTGCTCCGAGCTCTTCTTCCATCTCTTTTACAACGGCCGGGATTCTCTCATCACCTTCATGTTTATTATAAGCCTCGAAAAGGTCAAGTTCAGAATTTTCCTCAATCTCAACTCCGATATTGTAAAGCTGTTGGATCGGTGCATTACATGCAAGGAAATTCAGCGGACGCGGTCCAAAGCTGATGATCTTTAAGTCACTTAATCCGACAACTGCTCTCGCGATTGGTTCGAACTCATGGATCATATCAGCACATTCCTCTGCTGTTCCTACCGGATACTCCGGAATGTAAGCTTTTACTCCTCTGAGTTTCAGGTTATAGCTTGCATTAAGCATTCCACAGTAAGCGTCTCCACGTCCCTGTGTCAGATTATCCTGTGTCTCCTCTGCAGCTGCGACAAACATCTTCGGTCCGTCAAAATGTTTTGCAAGCAGTGTCTCAGAAATCTCCGGTCCGAAGTTTCCAAGATAAACAACCAGTGCGTTACATCCTGCTTTCTTTACATCTTCCAGAGCCTGCACCATGTGGATCTCGCTCTCTACAATACAGATCGGACATTCATAGACAGTTCCTTCACCGTATTTCTTTGTGTAGGCATCGATCAATGCTTTTCTTCTGTTCACGGAAAGACTCTCCGGGAAACAATCTCTGCTCACTGCTACAACACCGATTTTTAATTCTGGCATATTACTCATAATAAAATCCTCGCTTTCTTTATACTTGTTATTATTTCTATCTTTCTCATGTTACGTTATCCACACTTTTCCTGTAATTTCATTTGGTTTTCCACACATCATGCAGAAACCTTGTGAATAACACGATCCTGATTTTTGGAAACCCCGGCATCCATTTTCAATCAGACTTCGACGTTCTCACCTTTTAACCCACAGAACGCACCTTCAATCTGTGCATCCTCATGCGCGATCAGCCATTTATTCATCGCTACAAGAAGTCTGTTTCCTGTTTCGTTTGTTTCTATGGTCATTTTACCAACTTAAAAAGGCATTATCGACCAAATAATTAGCCAAATAATGCCCATTTCTTATCTTTTCTTTCTGAAAGTGAAATGTACACTAATACAATGAAAAAGAACCTGAATATTTGATCAGGTTCTTTTTCATTATATTTGATATCAAAGATACGATTATTTATTTATCACAAATTATTTTTCATAATTTCCATGTAGTTTTCCGGGAATCCGATCAACTTCAAATCAATATCATCACTATACTCACTTATTACATTTTCCACTGTTTGGATTAAAGATTTTTTACTACTCTCACCTGGTAATCTTTTTAACAAAACAAGCGTATACGCAAATAGTGAGTTGTTCTTTATTTCTGGATGTTTTCTCAAAAATGACGTTGTAAACTTTGCCGGAGGATTAAAATCTGTATTATACATTCTAGCCGCATGCGCACATTTGTTTCGTAAAACCGATAAACAATGAAGATGATTTTCTAGTGTATCTCTTCCAACACCAACCATATGAGCAATAGCATCTTTTTCTGAATAATACATAGAACTGTATAATTTAGACATATTAGAAAAAGACATCAATTCTACAATAACCCACAATGGCATTTTACTAGAGTATTTCATTTTATGATGCTTCACAATCAGACTATCTTTATAATAATTTTTCTCCCTGCTGAAATTTTCCATAACTTCCCTATAACCCTTTTTGTTATAGAAATTATTCTCATCATAATGCTGTTCATACGGAGTCTCCGTACATTTAGCAATTGAAAATCCATATGCAATCTGTGTTCTATAATATACTTCTGCTTTTTCAATATACCGTCGAAATGTATCACGTAATATTTCATCAACTTTATATAGATGATATACCGTTTCAAATGTAGTTCCCGCAATATAGTCACTACTTGAAGGGTCTTGTCTGAATTGTAGAGCATAACCCGTAAAACGATAATAATTTACTCTTTTCAAAATATCTTTTGCTTTTTCTCTGTCTGTGATAATCATCCCATGAGCTGCTAACTTATCCAATTGTTCATCGAAAGTCAATGGTTTTTTCAAATCCATAAAATCTCTCCTTAACGTAAAAAAGCTGAGCACAAGACTCAGCTTGGTCCCCAATGCCAAAACGACTTCGGGCAACTCTGTTGCATATAGTATATTCAAAAATCAAAAAAATTGCAATAGTTTTTATTATTTTTCTCAAATGTTGGATTTACCAATTATAAATTATTCCGTCGAATGTTCTTTGAACATTTTGAGACTACGCCTACTGAGGTTCGGAAGATGCATGATGCAAAGAAAAAATCCTGATATTTATTTTCATAAGCAAAAAAGGAAGCGAACCGCTTCCTTTTTTACTCTCTCATTCTATTCCATGCCCCATTATTCCTTCGGTGGCAGGAATCCCTTACTTGTCTTCACGATCACTTTATCAAATACCATGAACATGGACGGCAGTACGAAGATTACGACTACCATACTGATCAGTGCTCCTCTCGCCATCAGGATACACAGGGAACTGATCATATCAATGTTGGAGTAAAGTCCTACACCGATCGTTGCTGCGAAGAAGCTCAACGCACTTACCATGATGGACTGTGCGGACACGCGGTGCGCAGTTGTGATGGAATCGTATTTATTTGCACCATGGTTACGCTCTCTCTTATAACGAGTTGTCATAAGAATTGCATAGTCTACGGTGGATCCAAGCTGAATGGTTCCGATTACGATGGATGCCACGAATGGCAACTTAGTTCCCATGTAGTATGGAATACCCATATTGACGAAAATCGCGAACTCAATAACGCCTACCAGGATGATCGGCAGTGAGATTGACTTGAACAGAAGCATGATGATCACGAAAATAATTCCGATTGATACTGCACTTACTGTCTTGAAATCTTTATCTGTAATGTCGATCAAATCTGCTGTCAGAGGGCCTTCTCCGATCAGCATTCCACCTTCATCATATTTATGAAGAATTGTATTCAGCTCTTTGATCTGGTCATTCAGTTCATCTGTAGCTACCTTATATTCTGAGTTCGCCAGTACAAGCTGGTACTTATCATTCTTTAATGATCTTGTCACTGAATCTGGGATCATGCTTGCCGGTACGGACGGCCCGATCAGGGAGTCAAGTCCAAGTGCCCATTTGATTCCGTCTACCTTATCCATCTCATTCAGCATCTTGCCTACGTCCGCTGAATCTGTAGAGCTGTCTACAAGAATCATGTGCGTCGTATTCATGTCGTAATCTTCCTTCAATTTCTCATTTGCAATGATGCTCGGAAGATCTTTTGGAAGTGTCTCATCCAGGTTGTAATAAACGCCTGTATGGTTATTTCCGTAGATTGCCGGGAATAACAAAATAATAAAGAGCGCTACATAAATCAGATATCTCTTTGTAACCTTGTCTGAAATTCTTCCGATATCCGGAAGGAATGGTTTATGTTTTGTCTTCTCAATAATCTTGTCACAACACAGGATCATGGATGGAAGGATTGTTACGCAGGCAAGTACACCAAGGATAACACCCTTAACCATAACAACACCGATATCAAGTCCAAGTGTGAATGACATAAAGCACAGTGCGATAAATCCGGCAATTGTTGTGACGGAGCTTCCAATTACAGATGAAAATGTCTGTGAGATTGCATGTGCCATTGCACGGTGTTTATCTCCATCGTAACGGATCTGCTGTTCTTCGTAACTATGCATCAGGAAAATCGAATAGTCCAGCGTTACACCCAGCTGCAGAACTGCTGCCAATGCCTTTGTAATATAGGAGATCTCTCCCATAAAGTAGTTACTTCCCAGGTTATAGACAATCGCGATTCCAATACTGAGCATGAAGAGGATCGGTACAAAGAACGATTCCATTGTAAGACCGAGCACGATCATCGCCAGTACAACCGCGATCAATACATACAACGGTGTCTCTTTCTCCGCCAGCTCCTTCGTATCTGTAACAACAGCTGACATACCACTTAAAAAGCACTGCTCGCCCGCCAAAGAACGGATCTCGGAGATTGCTTCCATTGTTCCGTCCGAAGATGTTCCTTCATCAAAGAAGATTGCCATCATCGTTCCAGTCTCGGAGTTAAATGCATCATAAACCTTTGTCGGCAGCATACTCTTCGGCATACTGATATCTGCGATAGAATCATACCAGATAACCTCTTTTACATGATCTACCTTCTCAATCTTCTCTTTTAGCTTCGATACATCCTTATCTTCCATTCCATCGACTATAAACATCGAGAATGCACCTGTACCGAAATCATTTACCAAAATATCCTGGCCTTTCATCGTCTCGATGTTATCCGGCAGGTAAGTCAATACATCATAATTAATTCTCGTATGCAGATACCCCAATGCAGACGGAATCAATAATAAAATACTAAGAATCAGAATCGGCACTCTGAATTTTACTATCTTTTTTCCAAACTTTACCATCATATCCTTTTTCGCTTCCTTCCTCATATTCAATTTATGACTATTGGTCATTTTGATCTCTTCTTGCACTATACAATAAAAATGACTAACAGTCAATATATTTTGTACTGTTAGTCATTTTTTCTTTTTTATTTATATTCCATTTTCGTAACTGTTCAGAGCCAACCTCCAAAATGCTAGCATTTTCTTTATATTCGCTTGGAAGAATTCCGTATTTTTTCCGAAATGCCCTTGCCATCGCCTTGCTTCCGGAGAAGCCGCTGCGAAGTGCTGTCTCAGTGATATTATATTTTCCGCCCTTCAGGTCTTTCATTGCATATTCCAGACGGATATTCTGCAGATAGCTCTTATATGTGATTCCCGCATACTTCTGAAACATCCTCGACAAGTACGTTGGTGAGTAGCCAAAAATTCTTGCCACTTCTTCCAGACTGAGCTCCTGTGCATAATTCTCTTTCATATAAGATGTGATTGCTGAAAGCTTGTTCAGATTCTTATTCTTCCTTACAAAAGCATCCTCAACTTCCGTCAGACGGTATTCTTTCACAAGGAGATATAAAAGATGATAAAAAATACTGTTCATCTTCATGTCATATCCACACTGCTTTTCGCAATACGTCTGATACAGTTCTTCCAACAATTCCATAAAGCGCGCGTCCTTACGTCCCGGTTCATGCGTAAACCAGATAAATTGCTCTCCTGTATAATATTTTTCAAAAACTTTCAACGGAATCTGAAGAACGATCGTCTCGTTTGGCAACGGAGAATCTACTTCATGAACCTCATTCGAATTCACAATCATAAATTCTCCCGCTGTCAGATGCCAGGTCTTCTCATCGATCTTAAATTCCAGTTCTCCGTTGCACACTGCAAAAATCTCAATCGATCTGTGCCAATGTTTTTCTCTATGGTAATGTCCTTCTCTGCCTTCAAATAAGAATAGTTTAAAAGGAAATCCAACTTCCGGAACGATCAATTCATGCGCAAACTGCATCTCTTTTATTCACCACACTTTAGGCTTTCGTCCACTTATGTACCGTATCTGTTCCCGGACTACATAATTCCACTGTAGATCCATCATCTGACAGTGTATAGACATATTCCAGTGTTCCACCGGAGATAACCAGATTCAGCCTCAATGTACCGTCTGCATTCTCTGCAACACAATATGTTCCCTTTGTTTCACCGGAGGAACTCTTGATCACAAGCTTTCCGTCCTTCTTTAATTTATATTCATTTCCACTGTTGTCTGTCCACTTTCCGATCAGCCCCTTCGCACGGTCATCCGTCAGATCCAGAAGGTCTGTATCCGCCTGAAGGAACTTCATATCCTTTCCACCATCCAGGGACTTCAACACTATGCCATAGCCTGTATCATCTGTCGTAACCGCATACAGTTTACCTTCGTCTTCGCCGTCCATTGTGATCTTGATCGTAATGTTATTATCCTCATCAAATCCACACTCAAATGTCAGTCCGGCGTCATCCTTAGTTCCTGTTCCATCTTCTTTCAGATCATACACAGTATCTGTTCCAATCACCTTCCACTGCTTTGCCATAACTCTCTTAACAGAATCACTTGGAAGAACCGCGTTGTCTCCCATCTGTTCTTTCATCGTACTGCTTGCTTTGTCCACCTCTTCTGTCGTAGATGCAGCCGGTTCTGTTTTCTTCGTATCGCCGCATCCTGTCATACACAATGTGCTTGCCAGAAGTAATGCTACTACTAATCTTTTCATATTCTCTCTCCAGTCTTGTTACTGTTCACTCCGTGTCAATCAGCGAAGTGATTGACACGGGAGTGAACAGTAACCCAGTCTTTTCTGCCTGATCAGAAAGATAGCATTCCGATCAGGACTTACAGTCTTTAGAGTATCACAAACGCACTGTAAATTCCAGTAAAGTTAATACAATTTCACGGTTATTTCATTTTTAGACACACTCGTTTTCGTTTGTTTTCAACAAACTTTAATGCTTTTGCACTGTTTCACTTTACCTCGACAGCTTGTTTATTTTCTTAACATATGATACACTATTCACAATGTAAAATTATAGGTAACTTGGGAGGAAATAGGTTATGATTATCTCTACAAGAGGGCGTTATGCTCTCCGAGTCATGATTGATCTGTCTCAGCAGGATCCGGACTCTTACACACCGCTGAAAGAGATCGCAGCACGTCAGGAGATTTCTGAAAAGTATTTGGAAAATATTTTAAAATCTCTTGTCACACAAGGATTTATCCTTGGACTTCGCGGAAAAGGTGGTGGCTACCGCCTGACAAAATCTCCGGAAGAATACACTCTCGCTTCCATTCTTCATGCGACAGAAGGAAGCCTTGCAGCTGTAGCGTGTCTGGAGGATCATGCACCGGAATGTGCACGTGCGGGTCAGTGTCCGACACGTCCGATTTGGGAAAAACTGGATAACCTTATCGAGGATTATCTTGGAAGTATCACACTTGCTGACTTTCATGAACCGGCCATTCCATGCAAAATTGAGAAATAGCATTATTTCAGGGGGAACGAAATAACAGTTGTTTCAATACAATGGAAAATCAGATCTACATAGAAAAAGATGGATAAGTAATACTTTTATTGCTTATCCATCTTTTTCTGTTTCTATTTTATCTAATCATCCGTGAACGTTTTCTTTCACTGCTTTTTCAATCCGATCCAACGCTTCCACAAGCGTCGCTCTCTGGCAAGCCACGTTGATCCGCTCAAAACCACTTCCAGGCTCTCCGAAGATCGCTCCTCCATCCAGCCAAACCTCTGCCTTATCTTCTATCAGTTCTTTTAGTTCCTTGTCTGAAAGCCCTAATGCCCGGAAATCCATCCAGACGAGATAGGTTCCTTCTGTCTTTGTCACCTTGATCTGTGGTAAATGTTCTGCCATCCATGTATGAAGGAAATCAATATTCGACTTCACATACTGTTTCATCGCCTGATACCATTCTTCGCCCTGAGTATACGCAGCGATCAGCGCAAAGATTCCGGGTGCGCCGACCTGACTATACCCGGCTGCAGTTACCTGATGCTGAAATTCCTTGCGAAGGCCTGCATTTGGAATGATAATATTGGAAATCTGAAGTCCAGCAAGATTGAATGTCTTCCCCGGGGAAGTACATGTCACTGTAATGTCTTTATACTCGTCCTTAAGATCTACAAGTACCTGATGCTTCCCTTCAAATACGAAGTCTGCATGAATCTCATCACTTACAATGATCACCTGATGCTTTAGGCAAATGTCTCCCAGACGCTCCACTTCTTCCCTTGTCCATACCCGGCTGACCGGGTTGTGTGGGCTGCAGAATAAGAATAATTTCACACCCTTTTCCACGATCTGGCGTTCAAAATCTTCGAAATCAATCGCATAAGATCCATCTTCCTTACGGATAAGGATATTGGCGGCCACTTTACGGTCATTGCTTTCAATCACTTCCCGGAATGGATAATAGACCGGATCCTGGATCAGAATATAATCCCCAGGTTCTGTATAAGCCTTCACCGCCATTGCCAGTGCAAAGACAATTCCCGGAGTCTTTGTGATCCACTCCTTGTCGATCTTCCATCCGTGACGGCGTTCCATCCAGGAGCTGACCGCATCGTAATACTCCTGATCTGACTCTGTATATCCATAAATTCCATGCTCTGCCTGACGGATCAATGCTTCCTGGACGAAAGATGACGTCTTAAAATCCATATCAGCGACCCACAACGGAAGAATATCTTTCTTTCTCCCTCTTTCTTCTGCAAAATCATACTTCAGACTGTGGGTTCCTCTTCTCTCTACAGGCTGGTCAAAATTCAAATTCTTCTCACTCATTTTTACTCCTTTTATTGAAATGCCTGTTCCAGATCTTTGATCAGATCTTCAGCATTTTCAATTCCAACAGACATTCTAAGGAAATCTTCTGTGATTCCAAGATGTTCTCTTATCTCCACCGGTACATCACCGTGTGTCTGAAGCATTGGATATGTGATCAATGATTCTACACCGCCAAGGCTCTCCGCATAAGAAATCAATTTCACACTTTCAAGAATCTTTCTTGTACGTTCCACCGTATCTACACGGAAAGAAAGCATACTTCCTGCTCCTGTCGCCTGCTTCCGGTTCACCTCGTAACCCGGATGATCTTCCAGACCCGGATAATAAACTTCTGTCACTTCCGGTCTGTTTTTCAGCCAAAGTGCGATCTTCTTCGCATTCTCCTGCTGGCGCTCCAGACGCACTGATAAAGTTTTGATTCCGCGAAGTACAAGGAAACTGTCAAACGGAGACAGGCTACAGCCAACTGTCTTATATGTATAACGCAATTTTTCCGACAGCTCTTTCCCTTTGACACAAACAAATCCTGCGAGAACATCATTATGTCCTCCAAGAAATTTTGTTCCGCTATGTACTACAATATCAGCACCCAACTGTAACGGTTTCTGGAAATAAGGAGAAAGGAATGTATTATCCGCAAGAATCAGTAACCCGAATTCGTCTGCGAGTTTTCTCATCTCTGCAAAATCTGTAATCCTCATCGTTGGATTGCTTGGTGTCTCAATATAAAGTGCCTTTGTCTCTTTTCTGATATTCTTTCTTACAAGATCAATATCTGAAGTATCTACATAAGAAAACTTTAATCCTCGCTTTTCGCCAATGCTTTCAAACATTCGCACAGTTCCGCCGTACAGATCTTCTGTACATAAAATATGACTGCCTTCTCCGAAAAGCTCCAGGCAGATTCCAATTGCCGCCATTCCTGTCGCGCACGCAATACTATCATCCGCTCCTTCTAAAGAGGACATTACGCTTTCTAATTCATACCGCGTCGGATTGCTCTCACGAGAATAATCATATCCTGTACTTTTCCCGATTCCCGGGTGTGCAAAGGTTGCTGTCTGAAAAATGGGAACGGAGACTGCTCCGTATGGATGTTCCTCTACAAATCCTCCGTCCCCGTGAATACATCGTGTTTCAAATTGATAATTTTCTGCCATGCTGTCTGTCTCTGCTCCTTACGTTTCACTCTATTAAATATAGTACATTCCCTCAACAGAATCCTGATACCCTTCGTATGCATCCACAAGATCCTTAAGCGTCACATCTTCCAGAATCTCCTGAACACAATCATTGATTCGATCAATGATCAGATGCTGAATTGCTTCCTGATCTCCACGTTCCACGTTGTTTCGATCAACTTCATCTTCCAGATCATAAGTTCCTTCCAATGCCTCTACAATCTGCGCAACCGTGATCTCTTTCGGATCTCTCTCCAGAAAATATCCTCCCTGGGAACCTTTCATACTTTTTACAATATGAGCCTTGCGAAGAGCTGAAAATACATGCTCAAGGTACTGAGCGGAAATGTCATTTCTCTGTGCGATACTTCCTAATGAGACCAGCTCTGTCCGTGAATTCACCGCCAGATCAATAAGAGCACGCAGTCCATATCTACTTTTCTTTGATAATTTCAAACGCTTCTACTCCTTTCTTCTAAACACTATAGGAGCAGCTTTTACTGCTCCTACTTCTTACAGATTTTTCTGTTTTCTCTGATTCTTATTTACTGAATTGCTTTGAATGCCTCATCCAGATCCTGAATGATATCATCAATATTCTCTGTACCGATGGACAGACGGATTGTGTTTGGCTTGATTCCCTGATCGAGAAGCTCTTCCTCCGTGCACTGGCTGTGTGTTGTTGTTGCCGGGTGGATAACAAGTGATTTCACATCCGCTACATTTGCAAGCAATGAAAACAGTTCCAGGTTATCAATGAAATCCTGAGCTTTCTTAGAATCACCTTTGATCTCAAATGTGAAGATAGAACCACCGCCGTTCGGGAAATATTTCTTATAAAGTTCCTGCTGCTTCGGATCCGGATCTACAGATGGATGATGTACTCTCTCAACCTGTGGATGATTGTTCAGATACTCAACAACCTTCAGTGCATTTTCCACATGACGCTCTACACGAAGGGAAAGTGTCTCAAGTCCCTGCAGGAAGATAAAGGAACTGATCGGAGAAATTGTTGCTCCTGTATCTCTCAAAAGGATTGCTCTGATCTTTGTAACAAATGCAGCCGGTCCGCAAGCCTTTGTAAAGCTGATGCCGTGATAGCTTGGGTTCGGATCTGTCAGTGACGGGAATTTTCCTGAAGCCTCCCAGTCGAACTTACCGCCCTCAATGATAACTCCACCGATTGTTGTTCCATGTCCACCGATGAACTTTGTAGCAGAGTGAACAACAATGTCAGCACCGTACTCGATTGGTCTTACAAGATAAGGTGTTGCAAATGTATTATCTACAACAAGCGGGATTTTATGCTTATGTGCGATATTTGCGATTGCTTCAATATCAACTACATCTGAGTTCGGGTTACCAAGTGTCTCGATGTAAACAGCTTTTGTGTTCTCCTGGATTGCATTCTCAACTTCTTCCAAATTGAAAATGTCAACAAATGTTGTTGTAATTCCATAATTCGGAAGTGTATGCTCAAGAAGATTGAAAGATCCTCCATAAATATTCTTTGCAGATACGATGTGATCTCCCTGCTGAGCCAAATTCTCAATTGTATATGTGATTGCTGCTGCTCCGGATGCTACTGCAAGTGCTGCTGTACCTCCTTCAAGCGCTGCGATTCTCTTCTCAAACACATCCTCTGTCGGGTTTGTCAGACGTCCGTAAATATTTCCTGCGTCTTTCAGTCCAAAACGGTCTGCTGCATGCTGGCTGTTGCGGAACACATAAGAAGAAGTCTGGTAGATCGGTACTGCTCTTGCATCTGTCACCGGATCCGGCTGCTCCTGGCCTACGTGAAGCTGTAATGTCTCAAATTTAAATTTTCTGTCTTTTCTCTCTAATTTTGCCATGGGTTTATTCTCCTTTTTCTAATTCCTGTTTTGTATTCTTATTCCGCAGCCAGAGCTGCTTGGAAGTTAAAATCTTACTTAATTAATGCCTTGCGGTTGTCTTGATATTCGTGCCTACTCTGTAAAGAGTGGTGTAGAGTAGTATCTGTCTCCGCTGTCCGGAAGAAGTGCTACGATTGTCTTGCCCTTGTTCTCCGGTTTCTTTGCATATGCAATTGCTCCGGAAAGTGCTGCTCCTGAAGAAATACCTACCAGGATTCCTTCTGTCTTTGCAAGAAGCTTCGCGGCTGCGAATCCTTCGTCATTGTCTGCTTTGTATATCTCATCATAGATCTTTGTATTAAGGACATCCGGTACGAATCCTGCTCCGATTCCCTGAATCTTGTGCGGTCCGCCCTTTCCTTCTGAAAGTACCGGGGATGCTGCAGGCTCAAGTGCTACAACCTTCACATCCGGTTTCTGGGACTTCAGATATTCACCAACACCTGTCAGTGTTCCACCTGTACCGACACCGGCGATAAAGATATCAACATTTCCATCTGTGTCTTTCCAGATCTCCGGGCCTGTTGTCTCTCTGTGTGCTTTTGAGTTCGCCGGATTAACGAACTGTCCCGGGATAAAGCTGTTCGGGATTTCCTTTGCAAGCTCTTCAGCTTTTGCAATTGCTCCTTTCATTCCCTTTGTACCTTCTGTAAGTACGATCTCTGCTCCATATGCTTTGAGGATATTTCTTCGCTCAACACTCATGGTCTCTGGCATGGTAAGAATTGCTCTGTACCCCTTCGCTGCTGCGATTGATGCAAGTCCGATTCCTGTGTTTCCGGAAGTAGGTTCGATGATAACAGAACCTTCTTTCAGGATTCCTTTCTCTTCTGCATCTTCGATCATTGCCTTCGCAACACGATCTTTCACACTTCCTGCCGGATTAAGATACTCAAGCTTTACAAGAATCGTTGCTTCAAGTCCAAGCTCTTTTTCCAGATTCACAGGTTCAACAAGTGGTGTGTTTCCAATCAGTCCAAGTGTGCCTTTATAAATTGCCGCCATAGTCTATATCCTCACTTTCTTTATTAACCTACTTAGTTGGTGTGTTTTTGATGGTTTGTATTATATACTTATAAAGCCCATCTGTCAACTATGTTTTAATATTTTTCTACATTTTTTATTATACAATATCGATCGGAGATGTAAATGATTAAAAAATGTAAAAAAATCAGGTATCCGAGATGTTTTACTTTCCCCGATACCTGACTCTTTTATTTAATGAATCAACCAGTTATAATCTTTTCTGCACTCAACAATATACTCCACATATACCGTATCATCCTGTATCTGATAAAGAATCAGATACCATTTTTCAATAAACATCTTATGATATTTATTCGGTGGAATATACGCTTCTTCAAAAAACGGAAAACGCTGCGGCATATGATTCAAGGCGCGGATTGCTGTTATTATTTCCTTCTTCTTTGTGCTGGCGGCATCTTTATTAACCTGAGCCATAAACCGAATATGCGCTCCCAACATTCTCTTTGCCCTGTCAGAAACAATTACTTTGTACTTTTTATCTGCCATTCACTATACCTCTGCAATCACATCCTCAAGATATGCATCCAGTTCATCTACTGTGCATCCACTTCTACCTGCCATCCGATCCTCTTCGACTGCAAGCAATTCCTCCCTTAACTTCAACATTTTTTCTCTGCGATTGAAGGTTTCTATATCCATGACAACCAGATCGCCTTCGCCATTTTTTGTAAGAAATACGGGTTCTGCAGTTTTACGACACATATCTGCAATCTCATTATAATTTTGACGGATTGCTGCTGATGGACGAATATTCATACTAGCACCTCCTCAAGTCAACCATAGTAGTATTCTAACCATATTGTATCTTTTTAATGCTATTTCGTCAATCCGATTTTTCTTCTATGTCGTCTCTCGCTCAATCAGTTTCGTTCCGAACACCATGTGCTGTACGCTTGGTTTCCCATCATACGCTCTGTTTCGTAAAAAATTCGTTCGACACTGTCGAACTTTTTCCAAATTTTTCAAAAAATGAGAACCATCTTCTCCACTATACTTTATATGTGTTACTTTTTATGTTGATTTTTCTTAACATATTTGCTATCATATGTTCAGGCTTTATGCCTGGGGTGCTACTTCACATTGACGTGAATGGCGGTTCGCTTTGCGCGGAGAGTTTATAGCTCCGATTACATAGATCATCTCTCATTTGAGAAATCTTGGAGAGGAGAATTGGCCTATGCTGACCATTACTAACCTTATTGCAGTGATTTCACTGTGTGCGACTTTTTATAGTCTTGGTTACGTGCGTGGAAAGCATGATTCCAAGACGCAAAAATAACCGCCCAGCCTGAGAAACTCTGCGGTTATTTTTAACCCTATAAAATATCAGGCGAACCGTCATCGGTAGCACCTTTCTATTTATTATACTAGCATTTCTTTTTTCTTATGTCAAACAAATCTTTTACTGCTCACACGATGTGCGACCAGCAACCTCACACCGCACCGTCACCCTGTTCTTTCCATCCAGCGTACATGTCAGAGCAATAAAATTAGCTTTTCACTTTATGTGTGTTACTTTTTATGTTGATTTTTCTCGACATATTTGCTATCATATGTTCAGGCTTTATGCCTGGGGTGCTACTTCACATTGACGTGAATGGCGGTTCGCTTTGCGCGGAGAGTTTATAGCTCCGATTACATAGATCATCTCTCATTTGAGAAATCTTGGAGAGGAGAATTGGCCTATGCTGACCATTACTAACCTTATTGCAGTGATTTCACTGTGTGCGACTTTTTATAGTCTTGGTTACGTGCGTGGAAAGCATGATTCCAAGACGCAAAAATAACCGCCCAGCCTGAGAAACTCTGCGGTTATTTTTAACCCTATAAAATATCAGGCGAACCGTCATCGGTAGCACCTTTCTATTTATTATATTAGCATTCCTTTTTTCTTATGTCAAACAAATCTTTTACTCCTCGTTACCGCTCACACGATGTGTGACCGGAAACCTCACACCGCACTGTCACTCTGCTCTTCCCATCCAGCGTACAGGTGAACAAGCTCAACGCCCACTCTCCGCTTGTCATGTCCTCCACGCTTTGTGGAGTCAGTGCCTCTACCGCCGCCACTTTGTATTCGAACCGATTCCCGGCCGCATCTGTAAAGATCACCTCGTCACCTGTCTCAAGTTCTTTCAACTTTCCGAAATGTGTTCTATAATTATGTGCTGCGATCACGAGATTATCCAGATAAGCACTGCCCGAATAGCGGCAAGGTGCTTTCTTCAGAAGCGGATAGCTCCATTCACTCAATACCGGAAGCTTCAAGTCGATCGCCGGTATCTCAAGCACTCCGATGCACGCCACGCCGTCCAGATCTTCTAATGCGATCTCCGGCATCTCCATCTCCGGATTCAGCTGATAATCCGGTATCTGTCCGTCAGATTCATCCGCCTGCTTTCCCTCATCAGAAATGTTCTGGTTCTTGTCTCTATATTCTTCCAACAGCTTCTCTCTGCTTTGCTCTGCCCGATAACCATCCCAGAGATTGTATACAGAAAGAGCAAGGGCTGCCGCGAAAAGCAGCAACCCTGTGATTGTAAATATCTTTCCTATCTGATTCTTTTTCTTCTTGCTCATCGATTCTTCTCTTCTTTTCTATCCCGTAAAATTCTTCCCACCAGCAGACAGATCGCACCTGCAAACAAAAGCACAAGTACCGGCCACCAGAGCTGTCCTGTCTGTGGAAGCTTGTCTGATGTTTTGTCTGTTGTTTTTTTTACTGTTTTATCTGTTGTTTTACCCGTCGTCCTCTTCGATGGTGGATTCGCTTCTCCATCCGGCTTTCCCGGCTTCTTTGCTGTATTTGTCAAGACAACTGTATTTCCTTCACGCGCAACAGCAACTGTATACCCCTTCGGCACCTCTGCCTCTGATACACTCCAGCGCATCAACGTGGAAAGATTCTTCCATGTATAGGACCACTGGTTTTCTTTCGTAAGTGTCTGACGGTCAACAACTGTTGTATTCCCCTCCACATCCGTCTGCAGCAGCTCTACCACGATAGAATCCGGGCGTTCTTTCTCCTGATCCTGCTTCCACACTTTCAATACATGAATCTTCGTCTCTTCTTCCTCTTCCGGATTTTCCGGCTTTCCCGGTTTGTCGTTCTTTTCGAACTTCAAAACCGCTGTCACCTGATACGGTTCCGTTTCCTCGGAAGTTCCCTGTGAATCCTCCGGCAATGCAATCAATGCTGTCTGAGGCTCATAGATCTGTGTCTTGCCATCTTCCTGCAGCTCTGTTGTCTGTCCCAGCACAAGATAAAGGCCTCGGTTAAGATCTGTAAAACATACTATCTTGTCCGAACCTGATACAAGCACTGCATCTGCTGTAATTCCGTCACGTCTGATATAGTCCGCCAGTGCATCCGCTGTCCCCTGCCAGCCCTCCTGGCTCTTCTGCTCCAGTGAGACCGGATACTTCCGGAATTGTTCCGTCAATGTAAAACTGCCCGACTCCTCATACTCTGCCACACGGTACAGAGACAGCTCCATCCCCTCAACCGGGCAGACGAGCGATATGCTCCCCTTCTGCGTACTCTCTTCTTCCGCTGCCAGAACCGGACTACCCTTTGAGATTCCGAGTATCCCGGTCAGCGCAATGAGAAATGTCAGCACATATATCATATAATTCCTATCTCTGTGGCAGATTTTTTTCTTTGGACTTCGCATGTTCTCCCTCCCACTGATCAATTTATCTTCCTCTACTTTTTCTGTTTCTTTCTTGAACGCCGGATTGATAGATCCACTACAAGAAAACTAATGATTAAAAGCGGAATCGCAACACATACCGCAACTGTCAAACTACTTACCTCAGCCGCATCCGATGTCACTCTGGAGTCATCTCCCGAACGATTTTCAATCCGATGTCCACGCACCAGAAGCCTCTGCGTATTGATTCCATATGGTGTACATGTAAGAAGCGTACACAGATCCTTTCCATCTTCAATCTCAAGCAGGCCATAATCTTCCGGCTCAACAATACTGATCTGGTCAATCTCATACGTCAATACCTTATCATAAATGTGCAGAAGAAAGATATCTCCCTTTTCCAATTTATCAAGGTCTGTGAACAGCTTCGCACTCGGCAGTCCTCTGTGCCCGGATAATACACAGTGCGTGCCCCTTCCTCCAACCGGAAGAGACGAACCTTCAATATGTCCGATACCAACCTGCAGAACAGAATCCTCTACACCATGATAGATTGGAAGCTTGCAGCGAATTTCCGGAATTGTGATATATCCCATCATTCCGGTTCCATTTGCATCCAGAAGACTTTTATATAAAGTATCTTCCTTTTCTGATGGTGTAAAGCGTCCGCCATTCGTAATCAACGTCTGGTTGTACTCCTCTGCCGACGCCAGCGCCTGCTCCTTCTCCTGATCATCCATCTTCTCTATCTGCTTCGAATAATCCGCAACCGCCTGCGTCTGATGCTTCGAATTCCAGAAATTACTAATTGTCGGATACAGCAGTAAGGACAAGCCTGTAAGAAAGATGATTCCCGCAATTATTGTTGAAATATGCTTTCTCATGTTACAATCCTCTCCTTGCTGCTGTATGGGGAACGATGAAACACATTCCCCGTACAGCAAAATCACTTCATTCTTATCTCACTTACATACCTATAATCGAGCAACAATTATTTCATTCTCTTCTTTGTAATCAGTACAACTCCGGATCCAATTACAAGGATTGCACCGAAAATGTAGAACAGAGTTGTTCCCATTCCACCTGTGGATGGGAGAAGGGAACCGGATTTGTTTTCGACTTCGACTTGGTCAACTGTTTTATCTCCAATGGTAATTTTTCCGTCCGCCGCAATGACTATCTTTACAGGATTTGACAGCTTGTTGTATCCATCTGGCTGTTTTGTCTCTGTGAGATAGTATGTGTCAGCATCAAGTCCTATGATTGTAAAACTACCATTTTCAGGGGTTGTCACTTTTGTTATCTTTGTAATTCCCGCTGCTTCTGTTGCCTTTGCCACACGGTAAATATCCTCAGTTTCTGTAATTTTTACTAATTCAATTGGATTTTCCCCATTTGAATTTTTACTCAACGTAAAAATTGCACCTGCAAGTCCTTCATTTGTTCCGTTCTTCTTTGTATATTTGAATACTGGAATTTTATATGTTTTTGTTATTGTTTTTGAAGAAATTGTATTTTTATCTCCATACTCTAACTTTGCCTCATTGGTATTTCCTGTTTCTCCAATTACTGCATTCTCATTTAATGTTGCGGAATAGGTAACGATAATTGTATCGTTCGCATTTAATTTATCACAGAATTCCTGTGCGAAAACGATTTCAAATGTGCAACCATCTGTAATATTTGCATTTAATGTATAATTTGATGTATCTACAACTGATCCGTTTTTCTTTACATTTATATCATTATTAAATGTTAACCCTTTATCCATCTTATCATGCAACACATAGTTCTGTGCTCCTGCTTGTGCAGTAATTGTTGTCTGGAAGTTTACTGTCTGACCAATATCTGCTGTGTTATCCTTGTCCCAATGATCATCAGAATCTTCCTGTACCTTTTTCTCCACTGAAGGCACACCATTCTTTTCTTGAATTTCCACCTCTTTAGCTGTGGTATTAAGAGAGCAAAGAGCTCCAACACTAGAATCAACAAGATAATATCCAAGTGAAAGGCCCTCAAATGTTACCGTTGAAGTAGTGCTTCCCTCTGTAGCATCTGGAGCATTTGCAGATTTTTCTGCTACTATTGAATTTGTTGGGTCTTTTGCATAAGCCAATGCCGCTTTTGCGAACGCTACAGGATCTGCATTTTCCACCCATGTAACATATCCGCTACCATCTGTTTTTAAATATGTCTCTCCTGTTTCTGACTCAACAAACCCCTTCCACTTAGTTGTTGCTTTATAAGCATAGTTTCCTGGATTTTCTGCTGTTTTATCACTAAAACTCTCCAGTTTCAAAATCTGATAAATTGTATATTTCTGCTTTGGTACAGCATTCGTAATTGTTATCTTTCCATCCTTCGTTGCTGACGTTTCACTCGTCTCCTCAGCTCCTACCACACTACACATTCCCAATACCATCATAACCGAGAGCATTATGGCGGCAATCTTCTTGATTATTTTCATTTTCTTCCTCCTTATTTTTGTTACTGCCCCCGGAATTTTCCGGGGGTGCAGCACACTCTCTTTTGTTAGTTTCTTGTTTTTGTTTCTTTATATTTCATCAGCATAAGCACTCCTGCGAAGAGTATTAATATCACCCCTGCCAATCTGTAAATAAGAACCCCACAACTGCCTGTGAAAGGCAGTTTATTCACACGGCTTTGATTTGTAACGGTTACCGTGTCACCGTTGGTTGCACTGTTCGACTCTGTTGCGCCAGTCTTTGTTGTCGTATATGACGTAAAGTATTCCATTCCGTTCACAATAGCAACTGTAGAAGAATCTTTTATTGGCTGATTCTTATCATCAAGTTCAAATACGTAATAGGTCGTTTTCGTATCCAGATTAACAAATTTATTCTTGTTTGTCCCCGTTTCTCCGGCACTATACGTGATTGGTATTTTCTGAATCGGAGTACCTGTTGCATTTTCATCTCCATAAAGGCCAACCCAATACGTTCCACTCACTGGATTTGAATCATGACCACCCGGATTCTTAAACTTTTTCTCTACGGTAATCTCACCTTTATGATTACTAATGGTCAATTCATATATTGGCTGATACTGTATGTTAATCTTAGGATCTGCTATACAGCTTTTCACATAATCCGAGTAATCCGCTGCTCCATCCACTTTCTTTGGAACCATAATATAATGTGGTGTATCATCTTTAATATATCCAGATGGTGCTGTTACTTCCATCACCTGATAAAGCGTATTATAGTCCATTGCTGGATCATCGGATGTTCCAGCACCAAATTGAATTTCTCCGTTTGAATCAGTTGTTTTATTCTCCCAATTCTTATCATTGTCTACCTTTATCGTTCCGTCATCGTTTTTCGTACATTTCTTCAGTTGGAATACAGCACCTTGTAATCCAAGAGACAGGTTGTTCTGATCTTTCTTGATAATTTTCAACCAGATATTCTTTCCACTTCCGACCGTTCCTCCTGCAGTGTATGAATAATTTTTCTGATCTACACTTGTCCCACTGGACGGAGTATAAGTTTCCCAATATGCCTTATTTGAAAAATTCACGCTTTGTCTAGGCGGTGCATTAACCCTTGCTGTGTAGGTAATTGTAACCGGTACATTACAAGGAATCTCAATTGTCAACGTATTGTCTTCTCCAAGTGAAGCTTTGAAAGCAACTGGTTTACTGTCTTTTGAATTAACCACCTTAATCGTTGTTGTATCCAAGATCAAAGTAGAACTCATTTTATCAATCAGTTTCAGAGTTGTTCCTTCTACCGTTGGAAGCATCTGTCCCAACTGATTTGCCTTGATTATAAAGTTTACTTTTTCGCTTACCGGATTGGTTGCAGCCATTGACTTATCAATTTTCTGTGCTGTTATATCAGCTGGAGAGGTTGCTGTATTAATATCCTGGCCATCTGTTGTCTGAAGTGTAACCTGATTTGTAAATCTCTTTGTTTCTCCTCCCAACAGCACTTTGGGATCTGTCACCTTGCATACGACCTGAACATCCACGGAATAATCATCCCTGATTTTTCCATTTACAAAATCTCCCAGCTCGATTAATGCCTTGTTATCTTTGACATAATAAGTTGTTGTTTCACTTCTGTTGTTATCTGTACCTGCTGTAACCGTTTTCTTTTTCCATCCATCACTCTCAAGATTCGTAACTTCCTTTGATTCAATTGTTCCCTGCTTTGTTCCGGTCCATTTAATACGAATATATGCAAGTTCCATCCCATCTGGAATCGTCTCTAACACGCGATAGGTTCCTGACAATTCACCGGCATAGTTCAACTTGAATACCCAGGAAGCATACTGCCCTGCCCCAGGCAATGCATCTTTTGCTATTTTTCCCGAGTCTCCTTCATCCCGGCCATCATTTTTACTTATTACAGTAGTTCCATCATAGGTAAAGCTCTGTCCAAACTCTTTTAAGATATCTCCGGCTCCACAAAGCAGTTCGTTTGCTTCTCCCTGTTTGATCCAAGTTTTACCATTATCACTCGTACTGATACTGTTTCTATATGTATTATAATCCCTATCTTTTACTGGCAACGCTGCCGGTTCCGTTCTTACAATGATATAAAGTTTCTCCTGCCCAAGCGCAATCTGCTCTTTTGCCTTTACTTGTAATTTGCTTTCATTCTGACCAGATTTCTCAAATTTCTCTGTGACATCAGTAAGGTTTCCGTTATCCTGCAGATCCTTCAAGCTACTATAACCTGTAAGTGTCTTTCCCTCTGGTAACGTACCTTTATAAATTCCTGCCAGCGAATCCGTTTTTAAAATCGAATTTGTCAGATCAGATCCGCTTACAATAGAATCTTTGAAATATGTGCCTTCTTTAATCGCTGTTCCAGAAACTTCAATCGCCCAGTAAATTTTTCCTTTTGTCCATTCTGTCGCACTAGCTTCTGGTTTCTCATAATACCAGGATTCTTTGTTTACATTCATCCTGTACTCACCAGAGATTGTTACCTCTTTTTGAGAATTAATGCCTGTAATATCAAACTTCTGACCTCCTCTGATAACCTCCCCTGATAACTCGAATTTATTATTTACGATAGCTGTGCTAAATGTACCCGTATTTACCGGCTTTGCATAATATGTAAATCTATATGCATAATTCTGTCCGCTCCATCCTAAATCTGATGGTTTCAATTCAAAGGTATTTAATCCGTCAATCTTCACCCACTTAGTTCCTTGTAACTCATATGCTTTCGTTGTTGTATCATAACTATATGCTTCTACTTTCGCATATCCTGTATACTGCATCTTATCAGAATCTAGTGTATCCTTCATTAATACATTCGTCGCATCCCAGTCTCCTAACGTCTGGTTGACATCAACTGTATAAGGATAACTTCCTGCCGGGACAGTAAAACTGGCGTTCGCTGAAGCATCTGACTGAATCTTTCCACTTGTCAAATCATATTTATCACCAGTCATTTCGATTGTCTGATCAGCTGTTGTTCCAGTTCCAACTACTTTCTCGTCCCATTTGTAACCGCCAACATTATTGTTATTGTTGTATGCATTAAATCCATATCCAAATTGACTATATACATTAGATGCTGATGCAATCCAACGATTTTTCACAGATACATTATCTGATTTTACCGCCGCTAATGCCTCTGGCTTCACCTTAACACTATACGTTACATAATAGGAGTCGCCAAGATTCACTTGAATCGGTTTACCTTCCTTTCCGGAAATTTTAAAACTATTTGGATTTCCATCCGAAGAATCTGACCACTCTGTTTTATACGTACTCATGTCTGTTGACCAGCTGGTATTATATTCAGTTTTAGGAATCTCATTGTAGTCAGTCGCCCCATCCGTTTTCACAAGCACACGAACCGAAGTACGATCATAACTGATATATGGAAGTGCTTTTGAATCTGTTGCATTACTACTGTGTTTCAGATAATCTTGAAACACAAAATTTTCCAATGGATAATTACTATTTGTTTTATCCAATGAAAAATGAAGCTCATAATTAATGATGTAAGATCCATCCGTGTTCTTTTCAATATTTCCCACTCGGCTTTTCGGCATGGTGTAAGAAATCTTCGGTGTAAATGTTGCATCATCATATACCCTCTTATATGTCTTTGAGTATACATTTGCCTGATTTTTAATTTCCTTATTGTCCAAAGCAACATCATCTTTCAACTTCACATAGTATGTAAGTGTCCGTCTTTCATTTGGTGCCATATCACCAATCTTCCAGACCAAGCTTCCAGGTTCTGTAATACTTGTTTCTCCTTCTGTCGGAATAGGCTTTTCTGCAGTCGGTGCATTTCCTTTGTAAATTTTCCCAGAATTCTTAGCAGAACCAATCGTTTCATATGGTTTTTGTTCATTTGAAGTTGCCGCAAGCTCCGTCGCATTTGATGTAATTCCTACATAAGTAACACAATCAGAATTACTTATCAAACTATCTACTACTGAAACGTCCGGGCATCCGTCCTCCCCTGCTGTAACTGTAATAGTATAAGAAAGAAAATTTCCTTCTGTTGTTGAAATAGCCTTCTCACTTGTGCAGTTCTTCTGTACACTAACCTTTCCGTACTTCGCAATTGCATCTTGTCCAAAATCCAACTTATATGTTTTCCCAGCAGTTGTCAGTGTTTTTTTGCCATCTTTGTCCAATTGACTCAGATTCACCTCTCCTGTAATATAGAAATCTCCTTCAATTGTTGTAACTCCTTCGTTATTTTTCTTCTCAAGATAGTTTTGATCAAATTGTACTTTGATTTTCCCCTCACTTATAGAAAGTGTTCCAACAATCTCCGATCCTTCCATAATGTTTCCACCTGGTGTCGCATTACGTAAAAGATCTGGAAGATCATATGTCAATGTACAGTTATGGTTTTGAATCAGTTTTTGTATCTGTATATCCTTATACTCAACTTCCAATTTGATGTTTGCATCACCTGGAATTTCTTCGCTTCCGTTTTCTTCAATTTTCTTCCAGTTTTCATCTTTTTCTTGATAATACAGTGAAACTGATTCCACCTTTGATGCATACTTACTCAGATCAAACCCTTCCGTCGCCGTCGTAGTACTTCCCGTTCCGTCTTCGCCCTCTGCTGCTGGTGCTGATGTACTCCCTGCCACGACACTTTCTTCATCATTGCCAGATGTCTCATCCGCTGTGGTTCCTGCTGTATCTCCATTTTCTCCGTTCTGAGCTACATTCCAATCATCCGATGTCTGAACCTGATCCTGACTTTGACTCTGATCCTGGCTCTGATTTTGATTCTGTTCCTGACTTTGTCCCGAATTCTGTTCCTGTCCTTCTGTCTGGTTCTGCTCCGGTGTCTGCTGTGGATCTTCCCCTGATTGATCTTCCAATGTCTTATCATCTGCATAACACGATTCGGTATGTGTGTGTTCTGTTTTTCCGCAAGTCAGCTGTCCGTCACTCGAATAGCATTCTTCTGTATGGCTATGCTCTTCCTGACCACAGACTGTCTTTCTCTCCAGCGTGATTGCCGGGAGAATCAGCGCATAGACCGTACAGAAAACAACTACACAGGACAGACACAGAATCATCTTTCTCCACCGTTTTAACCGGGTTTTGTCTTTTAATAATCTTCTGATATAATCCGTTCCTTTATTCTGCACAAATCCACCTTCTTTTTTCTGGTGTGTATCTGCTGCCTTCTTGTGTTAGTCTTCCCTTCGATACCTTATATACTAAACTAATTATTTATTATTTGTAACTGTTCAGAGCCAAGCAAAATTTCAAAAAAGGTTTAAAATGCTTGCATTTTTTAGACCGTTTTTGAAATTTTATTTGGCGGATACGCCACACCTCCGAAATGCGTAGCATTTTGGAGGTTGGCTCTGAACAGTTACTATTATTTCACTGTATGCTTCCTATTTTATTCAACGGCCAGATCCGGAATATGATCTGTCCCTCTATCTGGTCTTTTGAAATATCACCGATTGCGGTGCTTCTTGAATCGACCGATGTATCTCTGTTATCTCCCATCAGAAACCAATGTGCTTCTGATACCTGATGTGGGAGATCAATGTCGCAATTTCCAAGTGCTTTTTCTGTCAGATACGGTTCGTCCAGTTTCTGTCCGTCAACCGTCACATTTCCGTCCATATCAATATCAACCCACTGTCCCGGACCTGCGATCACACGCTTGATCAGGAGCTTATTTCCCTGCCAGAATGCAACAACTTCTCCTGTCTTCAGCTGATTGGTCTTCACTGATACTACAATCTGCCCAGCTTCCAATGTCGGTGACATGGAAGAACCGTAGATCTGCAGAACCGGCATCCACAAGGTTGCCACCAAAACAGAGATTGCCGCAACTACAAGCAGCACTGCGATCGTACCGCGGAGTGTTCTTTGATACACAGCCCGGTGTCTCAGCCTCTTCTGTTCGTTCTCAACCTCTTCTATTGTAGGGATATTAACTGAATGTTCTTTCTTCTTCACTACTCTAATCTCGCATATTCTTCTTGGCCTGCTTTGTCATGCGTGCCAATTCTTTTTCCTTTGCTTTTATCGATTTAAGATAAGTATCAGCAGCTTCCTGTGCCGCCTGGAATACGCCACTTAGCTGCACTGCAGCATCTGCGATTGTTCCTGCCTTTTCCATCGTGATCTCTCTGGCCTGAAGCTTTGCCTCTGCCTCATCCAGCCTGGTCTGAAGCTCTATCTCCCGCTTCTTCATCTCATAGATCAGATCGATCAATTCGCTTCTTCTTAGATGCTTCAAATCGTTCTTCATATTACATCCTCGACTCCTTTGTCCTGATTTCCTGTTTCTCCTTAGTGAAACGGTTCGTTCAAATCTAAGACTTTAGCCTTCTTTTTACGTCAAGCAGATTATAGTACACAGATATTCTATCTGTCAATTGCATTTTAGTAATTTTTACCTATTTTCTCGAGTTTTTTTATCATTTTTTCGTATTTTAGACGCATTATTATGTTTTGTCTAGAAATAGATTATGTATTTTGTATTATTTTTTCCTTTTATTCTCCTTATCCTGTATTTCTATTCAGCTATCAGCACTGCCACTCTGAGTTATATTATAAATTTTCTACTTTTGTAAAGGTGAAACGTTTCGCCTTTACAAAAAAGAAAGACCACCGAGAACGGTTTCAAAACTCTGCTCCATTCTCAGCGGTCAATCTTCATAAAGTCAATATTAAAATTCAGCGATCACTGTCTCGCCCTGTACTGCGTCCATTCCTGTATGCAGCTTCATATCCGGATAATCGTCTCCGTTTGTAACTACGAGAATACATGTTTTCTCATATCCGTGTTCTTTGATTTTCTCCGGATCAAATGAAAGCAGCTTGTCTCCTGCGTTTACCTTATCTCCTTCTTTTACGAAGTACTCGAATCCGTCACCTTCCATGTTCACAGTGTCGATTCCTTCATGGATCAAAATCTCTACTCCGTTCGCAAGTGTAAGTCCGACTGCGTGTCTGGAGCCTTCCATCAGCACAGATACTGTTGCGTCACATGGCGCCACGATCACATTCTCTTCTGGCTCGATTGCAAGTCCGTCACCTAATGCTTTAGATGAGAACACCTCGTCTTTTACTTCCTCGATTGGTACTACTTTTCCTGACAGATAAGCCTTTACAACGAATGGCTTATTCTCTTCTGCAGGAGCCTGTTTTTTCTTGAAAAATGAAAACATACCTACTTCTCGCCTCTTTCTTTTAAACATTGTCCATTGGTTTCAATTACGTTCTTATACCAGTCAAATGATTTCTTCTTTGTACGTCTCAGCGTGCCTTTTCCATTGTCATCTTTATCAACATAGATAAAGCCATAACGCTTTTTCATTTCACCGGTTGAAGCACTAACTAAATCAATGCATCCCCATGAAGTATAACCCATAATTTCCACACCGTCAATCTCTACGGCATCCATCATAGCCAAAATGTGTGCTTTCAAATATTCTATACGGTAATCATCTTCCACATAGCCATTCTCGTCCGGCTGGTCTACCGCGCCGAGTCCATTTTCTACAATAAAGAGTGGTTTCTGATATCTGTCATATAAAGTGTTCATTGTAATACGCAGTCCCAACGGATCAATCTGCCATCCCCACTCGCTTGCTTTCAGGTATGGATTTTTGACTGTTGCGAATACATTTCCATCTGTTGTATCAACGCTCGCATCCGCACTTGCGCATCTGGAAGAGTAGTAAGAAAATGAAAAAAAATCAACTGTATTTTCTTTCAAGAGCTTTTCGTCTTCTTCTGTAATATCAAGCTGGATTCCTTCTCTTTCGAAAAATTTCTTTGCATAAGCCGGATACTCACCTCTTGCCTGTACATCGATGAAGAAGTAGTTTTCGCGATCTTTTCCCATCGCTTTCCATACATCTTCCGGCGCACAGGAGTACGGATACGTCTGTCCTGCTGCCAGCATGCATCCGACTTTATTTTCCGGATCGATTTCATGAGCGATCCTTGTTGCCTCAGCGGAAGCTACCAGCTCATGATGCGCCGCAAGGTATTTCGCCTGTGTCTCATTTTCTCCTTCTTTAAAGACAAGTCCTGCCCCCATAAATGGAAGGTGAAGGATCATGTTGATCTCATTAAATGTCAGCCAGTATTTTACAAGACCTTTATAGCGTGTAAAAAGTACGGTTACGAGTTTCTTATAGAACTCGATCAGTTTTCGGTTCTTCCAGCCTCCGTACTCTTTCGTCAGATGAATCGGGCAATCAAAGTGTGTGATCGTAACAAGCGGCTCAATTCCGTATTTGTGGCATTCTTTAAATACATTTTCATAGAATTGAAGTCCTGCTTCGTTTGGTTCTGCGTCATCACCGTTTGGAAAGATTCTTGACCAGGCAATCGACAGACGGAAGGTCTTGAATCCCATTTCACCAAGAAGTGCGATATCTTCTTTGTAATGATGATAGAAGTCGATTCCTTCCATTGCCGGATAGATATGTTCTGTATCCGGCTCTAGTGTCTCTCCATGTCCAAGCATTACCTTGAAGCGATCTTTTCCTGCCGGACATATATCGACATTTGCCAGTCCTCTTCCATCCACATTATATGCACCTTCGCACTGGTTCGCTGCTGTTGCGCCGCCCCACAAAAAATTTTCCGGTAAACTCATCTTACTGCCTCCTGCTGAATTTTTCTGATTTTCAAATTTATTTTCCCATGTAAAGATGCACCATTCCTTCAACACCAAACGGTTCAATTGGAAGATAATGGCTGATTGCATCTCTCATCTGTGTACCAAGTGTATTCGTCACTTCGACTGCCAGCTGATTCTCTCCTTCTCTGAGAAGTCCTGTCAGATGGAATCGATATGGCTTGCAGATACGAACTCCTTCGGAATGTCCATTTACAAACACTTCTGCTGTCTCATAAGTATTTCCAAGCTCAAGCTGAATACTTCTTTCTGTATCTATCTTTTCCAGCTGCATTGTTCCTTCATAACGCACGGTTCCGGATTTATTTTCAAATCCTGTAATGCTGTTGATCAGATCCAGCTTTTCTGTCGGAACTGTTTCTATGAATTCTGGATAGGAGCAACTGTCTGCAAATGTTACTTTCCATTTTTTTGGAAGCAGATCTGTTCTGTCTTCCATTCTATCATCTGTACCAAATGATTTCTTGCCACTTCCTCTATCAAATCCTTCAGTGAAAGTGGCCTCCAACTCTTCCGCGATCACCTTCACTTGATTTTCTTCTCCCTGAAGAAATACCACTGATTCATATGGCTGCAGAATGAGCTGTGATTTCTGTGATACTTCTGTCAAAGTATTGGCAAATGCATCGTAACGGTAGACTGCATTTCCGTCTGAAATTGTCATTTCTGTGTCGATTGTATTTCCAATATTTTCATTAAATAACATAAGACAATACACATTATTTTTCATATATTCTCCGACTACAAGCTCCGGATACGCATTAGTAAATTTTACTGCCTGATATTGTCCCAATTCTTTCTGCATATCAAAGTTATAAATCTCTTTTTCAAGATAGATCACACGAACTCCCGACTGCTCTAATCTTCCAAGGAGTTCTTTGCCCTGCTGTGGCAGGAAGGTGCTGTAAGGAACAAGCATTACCTCAAAGTTCTGTCCATTGATGGCATATTGTTTCTCTTTTACCTCTGCTCCTGCAAGATAATCCAGTGAAATGATATCAAAGCTGATCTGATGTTCCGTCAGTGCTCTTGCCGGTTTTTCGATTGGCATATACTCTCCGCCCCATTCCTGCTCAGCCGGATAGAGTACTCCGACCTTCGCCGGATGTGTTCCGTTCTGGAACAATGTCATCAGACGGTTCACATAATTGCTGAAGGTTGAAAAATACCGAAACTGCGGATTCATTCCATGCGCATAGAAATGCGGTGGGCAGTCGAAGTCCGGGAATTTCTTCGGGTCAAACGCATGTGGAACAATGTGATTGATTCCACGGACGATCAAATGATCTGCGATCCATTTCATCATCTTCAGTCCTTCGTTCCATCCGTAAGCTCCGAAGGCTTCACACATGGAATTACCGTTCTTGAGTGGGTCTAAATGTGCTGCGGATGAAGCCAGTTTTGCGAGTGCATAGTGATAAAATTCTCCATTACTTCCACCTGTATTGAATGCGTCATGATGATAATTCATCCCTGGAACAATCTGACCTCCGATCACATCGATCCCTGCGTAGTCCATCGTCTCCTGGCCGCGGAAATAATGTCCCGTTCCGTAACCGAGTCTTGCATGTGCACCGTTGTCTTCAATTGTATGTCCAAGATACATCACACCATGTGCATGACACCAGTCTGAAAGAACATTTGTAAAATTATCACGATACAGCTTTGTGATCAAGTCCATGTACTGGTAACGGATTTCTGCTTCAGCTCCGTTTGCATTTACCCATAAGAGTGGCAGATATTTTGCATCAAATCCCAGTTCTTTTTCAAGTCCTTCTCTCCATGGAAGAACCATGTCAGATCCGATACGCGCTTCTGTTCCTTTTACATTTCCAAATCTCGGTTCGTCTGAGAAGAAGCCTTCGATCAACGTTCCGAACATTTCTTTGTAATGTGCATAATGTGGTTCGTAGACCTCATCAATGAGAACCTGTGTTGCTTCTTTCACAAGCGGATTGAGGTAATCTTTCGTTGCCTCTTCGCCGCCTTTTCCGGTCAGGTAAAGAATGAAAATGCTCCATGCACCGTCTTCGACATCCAGTGTCAGAAGGCGTTTTTCCATATCCATACATTCTGTGATATCTGTCAAAGTCTCTGCATTGATCGGATCTCCCGGTTCAGTATAGCGGCTGCTTCTTTTTGCCATGAAGACTTTCAGGATCTCCTGTTCCGGATCCGGTTTGTCCCACGGTCTTCCTTTCAAAAGTTTTAGATCGATACGCATCTGACGCATCGATCCCTGCACATCATAACGGCGCATATCAAGATATTTTTTCAAATACTGTGGATAGCATTCTTTTACTTTTCCATTCGCATATCCTGTTGGGAAATGGGAGTCGTCGAGGATCCAGACTTTCATCTCGTTTTCTTTTGCTTTCGCAAGAATCAGATCCAGATCGCTCCACCACTGATCTCCAACGAAGTCCGGATGCGGGCGTGCCTCTATGCACACCCCTTTCATCCCACTCTCTGCTATCTTGTCCATATATTCACTCAATATCACATGTTCTTCTCCATGCTGCCAAAAAAATGGATATAATCCGTTCTTCATTTTCTGTCTCCCTTGTATCATTACTAGCTTTTAGTTTTTCTTTTCTTCTTTTCCCTGTACAATGTACGCCAGTACCGCTGACACCACAAATGCGAGTGCTGCACATGCAATAAATCCATAGAAGCTGATGTCCAGTCCTGCCGGATTGATCATTCCAGGAATACGGAAGAGTCCGTCTCCTGCAAGTGCATATAATTTAGCTCCGAGCCCTCCAAGGATTGCACCGGAGATTCCTCCACCTACCCATGCGCAGGCAAATAATTTCATATTCGGCACAGCAATGGAATAGATGGCCGGCTCTGTAACTCCGCAAAGCGCAGATGCAAAACTACCTAATCCCGCACTACGTTTATCTGGATCTTTTGTTCTAAGTGAATATCCAAGTGCTACTCCGGCAAGTGCCCATACTGTCAATCCGAGAATTGCGTTGATCGGATCGCTTCCAAGTGTAAACAGGTTGTTCATCAGTACTGGAATAAATGCTGCGTGCAAACCAAGGAGAACAACCAACTGCCAGAATGCTCCAAAGAGCAGACCTCCAAGGATTGGGCTAAAGTTAAAGATGCCACAAACTATTGTAGAAAGTCCATTAGAAACATACTGCATAACCGGTCCGATCACCAGATAGGAAAGCGGTACTGTTATTGCAAGTACAATCGTAGGAACAATCATTAACTGAATCATCTGCGGAATCACTTTTTTTGCCAGCTTTTCTACCTTGCTTGCAAAGAAAGATGCCAGAATGATCGGGAATAATGTGTTCGCATAAGTTGTTGTAGATACCGGAATGTGAAGGAATGTAATTCCACCTTCCGCTGCAATAGCCGCTACCAGATCCGGATATACGAGTGCTGCACCGATTGCAGCTGTCGTATATGGATTACAGTCGAATATCTTTCCGCAGGAAAATCCTACGATGATCGGCATAAAGTACATAATCGCATCTGACGCTGCATAAAGTACAAGGTATGTTCCGTCTGTCTTTGCAAGTACACCTGCTGTTGTAAGAATCACAAGGATTCCTTTCAAGATTCCTCCTGCGATCATTGGCCCGATCATTGGCATGATACATCCTGAGATCACCTTAAAAAAACGATTCCAAAGACTGTCTTTTTTCATCACCTGGTAATCTTCCTTATTTACCGCCTTACTGTTCTCTGTGATTCCGGCTTCTGTCTTTACAAACTTAACTACTTCACTTACATGAGTGCCAATAATCACCTGATACTGGCCACCCTGATTCATAACGCCTTTAACACCCTTAATCTTGCTGACCTCATCCTTATTTGGAATTGTGTCATCCTTCAAAACAAAACGTAAACGTGTCATACAATTCGTAACATTAACAATATTTTCTTTACCTCCAACAGCAGCTACTACTTCCTTTGCCAGCTGTCCATAATCTTCTTTTGCCATGATGTACGTTCCTCCCATTCATCACTCACACTTAATATCTAATAGTTTCTCGAAATGCATTTCTTTATTGTCTATATTATATCCAACCACTTATTAGAAAAAAATATCAGATTCCTCACTTTTCATTGACCATTTCCACACAATCTGATAAACTTCATGCAAAGGAGGTGTCCATCTTATGAATCTGAAAGCGTTACATCATTATCTTACCACGTTATCCCCTAGTGAGGAAAAATATCGCAATGGATATATTTACGACGGCTGGAAAGATATGCCGAAGAAACAACATAATGGAGTGGAATATTCTGTATTGGACTTGGATGTTGCATATTTCTCCCTTGATAACAAACCACCCTCTCACGCTCCCGGGCTTAATGCAGAACTCTCTGAGATATCAATTAAGAGAAACTCCCGTTTCAGCGCAGTTCCGGAGCACATCCATACTCACATTGAAATCAACTATGTCTATTCCGGTAGCTGTCCTCAGGTTATTGACGGACATCCGATCACTCTGCAAAAGAACCAGGTTCTCCTGATTGACACAAACTGCCCACACTCAATTGCTCCGCTTGGAGAGAATGATATCATGATCAGTATTATCCCCAAGACGGACTTCCTGCGTGAGCATATGTTTAATCAGTTTTCTAATGACAGTATACTCTCCCGATTTTTTATCAATGCGATCAACGAAAAGACTGACCATGACCACTACCTGCTTTTCCACTCAGAAAATGACCGTAGAATTCCAATGTTCTTTAATGAACTGTTCTGTGAGTGCTTTGATCCATCCATTAATTCTACGGATATCATCATGCATCTTTTCTACACGATCATGGCGGAATTGATCAATGTCTACGAAGACGATTTGACAAAGGGAGACTCCTACTCACACAACAGTATCGTGATTCCTATGCTGCGTTATATTGAACGGAATTTCAGAACATGTACGCAGGAATCCGTCGCTGACTTTTTCCATATCAGTCCAAACTATGTCACGCGTCTTCTTAAGAAATATACTGGTATGACTTATATTCAGTTGATTCAGGCGCAGAAGCTGCAAACTGCTGCCAATCTGCTGAAACAGACAAATCTTCCGATAACTGAAATTGCCCAGCGAGCCGGATATGAGAATGTGACCTTCTTCTATAAGAAATTTCAGAAGAAGTATCACTGCCAGCCGGGGGAATATAGGGGATAGGTGAAAAACTTACACCCTTTATTTCATAAGCCCGAAAAAGAAAGAGTCAATATTCCTGGACAAACTCGAATATTGGCTCTTCTCCGTTATTGTTCATAACTCAATTTTTTTGTTTATAAAATGTGGATAACTTTTTACAATCCCGCCAGATCCACCTCATAGATAAATCTCTCCGGTTCTTTCTCCTGCTGATAAAACATACTCAGATACCAAGGGTAATACTCGATTCCTTCCTTCTCCATCACATTCCCTTTACAGAATACAATCTTTCTTCCAAAATCCCAGTTCTCTACAGCAGACACTTTATTCAATGCCGAATGTTTCTGATAATCATTTCCTGATTTTATTTCCAGAAGATCTACTTTCATTCCATTTTGAATCACGAAATCCAATTCTCCATATTTTTTAGACTCAAAATAATTTAAAGAGAATCCATTTGCTTTTATTATCTGTGCAAATACATTTTCCAAAATACTTCCCATATTTACCTCCATATTGCCCTGTAAGAGTTCGAATTGAATATTCTCCATACAGGAAGCACACAGAAGTCCTGTATCCCCCATGAATAGCTTGAACAGATTTCGTTTCTCGTTAAGTTGCAGAGGTGGCTGTGGCTCTGTCACATTATATGATGGAAGTGCAACGCCTGCGTCACTCAGCCAAAGAAATGCATTCCCATACCGGTTCATTCTTCCATTTTCATCAATCCGATTCAGGAAAAATCGCCTGTTCTTATCATCTAACTGCGAAGCAATACTGTCAAAGATTGCTTTGATTTTTATCTTTTCTGTGCTTTCCGAATATTTTGATATATCCTGTCTGTATAATTCCAGGATGCTTCTCTGAAGTTGTATTACTTTTCCAACATCATGTGTAGTTACATAAGTTTGTACAACATCCGGCATTCCCCCCACAACAATATAGGTTGCAAACAGCTTCAACAAAGTTTCATGCATCACCTTTGGAACCGCTTCATGTTTTTCATAACAGGTCTGTAACGTTTTTAACGTAGATTCCTGTACTCCATTCGCTGTAAGATATTCTTTGAAATTCATCGGATACATATATACGATTTCTTCAAATCCTACCGCATAAGATGGAACTTCCTTGTATCGAACTCCCAGAAGAGATCCTGATTCTATATAATCAAATCTACCGTCTTCCACAAGGAATTTTATTGCACATCTTGCATTCGGACATTCCTGTATCTCATCGAGGAAAATCAGAGTCTTCCCCGGTTCTAATTTCTGCATCTTAAACGCTGTGAGATTCTCAATAATCGTATTCGCATCTAATTTGCCTTCAAAGATTTTTTCTGCCCCTTTGTCTAAGATGAAATTTATTTCAACAAAGTGTTCGTACTGCTCTTTCGCAAACTCTCGGATAATCGTTGTCTTTCCGATCTGTCTTGCTCCAATGATACAAAGTGCTTTCTTTTTCTTCTGATTTTTCCACGAAATTAATTTCTCTGAGATTTCTCTTTTTAACATTGTTCCAACCTCCTGATATTAGTATTGTAACATTTTTCCAAGGTTATTCAATGTGTTTCGTTACTTTTTTCCATGTTTTTCACCTGTTCTTGTAACATTTTTCCGCATTTTTTACCATGTTTTGTAACATTATTCTCGCGTTCCGATCAGAATCTTCTTTCCTTCAAATGCAAATCCGTAATGTCGAATCTCTTCTTTTTTGAATCCACGTGCAAAAAGTGTCTATATCAGAACCTTTTATCGTTTCTTGATATAGACACTTTTTTTAATAGTCATTCTATTAACTAATTGATATTTTCGCCGTTGGTTGAAATAACTTCTTTATACCACTCGAAAGAATCTTTCTTTCTTCTGGACAAGTCTCCTGTTCCATCGTTATGTTTATCCACATAGATGAATCCATATCTCTTATCCATCTCACCGGATCCTGCACTGACAAGGTCGATGCATCCCCATGGTGTATAACCCATCAGATCTACACCATCTTCCTCTACCGCCTTTTTCATTTCTGAAATGTGGTGTTGCAGATATTCTACACGGTATGGATCGTGGATGCTTCCATCCTCTTCTAAAGTATCATATGCTCCAAATCCATTTTCTACAATAAACAATGGTACTTTGTAGCGATCTGTAAACCAGTTCAATGAATAGCGCAGTCCAATCGGATCAATCTGCCATCCCCATTCACTTGCCTTTACATACTGGTTCTTTATACGATCCTTTTCTCCACGGTAATCATATTCCGGATTGTCTGGTTCTGCTTTTGTACAGAAAGACATATAATAACTGAAACCGATGTAATCGACACAGCCCTGTTTTAACACTGCAAGATCTTCTTCTGTTACGTCAATCTTAAGGTCTTTTCTTTCCCAGTATTTCAAAATATTTACAGGGTATTCTCCTTTTACATGCACATCTGTATAATAATATCTTTTCTGCATGGATTTTTCAGCCTGCAGTATATCTTCCGGACGGCAGGTAGCCGGATAGATCGGGCACATTGCGATCATGCAGCCAATCTGAAATTCCGGATTGATCTTATGTCCTGCTTTTATCGCTTCGGCACTGGCAACCAGTTCGTAGTGAGATGCCTGATACATCAATTCTTCTACATTTTCTTCTGGTTTAACTACAATCCCGGAATCAGCGTAAAGCATGAATCCGTCACCGATATCTGCCTGGTTGTTAATCTCATTAAATGTCATCCAGTATTTTACTTTGTCTTTGTATCGCTCAAAGCATGTTACTGCAAATTTCACGAAGAAATCAATCAGTTTTCTGTTTCTCCATCCACCGTACTCTTGTACAAGATGCAGAGGCATCTCAAAATGACTCAGTGTGATCACTGGTTCGATCCCATATTTCAGACATTCATCAAACATGTCATCATAGAATTTTAATCCGGCTTCATTCGGCTGTTCTTCATCACCATTTGGGAAGATACGTGTCCATGCAATACTTGTACGGAAACACTTGAATCCCATTTCCGCAAATAAGCGGATATCTTCTTTATAGTAATCATAAAAATCGATTGCTTCATGATTCGGATAATTCTCGCCTTTTAGTATTTCACCTGTTATTCTTCTTCTTGTATTTACATCTCCGCTGGTTACAACGTCCATAATGCTCAAGCCTTTTCCATCTCGATCATAGGCACCTTCCAGCTGATGAGCAGCAACTGCGCCACCCCAGAGAAAATCTTTTCGAAATCCCATTGTTATTTCCTTCCTGTTGTCTTAATTGCTTTGTATAATAGTGTTGGGGGCTTTTGCCCCCAACTTTTCTGTTTCTATATTCAATTACATCTTGATGATTATTTCTCATCAATTCTCTTATACAGTGCAATGAATTCATCTGCGAGAATACGGAAACTCTCTGCACTCATAAGCTGATCTTCTGCATGCATCAGAAGCATGTATCCATTAGAAATCTCTCCGTTTGCATCCATTGTCAGAAGGTCTGCATGAGCGTTATGCCCAAGTGAAAAGGCTTCATCTCCTTGTTTGATCAGCTCTGCTGCCTCATCATATTTTCCTTCTTTCGCACAATGGATTGCATTGATAAAATGTGTTCTTGCTGTACCTACATATGTAATAATCTGAAAACATGCCAATTCAAATTTTTCGTCCATTTTTGTCTCCTGTCCTGCTTTTATTATTTTTAAATTCTGATTTTACCAGTCTTCATCCTCATCTTCTACTGGCTGATTCTTCTCCTGAACCAGATTCATCTTGTCAACCTTCTTAATGAATGGCAGATAAACAAAGAATGAAACACAAAGGATTACTAACTGAAGCAAAGCACTTTTCCATCCTGCTAAAAGGAATCCTGAGATAATCGGTGGACAAGTCCATGGAATCTGTGTTGCTCCATATAATGGGCAGATTCCTGTATACAGTGCAAAATACTGGATTAAACATGCAATCACAGGCATTCCAATAAACGGAATTGCAAGCATTGGGTTCATAACGATCGGAGTACCAAACAGAACTGGCTCATTGATTCCAAATATTGCCGGAATAATTCCCACTTTACCAAGTGCTTTCAACTGTTTTGATTTTGCAAAGAAGAACATATACATTACAAGTCCGATTGTGATACCTGCACCTGTTATATTGATAAACTGATCATAAAACTGCTGTGTTACAATATGGCCTCCGTTTGCTATTGTAAGTTCTACACCACTGTCAATAATAGCCTGGTTTGCAAGGCTGTTTGCCTGTAAAAGTCCTGTCATGATTCCACCAACTACTGTTGAACCATGAACTCCGAAGAACCACAGGAATGGTCCTGTAAAGCACATCAGAACTGCTCCACCAAGGGAGTCTGTCATTTTCTGAAGTGGTGTCTGAACAACTTTGTAAATAATTTCCATACCTGTTGTGTTGAATCCAATAGAACAGATACCGTGAATTACTGCAGTCCCTGTCAGGATTACGAATGCCGGGATTAATGCTGAGAATGCATTTGTTACACCTTCCGGAACTCCGGCCGGCATTTTAATACGTATATTTTTCTTCAAGAACCAACAGTAAACAAGCGGTACGATCAATCCGACAATGATTGCTCCAATCATTCCCTGTCCTGCTGTCCATGTCTTATCAATGATTCCACCAACAACTTCTCCACTTTCTGTTGTTTTGGACGAAGGCATCAGAATCAAGAATGATGCCAATGAAATAATTGCACAGTTGAGTGGTTCCTGATTTTCCAGTTTCGCATAGCTATAGCTGATACCGATAACTGCGATCATCGCACTGATGGAGAATGTTGCGCCACATGCCTGATCTAATACTGCTTTGATTCCTGTAGACTCTAATACATCGACAACTGCCTTTACCGGAAAGTTTGACAGGATCAGGAAGATTGATCCGATGATCAGAGGAGACATGGAAGTCACCATACCATTTTTTATTGACTGTATTCCCTTTGTATTAATAAACTTAAGGATCACAGGGATTACTTTTTCGTTAAATTTCTCTTTCATTTGCTACTACCCTTTACTTTAAATTGTGTATCTTTGTTTTCTCTTATTTATTTTTCGCAAGCTTATATGCAAATTTCAAAACATTCATTCCATTGCACATTCCATAATCCTGCATTGGGATCACATCTACCGGAACCCCTTTTGGATCACAGATCTCTTTTGCTCTGGCAAGCTGATATCCTACCTGTGGTCCGAGCAGTGCTACATCCGCGCCTTCAATCATGCGTTCCATATCTGTAAATGGATATGCTGCGATGTCAGCATCTTTTCCTTTTTCCTTTGCTGCCTCTTCCATCTTTTTTACCAAAAGACTTGTTGACATTCCTGCTGCACAAAATAATCGAATTACCATGATTGTTTCCTCCCTAATTTTTTCTCATTTGTTTTGATGGTGCTAGTATAACAGGCATTTTCCATTTTGTCAGTACTTTTTCCTGTTTCTGGTTTCCGTTCCATATAGACGGAATTTGTTACATAAAAAAAACAGGGCATTCTACTTTATTGTGTAAAATGCACTGTTTTCACTTTCCTTTTTTGTATATTATGATACTTTTTCGTGTATCCTGTTTTTTTTGTTACTTATCTGGTTACTATTCGTACCATTACATTCTACAACCTTAATGAAATAAGTCTTCCATATCATTTTGAAACAGATCATCTGTATCGTTATGGACGCCCTCCAATTCTCTTCCGATTAATTCCAAAATAAAAACGACTGCCATTTGGGATGTCAGATCATAATTTTCGTCTTTTTTATACTCTGAAACATAATAATTTATATTGCAGTCACTCATCTTCGCCAAAGAACAGTTTGCCTTATTTGTAATAGATATCAGGCTGCTCCCTCTTCTTTTCAACTTTTCTGCCAACATCAGTGTCTGTTCCGTCTCTCCTGATACAGACAATGCGATTGTAGCTGTTCTCTCACCTTTTCCACGAAATACTGGCGTGAACGGATCATCAATAGCAAATGAAAACCAGCCTACATTATTAAAATATCTTGCCCCATACTTTCCTATAATAGAAGAATTTCCCACACCTACAAATATAATTGACGATGCCTTTGTAAGCAACTTCACAGCTTCCTGGATATTCTCAGCAAATGCCTGTGTCTGCACCCTCTCAAAGAAATCTTTAACCGCAGTAAGATCCATATTGATTTTCTTCTGTTCTTTGCTGTTGACTTCCTGTTTTAATTTCAAACGGAATTCAGAATATCCCTCGCATCCTACCTTTTTACAAAAGCGAAGGATCGTTGTTGTCGAAACATGAACCTCCTCTGCCAGTTCACGTACTTTCATATATACTACTTTCTCTTCATTGCCGATAATGTAATTATATACATCCATCTCCAACTGATTAAACGACTTTATCATCTCATGCGTAAACATATGAATTCAGTTCCTTTCTATTTTTTCTCTCTATTCCATTCTTCTGATCATTCACTCAACAGCTGACTTGCTTCCTTCCAGCACTGCCGTCCTGCTGCCAGGATGGAACACGGCTGATCCAACGTGATCATTCCGCCCTCTGCTGTTGAGATAAATCCTCCTGCTTCCATCACGATCAGTGATGCTGCCGCATAATCCCACGGATACAGCATTAGTTCAAGATAGACTCCATTTGCGCCGGATGCCACACGGCAGATATCAAGCGCTGCAGAACCACCTGCACGAATTCCAAGGCTGTTCAGATACAGCTTCTTCGCATGGTCAAAGATTCTGTCTGTATCTTCTGTCTGATACCGTGCAGTTCCGAATGCAACCAGATTATCTGCAAGTCCTTTATCCGAACAGTGAATCTCTTTTCCGTTCAGCTTCGCCCCTTCGCCTTTCACAGCGGAATACATTTCTCTTGTGTAAGGGTTGTAAACACAGCCAAACAGCATTCTTCCAAACTTTGTCAGACCGACTGAGATACAACTGTGCTTGTAATCAAAGATAAAGTTCGTCGTTCCGTCAATCGGATCTATAATGAAACAATAGCCATCTCCAAGTTCCTGCTGCATCCCGTCTTCCTCTGCAAGAAATGTCGCTTCCGGTATGAGTTGACGCAAATTCTGGATCAGATAAAACTGAATCTCCTTGTCATGCTTTGTCACAAAGTTTGCAGTTCCTTCTTTATCAAAAACTGTCAGTTCCTCGTCCTGTGCCTGAAGCATCAGTTCCCCTGCCAGTGTCACTATCTTCATGATTTCATCGTATAACATGTTGGTTGTAGTCCTTTCCTGTTTATTCATCCAATCTTACAGATTCCATTTTTCTATACTGCTGATTCTGCTAATACTTCTTTGTCTTTCTATCTTATCATGATTTTCTACATTAATCTATATAGAACAAAGAATGTGCTCGGCACATTCTTGCGCCTGCGGCGGTCGCTTGCGACGCCTACCTTGTACGCCGCAGTGCGCATCCTAAGCGGAGCGTTTTTTTATATGTTAGGAAAGAACTTTCCTAACATATAAAAAAACATCTGCAACCGGCCAATTCAGGCTGTGCAGATGCTTTTTCGTATTTTCATCCTCTATTTCATCGCGTCTTTAATTGCTGTCAGAAGCTCATCATAAGTCTCATATGCCGGAAGTTCCGGATGATCTGCTTTGATCTGCTCTGTGCTGCGGAACAAGAATCCTGCCTTACTTGCCTGGATCATGCCAAGGTCATTGTAGGAATCTCCGCTTGCGATCGTGTCGAATCCGATAGACTGCAGTGCTTTCACAGTACTCAGTTTAGACTGCTCTACGCGCATCTTGAATCCTGTGATCTCGCCGTCCTCAGCTACTTCCAGACTGTTGCAGAACAGTGTCGGCCATCCGAGTTTCTCCATCAGCGGTGTGGCAAACTGTGTAAATGTATCACTGATTAGGATTACCTGGCTGAATGTGCGGAGCTCATCTAAGAACTCTCTCGCTCCCGGAAGCGGATCGATCTTTGCGATTGTCTCCTGGATCTCTTTCAGTCCGAGACCATGCTCTTTCAGAATTCCAAGTCTCCAATTCATCAGTTTATCATAGTCAGGTTCGTCTCTTGTTGTCTTCTTGAGTTCCGGAATTCCACTCGCCTCTGCGAATGCAATCCAGATCTCCGGTACAAGTACTCCCTCTACATCAAGACATGTTATATACATCGTAATATTCCTCCATCTGTTTCGTTCTCTAATCACTTTATTACTTTACTGTAATGTATTGATTTTAACATATATGCTACATATTTACTACTTATTTTTTTACGACAGTGAAAAAGGAGACCAGATATCTGATCCCCTTTCCCATCTTCTATTACTCCATAATAGGTTTCAGTGCTTCTGCAAGCTTCTCTTTCTCAGCTTCTGCCTCTGCAAGATCTTTACCAAGTGTTGTGTAGTAGATCTTGATCTTCGGCTCTGTTCCGGATGGACGAACGATTACTGTCTCGTTGTTCTCCAGCTTGTAAACAAGTACGTTAGCCTTCGGAAGTCCTGTTTCTTCTGTCTTCTCGTAATCGATCACGCTGGCTACTTTATATCCTGCGATCTCTTCCAGAGGATTCTTACGAAGATTTTCCATAATTCCTGACATCTTATCCATTCCGCTCAGTCCCGGGAATTCAAAGCTATCGATCTTGTTGAGATAACGTCCATACTGTGCGTAGATCTCTTCCAGTCTCTGTTTCAGTGAGCTTCCGATACTTCTGTAGTAAGCGGCCATCTCACAAATCAGCATAGATCCGATGATCGCATCTTTATCACGTACATAAGGTCCTGCAAGGTATCCGTAGCTCTCTTCAAATCCGAAGATAAAACGGTCAACTTCTCCTGCTGCCTCGAGGTTCGCAATCTGATCTCCGATCCACTTGAATCCTGTCAGTACGTTGCGAAGTTCTACTCCGTAATGCTCTGCAACTGCATCTGCAAGTGGTGTAGATACGAGAGATTTCACTGCTACCGGTTTCTCAGGCATTGTGCCTTTCTCGATACGTCCTGCTGCGATGTAGTCAAGAAGAAGAACTCCGACTTCATTTCCTGAAACAAGCTCATAGGATCCGTCCGGGCACTTCATAGCGATTCCTACACGGTCTGCATCTGGGTCTGTTGCAAGCATAAGGTCTGCGCCTGTCTCTTTCGCAAGATTCAGTCCCAGCTCAAGTGCTGCAAAAATCTCTGGGTTCGGGTAGCTGCATGTTGTGAAATATCCATTCGGGTACTCCTGCTCCGGTACGATTGTTACATCTGTGATTCCGATGTCTTTAAGTACACGTGTTACCGGTACTAATCCAGATCCATTCAGTGGGCTGTATACAAGCTTAAGTCCTGCGCTCTTACACAGACCCGGACGAACCTGACGGGACTCGATTGCCTCATACAGTGCATCCTTACAGTCATCTCCTACGAAACGGATCAGACCTTCTTCAACTCCCTGAGCAAAAGACATATACTTCGCACCTGTAAGTACATCTGTCTTCTGGATCTCTTCGTATACGATTGCTGCTGCATCATCTGTCATCTGACATCCATCCGGTCCGTATGCCTTATATCCGTTATACTTCGCCGGGTTGTGGGATGCTGTTACCATAACACCTGCGTTACAGTTATAATAGCGTGTTGCAAAGGAAAGTGCCGGTACTGGCATCAGAGCATCGTAGATTCTTACTTTAATTCCATTCGCTGCAAGAACTCCTGCTGCTGTCTTCGCAAACACATCACTCTTGAGTCGGCTGTCGTAGCTGATCGCTACTGTCTGTGTACCGCCCTGTGTCTTTACCCAGTTAGCGAGTCCCTGTGTAGCCTGACGAACAACATAGATATTCATTCTGTTTGTTCCTGCTCCAAGTACACCACGAAGTCCGGCTGTTCCAAACTTCAGCGCAACTGCGAAACGCTCCTTGATCTCGTCATCATTTCCCTCGATTTTAGTTAACTCCGGCATCAGATCTGCGTCTTCCAGGTCTGCTGCCATCCAGCGCTTATACTCTTCCTGATACATCTTAATCACTCCTATTATTTTCTTAAAATGTAAAATTATTGCAATTCAGCCATACAGCGTAAGACCGTCAGTTTATGACCACTTCGTTGTATGGCTGAACTGTTTCTAAACTTTACAAGTCTAGTCATATTATACCATGCAGGTAGATTTACAGCAAGATTACTTGTCTATTTTAACAAGCATTTTCCATTACATAGAAATAATTCCCAATACATTTGCAATAGAACTTAATAATATAATAATCAGGCATATCGGTGCCAGATATTTCATAAAGAACATGTATAATTTCTTTCTCTTAAATGCAGATGACTGCTCAATCTCCCTTGCAATCTTGTCAAATCCAACGGTACGAACGATCAAGAAGCATGTTGCAAGTGCTGCAAGTGGCATCATCACTGAATTTGTCAGGAAGTCAAAGAAGTCCAGACATGCCATTCCGAAAATCTGAATAAAGCTCAGTACTCCATATCCCATAGAAGATAAGGTTCCGATTATAAGCATAACAGCAACCATAAGGATACAGCATTTCGGTCTGCTCCAGTGAAGTTCATCCTGGAATGTAGATACGCTTGTCTCCAGAAGTGAGATTGCACTTGTCACTGCTGCAAGAAGTACCAATATGAAGAACAGGATACCAGCCAGCCTTCCAACGCCCATACTTGCGAATACCTTCGGAAGTGTGATGAACATCAGAGATGGTCCTGCCTGCAGATTGTCCGGGTTTCCACCAGAGAATGCAAATACAGCCGGAATGATCATAAGTCCTGCGAGCATTGCGATTGCTGTATCGAAAATCTCAACCTGTGTTGTACTCTTCTCAAGATCAACGTCTTTACCAATATAAGAACCATATGTATACAAAATTCCCATCGCGATTGACAGGGAGTAGAACATCTGTCCCATTGCCGCAACAACCGTCATTGCTGAGAAGTGCTTTGGATTCGGAATCAGGAAATACTTCACACCTTCAATTGCTCCCGGTCTTGTTACAGAATAAATTGCTACGATAACCGCAAGGATAACAAGGATTGGCATCATAATCTTAGATACTCGCTCTATACCATTCTCAACTCCTGCCAGGATAACGCAGAATACAAGAATAGAAAACACGATGAACCATGCTTCTACCTGAAAAGAATCTGAAATAAATTCTGTAAAATATCCGTCCTGTGCAACAGTCTGCACATTTCCTTTCAAATACTCTGCAAGGTACTTGATAACCCAGCCACCGATCGAACTATAATACGGCACGATCAGCATTGGGATTATTGCATTGAGCCATCCGCCGATCTTAAATGATTTTGTCTTACCAAATGTCTGAAAAGCTCCAACCGGACTTTTTCTTGTCATTCTTCCAAGTGCTGTCTCTGACATGATCAGAACATATCCAAAAGATACGGTCAGAACCAGATAAACGAGAAGGAAGATTCCCCCTCCATATTTCGCAGCCAGATACGGGAATCTCCAGATATTTCCCAGGCCGACTGCTGAGCCTGCAACAGCAAGCACATATCCGATTTTACCCGAGAAGCTTGCTCTCTTTGCTGATTGTCCATTGTTACTCATAAATTGCCTCCCATCACATAACAGTCTGTACTGCTATTTTCCCATCTATTTTATAGCCTATACTGTTCTATTCTACCATTCACAATCATGAATAGCAACAAAAAAGAGCGTTGACAGCGCTTTTTAAAACACATTTAAAATGCTATCTCGGCTCATTTTTATACGTTTTTATAATTTTCCTTCTATTTCTGCTCTTTCAAGCAATCTCTCAATCCCTATATTCCATGTTCCGATCTTCACTCCGGCATTGATCACACGCTTACATTTCCCTATTGTCTCAAATGCTTTCTGAAGCGTTTCTTCCCGAATCTCCTCAAACGGTTCTTCCGTGATCACTTCTGCCGCAAGTAATCTTGCCAGCCGGTAATCCATATCATTTTCATATAAAATACCTGCCGCAAACGGGATGTGCTCCTTCTGAAGTCTTCGATAAACCGGGATTCCAGTTCCGCCGGAAGAGATCACGAACACTTCCGGCTCACCCTCCGGCGCAGGAAGTTCAATACTTCCAAAAAGCGGGTCAAAATATCCATTATTGATTCCATACAATTCGCGAATGATTTCTTCTGTAAATACTTCTTCCGGACTTCCGTAATGTGAAATCGTCTCGCCTTTGACACAGATGATCTTATCTGAAATCTTCTGTGCCAGATCGATTTCATGAAGAGACATAATCACCGTAATCTTCTTCTGCCTTGCCATCCGCTCAAGGATAGACAACAGCTCCAACTTATATTTTACATCCAGGAATGAAGTCGGCTCATCTAAAACGATCACATCCGGGTCCTGACAGATTGCTCTCGCCAGCAGAACGCGCTGCTTCTGTCCGTCACTAATCGCATTAAAATCACGGTTGCCGAGTTCCTGCGCATGCACCGCCTGCATCGTCTCTTCCACCAGACATTCATCTTCCTGCGTCAGAATCCCAAGTCGTCCTGTGTAAGGATAACGTCCAGTCGCCACAATATCATGACAAGTCATCAACTCTGTCTTGATCCGATCCGTCAACACGACCGCCATCTTAGACGCAAGCTCTTTGTACGGCAGTTTCAGAAGAGAAGTATCGTCAAAAAATACATTTCCTCCAACGACTTTCAGCTGTCTTGTAATACTTTTCAAAATCGTTGACTTTCCTGAACCATTCGGCCCGATTAAAGTCACGATCTCCCCCTTGTTGATCCCGATATTAATATCACGGATCAGGGAGCTTCCATTATAACCTACCGACAGGTCTTTCATTTGAAAATAATAATCTACCATCTTATTTTCTTCCTCCCTTCGGTATCATCATATAGATAACGATCGGTGCACCCAGAATAGAAGTCACCGTACTGATATTCAATTCCACCGGTGCCAGTGCCATTCGTGCGATCAAATCACAGATCATACAGAACACAGCTCCCATAAAGAACGTTCCCGGTATGACCACGATCGGTTTTGACGTTCCAAATGCTTTCCTTGCAAGAAACGGAACTGCGATTCCCACGAAAGAAATCGGTCCCGCAAATGCTGTCACACACGCTGACAGAATACTGGAAAGCAAAATCAAAATCACGCGAAATGTCTTGATGTTGACTCCCATACTCTGCGCATATGCTTCTCCCAATTGATATGCACTGATTGGTTTGGACAGGAAAAATGTAAACAGCACCGCAAGTCCGACAACCACTGCTGCCACACGAATATTGCTCCAGCTCATTCCGGAAAAACTTCCCTGTGACCATCCGTGCAGATTCACAATATCAGAATCATCCGCAAATGTCACAACAAAATCCGTGATAGCCGAACAGATATATCCGATCATGATCCCCCCGACAAGAAGAGACGCCATATGCTGCACTTTTTTCGACATCAGAAGGATAAATCCCGTCGAGATCAGCGACCCGATAAATGCTGCAAGAATCAGTGTATACGAAGAAAATCTTCCGATATATTTCAAATACACGATCATTGTAAGTGCCACGACCATTTTCGCTCCGGAAGAAATTCCGAGAACGAAAGGTCCGGCAATAGGATTGGAAAAAAATGTCTGCAGCAAAAAACCTGAAAGAGACAATGCACCACCAAGGAGCGCTGCCATCAGAATTCTCGGAAGACGGATCTTCCATATAATATTGTACTCTGTCGCCGCTCCTTCTTTCAGAAAGAGAATGCGCAGAATCTTAGGCACCGGAATATGAATATTTCCGGTATTGATATTTAGCACTGTCACAACACAAAATACTGCTGCAAGAATCAGAAATACCGCTGTATATCTTGTACGCCGTCTGAAATTTTCCTGATGAAAACTTGTCTGCTCCATTCTTCTACTCCATCTTTTCAAGAAATGTCATCTGAGATGCATCACCGTCTGTCAGCATCAGATGCATATCTTTGATCAGCTCTCCGACTGTATCTGTTGCCTGATATAAGTTCTTTCCGGTATACCAGACATTTCCGTCTTTCACCGCCTTGAATTCAGAGAACAATTCATTCTTTGCTTCCAGTTCACTGATACTATTTACCTGTCCGTCGATCGTCCCGTTGTAGATCAGATAATCTGCATCTACAGCAGTCGCATAGAATTCCTCCATCGTCAGTTTAACAGATGGTGCGTTACTGTCCGGATTCTTCAGATCTTTGAACGCATATCTTCCACCTGCGATTTCGATCATTGACGGAATATAATCGTCAGATTTTCTCACAACGATTGAACCATCTGTACTCACATAGAAATAAGCAACCGTCTTTTCCGTGTTCTCGAATCCTTTCAGTTCCTCGATCACATGAGCCTGCTGGTCAAAAAATGTATCCGCTTCTTCCTCTTTATTCAGAAGCGCCCCATAAAGCTTGATCCACTCGGTTCTTCCAAGCGGATGTGACTCATAACTGGAGTAGTCTACAAATACCGGAATCCCAAGATCTTCGATCATTTCCTGTACCTTCGGTGTATGAAGGATCATCGTTGATTCGATTGCCAGATCACAGTCTCCGTCAACGAGAGTCTCATAATCCGGTTCGCTGTATTTTCCCGCAAATGTCATCGCTCCGGATTCCATTGCTTCCTTTGCACTCTCTACATACCAGCCGGAAGCCTCAAGCCCGGAGAATTTCACCTTGTCAATTCCGCCGATTGCATCAAACAGAGACATGGATGCTGTCGCCGCCATATAAATATTCTCTGTCGGCTGCTGGATCACAACAATATCATCCGCCAGATTTTCCGGTTCTTCTTCACCTTCCGGAACGATCAGATATTGCTTATCTTCATGGACATCGATCAACTTATATCCATCCTTATAATAGTATACATCGAATTCTGTCGCGTAAGTCAGATCCATTGTAGATTCATAGGTAAGCCCTTCGATCTCCGGTGCTTTTTTTGTCTTGTCGGCTGCATCTTTGGTCTTATCCTTTGTTACATCTGTACCTGCTGAATTATTACCGCTGTTTCCACCGGAGGCTGCGGTAGAACCGCAGCCTCCGAGCAGAAGTGCAGCTGAAAGCATTAACGCTGTGATTCTGCATCTTCTTATCTTCATTCTATTTTTCTCTCCTATTTCTCTGCCACTGCTACTGCCGCATCAAACTTCTCGTTCGTCAGCTCTTCACATCCGTAGAGAACACCGTAAACCTTGATCCACTCCTGCTTTCCAAGTTCTGTCTTTTCCTCGGAAGAACGATCAACGAAAACCGGAATACCAAGCATTGCAAGCTTTTCTGTCAGCTCTTCGAACTGTTCCGCCTTCTCTTCTACTGTCAGAGTCTCTTTTGTATCTTTACTGTCTTTATCTGCTATTTTGTCAGTATCTTTCGCTGCATTTTCCTCAGAATCTTCTCTTGGAAGAATATCTCCTGTAAACAAAGCAAGATTCACTTCACTCTTCACAAAGTTCTTTAACTTCAGTTTATCCGCTGTTCCTGCATATGCAACTTCAGCATTCTTCTCTCCGTCTTTTGCTTTCATCTTATCAGCAATCTCGGATACTGTACAGTCTTTACTCTTCATTCCAACTGCCGCAACATTGTCAAGAAGATCGAGATCTTTCATCGTATTCAGAATCTCATCAGACTCTGCATAAGTATGATCCACAGGTTTCTTCACAATGATCATATCCTGCTCAAGGCCAACCGGAACTTCCACATCCTCCGGAACGATCAGATATTTCACAACATTTCCCTTGTAAAGCTCTGCTGCCAGTTCCTGTTCGCTTGTGCCGTTGTTATCCGAAGCTGCGGATTCCTCGGCAGAAGCATCTACTTTGCTTTCTGCATCTGAGTTCTTAGAATCTTCTGATCTATTGATCGTAACAGAAGCTACTTTCTTCTTGGAAGACTTCTCTTTATTCTCTGCAGACTTCTCATTTTCAGACTTTGTTTCCTCTGCTTTTTCAGGGTCTCTTGCTGTGTCCTTCGTCATATCGATTTCAAGAAGTACAATCCCCTGATCATAATGATAAATCTTGAAATATTCTGCATAGTCAAGCTTTGTCTCTGACTGATATTCCAAACCTATGATTTCAGGTGCTTGTTCATCCAGCTTCTGGTTACTGCTTGTTGAAACATCTGTTCCGTTTGCAGATGTTCCTCCATTCGCCGCTGCAAGATAAATGAAAATTGTATATTCTATCTCATGTGCTACAGACATTTTATCTGTCATTCCAATAATCTTATTGTTCTGATTCAACGCAACCGGGATAACAGCTGTCGCTGATCCGCCGCCCTTTGTTGTGTAATACTTATTTCCGTTCGCTTTCACATACTGATAATGATCACTGCTGAACACGAGCGTTGCATAAGCCTGTCCATTCTGGATCGTCACTTTATTACAAGTAATCTGAACCTTACCTGTTCCACCTGACCAGGTAAAACGATCCGGAGTATATACACCGTCTTTCAGTGTTGTTCCACTGTCTACATGAGAAGTAGAACCACTTGTATCGGATTCGTATTTCGATACATTATCTGCTTTTCCATCATTTCCATCTGTTTTTCCTGAATTAGTTCCAGATACAGAACCGCCTGGGAAAGCAGAATTGTTTGTTCCTGTATTACCTGTATTGCTGGAACCACCAGTAGTTCCGGAATTTCCTGTGTTTCCGTTGTTTCCGGAATCACCTTTATTCTCAGAATCTGTAGAATTAAGATCGGCAATCTTCTTCATTGTCTCTGACTGGAAAGTCAGCGTTCTGTCATACCAGATTCCTTTTTTAATGGAATAGGCTGCTACTGCGATTTCCTTATCCAACGCTTCTACCGGAACAGTATAAGTATATTTTCCTTCTTCATTCACCTGATATGGAATCCAGGATGACTGATCTGCGCTTGCAGCCTCTTCCTTTGTTCCCATATACAGATAGCCGTAACCGGTTCCGCTTAATGTAAGCACGGCACTCATTTTTCCGTCTTTTGCTGTCAGAATACAATCCACTACTTTAAACATGGAAGAACTGGAAGTTACGTCCATACTGTAGATTCCGTTTGCTACTGTTGCTTCCGGTGCTGGATTCGGATTTGGAACCGGATCCGGTGTTGAGGTTTCTCCCGGATTCGGAATGTACATCCATAAGTACTGTTTGTCATACCAGGTCTGATCTTTTGACTTTCTCAAAGATACCGGAATTGTCTGACCTGCTTTTTCTTTCGGCACATTAAAATGAAATGTCCATGCACCTTCTTCATCCTTTGTTCCTTCTATAACAGCTGCTTTCAACAAGTCATCTTTTGAACCAAGATATAGCGCATCAAATCCTGTGTTGTTTGTCTTGATCGTAATATCAAGTTCGCCATCCTTTTCAACAACTGTTGATTCACTGACCTTGAACATCTTGAACTCTTCAGCGTCTTCTTTTACTACTTTCACAGATTCTCCTGTTACAGAAGGAGCCTCCTGCAGTGGCGGAAGTTCCGGTTCCGGAGTATTCGTAGAATCGTTAGAATCCGTAGAAGGTTCTGACTTGCCTGTCTCATCTTTTATCTGTGTATCCTTGTTATCAGTTTTTTCGTCCGCAACCTGATCTGAGACAGTTGTGCCTGGATTTTTCCCGGTGGTTTCTGTATCTTTCTCTTCTGAGTTATTTTCTAAGTTGTTTTCTGAATTATTTTCTGAGTTATTCTCTAAATCTGGTTTTGTTTCCGCTTCGATTGAATTCTGATCATCTGATTTATCCGAAGAATTATCAACTTTATCAGATTCCTTTTTCTGATCTTCTTTTGTTAAATCGTCATTTCCTTTATCTTCTTTAACATTTCCTGCGTCTTCTGTCTGACTCTCATCTTGTTTCTTATCTAGATCAGCTTCTTCCACCTCAACAGTTTCCTGTAAATTTGTCTCATACTGCTGCTCATTTTCTGCCGCATATGTTCTTGTATAAGACAATGGTGAAATCACCATAGAACCTGTCAGCATAAGCGCAAGCCATCTGCTCTTATTTTTCATTTCTTTTTTGTCTCCTCTTAAGTTGTGAATTATAAAATACGGAAAATGGATAGAATTATCTTGAATCAAATGAATGATTGCTGGTCACACGTAATGCGAACAGTAAGAATGGTTCTTTCGGTACAATCAATTACTCGTGATCTGGAATTCGTATATTCCCCGCACCAACGGCCGGCAGGTTTCCTGACTTACAGATCTTCTATACAGAACACCTTCCCGGTCTCCCAGTGGATGTGCGGACTCTCCACACTTGTCTGTATAGGAGCGGTCTTCTGAAATCTAATTTCTAAGAAGACCGCATCTCTGCTCACAGTGACGAGTTCGTACAGGTCTTACACCTGTTTCCCTTTTACCTGTTTCAATCAGGATATGGAAATATATTCTCTGATCAAACAGCACCGAACGCTATTATTTCTGACTAACTATAACATTTCATTATATTGAAGTCAACTATTCTGCCTTCACGGCCCAGCGCATCTTCGTAGATCTTGCTCTTCCGTTCTGTGCACATTCCTGCGCTGACGGACGTACAACGTCCCTTGCATATTCGGAATAAATTCCTTCTTTGTATCCTGCTTTGAGTGCTTTTTTTACAAGCTTGTCCTCTCCGGAATGGAATGTAAGAATTGCTACTCTTCCGCCCGGTTTTAGTGCTCCCGGGAGTTTCTCCATGAATTCATACAGCACTTCGAACTCATTATTGACATCAATACGAAGTGCCTGGAATGTTCTCTGGCAAGTCTTTTTGATAATGTCCTTCTTTTCTTTATTATTTGGAAGGAAATCTAAAGTCTTCTCGATGACATTTCTAAGCTTTGTTGTTGTATCAATGCGATTGCCCTTGCGGATCTCTGTTGTGATCGCTTTCGCCAGCTCTTCGCAGTATGGCTCATCTGAATTCTCGTAAAGCATTCCGGCAAGCTCTTCCTCGGAAATGTTATCAAGGCGCTCTGCTGCGCTGATTCCCTTCTCCTGGTTCAGTCGCAGATCCAGCGGTCCGTCAACTTTGAAAGAAAATCCTCTCTTCGGATTGTCGATCTGCATAGAGGAAACTCCAAGATCCGCAAGGATAAAATCAAATCCTCCAACTTCTTTTGCAATCTCATCGATCGTGCAGAAATTCTGCAGACGGATACTTAAAATGTCTTCTCCGAATCCCTGATCTGCCAGACGTTTTCTTGTCTTTGCAGACTCTTCCGGGTCAACATCTGTTGCATAGATGTGCCCCTCACCTTTCAGACATTCCAGCATTGCTTTCGTATGTCCACCGTATCCGAGTGTCGCGTCAAATCCTGTCTCACCCGGCTGGATTTTCAGAAAATCAAGGATCTCATTTACCATGATGGAAATGTGCATTCCGGCAGGAGTATTTCCCTTCTGGATTACATGCGCGATTGTATCCTTGTATTTCTCCGGCTGTAACTCTTTATATTTCTCCTCGAATTTCTTCGGGTATTTTCCTTTATACCTCACACGACGCTTGTGCGGTGTCTGTGATTCCTGAATATTTTGATTGTTCTGTTCGCTCATTTCGCTCTCCTGTTCTTATTTTTACAACGTATGTACAGTATACCATGAAAGTTATTCACAATATACCATGAACTTTGAAATGTTTTCCACATAAGTCTGCATATTTTTCACCTATTCACATTTCTTTACCGGAACCTGCATGGATTCGCTATTTTATCCGGCTGCATATCTTACTGCCACGTTCATCACTCCGGCAAGCATCATCACAACCACCGGATTCAGTTTTGTCTTACGAAGCAGTAACAGACAGATTCCGAAGATCACCACCATAAACCATTTTGTCGCCGCAAACTGCACAATTCCATCTGTCCAAAATGCAGTGTGCAGAATTGCGATACCTGCGGAGGCGATCAGTGCGACAACTGCCGGTCTTAAGGATTCCAGCACGCTCTGGAACATTTTCATTTTCTTATATCTTAAATAAAACCATGCGATCAAAGTTACGATAATACAAGACGGCAGAATGCACCCACAGGTCGCCGCAACAGATCCCGGAACTCCCGCAATCTTGCTGCCGACAAATGTTGCCGCATTGATTGCAATCGGCCCAGGTGTCATCTGGGAAATCGTGATCAAATCTGTGAATTCTGTCATCGTAAGCCAACCATGCTGTGTCACAACCTGTTCTTGGATCAGAGGCATCGCCGCATAACCGCCACCAAAGCTGAACAGTCCAATCTGAAGAAAGCTTAAAAACAATTTCAAATAAATCATTTCTCTTCACTTCCTTTCTTCGTGATCTTTTTCTCAATTAATGCGCGGAGTACTCCGACAATTCCACAGATCAGAATCACATAGACTACATTTACCTCAAATATGCAGGAAGCTATAAATGCCCCGACCATAAGTACGTATGACAAAGCATCTTTCTTCTTCACGATTCCGGCACCCATGTCATATGTCACAGATGCGATCACGGCGCCCACTCCGGCCTGCATTCCTTCGAGCATTAAGCTGATGATCTGGTTACTTCGAAATGCCTGATAACCGGCAGAAAGTATCGATATAATAAGAAATGGTGGGATTACTGTCCCGGCAATTGCTGTCAGAATCCCCGCAATTCCAGCCAGTTTATATCCGATCACAATTGCTCCGTTCACTGCGATTGCTCCCGGTGCCGACTGCGCGATCGCCACAAGATCCAGCATCTCCTCTTCTTCGATCCAATGATATTCATCTACGAACTTTTTCTTCATCAGGCTGACGATCACATAACCTCCACCAAATGTGAACGCGCTTAAGTAAAAGGTTGACCAGAAAATCTTCCACAATTTTTTATCTTGTTTTTTCCCTTGCGTTTTTTCTTGTTGTTCTTCCATATATATTGTCCTCGTATATTATGATTATGCGAATTGCGTAGCACTAGAACTCCCGCCACACTATATGCTATTGGTAGGCAAAATTCCCTAACTATGATATTCTTTCTCTTGTAGTCTATCTCAATCAAAATGATTATGCAATCGCCTTGAATTTTTTACATTATATTTTCCTTCTTGAAACCTTAATTTTATCTGAATTTTCCCTATTTGGAAAATGATTATGATACAATGAGAACAGTAATATTTATCATAAAGGAGATTGAAATTGAAAAACCTATTTTTTCGATTCTCTTGTGCCGTTCTCCTGTGTTACTGCCTGACCGGATGCGGTAGCATACAGCACAAATCCAGTACGGACACGGCACAGGCGCAGGGTACTAAGGCACCACCCAAGACAGCGGATGATTTTTCTATCTCATCAGATTCTGAAAATGAAACTGTAGATGAAACTTCTTCTGCTGATTCCGCCACCCCATCTGCTTCTGAATCTGAATCCGTAACTCAGCAGGAACTGCTGACCGGCGCAGCGGCTCTTTACAGCAATGGACAGAAGATCAGCTTTGACCCTTCCTGGCAATACGCAGACTTTTCTGCAATCAATTCCGGAACAGCTACTATTTATCTTGCAGATTCTGACCGCAAGGATATCGTCGTCGGCGTGAATGCCGGACATGGAACTTCCGGTGGTGCTTCTGTAAAGACACAGTGTCACCCGGATGGTTCTCCAAAGACAACCGGCGGAAGCACTGCTCAGGGTGCAACTTATGCGACTGCAGTTTCCGGGGGAATGACATTTAACGATGGAACTGCTGAAAGCACTGTTACACTTCAGATGGCTCAGATTCTGAAAGATAAGCTGCTTGCTCAAGGATATGATGTCCTTATGGTGAGAAACAGCGACGATGTCCAGCTTGATAATGTTGCCCGCACCGTACTCTGTAACAATGTAGCTGACTGTCACATCTCACTCCACTGGGATGGAGATGGATTGGGATATGACAAAGGCTGTTTCTACATTTCTGTGCCGGATGGTCTGAAAAGTATGGAACCTGTCGCTTCCCACTGGCAGGAACATGATGCACTTGGGGCCTCTCTTGTAGAAGGACTTCGTACAGAAGGAATGACCATTTACCAAAATGGTTCTATGAATATTGATCTGACACAGACTTCTTATAGTACAATTCCGTCTGTTGATATGGAACTTGGAAATGCAAGCTCTGACCACAGTGATTCCACACTAAATAGTCTGGCTGATGGTCTGGTTCTTGGACTCAATGCTTATTTTGGAAATTAGAGTTCTTATTGAGTTATTTATTTTATTTTTTAAGGAGGTTATTATGGAGCCACTCATTCGTGTTAAAAATATGTACAAGATCTACAATCCTGGAGAAAATGAAGTCCGCGCACTGGATGATGTTTCTCTTGAGATCAACCAGGGGGAATTTATTGCCATTGTCGGACATTCCGGTTCTGGTAAATCTACATTTATGAATATGCTCGGCTGTCTTGACACACCTGATTCCGGGGAATATTTTCTGGACGGAAAAGATGTTGCCAATCTCTCAGACAATGAACTGTCTGATATCCGCAATCACAAGATCGGCTTCATCTTTCAGGGATTTAATTTGATTCCAAACTTGAATGCACTTGGAAATGTAGAACTCCCACTGATCTATCGCGGACTTGGAAAGCAGCAAAGAAAAGAGATTGCCGGGGAAGCTCTATCGAAAGTTGGACTGGAAAATCGTATGGATCACAGACCGAACCAGCTTTCCGGTGGACAGCAGCAACGTGTCGCTGTAGCCAGAGCAATTGCCGCACAGCCGCCGATCATCCTTGCCGATGAGCCGACCGGTAACCTGGACAGTAAGTCGACTATCGAGATCATGAATATTCTGAAAGATCTTCATGAGTCTGGAAGAACAGTTATTATCATTACACATGATGATGAAATTGCTAATCAGGTTGATCGTGTTGTCCGCATTATGGATGGAAAGATTGTGAGTGATAGTGTAAATCCGTAGCAATTTAAATCTTTACCTGCAATTACAGAGAGAGGGCAGTACTTCACGATTTCTCAATCGTTGAAGCACCGCCCTCTTTCTATGTTTCTTATTAGATATTTCTTACTGGAATTTCTAATTACTTCTATTTACTTTTTATTCTACTGATACAAGCTCAATCTTGAAGTTCAGTTCTTTTCCTGCCATCTCATGGTTTGCATCGAAAGTGATTGTTGTCTCTTCCTTAGCTGTTACCTTTACCGGAAATGGCTGTCCATACTGATTGGACAGGTAAACCTGCTGTCCCACTTCAAGGTCTTCAGATCCCGGGAGTTCTGCAATCTCTACTGTGAAGATAGCTTCCGGATTCGGCATTCCATAAGCTTCTTCCGGCATCAGATGGATGTCCACTACCTGACCAACTTCCATATCAGCTACTGCTGCATCAAATCCTTTGATCATCTGTCCTGCACCACATACGAACTCAAGCGGCTCTCCACGGTCATAAGAAGAATCAAACTGAGTTCCGTCATTGAATGTTCCTTTGTAATGTGTACGGCATTTCTTTCCAACATTCTTTCCTTCCATTGTAGTGTGTGATCCGCATCCGCCACCGCAGCTGCTTCCACAAGAATGTCCCTCTTCATGATCTCCACAAGAATGTCCTTCCTCATGGTGATGATGATCACAAGTAGCTCCTTTGGATGCAAGCTCGCCTTTCAGGTATGCCTCTACTGCCTGATCTGCGTCTCCCTGAGCACCTGAACATAATTCAACGCCGGCCTCTGCAAGTGCTGTCTGAGCTCCGCCACCGATTCCACCACAGATCAGAACATCTACGTTCTGTCCTGCAAGCAGTCCTGCCAGAGCTCCGTGTCCTTCCCCATTAGAACCGATCACTTCACTGGAAACCACCTTATTATCTTCCACTTCGTACACTTTGAAAGTCTCTGTCTTTCCAAAATGCTGGAAAATATTTCCGTTGTCATAAGTTACTGCAATTTTCATTGTAAAATCCTCCGTTTCAAAATTCCCTGTCAGACTAGTATAATCCATTACGCAGGTAAAAGCAACCTTTGTGTGGATGCGAAGTTGCTCCTTGTAGCAGTTACTGTTCACACGGTGTGCGACCAGCAACGCAAACAGTATCATTGACACAATCTCCTCAAGACACTATACTTGTTATAAAACTTACTCCAAACCATCAGAAAGTGAGCACAACCATGGAATATGAACACATTACCCATTCCTTTGAACCAATATATAATGAAGACTCCGAGATTCTGATTCTTGGAACTCTTCCTTCTGTAAAATCACGGGAAAATAATTTCTACTACGGACATAAACAAAATCGATTCTGGAAATTGTTGGCGAAACTTTGTGAGGATGAAACTCCGCAGACAGTTGAAGAGAAAACGGCCATGTTGCTCCGCCACCATATCGCCATCTGGGATGTTATTCAAAGCTGCGACATCAAAGGCTCCAGTGACAGCAGTATCAAGAATGTGACACCAACTGATTTGAAACAAATCTTAGATCATTGTCAGATTCGACAAATCTATGCAAACGGAAATAAAGCCGGAGCTCTTTATAAGAAATATCAGCAGCCGCTGACCGAAAGAGACATCCTTGTGCTTCCTTCCACCAGCCCGGCCAATGCCGCCTGGTCACTGGATCGTTTGTACGAAAAATGGAGTGAGATACTGAGGTGAATTATATTGCCTCAGTTCTCACTCCATTTTTATTCAAATAAATTACTATTTCAAACAACTTAGATTATTCACTAACCTGTTCTCTTCTCTGCTCAAACACTGCTGCCAGTCTCGGCAGAATCTTATTGCACGCCATCGTGTATGCCGCGCCAAATACATTTGCCCCAATACGAAGCGCTACCGCATACGGCATTCCGAACAAACCGGACGCGATCGATAATGCTCCAAATGTATTAAACGCTGTCTGCCATGCATACCCTGCGGAATACCCAACCCCGATTCCTCCGATCATTCCGATGTATGGATACATTGACTCCGGAAGCATCAAATACAGGATAACAAATAACAGACATCCTACTATATTAAATGCAGCTCTCTTTCCTGCTCGTTCTTTACAGTCATCCGGGAATGGAAGACAAACAGACATGCTTGCGATCCCCGCCCACATTGCTCTCGGAAGTCCAAGCAATGACATGAATAACATTGCACTGGAAACAACAAATGAAAGACGAATGTACCATCTGTTTCTTGCAGAGCTGATATTGAACTCGCGGAACAAATCAAGAAATGATCTTCTATACGGTCTGTTCTTCTGATTCTTATAGAAGATTGCCATACACAATACCATTCCAACCAAAAGGCCAACCACGCGATACAAGTACTCCTGTCCGGTCACATCATATCCCTGGAGAAGAAGATATCCAAGAACAAATGTAGAATGATTGTACATGATCACATTGTGACATCCCAGAATCATAAGAAGCAAAATACATACTATATTAATAAAGAATGCCGGAACCGGTGACACCATATTCGAAAGCTTCGGTCCTGCAATCAATATTCCAAAGATTCCGACAATCGAAGCCAATCCGTGCGTTGTACGAATTCCAAAATCTGCCTGTCGAAGAACAAGCACCGCAAGAAGCACTGTAACGCCTACTACACTGTTGTTATTCCCTGTGAAATGACTGTATAAAGAAACTACCGCCACACAAAATGCCATTACAAGATAGACTTTAAAATTATAAATAAGAATGTGGCGATACCTTTCCTTCTTGTCTTCTGTCGCTTTGATCAGCTGCTTAGATGCAACTGAACTGAGCTGTAACTCCTGATAAAATGTCATATATCTCTTCCTCCCACTGTTATTTTTCTTCAAAATATCAACGAGAAACTATAATACAAATCCATCTCGGAGTCAATAAAAATTTTATTAAAGTTTTCTGATAAATTTGAATTATTCGAACAATATATAGAATTTAATTTTTAGACTTTACAAAACGCAGGCTCTATGATAAGATAGTTTGTGTCGAGCGGAAGTGGCGGAATGGCAGACGCGCTAGATTCAGGTTCTAGTGGGAGTTTTATCCTGTGGGAGTTCAAGTCTCCTCTTCCGCATTGATAGAATGTAAGAGAAATCCTTAGTTCAAGGATTTCTCTTATTTTTTTGTTATCTGAAATTTTCCTATTTTTCGTTTTCTCAACTAGCTTTATGGCAGAATCTCAAGCCAGTATCCATCTGGATCTTTGATAAAATCATCAGTAGTCTTTCTTCTCACTTCGTGCAGATCAAGGGCCTCGTTGTAAAATTTAATAGATCGCTCCAGGTCTGATCGTGAATCATCTTAAACTTCATAATTCTTCTCCTTTTGTACATTCTGTGTCTTTAATACGTGACTTATATTGCGGATATTCAGTAATAAACCGCTTAATTACATTGGCATCATTCCAGTAATGCATTGGAAAAATGACATTGCAATCTACATTTTTAAGGAAATACAGAATTCCGTCGGCATAGTGATCTCCCTGCCTCGGATCTAAAGGAACAAATGCAGCATCAAAATGCATACCCTTAATTTTCCTGATTTCTGCACGATATGCTGAAGTAAGTCTCTGGTTGTCAGCTTTCGGTTCACCATCCCAATACCAGTCATTTAAGTCGCCGGCATGATAAATGGTACCTTCCTTTGTTTTGACAATAAATGCTACACCACTATCGTTAGACAGCAATGTATCAACTTTGGTATCATTATCCAGATTATAAGTCTGATTATGATAAACATATGTAATCTTCATATCTGTCAAATGATTTCTTTTTCGTATATCATTCGCCAGGACTGCCTGATAAGTCATCCCCATATCATCAAGAATCTCAAAAATTTGAGGGTTAAAATGATCCTTATGGAAGTGACTACAAAAAACGATTACTTCTTTTTCCTTATCAAGGTGCGGTAATTCACCCTTATAATAATCAAAAATATAGTAGCAATCTTTGGTTTCAAGTAAAAATCCACTGTGGTTAATGTAAGTAATTTTCATAATATCTCCTGTATAAATTAATATTGGAAACTTCATAAAAAAATTCTGATTTCTATGTTGTTTAAATTCCTAATAAAGAATCAATCTATGATTGATTTATAATAATTCCCAAAATCGGCCAGTGCATCTATAATTGGCAGCATTTCTTTTCCAAGTTCCGTTAATCCATATTCTACTTTTGGCGGAATCTCCTGATAATCGTGCCGATAAACAAGCCCGTCATCAATCATTTGCCTGAGACTATCTGTCAGTACCTTCTGTGAAATGCCTTCAATATCTCTCTGCAGTTCATTAAAACGCCAGGGACGTTCTTTTAAATTACGTATGATCAAAAGTTTCCATTTTCCACCTATAAGGGACACGGCCGTTGCTACCGGACAAACAGGAAGTTCATCTTTTGTCTTCATTTCACATTCACCTCCAATTTTATAATAACACATACATTTTAAATAGTGATCTCACTGTGTGCGACTTTTTATAGTCTTGGTTACGTGCGTTGAAAGCATGATTCCAAGACGCAAAAATAACCGCCCGGTAGCACCTTTCTATTTATTAGACTAGCATTTCTTTTTTTCTTATGTCAAATAAATCTTTTAAGATTCTCTATCACCCCAACGCCACATCCAGAACCATCATCAAACTGAACCCAACCGCAAAGAAAACTGTACCGATATTAGAGTGCTCCCCTTGCGACATTTCCGGAATCAGTTCTTCAACCACAACATAAAGCATTGCTCCTGCTGCAAAGCTCAGTAAATATGGTAATGCCGGGATTATCAGCTGCGCAGCAATGATTGTAAGTACTGCTCCAACTGGTTCAACCACACCTGAAAGCACACCTCCTAGAAATGCCTTCCCCTTACTTTCTCCTTCGGCTCTAAGCGGCAGAGATATAATTGCTCCTTCTGGGAAATTCTGAATTGCAATTCCAAGTGATAAAGCAAGCGCACTCGCTGCTGTAATCTTTGTATTTCCTGCAAGAAGACCTGCATACATTACACCAACTGCCATCCCCTCAGGAATATTATGCAGTGTAACCGCCAGTACCATCATCGTTGTACGCCCAAGCTTACTTTTAGGTCCTTCTGACTGTTCACTTCCTACATGAAGGTGTGGAATCAAATGATCCAGCGCAAGCAAAAACAACACGCCAATCCAAAAACCGACTACCGCCGGAAAAAATGATAAAGCTCCCATATTTTCGGATTGTTCAATAGCCGGAATCAAAAGACTCCAGATGGATGCCGCAACCATTACCCCTGCTGCAAATCCTGCAAGTGCACGCTGCACCTGTTTTCTAAGTGTTTTTTTCATAAAAAGCACGCATGCTGCACCAAGCGTTGTTCCAATGAACGGAATCAGTATCCCAAGAAAAATTTCCATTTACGCATCTCCCTTCTTGGTTAGTTTTAACTAACCACTCATTTTCTAAAAATCCGTGTAAAACCGAAACTGTAATTCCACACGGATTATTTTTTCTCTAGTTCAGTATATCACTTAAGGAATTGTGTAGCAAGAAGCAACTTTTCTGCCTGATCACTTCCCCATCCAATTTTCCTGTTTTTTTCACAGTTTTCACTCAATCTTTCGATTTCTGTGCTATAATATGGCATTGCGAAAATATACGATGCTTAAACAGAGGTGAATTACTTGAAGAAGAAAACGCTTGTGCCTCTTATCGTTTTTTTACTGGGCATGTGCCTTGTTGGTTTGATTGTATACAAAACAGATGCCATTGAAAAAGAACAGAAACGCACGACCGCACAATTAAATGCAACAACTTACGGTGAACGTATAAAGAATGAGATTACTAATGGGATTGAGATCACTGATACGTTACAACAAATCTTGATCAGTGAAAATGGAGAGATCAATTATTTTGATACCATTTCCAAAAATATTATGTCCGACTCTATAGAAAGTATACAGCTCGCCCCAAATGGTGTTGTGACAGATATTTATCCTGCTGAAGGAAATGAAGCGGGCAAGATTGATCTGCTCCATGATAAAGATCGTGGAGAAATTTCCTGTTATGCGAGGGATAACCATACTTTGATCACACAAGGTCCCTTTGAATTAAAGCAAGGAGGCTATGGAATTGCAGTTCGCAATCCGGTCTACTTAAAGGATGAAAATGGGCAGGAATATTTCTGGGGATTTACGATTGTCATTTTGCGTGTTCCTGATATTTTTTCAGACTCAATCAACGCACTTTCGGATTTTGGTTATAAATATAAGCTTTCGAAAACATCCTCTCCCTGGAGTGATACATATGAAGTTGTTTATCAATCAGATGGAAATTTAACAAATCCGGTTTCTTATGATTTTACAATAGGTGAAGAGAACTGGAAATTTGAGGTAATGCCTGTAAGTGGGTGGAGAAATGCGAAACTTATAGCTATAGTTATCGGATTTTTTACTTCTATCGTATTTGTTCTGTCAGTTCTTATCTGGGTCTGGCTAACATCAAAAGAAAATAAAAACAAATTCCAGAAACTGGCACATATGGATTCACTTACCAATATTTATAATCGTTACGGATTTGATGAATTAGCAGAAGAAATGATTGCTAAAAATCCGAACGCTCATTATGTAGTTGCACTCTTCGATATAGATGATTTTAAGTTTATTAATGATATCTATGGACATGTTTACGGTGACAGAGCTTTAAAGAATCTTGCTGACAGTATGAAAAAATCTTTTCCATCGGATGCATTATTGGGGCGAAACGGCGGTGACGAATTCTGTATTCTTCTCCCAAATCGCACATATGATGATGCGAAAGAACAGTTACAACAATTCACTATGCTTCCAAAGATATTCTCATACAAGGGAAATGATTACCCATTTTATATTTCTCTTGGATATGCTGAATACCCTACCGCTGCATCAAACCGTGCGCAGCTCATGCGCTGTGCAGATGCCGCACTTTATGAAGTAAAACTACATGGAAAGAATGGATGTATGGCTTACAGGGAAGGACTTCAATCCGGCGTCCGCAAACAACTTGGATTTGCACTCAAGGATATCTCTGAACATCTTCCTGGTGCATTTATTATCTACAGAGCGGACAAGGAAAATGATGAACTCTTTTATGCAAACCATGAGTTTCTCCACATGGCCGGATATAAAGATATAGATGAGCTGTTTAAGCTTACAAAGAAGAGCTTTCGAAACCTTATCCGGGAAGATGAGCAACAACAGATTGAGGCAAGTATCTGGCAGCAAATCGACAGCGGCAATGAAAATGACTATATTTATTTTCATCTTCGAAAAGCTGATGGAACTTACCTTTCTGTACTTGACCATGGAAGAATAGTAGAAAACCAGCAATATGGGAGAGTATTTTATGTGTTGTTTATGGACTGGGCTGACATGCATATCCGTTACAGTGATAAGTTCTCTGAATAAATAACAGATGGTGTGGGATCATATCAAAATCCCACACCATCTGTTATTTCTTTCAAGAATGCCTTTTTATAAATCTTCCTGTATTTTGACGTCACTGTTATCTGCCAGACACTTTTTTAACACAGTGATCATTTTTTCCCCATCCAATGGTTTTGCAATATGACCGTTCATTCCTGCATTTTTTGCCATCTGTATATCTTCCGCAAAAGCATTCGCAGTCATGGCAATAATCGGTATGGCGGCTTTTTTCCGGTTTTCCATCTGCCGTATCTTTGCAGTCGCTTCATATCCATTTAACCTCGGCATCTGAATATCCATGAGAATCAACGCATAATATCCATCCTCTGCTTGTCCCAGCATATCACAGCATTCCTGACCATCTTTTGCCCAGTCAGTCAAAATCCCCTCTTCTTTCAACAGTTCTATCGCAATTTCAGCATTTAATTCATTATCTTCCGCAAGAAGAATTCGCTTTCCAATACTTTTATCAGATATAACAGACTGTTCCGACTCTTTCTTTTTGTATACATCCTCTTCTGATGCAATCTCCAGCGAAATTTCCACTGTGAATTTTGTTCCTTTCCCCTGTTCGCTTTCTACATAAATCTTTCCGCCCATCAGTTCAACAAAAGATTTCACAATAGAAAGTCCAAGACCAGTACCGACCACTTTATTCTCTGTCGCTGTATGTTCTCTTGAAAATTCATCAAAAATATGTGGAAGGTATTCCTGCTTCATCCCTATTCCGGTATCTTCACAGATGAATACATACCATGCTTTTTTATCATCTGATGCTGTTTCCGTAATATTTACATGAATCGCCTGACCGTTTGGAGTATATTTGATTGCATTACTCACTATATTTAAATATATTTCCTGAAGTTTTGTCTTATCACAGACTGCATATTTATGCTGTACATTTGTATCTATCGAATATTGAATTTCCTTCGATTGGATAGCAGATTCAAATACTGTATTTACAGAATAAAACATTTCGCTTAAATTCTCTGCCTGCATTTTTAACACAGCTGTTCCACTTTCAATGCGAGCCTTTTCCAGCACCTGATCAATAATCGTCATCAGAAAATTGCCCGAGGACTTGATCTTTCCTAAATACTCCCTTGCTTTTTCCTCGTTCTTAAGATTCTTTCCGAGAAGATCTGAAAATCCAATAATTGCATTCATCGGGGTTCGGATGTCATGACTCATATTAAACAGAAATCGTGTTTTTGCCTCACTTGCTTCTTTTGCCTGTTCTGCCGATTTTTTCAATTCAGCTGCATACTGCTTCTCTCGACGTTTTTTGCTGCAGATCTGATCAAAAATAGTAGCACCCATCATGGCAATTATGAGGGCTGATACAATAACAGCAATCCATTGATAAATTGAAATCCATCCCTCCTTTGGTACGATATCCACATACCATGTGTAATTAGGAATCTCACACTCTACCGTAAGGCTATTCTCAGGCATATGTTCCTGATTTTGAGTCAGAACAATCCGATCATCGGCATTCTCATCATTCGTCCATATCTCATAACAATAGGATGCTTCACTTAGCCGTTCCATGCCAATTTCATCTATAAATTTATCCCAGTCGATAACTATGATCACAAACCCCCAAAAGGTGTCATTTCCTGTAATATTATTCTGATAAACCGGATGGAACAGCAAAGCTCCTGTTCCTCCCTGTTTTAATTGATATGGACCTCCAAGAGTATATTTTCCTGTTTCTTTGGCACGCTTTGCGTCTCCACTGCGTTCATGCTCTGTCAGCATATTCATTCCAAAAGCCTGATCATTTCCCTGCTTTGGGAAAATATCAGTAATAACCCCATTCGGTGCGAGTTCGAATGCTTTTACAACACCTGCTTCATTCGGAAGCATTTCTGCCAATTCTGAGAATGTAGTCTGATTCAGATCATATCCTGCAAGAATCACGTTTTCAAGAAATTCTGAAAGTTCAACATACTGATCTAATTGTGCATTGATCCGCTTTACTGTACTTTGTGCAGTATAAGCAGCTGCTGTCTTTTTTTCTTTCTCTATGTTCTTTACAATAATACAGCCCAAAAGAAGTGCTGTTATAAAAATAAACAAGCCAATGATCCAACTGTATCTTTTTGTCTGTTTAGAACTGGTACTTCCCTTTTCCATTTACTGTTGCCTCTTCATCTTCAATGTTTTCTGTTGTTTTTAATTATATCATGTCATGTTTTTTCATGTCTATTTTTTCTACAGTAAACGGATAACAAGTTCTTTCATTGTCTGCTGCTTTCCTTCGCATTATCCTTAAGCTATTTCCTTTTTCATTGCCCTGTAACCGATCAGCACTGTCCATACATATGCACATGTTTTCGGAATCATCAGCATTCCGATCATCGGAACAACATCAGCCCACAGTACAACCGGGATATAGAAAGCAAAGCTTAAGACGATCGTCATCCACATCCAGCGGAAAGACTGGTCGTTTCTTTCTTTTGCACTTTTGTAAAATAAAACGATGATAAGTAATCCCATCAGTGCAAACGGAATATTACGGTAAATGCCCCAGGAATGCGGTGCTTCTGCACTGAGCCATTCATTCTGCGGCATCATACACAGAACAATTCTTAATCCTGCGAGTACATAGATCGCTGCTGTAGTTGCATTGTGTCCTTTGATCTGATAACGTTCACGCCAAATATAGTAAAGAATAACATAAAAGATTGTCATTGTAACAGATGTGATCCATTTACCTAATCCTAACTGTACAGTGAAATTCTCAAGACCTGTTGTACAAAGTGCAAATGCACGTGGAACCAGGTGGAATGCATCTCCACTTCCTAAAAGAACTGCCATGATTCCAAACATGGTGAACTGACGGTTTCCTTTGCTCTTACGGATCATCAAGATTCCGATTGTAATTACCGAGATTAAATACACGGCGTCAAATAAAGTTTCTACAATTGCCTGCATAATAAATATCCTTCTTTCTTTTGATTATATTGAATTATGTTGTTCTGATAAAGCAGACCTGCACAATTACAATCACACATAACTATGCGTACATGAACATTGTTCATTTTCGTTCAAAAAATTTCCCACAGCAATTGTGGGAGAATTTTAATACAACGTTTTCTTTACAAGCATCAATACAGATGATGGATCATAATCCTGCCGGATCATCGACACCAGAATCAGAGAAAACAGTATGTCTGCAAACTTTTTCTCTGTAAATTCCTGGTCAAATACATCTGCACGGACCTTTGGATCATTTTCTAAGACCTCACATAATCCATTCAGAATATGTCCCCATGTCTTCATCATTCTTTTCTTCCCACTTGTTTTTTCATCTCTCATAAAACCAAATGAATGTAATGAGAAGAACCCTGGAAACTGACGATTACCGTATTCTAATCGTTCATAGATCCATGAAATACAAGATTCGACATCGTGAAAGACCTGTTCATCCTCCGGGTGAAAAAAGATTTCATACCAAATACTCTCTATTGTATCACTGAGCAAATCTGCCTTGGATTCATAATAATTATAAATAGTACCTGCTGATACAGAACATCGGGACGCAACAGCCCGTATACTTACGGCAGCCCATCCATTCTCCTTTATCAGATCTCTGCTGGCAGCTAATATGTCTTCTTTTGAAGTAGCAAGATGATTCACGATCTCACCTCCGATATCTCATTTCTGTATTCTAAATTTATAATGAACACTGTTCATTTTGATAATATACAGCACTTAGGTAGGTTTGTCAAGACTGTTTTAACCTATTTCTTTTTTCTTATGTCAAATAGATCTTTTCAGCATTACCAGCATTGTAATAAAGCACAAACTTCCACCAATCACATTAGATATAGGCTCTGCTAAGAACACCCCTCTCGTCCCCATGTGAAATGCATATGGGAACAAATACGTCAGTGGCACAACGATAAATACTTTTCTAAGTAATGAAAAGAAAATTGCCTGCTTCTTCTTGTTCAATGATTTGAAAACCGTCTGCCCAACATACTGCAGATCCATAAATATAAATGCTGCGAAATAAAGTTTCAGTGCATCTACGCAATCAGCAAGCAGTTCTCTATCTGTGCTGAAAATTCCGATTAGAAATTCCGGTTCGAAAATAATCACGCTCCACGTAATTGCTGTATAGATCAATATCATGCAAGTCAGTACGCGGATGGCTTTCTTCACTTTCATTGGGCGCCGGGCTCCATAATTATAGCTCAAGATCGGAGAAGTTCCTTCATTGATAGCATAGATCGGAGTTTCCACCATCTGACGAACACTTGATACGATCGTCATAACAGAGATATATACATCACCGCCAATTCCTGATAAGACGCTGTTACAACATATTGTTACCAGACTATTGGTCAGCTGCATGATAAACCCTGCACTTCCAAGGCTCACAATATTCTTCGCATCATCTCTACATGCTTTCCATTCTCCTTTTGACAGCACCCGCACTTTCAATTCCGCTTTCTTTCTCAAGAAATAAAATACATATGCTGCCGATAAAGTCTGGGAAATGATTGTTGCGATCGCCGCTCCTTTTATGCCTAAATTCAATCCAAATATAAACAATGGATCCAGAATCAGATTAGCAACGGCTCCAATTGTAACCGATAACATTCCTGAAGTTGCATATCCCTGCGCATTAATAAATGGGTTCATCCCTGTTGCAATCATAGATGGGACTGTTCCGATCAAATAAATCATCATGTATGGATATGCGTAAGACAGCCCTTCTTCCGACGCCCCGAACAACACCAGAATCGAACTTGCGAACAGCATTCCGATCACCATCAATGCCACTCCACAAATGCACAGCATTGAAAATGATGTATTCATGATCACTTCTGCTTTTTTTATGTTTCCTTTGCCTCGGTTAATTGAAAATAACGGGGCACCGCCACTTCCAAATAAATTGCTGAATGCAGTGATGATCACAATAATCGGAAAGCACAAGCCCACTGCTCCAAGCGCTGTTGTTCCTACTGATGGGATCCTGGCAATATAAATCCGATCCACAATGTTGTACAAAAGACTCAGTATCTGAGCCACAAGCATCGGTAACGCTGCTCCCAAAATATTTCCTGTAACTGTTCCGTGGTCGAAATCAATCTGTTTCATCTTTATAATATTATCTTAAACCAATCTTTCTCTTCAAATTCAACAACCGTACAATCATTTGCATAAGTACATTCCGGAAGTACGATCATTGCATGAAGTACCTCATTATTCGCCGGAAGTGGACACAGATGCCAGATCGCTGCATTGATCTTTACCATGCATCCCTTTGGTACAAGGAAAGCCTTCGCAAGTTCCGGAACCGGTGTTCCGCCGGAAGCAGGTGCAACATGGATAAGCATGTCGTCATCAAGAGCAACAATCCCTTCCCATGTAGTTGTATGATATTCCGCCATCTTGACAATTCTTTCGTCCTTGCGAACTTCAATCGGTGAAAATGCCATTGTTCCAACACAGGTTCCTGAGATACGGTCCGGATAGAATTTATGAATCTCTCCCTCCAGTGGATATCCCTCTGGTTCTGTCATACTGCAAAATGTTCCGTACGGTGCAAAATCTGCTGCATTAATCTTTACTGCTTTTACTTCTCTCATCGAGTAAGTCCTCCTTTGTTTTAATATAATCGTATCGCTGATGGAAAGCAGATCAGCTTGCTCCACTCTCACTACCAACTCATCACGTCTAGTATATCATAATTAATTCCGACCAGCAAAATCTCACCGCAAAACTCTTTGATTGCCGCCGGGTAGTTCCGTTTCTTAATCTGTGCTGCTACTGCATCCACATTCATATTTGCCCAGCAACATCTATCTTTTCACATATCTCTGATTTCTGCTGCGTGGCTTGTCAGGAACTGTCATCTGTATCAATTGAAGTTCTATTGCCGGATTCAGATAATTCTTGCGAAATGATTCCTTTGACTTTAGACCCAACAACTCCATCAAAGTAACTGCGGTGTACGGAACTTCGTATTCCATAACATCTAATAATCGTTTTACATATTCTGATATATTTTCCCTTTGTCCTTCCGACTGTAACAGAACTTCTTTTAAAATCTGATCAATCTGGCGCAACATAAATTCGATAAATAGATTTGAATCACCATTTACATGGCATTGTGCGATCACATTGTAATATTCTTCCTGGAATCTTTCAATCTGACTTTCTATTGGAATGTATTGAAAGAATGGCTTCCAATTTGCTAAAAGACAAGTATGCCACAACCTTGCCATGCGTCCATTCCCATCTGCGAATGGATGAATAAATACGAATTCATAATGAAATACGCAGGACAGGATCAATGGATGAACTTCTTCTTTTTCTCGTTCCATCCAATCAAACAGTTCTTCCATAAGATGTGGGACGAATCTTGCCGGCGGTGCCATGAAGATGCATTCCTCTCCATTGAAAACACCCTCTTCGCCATGTCTGAAACATCCTGATTCATCTATCAGATACTTCGTCATAATCCCATGTATGTGCTTTAATTCTTCAATATCATAAGGATCGATCTCATTTATTTTCTCATATGCTTCGTATGCGTTCTTTACTTCTTGTATTTCCTTTTGTTCTCCAAGCACAAGCTTTCCATCTATGACATCTCTTACCTGTCCGATTGTCAATGAATTTGCCTCGATTTTCAAAGAAGAATAGATTGATTTAACTCTGTTATTTTTTCTCAAATGTGGCTTTGACTCCAGATTTTTTCCAGTAGTGATTCTTCCTACTTTTTCAGAAATTGATGCGACTAAATCCAGCATTGTATTTGTAAGTTTGAATGGTGGTGCATAAGTATTCATATCATTTCCCCTCGTATAACTTACTTATTATCTTGTACGTTTTCTTACTATATTATACTAGTTTTTTATTTATTTTACTATAACTTGCTTGTTATCTTATACGTTTTCTTGTCTTTTATTAATTTGCGAACATATCAAGACTTCTCTCCACATTTTCCTCAAATTATCATCACAATCAACATTTTCTCTTGACAATTCCTCAAACCTCCATATAATTATCTATGGTAATTAACCTTGGTAACTATATAGGAGTTTTATTATGACAAATGAAAAAATCAAACGCATGCTCGATGCATGTTATCAGGCAAAGCGAATTCGTGAGATGCTCCCTCCGCTTCCGGAAGGTATCATGTCATCTCACATCCGCTATATGGATATGATCCAGGAGCTTCAGAAACAGAAAGTCCATGTAAGAGTTTCTGATTTAAGTGACGTTCTGAATATCCCGCGACCGGGTGTCACAAGGACAATAAAAGAAATGGAGAAGAAAGGATTGGTACAAAAGACAGCCTCCCCAGATGATGGACGTGTCACATACTTGTCTTTGACAGAACATGGGACGGAAATCTCTGAAAAATATAATGAGAATTATTTTAATGAGCTGACGCCTTATCTTGATGATATCTCCGATGCGGACGCTGACTGCATGGTTCAAACAATCCAGAAATTTTACGACATCATGTGTGAAAGGAGCATTCAAAATGACAGATAAAACTGCTGATTTTACGCAAGGAAGCATTTTAAAGAAACTGGTGGCATTTATGATGCCTGTGCTTGGCGCACTAATCCTTCAGGCAGCGTATGGAGCGGTTGACCTTCTGGTCGTTGGAAGATTTGGTTCTACCTCCGGACTTTCTGCAGTTTCTACCGGAAGTCAGGTTCTGAATCTGGTCACTTTCGTAGTCGTCCAGTTTGCTATGGGTATCACGGTTCTGATCGCGCGTTATCTCGGCGAAAAGAAACCGGAACAGATTGGCTCCGTCATTGGCGGTGCTGCAATTGTATTTACAGCGATTTCAGTTGGATTGTTCATCGTTATGGTTTGTTTTGCACACCCGATCGCAATCCTGATGCAGGCACCTGCTGAAGCTGTCGAATTGACTACTGTTTACATCCGTATCTGCGGTGGCGGAATCTTCTTCATCGTCGCCTACAACCTGCTTTCTGCGATTTTCCGTGGACTCGGAGACAGCAAGTCTCCTCTGCTTTTTGTACTTGTCGCATGCATCATAAATGTTTTCGGTGACTTGATACTTGTTGCAGGTTTCCACATGAACGCAGTCGGTGCCGCAATTGCAACTGTTTTCGCCCAGGCAGTCAGTGTTGTCTTCGCAGTAGTTCTTCTTATCAAAAAGAATTTGCCGTTTAAGATTATGAAAAAAGACTTCTGCCTGAATCCACAGTGCAAGAAATTCCTCATTATTGGACTCCCTCTTGCGCTCCAGGAATTCCTGACACAGATGTCATTCCTCGCACTCTGCGCTTTTGTAAACCGGCTCGGACTGGAGGCTTCTTCTGGTTACGGCGTTGCCTGTAAAATCGTAAACTTTGCAATGCTGGTACCTAGCGCACTCATGCAATCTATGGCTTCTTTCGTCTCGCAGAATGTCGGTGCCGGAAAATCAAAGCGTGCAAAGAGATCTATGTTCACCGGAATCGGAGTCGGCCTGGTTGTCGGATGTTTCGTCTTCACTCTTGTATTTCTTAAGGGAGATGTCCTGTCCGGATTCTTCTCTACGGATGCCGACGTTATTCAGAATGGCTTTGCTTACTTGAAAGGATTCGCACCGGAAACGATTTTAACAGCCGTCCTCTTCAGCATGATCGGTTATTTTAATGGAAATGATAAGACGCTCTGGGTTATGACACAGGGACTCATCCAGACACTGCTGGTCCGTCTGCCAATGGCATACATCATGAGTATCCAGCCGAATGCCAGCCTGACAAAGATCGGTCTTGCTGCACCGGTTTCTACAGCAGTTGGAATTATGTTGAACATTGGATTTTATGTTTATTTAAATCGGAAAAAATAGCCCCCTGCAACCGCTGCCACCGGCATTACAACCACGCAGGCGATTGCTCCGAAGATCATTGAGGCGCAATTTTCAAACATGATTTTAGAATTCAACAGTAGTTCAAACGAATATCCCTGCATCCGCAGATAGGAAAAAAGCAGAAGTGATTCTCCTAAATATGCAAACAGAAGTGTATTCACCGTTGTTCCGGTCACTTCTTTTCCTATCTGCATTCCGCTGTGAATCAGTTCTTTAAAAGTCATATCTTCTTTATGGCTTTTCACTTCATAAACAGATGTGGTAACTGTCAGTGCCATATCAAGAACAGCTCCAAGAGTACTGAGAAGTATAACAGAGACAGCAACATTTCTCATACTGATATTCAGGTTCATATTATAATAAAATACATCTTCTCCAACCTGTTGTATCTCGTTAAGACCTCCCGCCTCACTTCTCCATACAACGATATATATGAAGAAAAACAGCAACAGCATTGTGATCATAGTTGCCAGAAATGCACTCCATGTCTTTCCATTTCTACCATTTTGATAGAACAACGTAATACAGGAAATGACAACGCCGACACAAACGGTAACGAGAAGAACAGGAACTCCTGATGCCATAAGCCAGATTGCAAGACTTAAGATCAACAGATTTCCACACAAAGCAATAAGCGAAACGACACCTCTGTCTCCACCGACGACCATAATTAAAATCAGTAAAATCAATCCAAGTGTTATCAGCATTTTCCTTCTCCCTGCACCTTTCTTGCTTTCTTCTGTCTATGAAACATTCCTGGGACCTTTATCATCACAGAAGTAACCAAAATAGAAATCGGTATTGCCAGAACAATTCCTATACTTTCCACCAGAAATCTGCACAATTCACATGGAATGTGCAATTTTATAATAGTAATTAAACTCACATCATTATTCATTCGAATCAGACACATCGGGATCAGTCCACAGCCAAAGACAAACAACAGCACATTTATCATCGTTCCCATAATGTCATATCCAATTTCTCTTCCTGATTTAAATAATTCCAAAAATGTCACTTCCGGCTTCTTTTCAACGATTTCACTTAAGGATGCAGCGATGGCGACCGCCACATCCATAATTGCTCCCAGTCCTGAGATCAGGATTTCTGCATGGAAAATTTCATCCGGATTTTCAATACTTCCAAGATACTCCATGGTCGAATAATCAAGATCTTCTGCATGATGAATTACAACATCAAAGATTCCCATGATCATCACAAGAACAATCAATGTTGTAAAAACTGCTGCCCATGTCTTTTTATGAATCCCGTTTAATCCAACCAATGTAATAACCGCAAAAAGAATCACCAGCCTGCTGCACATTTCCAGCACATTTGATGTATCTCCCGCTTTCCAAAAACCAATTGCAAAAATAGCAACATTAAAAATAACGGTCAATATCGTAAGCGCACCCTGTCTTCCTGCAACGATAATTAATATAAACATCAGAAATCCTATGAGTATCATAAGCTCTGTATCTCGTTTCAGTCCACGAATTCCAGAACCCATTCTCTTGCTTGTTCCATTGAGCAGTACCTTATCTCCCTTATGATATGGCTGTTTCATCATTCCGGTATACGTGTACTCATTCGTAAAACTTATTGTCTTTCCCTTGTTTTCTCCATTTAGGATTACTCCCTGAATATTCTGCTTATATTTTTTCTCCTTCGTCCCTCTGGTTCCTGTCTCTTCTCCTGAGACACTGGTTTCGACCTTTGTCAGTTTTGCAATGGGTGTGCTATACAACCATGCATCATTTGCAACAAAGATAATACACAGCAGATACAATATGCCAAGGATACAATATAACTTTCTTTTCTTGCTCTGTTTTATAAATTCCAACATTACTTTACTTCCATCTCGAATCTATCAAAAATCATTTTTTTATTTTAACGCAAAAAATTTTATTGTCAAGATGAATTTGAAAATGATTTTCATGTTAAAAGAACAGGACAGCACGCTAACGCGCACTGCTCTGTTCTTCTGTTCTTCTTTTCTCTATTCTACTTTGCTTCTCCCTCCGGGAAAATAATCTTATTCACGAAGAAGAATACCACCATCGACACTCCTCCGTTCAGCACGGTTGTTCCGATATTGTAAAGCCATCCCGGTACAAACATTCCGGCAACTGCAACCCAGATACAATTGATTGAGTTTACAATACATGTAACAATACAGAATGCGATCAGATACCAGAACGCCTGATACCAGATCTTTCCTTTGCTGCGGAACACAAAGCTTCTCTGGATTGGGAAATTGATACACTCACCAACGAGCATTGCGATCATGTATGCACAGAAATACGGAAGACCGCCATGTGCCGCATCATATCCGATAATATTCCACTTAAATGTCTCACCGAATAATGTAATGTCGATTCCCGGGAAACCGAAATCAATATTCGGAAGTCCTGCGAATGCCAGTGGCAAAAACAGCAACATTACATATTTAAGTACAGTGATCAGATTACTTACGATTACGAACAATCCGCCTTCTCTTATCCATTTTGAAGCACTCGGATGTTTCTTTGCAAAACGATTCCATATGTTGTTTAGCTTATTCATTCTACATTCTCCATTCTTCTAAGATTCTAGATTCTCTTGTCCTCCCTTGGACTTCGTATCTATATCCTAACATGGATTACATGCCTATCTATTATACTTACATAACCTGCACTTTTTCTGCATAAACTGCAAATGTTCTTTCTTATCGGAGCCAAAAAATGTGTGCGATCTTAATCTCCTTGTTCTTCTTTAATCGGAATCAAAATTTTCAAGTCAAACCAGTTCTCTTTTGTATCGATCGTGACTGCCCCGCCGTATTTATTCACTGTATAACGAATACTCTTCATTCCGTACCCATGATACTTTTTGTCTTTCTTTGTCGTCGCAATATTTCCATCCTGGTACTGCAGTTTTTCTTCACAGTAATTCTCGAACTTAAGAATCAAAAATGCCTTCTGTCTGGACACTGTAACATGGATTAGTCTCTTTTCCTTATCCTGTATTTTCATCTCACATTCGATCGCATTATCGAGTGCATTTCCAAAGATACTGCAGATATCCATAACGTCCATAAAATCTAACAGTGTTCCATCTGCCACACAGGTAAATGTGATTCCATTCTTATTACAATACAGACTTTTGCTCGTCAGCACAGTATCAAGTACCTTATTTCCGGTTTTATTCTGTGCTTCATACTGACGGATCTCCGCCTCCATCTCATCCAAAAATGCTTCTCTTTTCTGAGGATCTTCCTCACTTCTCAACACCGCAATCTGATGTTTCAGATCATGATATTTGTAATTGATCAGTTCAATACTTTCTTTTGACTGCACATACTGTGCATACTGATTCTGAAGTACATTCTGAACTGCCTCGAGCTCTTTTCTTGCCCGCATCTCACAGCATTGCATGAGATGTGCGTACAGAATCGCAATTCCGGCCAAATCCACGATCGTACGAATATTTGCTATCTCAAATGAATACCTTCCGGAAAATGGAGTATTGATTGTAAGATAGCTAATATTACTGACAGCGAAAACAGATATTGCAATCAAAAATGCTGACAGACATTCTTTCCAACCTATCTCTATCTGGCCATCTTCCGGGAAATGTACATACAAGATCTTGAACAGGATCACGCTGATTATTCCATATCCGAGGATAAGGGCTAACCATTCTCTCCACCATACTCCTGATTGCGCTATCCTAAAGTAACAAGCAACCTGCCATTCAATCGACGCCATGAATTCTGCCACAACAAATGCAATCAACACGAAATATACTGCGTCTGTTATTTCGATTGCGCAGGATACATAAATGAAAAACAGCATAAGGAATACAGCTACCATCATGCAGGGAATCCAGAAAAACAAGCTGACATCTTCCGTCACGACCATGAATCCGCTCTGTACAACAAGCATCACCGCCATAATCACACCTGTCTTTATTTTTGAAAATCTCTTTTTAAATGGCAGGATAAATATCATGCATGCAAGCCACTCTGCAATTGCCGAGTAAAGTCTCGGGATATCCGGCATCAAATGATCAATCATTTTATCACCTCTCCCCAATATCTTGTCAAAGCTTCCATAAATTCCTTTTTACGTGCACGGCTCAACACCAGCTCTTCGCCTTTTACTACCGCACAGTTGTCCTGAATCCGGTCTACATGCTGCAGATTAATCAGATATCCTTTATTTCCTCTGCAGAAATTCATCCCTGAAAGCTTTTCATCCATCTCTTTCATTTTCCCTGTAGTTTCATAATCCCCAAGGATCGTATGAAGAATCAGTGTATGTCCCTGGCTTTCAATATAGTAAATATTTGCGATGTTAATACGCACCATACCGCCTTTTATATTTACCATAATGACCTTTGCCTCTCGCTTTTTCATACGTTCGATTGCACGATTCAGTCTCTGTGAAAATGCGAAATAAGATACCGGTTTTAATACATAATCCAGCGCATCTACCGCGTAACCTCTGATCGCATACTGTGCCATGTTTGTAATAAAGATAATCACAACTTCACTGTCCATCTTGCGAATCTCTTCCGCAGCAGACATTCCATCCATGAATTTCATCTCAACATCCATAAGGATAATATCAAATTGGGACTTGTATTTATTTACAATCTGATCTCCGTCTGAATAGATTGTGATATCAAATGCTTCATGGTTTTCTGCCTCATATTGATGCAGAAATTCTTCCAACTGTTTTGCATACATTGCTTCGTCTTCTACAATCGCAATTTTGATCATTAGGGTACCCCCTTGTATGTGTTTTCTGTAGACTTATATTCTATGATTTCCCCTCTTAATAAAGGAATTTTCATTCTGTCACAAATCATATATAACATGAAAACAGGATTGTCCTGTTTCTATCTGTCCAATCCTGTCTTTCATTTAATATATTACGCTTCTGCATAATCTACATTTTATTCTCTGTTTATTGCAGCTTTAATCAGATGAGCTGTTCCTTTGATTCGATGTCCGTTCGCCATCTCAGTCAATGCCTCTGCCATTTTCATCGTCACAATACCACCTGTCATTTTCGCATATCCACGAATTGGCATATTGTAGTTGAATAAGACGTTCAGGTTCGGCTTTCCCTTCCAGTCACTGATTTTCAGAAGTAATTTCAGGATTGCACAGAGCAGTTTTCCAAGAATTCCTTTTCCGTAATACAACTGGCAGACTGCATCGTTCATTTGTATCTCACCGCTCCAGCTTCCATCCGGAATCTCTCTTCCATACAGAATACGGAATTTTTCGTCTGAAATGTCTTTAATCTTGCCGCTGAAATATTCCGGCAGTTCTTCTTTCTTGTAGCCACCGTTTTCAACAGTACCTTTTACGTCTAAAGCACCTTCCAGAACCATCTGCTGCGCATTTTCACCGATCATGATCTGATAAGTACCGCTTTCAATCTCCCAGCTATCTGTTCTTGTATCATAAAAACGGAATGTCTTATCATCAAATCCGATTCTTACTTCCTTTTCTTCTCCTGGCTGAAGCTCTACTCTTACGAAACCTTTCAACTCGCGAACCGGTCGAAAGACAGTCTCAGAAGATTTCCCAACATACAGCTGTGCGATCTCAGTTCCTGCCACATTGCCTGTATTCTTAATTGTAAATGTCACACCTTCTGTATCTATTTTCAAATCTTTATATTCAAAGGTTGTATAGCTCAATCCATAACCGAATGGGAAACGCGTTGATTTTCCAACAGTTGTGTAATAACGGTATCCGACATAAAGAGACTCTCTGTACTCACTGCTTCTTTCTTTGCTTGGGTAATATGCATATGCCGGTGTATCCTCGTAATGGAGCGGGTAAGTCTCATTCAGCTTACCTGACGGATTTACTTTTCCGGTCAGAACATTCATCATTGCTGACGCGCCTGCCTGTCCGCCAAGATAACCATGTACGATTCCTTTTACATATGGATACCATGGCATCTCGATCGCTGATTCGGCTGAAAGAACTACGATTATATTCTTATTTACTGTTGTAAGTTCATTAAGTAATGTCTCCTGTGCGGCCGGCATGGACATATGTGTACGGTCAAGTCCTTCGGATTCGCTGATTTCATCAAGTCCTCCGAAGAAAAGAACGACATCTGCTTTCTTCGCAAGCTCTACTGCCGCCTTTGTTAGCTTCTGATTCGGTTTTCTGTTGCGAATATATCCCTGCTCATATGCAACAACATCCAGATCTGTTGATCCAATCACATCAAGGATTGCTTCCGGCTGTTTTGCAGAATTTACAAGCGATGACCCGGCTCCCTGATATCTTGGGACTTTCGCGAAATCTCCGATCACTGCAACTTTCGTTCCCGGTTTCAACGGAAGGATCTGATCCTCATTTTTCAGGAGAACAATACTTTCCTCTGCCGCTTTTCTTGCCAAGTTATGATGCGCTTCCACATCAAATGTTTTTCCCTTTGCGTCTTCTGTTGCCTGATGTGTTGAGAAGATTACATTTAAAAGCTCATCCAGTCTCTGATCCAATACTGCTTCATCAAGATCACCGTTCTCAACTGCATGAATAATATCATACATACCTGATTTTCCTGTTCCCGGCATTTCCAAATGGCTTCCGTTCTTCACACCAAGTGCATGATCATTACTTCCGCCCCAGTCAGATACAACAAAGCCATCAAAGCCCCACTCATCTACCAGGATTTCCTGCAGCATGTGGCTGTTTTCATTTGCATAGACTCCATTTACTTCATTATAAGAAGACATGATGGACTTTGACTTGCCTTCCTTAATCGCAATCTCGAATCCGGTTGTATAAATCTCACGGAACGTTCTTTCATCCACAACAGAATCATTTGCCATGCGGCGCAGCTCCTGACTGTTTGCTGCAAAATGCTTTGGACAAGCTGCAATACCCTTGCTCTGGATTCCACGGACATATGCTGCTGCCATCTTTCCTGCATGATACGGATCCTCTGAAAAATACTCAAAGTTTCTTCCACACAGCGGACTTCTCTTGATATTAAGTCCAGGTCCGAGGATCACATTGACTCCCATTGTCACTGCCTCTTCCGCAAGTGCTTCCCCAATTTTCTCTCCAAGTGCTTCATCCCAGCTGTTTGCCACTCCTGCCGCTGTCGGAAAACAAGTTGCCGGAAGACTGGCATTCAATCCCAAATGATCTCCAGCTCCTGCCTGTCTTCTCAACCCGTGAGGTCCGTCAGACATTACCATCGACGGAATTCCATATTTTTCAAAATCAACTGTCTCCCATGTGTTCTTTCCTGACATCATAATTGCTTTCTCTGCCAGTGTCATTTTTCTGATCAAGTTTTCATATTTCAAACTCATTTTGAAACCCACCTTTTATTGTGTACTATGTTACTTTGTTACCCTTCGCAGTACCTGTGATCAGTTTTCTTGCATTTTCTATATCACAAGTGTCTTTTTTACTGAACTTATCATAACACAAAAAGCAGACCGTTAAGGTCTGCTTTCATAAATGGTCGTTTTTTCTACATGAACTGTTCTGATTAGATTGCAAGCAAGTTCTTAATTGCTTCCATGTAAATCTGTACTGCTTCTTCAACTTCAGATACGAGTGTGTACTCGTCTGCACCGTGGATGCGGTAATCTACACCCGGTTTCTCCGGTCCGAATGCGATGATATTTTTTAAGGACTTCGCATATGTTCCACCACCGATTACTAACGGTTTGTTCTCTGTATCTCCTGTTACATCTGTATAAGCTTTGTACAGTGCCTCTACAAGTGGAGACTCTTTCGGGAAGAACAATGGTTTTGTAGTTGTGTGGATCTCAATGCGTCCGTTCTCGTCTTCGAGCTTTCCTTCGCACATCTTGAGCACATCTTCTACAGAATATGTTACCGGGAATCTGATATCGATTGTAGCGGAGATCACACCGTCTTCTGTCTTAACGATTCCGTTACAGAATGTAAGCTCTCCAAACTCATCTGCGCATTTCAGTCCGATTCCTGATCCGTCACATGCTGTACCAATGTGTGAGTTATAGAATTCTACGAAATCATCTTCAAATCCGGCTTTTGCAAGACAGTCAAAGATAACACCTGCAGCGTTAACTCCAAATGCCGGTGTACTTGCATGTGCAGATACTCCCTTTGCATAAATAGTGATCTTTCCATCTTCCTCTGTTACTTTGTATTCCTGAAGTTTTGTCTCTGCGAAAGCAGCTTCCAGTCTGTCTTTCAGTCCTTCTTCTGCCGGAATCTCTGCTGTACATGCATCACATACGGCATTGAATACAAATCCACCATTGATAGAAATAATCTTTGTATTCTTAGAAGTTGCCAGCATGCCAAGCATACCTTTCTCTCCGTGAATACATGGGTAATTTGCATCCGGTGTAAATCCACAAGATAACTCTTCTGCCACTTCATTATAATGCTCCATACATCTGGAACCATTTTCCTCATTACATCCCATGATCAAACGAACTCTCTTGTTGAGCTTCACACCTGAATCACGAAGAAGCTTCATTGCATAAAGCGCTTCCATAACAGGTCCTTTATCATCTGTTGTTCCACGTCCGTAAACGTAATCTCCTTCTCTTGTCAACTTGAATGGATCATATGTCCAGTCACCGCCCGCCGGTACGATATCCAGATGTCCTGCGATACCAACGATCTCTTCGCCTTCTCCCATCTCTGCATATCCACAGTAGTTATCCAGGTTCACTGTCTTGAATCCGAGTTCATCTGCAATCTGCAGTGCTTCGTGAAGAACCTTTGCCGGTCCCTCTCCAAATGGCATTCCTTCTGCCGGTGTTCCAAGCTGTGAATCTATCGCTACAAGTCTTTCCATATTGCTTAACAATTCTTCTGTTGTTGCATGAATCTTTTCTTTGATATCCATTATTTTCATCCTTCCTTTTTTACTGTTTTCTATCATATGATGCGAGTGTCAAAAGTAAATTTTGCCACTCACTGATGTAACCGGATTGCTCCATTGCTATGCAATTCCCGCAATCCTCGAACACCTCAAACTCCCATAAAATGGTGTGTTCACACCATTTTATTCCGTTTTCGGTGTTCGGCGTGTCAAAAAGTATAAATTGCTTATTTGTGCGAGCACAAACGCAATTTATACTTTTTGACACTTACATCATCATATCATGTATCGTGAAAAATTTCCAGTCTTCCCTTAACGAAATTATCAACATTTTGTCTATAATCTGGATTAAACAATTCTTCCGTTTTAGATTATATTCTCTTAATAAATTTTACTTTTCTTTAGCTTTCGTGACACGAGGTGTTCACAATTCTTCCGTATAATAACATCATCAAGTTGATACAAATGAATTACAAAAGTATCATACATAGAAAAGAAGACGGTGATTGTATTAGCGACAGATCTTTTATGATTACCGGACTTCGACCAAAAATTACGAATAGTTTATATAGATAATGGCCCGGTGCAGTGCACCGGGCCACGTTTTTGTTATTATATTTTCTTAACCTCTTTTTCCATTTTTCAGATCTTCCACGATTTCATTGTAACGTTTTTTATTCAAACGATAGAAGAACAGAACAACTGCTGTGACAATCCACAAAATTCCTGGAATTGTTGAAAATGCATGTTTCATAACTGCAATTACTTCCGGATTCTGTACCTGATTTGCCACATATCCATATTTACCAAGCAGAGCTGCAAGGAGTGCAGTACCTATAGCCATTCCGATTTTATTTCCAAGAGAAACAAATGCATACTGGAATCCATCATTTCTAAGTCCTGTTTTCCACTCACCGTATTCCACACAATCCGGAATGATTGCATAGATTGCAGTGTTAAATCCTGAAAAGAAGAACTGTGTAATACCTGCCAATGCATAGAATACAATTGGAGATTCTTTTACATTAAAGAAGAACATTACAAGCATAGCGATTCCTGTAAGTAATGCAAAAACAGATGCTGTTCTTCCTTTATTATTCAACTTGCGGAATACCGGCTGGAAGCAAGCTGCACCGATAATTGAAGGAATAATAATACACATGGAATATGTTGTATAATAGGAAGCATCTCCTTCTACATAAGTGAAATAATATAAAATATCTGCATTTCTTCCATATAATGTGAAACCAAACAGCACCTGTCCAACTAATGCAAGCAGATATGGTCTATTCTGCATAACGGCCTTCAGTTGTACTTTAATGGAGATTTTTTCTTTCTCCGGAATTGTCACCTGCTCTTTTGTCTTTGCAAAACAGAAGAAATGACATGCAGCAAAGATGCATCCGTAAATAATTGCAACAAACAGATAACCGTTCTTTACACTGTTGCTTCCAAGCCTGCTGATCAGTGGCACTGTTACGATATTGATGATTCCGATTGCGATCATTGCTGCTACGGAACGAGATGTATTGATCTTGGCACGCTCATCAATATCCTGTGTCATAGCACCGCAAAGTGTTCCATATGGAATGTTTACACAGGTGTATCCTAAGACGAGAAGACAGTATGTAATTACCATGTAAACTATTTTCGATGTATTTGACCAATCTGGGTGTGCCCAGAAAGAAAGGATCAAAAGCACTGATGTGATCGGTGCTGCCACCAACAGCCATGGACGGTATCTTCCCCATCTTGTGTTTGTTTTATCTGTTAATCCACCTACGATCGGATCATTGATCGCATCCCAGAATCTTGAAAAAAGCATTAATGCTGATACTGCCGCCATACTGATTCCAAATACATCTGTATAGAAAATCATTAAAAAGTTACTGACAAACATCCAGCTAAAGTTACATCCTACATCTCCGAAACCATATGCAATCTTGCTGATCAGAGGCACTTTTCCATTATTACTCTCGTTTTCCATTAATTACCTCCTAGTCAGAGTTTCTGATAAAACTCTGTCCTCTCTTGATTCGATCACCTATTTCTCCTGCACATTGATGATTACTTTCATCGTTGTCTCGCGGTTATCATCAATATACTGATATGCTTTCAGATAATCTTTGAATGCAAATGTCTTAGAAATCAATGGTCTTAAATGAACTTTTCCTTCATTTACAAGTTCTATACCATCTACATAATCATCATGACGATACATCATTGTGCTCTTGATATCCAGTTCGTGATCATTTGCAACTGCAAGGTCTACTGTTGCCATTCCCGCAAATACGGCAACAAGAACGATGATACTTCCTTTTCTTGCGTATTTAATTGCCTGTCCCATTGTGATATTATTTCCTGCGCAATCATAGATCACATCTGCCTTGTCAGGACCAAAGGCTTCAACCATTGCCTCGCCAAAGTCCTTCTCCATAGTATTAACGCATACATCAATACCACATTCTTTTGCCTTATCCAGACGAAGGTCGCTGACATCTGTGATCATTACCTTTGCGGCACCCATTCCTTTTGCCGCCTGTGCAACCAGGTTACCGATCGGTCCTGCACCAAGAACTGCAATATTCAATCCCTTTACATCTCCTACCTGCTTCACTCCATGCACTGCAACTGCCAGAGGCTCGATCATGGCACCTTCTTCATAAGACATATCTTCCGGAATCGGTGTTACTTTAGAGGCATCTACTGCAAAATATTCTGAAGCTGTTCCTGTTGTCTGGAATCCCATAACCTTAAGTTCCTCACAAAGGTTATATTTTCCATGGCGGCACGGATAACACTGTCCGCAGTAAACCTGTGGCTCGATCGTAACTTTCTGTCCTTCATGAAATTCTGTAACATCTTTTCCGACCTTGGCAATCTCACCGGATACCTCATGTCCCTGAGTCACCGGGTATTTTGTAAATGGATGCTTTCCATGATATACGTGAATATCAGATCCACAGATTCCAATATTCATAATCTTAACTAGTACCTGATCATCTTTCACTTCCGGAACCGGTACCTCTCTGAAAATAATTTCTCCCGGGTTTGTCATTACCTGCTGTAACATAATGTTTTCCTCCTTTATTGAATATCTTTTATTAAATGTTTTATTAAAGTAATTACATTATTGTTCAGGAAATGTATTTTGTCAATATGTTATTGTTCAGTTCTGCCTATTGCACAAGATTTTGCTATATTTTTTATGCACTTTGCGCAAAAAAAGTCCAGGGAAGAAACATGTATTAAAAATGTTTCTTCTCTGGATTTTCTAACTTTCCATCATTCTGATCGTTATAATGTTTTAATAAAAGCCTGCAAATAATGTTTTGCCACACCAACTGCCGAGGCTTCTCTCTTATATGAACAAACTTTCAGGTATCTCGCATCATGCTCAAATCCATTATATTCCATTACTTTTTTCCCTAAGGTTATCATATGATCTGCAAGATATCCCCCTACTTCTCCTCCAAGAATAATATCCATATCATATGCCATTCTCAGATTTGAAATAAGGATTGCCAGATTATTAAGATACTCTTTCCAAACCTTCACAGCCTGTCCGTCCTGCTCTTCCACCTTCTTCATAAACTGTTCCAGTGTCTCTTTGGTATCATCTGTCAGCACGCTCGCCGCACAGTAAGCATCCGCACAGCCTTGTTTTCCGCAATAACATTTCTTTCCGCCCGGAACAAGGATCATATGTCCAAATTCTCCGGCTTTCTGATTCGCTCCCGGAATCAATTTCCCGTCAATGCAAAATGCTCCTCCGAGTGTGTTATTCAATGAAAGATACAATGCATTTCTATAGTTATTTAAATCCTCTGCCATCATTGCCGCATTGGCATCATTTTCAAAATAAACCGGAAGCGAAAAGATCTGTTCCAAAAAGCTTAAACTATAATTCTCCAATTGGAGCGCATGAGATTTGATCAGCATTCGTTCTTTCGAATTAACAATTCCCGGAATTGAAATTCCGATTCCCAAGATTCGTTCTCTGTTTTCTACATCTGAAAGAAATCTTTCCAATGCTTCGCTCAATTGTAAGTAGTAAGCGGCCTCTGTTGAAAATTCTAAGCGGATCCTTTCATATTTCTCTATCTCATAGCTCAAATTCACAAGTACAAATCCTGCATGCTTCGCAGTGATCCTTATCCCAACCGCATAACGGTACGCTGGATTAATACTGATTCGTTTTGCTTTTCGCCCGCCTGTAGATTCATATTCTCCGGTTTCAACCGCAATTCCATTAGCCAAAAGCTCATTCACATTCGACAATACAGTCGGCATACTAAGATTGAGATCCTTCGACAATTCCACTTTAGACGTTGCTTCGTGATTTATAATATAATTTACTATTTTTGATTTTGTAATATTTCTCTTTTCCGCTCCGGCCATATCCAAGGCTCCTTTTATAAATTGTTTTATAAAAGTATCTTATCCCTTCTTTGCCGGTTTGTAAAGGTTACAAATGCATTTTATTCTTCTACTTTCACCGGATTTGTCACACTGACCTTGTGATCATACCATGTTCCCTTTTTTCCGATCAATGCAAGATCAAATTCTTTGTCCAGTGCCGGAACCGGAACGTCGAATCCATAGACCTCATCAGATGTTCCATCGCTGTAATTAATAGTATCTGTTGTAGGCTGAAGCAGTTCTGCGCCATCCTTCTGTGCATCCTCGGCAGTTCCTTCGAACAGATTGACAATATTTTTAGACACCAGACTGATATGAATTGTCATTTTCCCATCCTCTACTGTCAGTGTTCCTTTTCCATCCATTGCTTCATTCACATGGAACATAGAACTGTCCGTCTGAAATTCTGCTGTATATGTTCCGTCTTCCAGTGCTGCCTGCTCCTCATCTGCCTTATCTGCAGAATCCTCTTTTGTATCCGCCTGTTCTGTCTGTGCTTTTCCACTGTCTTTCGTCTCTGTGCTATTTCCACATCCTGTAAATACAGATGCGATCATAGAAACAGAAATTAATACCATTAATAGCTTCTTTTTCATCTAAATCCTTCCTTTCATTAATTCAAAAAAGGTCATGCCATTCCCTTTTCTCTGAACAAGCATGACCTTCTCAATATCTTCTTACAAATTACTCTGCATCAATTGCAGCCTGTGTATGTGCTACATACAGCTGCTGGATTGCCTGGATCTCTCCTAAACCTGCAATCTGAGTATCAATGCTGTCAAATGCTCCTGATGCCTCAAACTGGCTCTTCCAGGAATCATCGTCATCTCCGGCCATATCGTTGTTCGCATGGTCTCCTGCAACAACCATCAGCGGACGAAGGATTACTTTCTTATATCCTGCTTCTTTCAGTTTCTCGATCACTGCCTCGCAGGATGTATCTTCCGGCTCACCCTCTACAGTTCCGATAAATACATTGTCATATCCAAGCTGTTCCATCTGTGTCTGCATCTGAGAATAACTTACCTTTGCAGTATGAGATGTACCATGTCCCATGAATACAAATGCTGTTCCGTCTTCTTTTACTGCATCCAGACTGTCAAATCCTGCATCTTTAACAGCCTCTGCTGTGATTGCTTCTGCTACTGCTGTCTTATCTGCATTAATAACTGTTGCATCAGCTCCAACCTCTCCGAGAAGTGGCTCTGCAATCTTAACAGATTCAAACTTATCTTTATATCCCTCTAATGCTGCTGTAAGTTCATCATATTCTGCTCCATGCATCAGATGTGTCGGCTGTACAACAAGGTTCTTCACTCCATTGTCTACAGCTCTCTGCAATGCCTGATCCACATTGTCGATCTTCTCGCCATCACGGGCCTGTACATGATTGATGATGATCTGTGCTGTGAATGCTCTTCTTACAGACCAGTCCGGATAAGCTGCCTGAACTGCCTTCTCAATACCACCGATATCTGTCGCACGGCTGTCATTGAAGGATGTTCCAAAACTTACTACAAGAATTTCATTTTCACCGATCTCATCAGAGTTGAGCGGATCATCCTTGGATGCATCTCCTGTATCTCTTCCGAAATAATCCGGATCCGCATTCTCTCCCTCAACAAGTTCTTTCTGTGCATCTGTCAGTGCATCCCATGCTTCTTTCGCTGCTGTACACTGCTCATCTGTCTTGTCTGTTCTTTCCTGAACATAAATGTCATCGATCAGCTTCGCAACTTTATCTGCTGCTTCCTGATCACTGTCCTGTTTAGACTCTGTCTTTGTTGTGTCAGTGTTGTTGTCGCCCTTTGATCCACATCCTGCAATCATGGACACACTAAGTGTTGCTGCCAGTAAAACCATTAATACTTTCTTTTTCATTGTCACCCTCCTGATTTCTTATCTCAGAAATGAAAACACCCTCGAATCAAACGAGGGTACGCAAAGAAAAACCGGTGATCATTTACAATCTATCTGTAAATAATTACTGCGGTCTAAATCATTTTCTTTCGTACGGCCAATTCCTCGTGGCATGAATTCTTCATTCCTGTACTGCGAAAGGCAGGTCTCCCGGCTGATCGTTCAAATGCTTCTGCTTCACCTTCCCGGTCTCCCAGTGGTCTCAAAACACAAGCTCACGAAATACGGTGACGAGTTCGTACAGGATTCTCACCTGTTTCCCTTTTCACCAGTCCAGATTTTCCACGTCGTTCCTCTGATCATTCATAATCAGGACGCCATCATCCATCTGACTGACACCTCACGCATCTGTATTAAATTATATGTTACAACGGGGTCATTCTATCACACTTACACAAATGCGTCAAGAAATGTTATAAATTGGAGGATTTGGCCTCATTTCCGACTTTGATTTCCTCAGCAAAAATGATACAATATCCCTCAGAGACAAAATTTGTAACTAAGGTGGTTTATTATTATGAAAGAATCTAATAGCCAGGCATTTCGTCGTGGTTTTCGCGATGGAATTCCGATCGGTCTTGGATATCTTGCGGTCTCCTTTTCAATCGGTATTGCCGCAAGAAATATCGGCCTGAATGCATTTCAGGGATTCCTTATGAGTCTGTTAAATAATGCATCTGCCGGAGAGTATGCCGGACTAACTGTAATTGCTGCAAACTCTCCTTATATTGAGGTCGCAATTGTCACATTGATCACGAATGCACGTTATCTTCTGATGAGCTGTGCCATGAGTCAGCGTTTGAGTCCCGACCTTTCGTTAGGACACCGTCTGCTGATGAGTTATGATATCACAGACGAACTTTTTGGAATTGCGATCAGCAGACCAGGTACTTTAAACCCTTATTATACCTATGGCGCGATGGTAACTCCGCTTCCGGGCTGGGCTTTTGGAACTATGCTCGGTGTCATTGCCGGAAATATCATGTCACCGCGTATGGTCAGTGCATTTAGTGTTGCCCTCTTTGGAATGTTTATCGCTATCATCATTCCTCCTTCGAAGCAGAATAAAGTCGTTGCGGGACTGGTTACTCTTGCATTTATCTCAAGCTTCGCAGCAACTTGCCTGCCTTGGATCTCCACTCTGTCGGATGGTACCAGAACAATTATACTGACCGTCGTACTTTCAGCCGGAGCAGCATTCTTCTTCCCTATACCGACAGAAGATGAAACTTCAGCTTCAACTAAGCAATAATAAAAACGTAACTATTCAATTACTCAGAAGGAATAAAAATTATGACACACAATATTTATATTTATATTTATATTCTTATCATGGGCGGTATCTCTTATTTAATCCGCGTACTGCCGATGACCTTGATTCGAAAACCTTTGAAGAACCAGTTTCTTCAGTCCTTTCTATACTATGTACCTTATGTCACACTAGCAGTAATGACATTCCCGGCGATCCTTCATGCCACACAGTCTCCAATCTCCGGAGTTCTCGCTCTCATTGTTGGAGTTGTAGCCGCATGGTGTGGTGCCGGACTGCTGCCGGTCGCAGTTCTTTGCTGCGTAGTTGTATTTATTGCAGAGCTTTTCCTGTAGAGTAATCTTATAGATTTTAGTAACTGTCGATGCCCTTTTTTCTGCCATTGATGCTTTTTTCGCTACTGTCGATGCCCTTTTTCGTTTGGCGAAATGAATTTTTTTAATTTTCTGACATTTAAGACAATTTCTTTAAAAAGTCTAACGCAAAAATATCAAAAAAGGGGTTGCATTTTTCTGTAGCTTTGATATAATAACCATGTTGTTTGAAACAAGCAACAAACAAAACTCAAGTAATGCGGAATGGTGTAATTGGCAGCACAGCAGACTCTGACTCTGTTAGTAGGGGTTCAAGTCCCTTTTCCGTAGCTGGGAATTTGCTTCGGCAAGTTCCCTATTTTATCGGAGTGTGGCTCAGTTTGGTAGAGCGCTACGTTCGGGACGTAGAGGTCGCAAGTTCGAATCTTGTCACTCCGATGTTTTAAGAGATTACAATTTGTAATCTCTTTTTTGTTATAGTCTCTTTGTTATTAAGTCAATATTATAAACAAAATGCGTTGACCTCAAATTCACAAAAATGAAAATCGGTCAACGCACCATCATTATCTATTCATCAAATCTTTATTTTAGCTCCCCATCAAATACAACGGTTGCCGGTCCTGTCATATAAACTGTGTTCTTCTCCTGATCCCACTGAATCTCCAAATCTCCGCCAAGAAGCTTTACAGTTACTTCATCTTCTGTCAATCCATTCAGAATACAGGAAACAGCTACAGCACATGCTCCTGTTCCGCAGGCAAGTGTCTCCGCAGATCCTCTCTCCCAAACACGCATCTGTACAGTATGTCTATCCAGTACTTTTACAAACTCTGTGTTCACACGTCTTGGAAATCTCTCATGGCTTTCGAATTTTGGTCCGATTTCTTCAATCGGAAGATTATCAACATCATCTACATAAACAACTGCGTGCGGATTTCCCATAGATACGCAAGTCATATGATATTCTTTTCCATCCACAAGAATCGGTTCATCTACAGCCTTATCACCCTCAGCCACAACCGGAATTTCTGCCGGTGTCAAGATTGGGCTTCCCATATCAACTCGAACCTTCGCAACTTTTCCATTTTCTACGAAAAGCTGAAGTGTTTTGATTCCTGCTAAAGTCTCAACTGTAATCTCTGTTTTGTCAGTCAGGCCGTAATCATACATATATTTTCCAACACAGCGAACTCCATTTCCACACATTTCTCCTCTAGAGCCATCCGCATTATACATGGCCATCTCACAGTCTGCCACTTCCGACGGACAGATCAGGATCAATCCATCGGATCCTATTCCAAAATGTCTGTCACTCACCTGGATTGCCAACGCTGATGGATCTTCTACCTTCTCTTCAAAACAGTTTACATACACATAATCATTTCCAATTCCCTGCATTTTTGTAAATTTCATTCTCTTCTCCGTTCCACTGTCATCACTGACAGTCCTCTCATTTGTTATTGTTTACAGCACTTCTTATTCGTTACTGTTAACAGCTGCCTCTTATTCATTCATAATTGTCAGCACCATCTGTGCTGTTTCGAGCATATTGGTCCCACTTTCCATACTGCTCTTCTGTAAATATCGATGTGCTTCCTCTTCTGACATGTTATTTCGTTCTATCAGAAGCGCTTTCGCCTGATCGATTATCTTTCTCTGAGAATCGTCTCTCTTTCGTATCGTTTCTCTGCGCTTTCTTCTCTTCCTGCTCTGTGTCTGCTGAATCATTTCAACGGTATTTACCAAATCATAAACTTTGATTGGGAGTGGAAGTCCTACAACCCCATCCGGCAGTCCATCCATCCACTTATCCGCTGAAGCCACCAAAAGCATGTCAAACGTATCCGGAAGAGATTCTCGTAAATCTGTATACTGCATATCTTGAAACCGATAACCACACACGACAATTCCATCGTTCCAGTTATCAGCATACTGCAAAACCTTAGCTCCTGTCAAACATACCGCAGATACTTCAATACCCGCACGAACCAAACTATTACGGATATTTACTGCATTTTCCCTCTTTGGAAAAACGACAATAATGTTGCTCATATCTGCTCACCTCTTCCGCTAACTACTCTTCTATCAATCCGTTCTCTCTAAATGCCCAATGCCAGGATACCTGAACTACAGCCTGTAAAGATAATGATCGATCTCCCAGTCTGTCACCTGCATACAATATTCTTTATATTCTTTCTTATTTGCTTTTATGATCTTCTCGGCAAGCTCTTTCCCTAATACGCTGATCAGCAGTTCATCTTTCTCAAGCTCTGCTGTAGCAGCCCCAAGCGTTCTCGGCAGTTCTTCCACTTGAAGTTCATCTCTTCTTTCCTGCGTCATCTTCTGAATATTCTCATCAATATTCTTCGGAGGCATAATCTGATTCTTAATTCCGTCCACCCCGGCTTTCAGAAGTACTGCAAGCGCCAGATATGGATTCGCCGTAGCATCCGGACTGCGAAGTTCCAGTCTTGAATTGTCTTCTTTCTCCATAGACACACGAATCAAAGGTCCTCTTGTCTTAGCTGACCATCCCATATAAACAGGTGCTTCATACCCCGGCACAAAACGTTTATAAGAATTGATCGTTGGATTTGTAATACAGGTGATTGCCTTCATATGTTTCATCAAGCCACCAATAAAATAATATCCTTCCTGGCTGAGTCCGTTCTCATCCTCTGCGTTATAAAGTGCATTTGTTCCATCGCTTTTATATAAAGACAAATTAATGTGCATTCCTGACCCATAAGTCTCACTCTTCGGCTTTGGCATAAATGTCGCGTGCAGACCGTGTCGTTTTGCGATTGTCTTAACAACCATCTTAAATGTCATCAGATTATCTGCTGTAATCATCGCCTCATCGTAGTGAAAGTCGATTTCATGTTGCGCCGGCGCAATCTCATGATGTGAGGAAATAATCTCAAACCCCATATCTTCTAATGTTAAGATCATATCTCTTCTCGCATTTTCTCCAAGATCCAATGGCCCTACATCAAAATATCCTCCCTGCTCGTGAGTTACTGTTGTCGGTCTACCGTCATCATCTGTATGGAAAAGGAAGAACTCGCATTCCGGGCCGACATTCATCGTATATCCCATCTCTTTCGCCTCCGCAACAGCCTTTCTGAGTACATAACGCGGATCGCCTTCATACGGTGTTCCATCTTTTTTATACACATCACAGATCAGTCTTGCAACTTTTCCCTGCTGTGGTCTCCATGGAAAGATTTCAAATGTACTCAAATCCGGATATAAATACATATCTGATTCTTCCTCATCTGCAACCCCTTCCAAGGAAGAAACATCAAACATACAGCGGTTATCCAATGCTTTTTCAAGCTGTCCTACTGTTACCGCCATATTTTTCATCGTTCCAAAAATATCTGTAAACTGCAATCTGATGAAAGCGACATCTTCTTCCTCTACTATGTGAAAAATATCATCTCTTGTATAGTTATGCATTATTTTTCGACCTCCTTTATCATAAACTGATACGATAAAAGGGCGTTCTCCACCTAAGTTGGAAACGCCCTTGTTTCTGTGTTACATTATATCGACTGACTGTTTTCTTGTCAATTATTTCTGAATCAGTTCAAGAACTTCTTCTTTTACAGGCATTGCTTTGATCGCACCCTTCTTTGTTGTTACAAGTGCTGCTGCCGCATTCGCAAATGTCAGCATCTCTCCTAACTGTTCCTCTGTCAGATTCTCAAAATCATGATCAACCAGATAATTCAAAGAACTTCCACAGAAAGTATCTCCTGCACCAGTTGTCTCAATTGCTTTCACTGAAAATCCCGGTCTCTCTACGCGCATGCCTTTGTAATAAGCTCTACTTCCGTCTTTTCCCATAGTCAGAAGAATCAGCGGAATATTGTATGTCTCCTGCAGATATGCGATTCCCTCATCATAGTCTTCCTTACCGGATACAAACTGAATTTCATTATCAGAGATCTTCAGGATATCACATTTTCCAAATCCATACTCCATCTGCTCTTTTGCAAGATCAAGAGAGCTCCACAGCGGCGGTCTCAGATTTGGATCAAAGGATACAAGGCAACCATTTGCTTTTGCTGTTTCTACCGCTTTCTTTGTCGCTTCACGCACACCTTCATGTGTCATAGAAAGTGTTCCAAAATGAAAGACTTTTGTATCTTTTACTACTTCTGGATTCACTTCATCTGCAGTAAGCATCATATCCGCTCCCGGATTACGGTAAAATGAGAATTCTCTGTCTCCATCCGGGAATGTATGTACAAATGCGAGTGTTGTATTCACATTTTCGTCAACCATCAGATTGGAGGCATCGATTCCGGCTTCCGTAATCGTATCTCTTAATAACGCTCCAAACTGATCTTTTCCAACTTTTCCTATAAATGCTGTCTTCTTTCCCATCTTGTTCAGAAGTGCCAGCACATTACACGGTGCACCTCCCGGGCAAGCCTCAAACATATTGTTTCCCTGCTCGCTTTGTCCATTCATTGTAAAATCAATCAGAAGTTCTCCTAATGCGATTACATCATATTTCTTTGCCATGAAGTTCTCCTCCTATTTCTTGTCTTATTACTTTGTCTTATTGCTTGTCTTAATTAAAATATACCAACTCTTCAATTGGTTCTGCTGGCTCAATATTCTCTGCCTCAAGCACCGGTCCTTCTCCGCCGTATACGGACAGATTCGCATAACGCACTTTTGCACGAATTTTTACCCAGTCTCCCGCATTCAGCTTCGGCGCATAAGCGCTTCTGCAAACATATCCAAGGAAAGATGTATCATCTGCGCAGCAAGTCATTGCCATACGCCCCGGATAGAATACCTTAGACGGAAATGCTTTTGGTTTCATAACCTTTGCAACAAATTCTACAACTTTTCCTTTATAGCGCTCCGGATGCTCCTGCATATCAATATACCAGATACCATAATCTTCTCTTGGAATCTCAATCACAGGTGCTTTGAGATCATATGGTACTTCGTCTTCAAAGATATTGTCTACCTCACCGTTCTCATCCTCAAAGATTACTTCTGCCTGAGGGCTTACAACCTTAACACTCCTGCGGTATCCTGCCAACGGTTTCTTATCCTCGCAACGGTTGAACAGAACAAGCTCTGCGCCCTTTACCATCTCTACAAACAGTGGTTTTAAGTTTGTCAGATACATCTGAAAAGTACTTGCATCTACCGTTGTAATCTTCTGCTCAATAGCCCATCCTGCCGGAAGCTTCATCTTCTCAAATTCACTCACCTGCCACATACCGTTATACTCGATAACCACACGTTCCGGCTTGTGCTTCTTATTCATCTCTTCCAGCCATTCTTCTGTCAGATCTTCTTTATCTTCTACAGTCTCAATAACGACACCATACTTCAGCAATTCTCTCGGATCATACTCTTCTTCTCCCTCTTCACAAAGAATCAGAAGTGTCTTACCATCGATCTGGAAGTAGTCCTGTGACAATGTAAAATTCAGAAACTGTGTCTTTCCACTATCAAGAAAACCTGTCATCAGATAAACCATAACATCTGGCTCTTTCATCATATCTATCTCCATTCCGTCTCCCTTTCGCAGAAGACATCTGTTATTACATAATGCTACACAGCCCCTTATGGGGTACTGCTTTGCTTATCCTTTTTATTTCACCTTAAATAATTCTGCAAGCTTGTCTTCGTTAAGCTCTGCTCCGATCACACAGATTCTTCCTGTGTATTCCGGTGCTCCTGTTCTTACTTCATGTTCCTCTGGAACCATATCAAAGTAAATCCACTCACCGTCTGCACCTGCAACCATTCCTTTTGCACGGAGTACATTTCCGTAAGATCCGTCCTCTTCAAGAGTCTTCAGAATTGCACTGACCTCATCCTTTGTATAAGTATGAATTGTCTCTTTACCCCAGCTTGTGAAAACTTCATCTGCATGATGATGGCCTTCATGATCATGATGGTGATGTCCACATCCACAACTGCACTCTCCATCGTGATGATGGTGCTCATGCTCTTCATGATCGTGGTGGTGATGATGCTCGTGATCACACTCTTCATGATCGTGGTGATGATGCTCGTGATCACACTCTTCATGATCGTGATGGTGATGATGCTCGTGATCGCACTCTTCATGATCGTGGTGGTGATGATGTTCATGATCATGTGCTTCCTTGGCTACTTCTGCGAGTAACTCATCTTCAAGAGATTTGCTTGATTCCATTGTTTCAAGAATCTTCTCGCCCGGAAGCTGCTCGATCGGTGTTGTGATGATTGGAGCTTTTTCATTCAATTCTCTTAACAGTGCAACACTTTCCTGAATCTTCTCCGGTTTTGCTTTATCTGTACGGCTTAAAATAACTGCACCTGCATATTCAATCTGATTGCTGAAAAATTCGCCAAAGTTCTTACGGTAAATCTTGCACTTTGTTACATCTACAACTGTTGTAAAGCTATTGAGCTCTGCATCGATTTCACCCTGAACATCCTGTACAGCCTTGATTACATCAGAAAGCTTTCCAACTCCTGATGGCTCGATCAGAATACGATCCGGATGATAAGTATCTACGACCTCATGAAGAGATTTTCCAAAATCTCCAACCAGTGAACAACAGATACATCCTGAATTCATCTCACGAATCTCAATTCCTGCTTCCTTCAAAAATCCACCATCAATACCGATCTCTCCAAATTCATTCTCAATCAATACAACCTGCTCTCCCTTGTATGCGTCAGAAAGAAGCTTCTTAATTAAAGTTGTCTTTCCTGCTCCAAGAAATCCTGAAATAATGTCAATCTTTGTCATTGTTCTCTTCTCCTCTTTCTATTATTTCAAATCCAATTCAACCGGGCAATGATCTGATCCCATAATATCTGTAAGTATCTTCGCATCGCCCAGTCTGTCCTTTAAACTTTCTGAGACACAGAAGTAGTCTATACGCCAGCCTGCATTCTTCGCCCTGGCACTGAAACGATAAGACCACCAGGAATAGATTCCTGTCTGCTCCGGATAAAAGTACCGGAATGTATCAATAAATCCGGCATCCAGAAGTTCAGTAAACTTCTGTCTTTCCTCATCCGTAAAACCTGCATTCTTACGGTTGGTCTTCGGATTCTTAAGATCAATCTCTTTGTGCGCTACATTCATATCTCCGGTCACAATCACCGGTTTTGTCTCTTCTAACTTCTTCAGATAAGTACGGAAGTCATCCTCCCACTTCATTCTGTAATCTAACCTTGCCAGCCCATTCTGAGAATTCGGTGTGTATACTGTGACGAAATAAAACTCTTCAAATTCACACGTAATCACACGTCCTTCCTGGTCATGCTCCTCAATACCGATTCCATAACTCACCGACAATGGTTCTTTCTTTGTAAACACAGCTGTTCCGGAATATCCCTTCTTCACAGCATAATTCCAATACTGATAATAACCTTCTAATTCCAGATTTAGCTGTCCTTCCTGCATCTTCGTCTCTTGAATACAGAAGATATCCGCATCTGCCTCATGAAAGAAATCAAGAAATCCTTTCTGTACACAGGCACGAATACCATTTACATTCCATGATATTAATTTCAATACGCTGCATCCTCCCTTTCAAGAGTGTTGCTGTTCACCGTCCATTCGCCAACTCTTCTGTGAATAATCAGCAACTTTCCATAACCGAATCAATAATACACCTCATCAAGGAATAACCCTCTTGCAGGTGCTAAAAATCCAGCCTGACTTCTATCTTTTGATTTCAAAGGTTCCTTCACACTCTCTATGCTTCGTGCTCCGGTTCCAACTTCCAGCAAAGTTCCTGTCAAAATCCTTACCATATGGTAAAGAAATCCTGTTCCTTCATATTGAATACTGACTTTGCTTCCTTGTCCGCAAATCATTATAGCATAAATTGTTCTTTTTGTGGACTTTTCATCCTTTTTATCCGTATATCCGGCAAACTCATACGTGCCAATCAACAATTGTGCTGCCTTTCTCATCGCATCTAAATCCAATCTCTGCGGAAAATGATATGTATATCGTCTTGTGAATACATCTGGTTTCTCCGCCAAATCCAGCTGATAAATGTATCTTTTTCCAACTGCACTTTTTCTCGCATGAAATCCATTTCTCACAAGCTCTGCATCTAAAATCCGAATATCTTCAGGTAATCTTGAATTTATCTTTTCTGTAAAAAATCCATCCTCCACCCGACCAGAAAGAACTACTGTTGCAGTCTGTCCATTCGCATGAACACCTGCATCTGTTCGTCCTGAACCATCAATCTCCACTGGATATCCTGCCACTGACGAAATTGTTCGCTCCAGAGTTCCCTGCAAAGTGTTCTCTGTATTTGCCTGTCTCTGCCATCCCTGATATGCAGTTCCGTCATAAGCAATTGTTAATTTATAAGTTCTCATTCTCGCCTCCTGTGTAACATACTAACATTCTCCGAAAGATTGAAATCGGTTATACTCACGAACAGAGTATAACCGATTTTTATTATCTTAGAAATTTCTTCAATTCATCCATAAATGTATTCGCATCTTTGAACTCTCTGTAGACAGATGCAAATCTGACATATGCAACCGGATCCAATGTCTTCAGATTCTCCATAACAATTTCACCAATCTCACTGCTTGGGATTTCTTTCTCTTCACGATTAAAAATTGACAGTTCAATCGCATCAATTGTCTTTTGAATCTCTTCAGCCGGAACCGGACGCTTGTAGCATGCATTCAGAACTCCATTCTCTATCTTCGCCCTTTCATACTGTTCACGGTTATTATCTTTCTTAATTACAATCAGTGGAATTGTCTCTACCTTTTCATAAGTTGTAAAACGCTTACCACATTCATCACAGGAACGTCTTCTTCTGATAGAACTATTATCCTCTGCTGGTCTGGAATCAATCACTCTTGTATCTGGATTGCCACAATATGGACACTTCATATAATCCACTCCGCCTTTCCACGTATCTTATTGCCTTCATTATACACAATGTCTAATATTTTTGCAAAAACTTTTCTTCTTTAATTTCCACAAGAATAATATCCGGTCCAATCTTCTTTATACATGCAAATGGTATCACATATTCGCTATCCGTTCCAAAGAATCCACAGAACTTTCCCGGTCCCGGAACAATCAATGCTTCTATCGCACCGGAACATGTATTTATCTGCAGATCTACTACACCTCCAAGGCACTTGCCATTGCAGATATTCACAACTTCCTTTTCCCTCAATTCGCAAAATCTCATAGGCATTATTCCATGATTGCCGATATTTTCTCTTAACTATTCTATGCATGAAATCAGAATCTGTTGTATAATAAAAGAAGTCTCTTTTCTGTCTGATCGTAAGACTTCTTTTTCCCTTAAAAGCTTGTCCGATAAATCGGCAATGCATTGATTACCGGTTCCTCATATGGATGTACCTCTTTAATTACCTGAATTGTTTCATCCACTTTTTCTGTAAATACAGTCACTTCAACTTTCACTTCCGGCTCACAACTAATCTCTCCTACATTTCCAATGTAAGGAGAAGTTCCATCTAATGGTCTCCAGTAACTGGTGACCTTGGAGCAGGACATACAGGAATCATAATTTCCTATATGACCAGCATCTACTGACTGCAACGCTTTCTGTAGCTGCGAAATATGTGTTTCTGGAATAAAGATTTCTAATTTGCAATACTTGAAATCCATGCGCCACACCTCCTCAATGCACAAACAAAATTTATATCAAAATCCCATCGCAATGATCTATTTCATGCTGAATGATCTGAGCCGTCCATCCACTGTATTTTTCTCTTTTCTTTTTGAAATTCATATCCTGATATTCAACTTCTATTTCCTGATAACGTCTGCAGCTTCGCACTCCATCCAATGACAGACAACCTTCTTCCGTCTCATAAGCGCCTGTGCGTTTCACGATTTTCGGATTAAACATAGCAATATTAAACAACCCCATATTCACTGCAATGATTCTCTTTTTTACTCCGATCATATTCGCAGCCATTCCTACACAGCCTGCTTCATTTGCTTTCAGTGTATCCAGCAGATCTATTGCCACCTGTTTATCCGCTTCTGTTGCCAATTCTGATTTCTGATTTAAGAAAAATATGTCTCTCATAATAGGCTTAATCATACTATTTTACTTCCTTTCCATTCCCTGCAAACCATTCTGTTTCTATAAAAATTTTTTCTTCTGTCGCTAAGCTTACATAATATTCATCTATACATCTTGTCTCAATAAAATATTCCTTTGCTTTTTCATTTTCCCATTCTTTGCTAAATCCAATGCCTTTTACTTTCAGCTTCGCTTCTAGTTCTGTCCATAATTGAGTAAATATCCGGTCTTTTTCCTCCCCACAAAGTTCAGACATTGCATTTTGTATTTCATTCGAAAATATCTTCTTCGCTGTAGCTTCATGATACGGACGCACACGTTCAATATCAATGCCTACTTCCTGATCAGCAATCGCTAGAACTACATATTTACCGCTATGTGACAGGTTAAAATGTTTTCTCGCATCCACAAGCATCGGCTTCCCATTTTTATTCATTACAAGCTGAGCATCATTTTCTACACCTAAATACTCTTTTAAAAGATATCCCGCTATCAGCTCCTGTTTTTTATCCGTTTCTCTCTTATGCTTCTGATACTTTTCAACATATCTTTGTGCTATCTGTGAGAGAATCCACTCTTCCTTACATGATATTTTTTCTATATCAGCTATTATGATTCTTCCCTTGGTCATTTATTGTCCCATCTTTTCTATATACTTTTTTCAAGAATGCCACCAGCATTTTTGCCGTGAGACACACAATCCTCATCTGATATATACATATAGCAAAATCTTTTCTTTGTCAAGAAACTTGATTTTTTTGCAAGAAAAAAACAGCGCTTTCGCACTGCTTCTCATTCCTGTCTATATTCCATGTACCTTCAAAACTACATACAGTTAAAACCAACATCATCATCCAAACCTATCACTGCTTTGGTTATGCCCTCGACCTAT
>OBXO01000036.1_pt1 | contig 181449 bp, 152 predicted proteins | sample 1501431 | NCBI WGS metagenome assembly OBXO01 (sample SAMEA2580163, study PRJEB22360) | human gut metagenome | biome: human gut; feature: human-associated habitat; material: faeces | place: Denmark | collected 2008/2010
GCTGGTAGGAAAAATTTATATTTTTTCAATTGTCTACTTGACGGGGAGCAGTTCAATTATAAAAGCGACAGCCTTTTAGATACTATTTACGGTTTTCATTTATTAATTTCGGATTTCTCGAACTGTTCTATTAGCTTTTGCACGGTATTCCTCTGCCACTCGCATTCCTTCTACCACTCTGCATGCTTGATTGTAATAATACGTAACTGCCGTATCAAAAACCTGTTTTCTTTTTTCCAAATCTTTTTGCCTTGTTGAAATAATTTCAGATACTCCAATTTTTGCTGAACGGTTCCTGATATACTCTTCGCACGTTCATCAGGCATATCTGTATTGCATGTCAGTAAATTGTAAACCTCTTTCGGAAAGCTCTCTAATTTACCAATCCCCACAAGATCTGATTTTGATACATATTCCAGTAAGCTAACCTCTTTCTTCTTAAACGAATTTACTGTTACGTCCAGAAGGTTGCTTCCCTGTGGTATGATTTCCTTATTGTAAAACAATGAATTTCCGGTATCAAAAACAGGTGCCATCTTAACCAATCGGTGTAGTTGCGGATGATACAAAAATCCAAAATTGTTATAATGCCTGTCTGTATTACTCAGAATAAAATCTGTCAAAATCGTATATTCTAGTTGTTGACGGACTACCGCTTCTTCCATTCCATAATTCACAGCCTGACGGATAATCTCCTCGAATTCAGAGGAATCGTTTGGTATCTTAATATCCTTGATCAATTGATATGCAGACACTAATTCCAACTCATTCGAGGTAAATAACTGACATAAGGAACTCGGAACTTTTTCTCCATCTACGATTGCCGTGTCAACTCTATATTGGACATAATTATCCCAACCAAGTTTTTCATGAAGTTTGCTTGCAATCACTTCATTGATGGACTGCTGCCCATAATCATTCGCATTCACCTTCATTAGGTAACGGATTCCGTTCTCAATAACCCATTTCTTCTTCATCTCACCATTTAACGATGATGCCGGAGAGAACTTCGAGTAATTCGCATCCACATCCACATTCTTTGAATCTGTTAACAAACTTCCTAATTCATCGGTAAAATCATTTTCATAAAAGTTCAAGTCCTTCCAACAATGTTCTTCCCCAATCGGTTGCATCCAATTGGTAATTCTTCCGGAAGGTACACGTCTAATATATATTGTATTTTTCCTGAATAAATATCGATATCAACCATAGCAACATCAAAATCTTTATGCTTCAAAACATAAAGACCACAAGGTATGTTTGTTGAAATTGTACTTGTTTTATCTTGCATAACTGTCACCCTTTCGATTTTTTTCAGAAAAATAACTTATAGCTATTATACTTTATCTCTCTTGATTTCACAATCTTTTGTTCACGACAAGAGTATTAGCTAAAATAATTTATATAGAAAAATGCAGATACTTTGAATAATATAGGAAAGACCACAGTGGTGTTAGGCACTATTAAATTTCCATATCGGGGACCGATTGAAGAAATCCTTGCGCTTGCGACCTGTAAAGGGAACGGGGTACTGCATTCCCTAATCATTTAGTAAAGGAAATGCAAACCTATTTTTACAATAAATAACTCAAAACTATAATACGAAAAGAAAAATGTATGCTATCTTTATCCAAAAGAGAAAGATTGGCAGGAGGATGAAACATGGAAACAGCAAAAATAAAAGAATTGGTCTCCAGAATGACTCTGGAGGAGAAAGCATCTTTGTGTTCCGGGCTTGATTTTTGGCACACAAAAGGAGTGGAACGTCTCGGAATCCCTTCGGAAATGGTCTCAGACGGACCTCACGGACTCCGCAAGCAGGACGATAAAGCAGACCATTTGGGAATCAACGACAGCATTCAGGCTGTTTGCTTTCCAGCGGGATGTGCAACCGCATCCAGCTTTAACCGTGAGCTGGTGACAAAACTTGGAGAAACACTGGGGGAAGAGTGTCAGGCAGAAAATGTAAGCACAATCTTAGGCCCGGCTATGAACATTAAGCGTTCCCCGCTGTGCGGACGTAATTTTGAATACTATTCAGAGGACCCGCTTGTGTCAACGGAAATGGCAGGTGCGCTTGTCCACGGCGTCCAGAGCAAACATATCGGAACAAGTCCGAAGCATTTTATGGCAAATAACCAGGAATATCACCGCTTAACAAGCTCTTCAGAAATGGATGAACGCACCATGCGTGAAATTTACCTTGCTTCTTTTGAAGGAATGGTAAAGAAGGAAAAGCCGTGGACCATTATGAACGCATACAACAAGCTGAACGGCACATACCTTTGTGAAAACAAAGAAATGCTCACAGATGTGCTCCGCAGGGAATGGGGATTTGACGGCTATGTAATGACAGACTGGGGTGCGATGAATGACCGTGTGGAAGCTCTGAAAGCAGGCTGCAATCTGGAAATGCCGTCCTGTGAAGGCGCTACGGATGCAGAAATCGTTGCCGCAGTACAGGACGGAACACTGGATGAATCTGTACTGGACAAGTCCTGTGAAGAATATTTGAATGTTATTTTCAAATATGAGGAAAACAGAGACAAAAACGCGGTATTTCAGCGTGAAAAAGACCATGAGACAGCCCGGGAAATCGAAGAGGAGTGTATTGTGCTTCTGAAAAATGAGGATGCGCTTCTCCCGTTGTCCGCAGACAAAAAGGTGGCTTTTATCGGCAAATACGCCGAGGAACCACGCTATCAGGGCGGCGGAAGTTCCCACATCAACAGCTTTAAAACAGAATCTGCAATGGACGCCGTAGAATTTCTCGCAACTGTAAAAAAGGAAAACATCACATTTGCCAAAGGCTTTGATGATGTTGAGGATAAAGCGGATGAAGCATTGGCTGCAAAAGCCGTAGAGGCTGCTGCAAATGCGGACGTGGCGGTAATCTTTGCCGGACTGCCGGACAGCTTTGAATCCGAAGGGTATGACCGGAAGCATCTTGGGATGCCGAACTGCCAGAACGCACTGATTGAAGCGGTGGCGGAAGCACAGCCGAACACCATTGTTGTGCTTCACAACGGTGCTCCGGTAGAAATGCCGTGGCTCGGAAAAGTAAAAGCCGTGCTGGAAGCCTACCTGGGCGGACAGGCTGTGGGCGGCGCAGTGGTCAATGTGCTTTACGGAAATGCAAATCCAAGCGGACGATTGGCGGAAACATTCCCACTTCGGATACAGGACACGCCGTGCTATTTGAATTACGGCGGAGAACATGACAAATCGGTTTATTCAGAGGGCGTATTTGTGGGATACCGCTATTACACATCCAAAGAAATGGAAGTCCTGTTCCCGTTCGGATACGGATTGTCTTATACGACCTTTTCTTACGGCAATCTTACGTTGGACAAAAAGGAGTTTAAGGAAAGCGAAAAACTGCTGGTATCCGTAGACGTAACGAATACAGGCGCATGTACAGGAAAGGAAGTCGTACAGCTTTACGTAGCGCCGAAGGGCGGAACAATCATCCGCCCGGTACGGGAGTTAAAAGCATTTGAAAAAACAGAACTTGCACCGGGTGAGACGAAAACCGTCACCTTTGAACTTGACAGCAGAGCCTATGCATACTGGAATACGGAAATCCATGACTGGCATGTGGAGACCGGAGCCTATGAAATCCAGATTTGCCGGAATGCACAGGAAGTGCTTCTGTCAGAGGAAGTACAGGTAGAATCAGAAACCGTCCTGCCGAAAGTGTATACCCTCAATTCCACAATGGGAGAAATCATGGCAGACCCGAAAGGAAAAGCCATATTGGAACAGGCAATGAGTGAAATGGAAGGAATGGACGGCGAGAGTACAGAGGAACAAATGCAGGATGATTCCGGAGTGATCAACGACGAAATGATGGCGGCAATGATGGAAGCCATGCCGCTCAGACAGATGCTGAGTTTTGTACCGGGAGTGACAAAGGAAGCACTGAACCAACTTGTTGCAGCGTTAAACGCAGCAGAATAAACTTATAGATATAACAAAAACCGCCGGGACAGGGGATTCGAGTTTCCTCTCTCCCGGTATTTTTCTGAAAAATTGTGTTACAAAATTATAATAATAAATTTATATTTATAATACGGAATACTCTTCAACTGTTAGAATAGTTAAAAAATGAACAAGCTGCATTAGGGAGGTCCGTATGAAAAAAATATCTTTAAACCAGAATTGGCAGTTTGCCAAAGGAACCATAACAATGATGGAGTTAATGATGGGAGAGGCAGGAAATATAGAAAATATTGATTTGCCCCATGATGCCATGATTTATCAGGAAAGAACTCCGGCAACTGCGAATGCACATCAGACAGGATTTTATCCGGGCGGTGAATATACTTACATGAAAAAGTGGGAGATTCCGGAAGCGTGGAAGGGATGTACAGTTGTTTTGGAATTTGAAGGTGTTGCAGATACCTGCCGCATTTATATGAACGGGGATCTTGTAACAGAGCATGTGAATCCATATACAGGCATTTTTGCAGACGTCAGCGGTTATCTGAAGTATGGACAGGAAAATGAACTGAAAGTAGAAGTATGCAGTATAGAGCAGTCCAGCCGCTGGTATAGTGGCGCGGGGTTATACCGTCCTGTGTATGCATGGGTGGGAAAGACTGTGCATATTCCTGCTCAGGGGGTGCGTGTTACAACAAGAGAAGCTGACTGTGAGGCGGCAGTCGTGGAAGTAGAGGTTCCAATCTGTAATCGGGGAATGGTTTCCGAAACGGTACAGGTGGAAATTACATTGACCGGACCGAATGGGACGGAAGCAGCCGCAGAGCACATACCGGTAACTGTTTTTGGAGAAAGCACGCAGATGTGCTGTCAGCGTTTGCTTGTAGAACATCCTGCATTGTGGAGTGATGAAACACCAAATCTATACTCCTGCCGGATTACAATTTCTGAGGATGAGAATCCAATAGACAGTGTAAATATTTCAACAGGAATCCGTACACTTCGGCTGAATGCAAAACATGGGCTGTTAGTGAACGGTAAACCAACGAAACTGAGGGGAACCTGTATTCACCATGATAATGGGATTATCGGAGCGGCAACATTTCCGGATGCGGAGTATCGGCGCTGCCGCCAGATGAAGGAAGCCGGATTTAACGCTCTTCGAAGTGCACATCATCCGATGAGTAAGGCAATGCTGGATGCCTGTGATAAACTGGGGATGCTGGTGATGGATGAACTGAGTGATATGTGGACTCGGACAAAGAATCCCCATGACTATGCAAATTATTTTCCGACACATTGGAAGCAGGATGTGTGGGACATGGTGGAAAAAAACTATAATCATCCATGCGTGATTTTGTACTCGACCGGAAATGAGATTCCGGAGGCGGGCACTCCAAAAGGGGCAGAATGGAATCGGAGGATTCATGCAGAAATGAAACGGCTGGATGCCACACGCTATACGACGAACGGAATCAATGGTCTGATGGCAGGAAATGACCGAATGGGCGAAATTATGTGCCAGGCTACAGGGATGACTCCGGAGCAGCTTGAAGCGATGCAGCAGCCGGATGAGCAGAAGCGTGGAGGCGCAGATGAAATCAATGGGATGGCTGAGGTTATGGTGGGACCGCTGGCAGATGCGATTGCCACCAGTCCGATTCTGGAAGAAATGATAGGAGAATTTGCTGCGGCAAATGACATTGCCGGATATAATTATCTGACGGCATTACATGAAGAAGATCACATACGTCATCCGAATCGGGTTGTGCTTGGCACAGAGACTTTTCCGGCGGACATTGTTCATTTGTGGGATATCGTAAAGCGCAATCCACATGTGTTAGGAGACTTTACATGGACCGGATATGATTATCTGGGAGAAGCCGGATGCGGTATATTCCATTATAATGGAGGAGTGAATTTTTCAGCGCATTGGCCGGACAGACTGGCAGGTATCGGTGACATTGATATTCTTGGTGATCGTAAACCAATCAGTTATCTGCGGCAGGCAGTGTTCGAAATTGGTCATGCACCGTCTATCGGTGTACTTCGGATGGATAAGGCAGGAATTGAAGTTGGAAAGACACCGTGGATGTGGAAGGATAATCTTGCAAGCTGGACATGGCCGGGATATGAAGGGGAAACAGCAAGTGTGGATGTTTATGCCAATGCAGATGAAGTAGAACTGTTCTTGAATGGGGAAAGTCTGGGACGAAAGTCGATTGGCGGAGTATATGTTGTGACGTATGAAGTACCTTATCATCCGGGAAAGCTGGAGGCAGTCAGTTATCTGAACGGGGCGGAGGCAGGCCGGACTGTCTTACAGACAGCAGGGAAAGCGGTGAAGCTTAAGGTTGAAGCTGACCGGAATGAACTTCCTGCTGACGGAGAAAGTCTTACTTTCGTAAAAATCAGACTGGAAGACGCAGCAGGAAATTTCAATCGTCGGGAAAGTGCAGCAGTTACAATTAAGGTAGAGGGATGTGCTGCATTGCAGGGATTTGGTAGTGCAGACCCGAGCTGCGAAGGAAGTTACCAGTCTCATACATGGAATACCTATGACGGCAGTGTAATGGCAGTAATCCGGGCTGCAAAATGTCCGGGGGAGGCAATCGTAACCATTTCAGCAGTAAATTTTGCAGAAGAAAAACTCGTTTTGAACATCAAATAGAAAGAAGCCCCGTCTGGTATATTAGTAGATTTTATGGGTCTGATTCCGATACTGTGTCGGAGTCAGACCATATTTTTTCTTAAATACAGTCTGAAAGTAAGCCTGACTGGAAAAACAAAGATAGTTACTGATTTCACTTAATGTCTTATCCGAATACGTCAGGAGACTTTTTGCCTCTTCCAGCTTACACCGCATAATGAAGCTGCAGACATCGAAGCCGAGCTCTTTTTTGAACTTGTTTGTCAAATAAGAGCGGCTTCTTCCGATATGCTCAGCTACATCGCCAACCCGAATGGATTCGTTGATGTGGTGAGTAATAAACTGAATACATTCAAATATTTCCAGAGACATTCCCTGAGGAATTTTATTTTGCGAAACCCGTTCCGTAAAATCAATCAGCATAGAATAAGACAAGGTTTCAATGTGGGAAATATTCTGCAGCTTTTCACATTCACGGATATATACATCGGCAAGCTGGTAAGCCTGTTCCATATCCATTCCTCCGGCAATGGCACTTCTTGTAACAATTGCGACAGTTGTAATGAAAACATTCTTTTCCTGCCGGAGGGAGTTGTCAGCCATAAGACCACCTGATAATTTGGAGGGGGTGTTTAACAATGTTTTCATTTTTTCGACGTCTCCATTTTGAATATACTGCAAAAGTTTCTGTTCAAAATGGTAGGTATTATGAAAATGCTGTTCTTCCTTTGCATTCATCACCTGATTGGAATGTACATTGGAAAACTCGCTGATGATGCTTGTGTTTTCCAGATTAAAATGCTGTCCAACAGAAATATATTCATCGTTGAAACACAGGTGAAGCCAGGCAAGTGTCTGGAGAAACTGGTTAAAGGAAATCTGAGGAATATTGACCAGAAATTGGAGTATATCCGGTTTGTGTTCCTGACTGATTGCCCATTCCTGCATGAAAGTGCGAAGTGTAAGATCTGAAATAGGTGTGCTGAATACAGGGCCAATGATGATTACGCAATCAGCATGCTCCGGCTTTATATAACCATAATAGCTGAAGGACTGCGCGATAAAATAGTCCGGGTTTTTTGTGAAATGTCGGAAACCGGACAGGATGCCTTTAAAAACAGACGGGTCTTCCAAAATCGAAGGAAAGGAACAGTCATCGTCGGGTGAAGCGTGGTAATAGCCAATCGGTATGGAGGTTGATGCATAAAATAATTCACAAAATGCCTTTAAATCAGTAATCATGGAAGACTCCTTTCTAGGTAAAACCGTACTTTTAAACTCTCTTTGAAATGGATGTAATACTAATTATAAGGCGTTCTATTTATAAAAACAAGGACAAAATTGAAATATTGTAATCAATATTGTAATACAAAAATCATATGATTTGATATTTTATAGATAACTCAATGAAAGTATTTAAAAGGAGGACTCAACATGGGAATGGAAGATTTTTGGGAACAGCTTCCGACAGGAAAAGAAGATAAACCATTGCTTTTTGAAATGGGACCGCTGGAGTACGATTTTCATGATATTGACGGATTGTATTTTATGCTGGATCGTCGCTTATCCGGCTGTCTGCTTATGATGTGGGCAAAACCGATGAATCCGGATATTCAGGGAACCGTCACCTTAGATAGCAGGGTGGTATCCGGCTGTATCAACCAGTATATGGAAGTTATGGGGAATATGTGGGTGCTTGGAATTCCGCTTCGGGGACTTGTGACAGAGTACGGTCGGGAATATCAACTTCACGTGGAAGGTTTTGTGGATATGGATGGGAATGAAATGAATCCGCAGGATTTTACGGTCAGAGGTGTGGAAAAAGTGAAACCGAAGCCGGAAGATGCAGCACATGAACAGATTGCACTGGAAGCCGCCAGGGAGGGAATCGTTCTTTTGAAAAATGAGGCAGAAGTTCTTCCGCTGAAGAAGGGAACGGTATTGAATCTGTTTGGCAGAGGTATTCACGAATTTCGTATCGGAGCAGTGGGGGCAGGCAAAATCAATCCTCGCTACAGTGTTAATTTTGTGGAGGCTGCCAGGGAAGGAGAAGCTTATTCACTGAATGAAGAACTGGTTGAATTTTACGGCTGCGACAGGGATGAGATACCGGGGGACGAGATGTTGATGCGTGCAAAGAATTTGTCCGATACGGCAATCGTGTTCCTGACACGTGCAGCAGGAGAAAACCAGGATGCTTCCACGGCGAAAGGGGAATACTATCTGAGCGAGGATGAAGAAGCACTTATTGCAAAAATAACGGATACATTTGCAAAGACAATTGTGATTTTAAATGTCGGATATCCGATTGATGTGACATTTGCAGAAAAGTATGCAGTTGCAGGACTTATATATTCGGGATTTGGTGGAATGCTTGCAGGACCGGCACTTTTGGATATCCTGAGCGGGGCTGTAAATCCGTCAGGGAAGCTGCCGGATACATGGGCAAAGGATTATTTTGATATTCCGTCGTCGAAAAATTTCTATGACTGTGTGGATAAAACACGTCTGACAGCAGATGAAAATATATATGTGGATACTTGTTACGAGGAAGACATTTATGTGGGATATCGTTATTTTACAACATTCAGGAAAAAAGCGGCGTATCCGTTTGGCTACGGATTAAGTTATACGGAGTTTTGTATCAGACAGGAGAATATTCGATTTGACGGGGAAGTACTGGAACTGGATGTATATGTGAAGAATGTCGGGGAAAAAGCCGGAAAAGAAGTTGTCCAGGTTTATGTAGGCAAACCGGAATCAGAACTGGAGCAGCCGGAAAAAGAACTGGTATTCTTTGAAAAAACAAAGGAACTGCTTCCGGGAGAGGAACAGAAGATTTCGGTTCATGTTCCGGTGAAAGTATTGACTTCATATTCGGAAGAAAAAGCGGCGTATATTTTATCAAAAGGATATTACCGTATTTATGTGGGAAACAGTATTGAAGCAGCGGAATGCGGCGGATTCGACGAAGAAGAAACAAGAATAATCAAACAGGTAACCAACCTGCTTTGCTGCGATTGCAAATTTACAAGATTATCCAAAACAAATCCGGATGATACATGGCCGACAGGAGCGCATTCCGGAGTGGTCAAAAATAAGTTGACATTTTTGCCTTATGAGAAGAGGAAACATTATCCCGCAAAGTTTGATATGGAGAAACCAAAAGAGAAGGTAACATTTGATGCTGTAAGAAAAAATCCGTCACGTGCGGCTGAGTTTGTGGCACAGATGTCACCGGAGGAACTTGCCCGCATCAGCGTCTGTGCCTCGGCTGGGTGGGGAATGGAAGGTATTGGTGAGGCAGGTCGTGTGTTTCAGACAGAAGGATATGATTTGCCGGACTTTCCGGTGAGCGATGGAAACAGCGGAGTCAATCTGAACATCAAAAATATTGGAATGCCGTCAGGCGTTACAATCTGTGCTTCGTTCAATAAAGAATTATCGGAAGCAATCGGGTGTGTAATCGGGGAAGAAGCGAAGACATTGGGCATGCCGCTGGTTCTTGCCCCGGCATTTAATATTCACAGAAATCCGCTAAATGGACGACAGCCGGAATATTTTTCGGAAGATCCGTATTTGTCCGGTGTCATGGCTGGATTTTATGCAAAAGGATTGGAAGGAGCCGGGGTCGGAGGCTGCTATAAACATTTTATCGGGAACAACTGTGAATCTTCCAGAAAGCGAAATCAGAGTCTGATTTCCGAACGTGCAATCCGGGAAATTTATTTTCGGACTTTTGAATATGCGATGGATGTTCATATGCCAGCCAGCTTTATGACGGCGTATAATGCGGTAAACGGCTGCCCGACAGCAGCGGATGAAGAACTTCTACAGGGGCTTCTCAGAGAAGAAAATGGGTTTGCCGGTTTTGTAATGACGGATTGGACAACCTATGACAGTGTAGATGTGGCAGCAATGGTACAGGCGGGAAACTGCTGGATTACGCCGGGCTCTAATGATGATACATATACCGGTCAGATAAAGAAAGGATTGGAGAACGGTACCATAGACACGGCAAGACTTCAGGAGAATGTTACCGCTCTGATTCGTACAATGGCAAAATTTTCATAGAATAGAAAGAATCAGAAAAACAAAAAGAAAGAGAGGAAATGCATATGATTCGCGATTTGACAATAGAATACAGAAAAAATCCGATAGGAATCGATGAGAAACCACGTTTCTCATGGAAACTGGAGAGTGAAAAGCAGGATGTTGTGCAGACAAGCTACCAGATTCAGGTTGTCTGCGGAGGCCGGCTTATGTGGGACAGCGGCCGGGTGGAAAGCGACCAATCCGTTCTGGTGCCATATAAGGGTGCTGCATTGAAAGAGATGACTGTTTATCAGGTGCAGGTCAGTGTATGGGATAATTGCGGAGAGCTGGGACAGGTGACAGGAAACTTTGAAACCGGTTTGATGAGAGAAGAAAACTGGAATGCAAAATGGATTACCCATACACTTCCGGCTGAAGAGACTGCATGTCCGGTATTTGTCCGCAGCTTTTCTCTGGACAGACCGGTGAAGAGAGCAAGGCTGTATGCGACCGCCTGTGGTGTATATGAGGCATTTATTAACGGAAGGAAAACAGGAGACTTGTTCATGGCTCCGGGCTGGACATCTTATCATCACCGACTGCAGTATCAGACTTATGATATTACGGAACTCCTGGAAAAAGATAATGAGATTACGGTTACTGTAGGAAACGGGTGGTATAAGGGAGAACTCGGGTTTGATGCAAGACCGAATCTTTACGGCGACAGAACGGCTTTGCTGGCAATGGTGTGTATCGAGTACGAAGACGGGGAAACTATCTGCATCGGCACTGATACGGACTGGCATGTGGAAACAGGAGAAATTCTGTTTTCCGAGATTTATCACGGTGAGATACAGGATTATACAAAAGAAAGAAGGCAGGTGGGAAAGGCAGTTCTGTTTGAACATACGGATGATATCGGGCAGATTGTGGCGCAGGAATCCGAGCCGGTCCGGGTAACGAAACGGTTTGATGTAAAGGAAAGGATCGTGACTCCAAAAGGAGAATTGGTGTTTGATTTCGGACAGAATATGGCAGGACTGGTAGAAATACGACTTCCAAAACTTATGGAAGACAGATTAGTTATTCGATATGCAGAAACACTGGATAAAGATGGAAACTTCTATACAGAGAATCTGCGGACGGCAAGATGTACAGATACATTTATATACGGAGAAAAGCAGGTGGGAATGCTTGTGATGCCGCACTTCACTTTCCACGGATTCCGTTATATTTGTGTGGAAGGCGCAGAAACGGAAACAGAGGCATCGGATTTTACGGCATGTGCAATGCACACAGACATGCAGCCGACAGGAACATTCACATCCGACAACACGTTGGTTAACCAACTGCAGAGTAATATACAGTGGGGACAGAGAGGCAACTTCCTCGATGTTCCGACAGACTGCCCACAGAGAGATGAACGGTTGGGCTGGACCGGAGATGCACAGGTATTCTGTGGTACAGCCTCCTACAATTTTCACACAGCACTATTTTTCCGAAAATGGCTGCGGGATATGGCGGCAGAGACCAATCCGGAGTGGGGCGTACCTCATGTTGTTCCGAATATTCTCGGAAATCAGGCGGGAGCAGCGGCATGGAGCGATGCTGCGACAATCATTCCGTGGACGATTTATAAGGTTTACGGGGATAAAGAGATGCTTGCGGAGCAATTCCCGATGATGAAGAACTGGGTGGATTATATACATGCGAGAGTCTCGAAAAACGGATTGTGGCAGAGTGGATTCCAGTATGGAGACTGGCTGGCGCTGGACATAGAATCCGGAAGCACTGACCGGACAGGCGGAACGGACAAATATCTGGTGGCAAATGCTTATTACGCATATTCGACCAGGATTGTGCGGGATGCTGCGGATGCATTGGGGTATGCAGAGGAAGCAAAAGCATACGGTGACTTATATGAAGAAATAGTAGAAGCCATTCATGTGGAATACGTGACAAGAAGCGGACGAATGGTCAGCGAGACACAGACAGCCTGTGTGCTGATGCTGTACTTTGACTTGATAAAACCGGAATTTCGTAATCGTATTTTGGAGACATTGGAGTTGAATATCGGGGCACACCATAATCATCTGACGACAGGTTTTGTGGGTACACCGTATCTGTGTCATTGTTTGTCAGAAAACGGTCTTCATGGGTTGGCGGATGAGATCTTTATGAAAGAGGATTTTCCGGGCTGGCTCTATGCAGTAAAGAAAGGCGCAACGACAATCTGGGAGCGTTGGAATTCCATTCTGCCAAATGGGGATTTTGACGAATCAGGTATGAACTCCCTGAACCATTATGCGTACGGTTCGATTGGAAGCTGGCTGTACGAAAAAGTTGCAGGAATACGCTGTATGGAACCGGGATATAAGAAAATACGGATTCAGCCGACGCTGACAAAGGGAATGACAGAGGTGTCCGCAACTTATGAATCCATATATGGAACAATCGTAAGTGCATGGAGCTGCAGAGAAGGAAAAATCTGCGTGGACGTGCAGATTCCGGTGAATACAACGGCAGTTATCCAGCTTCCGGAGAAAGAAGCGGAATTTACGGTTGGTTCCGGCAGATATCATTACGAGTACAAGACGGATACAAATCTGAAATTCGAGAAATATTCGTTGGAGTCAACACTCGGAGAGTTGGTCGCCGAAGAACTTGGCCGCAGTATGTTTGAAGAAATGGTGCCGGGAATGCTGGAAGACCCGCTGATTAAGTTTGCATTGTCCATGACCATATCCGATCTGCTTATGCAGGATGCGCAGGCAAAGCCAATGTATCTGGCAGTCATTGATGCGCTGAACGCTGCAAATTCAAAATTATAAAAAATAAGCTAAAATTAAAATACGGACAATTAGGAATGTGATATTTTAAGCTTACAGGATATCAAGAAAAAATGTGATACGAAATGAAGGAGGAACACAATGAGTAAAAAACCATTAGGAAAGGACAAATTCGGCGTTCAGAAAGTAATGCGCGTGAAGGATTACTTCGGAGATGCTACGGGACAGTTCGCATTGAATGCGATGTCCACACTGGTAGGACAGCTTACATACTTCTATACGGATAAGGTTGGTATGGCTGCCGGGGCGATTGCAACAATGTTTATTGTCTGTAAGATTATTGACGCATTTACAGACCTGATTATGGGAAATATCATTGACCATACAAAACCGGGAAAAGAAAAATATCGTCCGTGGCTTTTGAAAGCGGGAATTCCGGCAGGTATTGTAATGGTTCTGATGTTTACGGTGCCGAAAATAGGAGATGTGGGACAGATAATTTACGTGACAATAACGAACATTCTTCTGACAGCAGTATTATATACGGCAATGGCAATCCCTTATAATTCGCTTATGACCGTTCGTACGAACAGCCAGGAAGAACGAGGCATCATGGGAACATGGAGAGCGGCAACCGGTTATGTGGCAGGTATGATATTTGCAATCTGTATGATTCCGATTACGAATGCACTGGGCGGAAACCAAAACGCATGGATTAAATTTGGCTTTATCATGGGAATTATTGTAATACTGGCAGCCTTGATTTGTTATGCAACAAGCCGTGAGACAGCAACAGAGGCAGGAGCGGTAGTAGAAGTGAAAGAAGAGGATGAAGAAGTGATTCCGTTTAAGGAAGCACTTGCAAAGCTGTTCCACAACAAATACTGGGTGATTGTTCTGGTGGTGAATCTGCTCTCATGCATTATATATGGTCTTGCAGCGGGTGCGGGAGTATATTACTGTAAATGGATTTTCGGCAATGACAACCTGGTCGGCGTTCTCGGAGGAATCGGAATGATTCCGACCCTGTTAGGATTCATACTTGTAGGACCGATGATTAAGAAACTTGGTGTTGTGAAAACGCTGCTGGTGAGCTTTGCAATGGGGGCAGGAGCAAATATACTGCTTCTCTTCACAAAAGACATCTTTATCTGCTACGCATTGTTCGGAAGTATTACAACATTTGCAACCATTCCGATGATGTGTCTGGTTGGAGTTATGACGGCAATGTCAATTGATTATAATGAATATAAATATGGTGTAAGAATGGTAGCAACCTCCAACAGTGCATCCAGCTTTGGCGGTAAAGTGGGAAGCGGACTCGGAACATCTATCATCGGCTGGTTCCTTGCAGCAGTCGGCTATGATGCTACACAGACTGTAGCGCCGGCAGCTACAAAAATGGCAATTTACGGATTCGCTATTGTAACACCGTTAGTGATATTTGTTATTATGTTTATTCTTGTAAGCAAGTTTGATCTGGAAAAAACACTTCCTGCAATGAAAGAAGAAATTGCAAAAAGAAAAGCACAGACATTGTAATATGGAGAACTTCGTTTTTACGTACAAGCTGAAATTAAATTTTTAGAAGTTACATTTGGCGCGTTTTATCCCGATATTGCATTGGAGTCATACCATATTGCTTTTTAAAAGCAGTCTGAAAGTGAGCCTGACTGGAATAGCAAAGATAGTTGCTTATTTCAGACAGGCTTTTTTCAGTATAGGTCAGAAGACTTTTTGCTTCTTCCAGTTTGCAGCGATTGATATAGGCACCCGGATTGATTCCGAGCTCGGATTTGAACATTTTGGTTACATAGGAAGTGCTGCGGTCAATCTGTGCGGCAACATCGTCCATATGAATCGGTTCATTCGTATGACTTCTGATATAATTCATGCCGGAGTGGTATTTGGGGTGAGTGAATCTCTTGATGAGACGAGAGGTGTTTCTGAAGCATATGCGAAACCTGAGAGGACAGAGAAAGCATTTGAGTGTGCACAGAAGTATAATTTCGGAAAATATAATTCTCTTTCCGTTACTACACCGGACGAAAAAATCAATCATATTATGAATCAGTGGTTAAAGAAACAGATTGACTGCTGCATCGTAGGAAAGAAAGGAGTGCGGGATAATCTGCAGATTGCGGTGGCTCTTCTGAATTATCGTCAGGATAAGGCAAAGGATGAAATTCTGGAATGCCTGCGGCATCAGTTTCAGGACGGACATGCAGTGCTGACCTGGTATCCATATGATGATACCAGATATTCAGATCAGCCATTCTGGATTATCTGGGCTGTGTGTGAGCTTATTAAGGAAACGGGAGATTACACGATTCTGCAAAAGAAGATTGAGTGGCAGGATGGCGGTGCTGCGGCTGTAGTGGAGCACTTAAAAGCAGCCGCAGACTGTCTTATCCGGGATAAGGGAAGAAATGGGCTGAGTCGGATTTATTTTGCAGACTGGAATGATGCGCTGAATATCACAACCGATCCGGAAGCGGAATCAGTCATGCTTTCTCATCAGTTCTGTCTTGCTTTCAGAGAACTGAAGCTGCTTATGGAAAAAATCGGGGAGACTGATTATGCAGAATTTCTGAAAAAAGAATATGATACCATGAGAAAGACTATTAATGAGAAAGCCTGGGATGGTGAATGGTATATGCGGGCACTCAGTAAGAAGGAAAACATTGGTTCCAGAACAAGTGAAGGCAGTAAAATCTATCTGAACGCCCAGACATGGGCAGTTTTGGGAGACGTGGTAGATGAAGAAAAGCTTCCGAAGCTTCTGACTGCGGTTGACAGTATGGAACATGATTTCGGTTTCCCTCTGAATATGCCGCCGTATGAGAAATATTCTCCGAATGTTGGACGAATGTCGGGAATGCTGCCGGGGCTGTTTGAAAACGGCGGAGTATATTGCCATGCAACGGGATTTAAAATACTGATGGACTGCAAACTGGGGAGGGCAACCAAAGCGGTCAGTACGCTTAAAAAGATTATGCCGGACAGTGAGAAAAATCCGTCCACACAATCCGGGGCGGAACCATATGTATTTACAAACTGTTATTCCACACATCCGAAATATTACGGAAAGTCATACTGGTCCTGGACAACCGGAACTTCAGCCTGGTGTATGAATGGACTATATGAAGGAATCATGGGAGTAAAACGCAGATATGACGGACTGGAAATCAGCCCTTGTTTTCCGGCAGAATGGAATCGCGCAGAAATGACAAGACATTTTCGGAATGCGGACTATCATATCATAATTGAGAATCCGCAGCACATAGAGTCTGGAAAACCGATAGTTTCCGTGGATGGTGTGCAGATTGAGGGAAATAGGCTGCCGGATTTTGCAGATGGCAGCAGACATGAGGTGAAAGTTGTACTCCGATAAAAAAGGTTACAGATTGGACAAATTTATAATATTATAATCAAAATTAAAATAAATACAATTTATTTTTTGATAAATTATAGATAAAGTCAAGAAAAACAAGGAGGAAGGAAGATGTTTGAAAAACTATTTACCCCAATCAAAATTCGAGGCATGGAATTGAAGCACCGTATCGTTATGCCTGCAATGGGAACAAAGTTCTCAGGACAGGCAAGTTATGTGACACCGACGCATATCAACTACCATGTGGAGAGAGTCAAGGGCGGAAGTGCGCTGAATATTGTAGAAGTCTGCAGTGTACATACGCCAAGTGCTCCGAGAGGGTTTCTGTCAATCAGTGAAGACGAATACATTCCGGGGCTGAAAGAACTGACGGATGCGATTCATGCGGAAGGCGGAAAAGCAGGTCTTCAGTTATGGCAGGGCTCTCTTGCAGTAGGTTCAGACCAGACAGCACAGATACTGATGGCATGCGATACACCGTTTAGCGAGGAGATTACACTTCCGGGAGCTACCATTGAAGAAATCAAGGAAGTAGTGACATGTTTCGGAAAAGCGGCGGCAAGAGCGGTAGAAGCAGGATTTGACTGTGTGGAATTTCACTGTGCACATAATTATCTGCCGCATTCATTCCTGTCGGGTGGTATCAACTTCCGAACGGATGAGTACGGAGGAAGCTTCGAGAACCGTGCAAAGTTCCCATTGGAGTGTATCCGGGCAATCCGGGAAAATATTCCGGAAGATATGCCGTTATTCATGCGAATTGATGCCCATGATGATTATCTGGAAGGCGGCCTGACGATTGAGGAAGTCATTGAATTTTGTAAGCTTGCCGGTGAAGCAGGCGTTGATGTTTTGGATGTATCCAGAGGTAATATTATTTCAGCGGCAACAAAATACGAAGTTCCGCCAATTGATATACCGAGAGGATTCAATATTGACAATGCGGCACGTATCCGCAAAGAAACCGGAATGCTGACGATTGGTGTAGGACGTATCAATACAGCAGAACTTGCCGAGCAGATACTGGAAGAAGATAAGGTGGATATGGTTGTCATGGGCCGTGCGCAGCTTGCAGATTCCCAGTTCTGTAATAAGGCAAAAGCAGGAAATGTGGAAGACATTGATTACTGCGTGGGCTGTGATCAGGGATGCCTGGACGGATTCGCAGATGAGAACTGTCCGCAGATTACCTGTCTCAGAAATCCGGCAGTCGGAAGAGAAGCAGAATGTAAAATCACCAGAACAGAAAAGCCGGAAACCGTATTGATTGCCGGTGGCGGAATCGCAGGACTGGAGGCCGCAATTATCCTCCGGCAGCGAGGACATAAAGCCATCATATGTGAAGCGTCAGATAAAGTTGGCGGACAGTTTTTGACAGCAGGAGAAGCTCCGAGAAAGGCAGAGATGAAAGAAGCCGTAATTGCTATGGGTAAAAAGGCAGAACGTCTGGGAGCAGATATCCGTCTGAATACACCGGTAACAAAAGAATTGATTGCAGAAATCAAACCGCATACCGTATTCAATGCAATCGGCGCAGAACCTTTGATTCCGGGAATCCCGGGAGCAGACCTTGCGTGTGTGGTAAATTCGCACGATGTCCTGAACGGAAAGGTGAACGTCAGCGGAAATGTGGTTGTCATCGGCGGCGGTATGGTCGGTATGGAAGTAGCCGAATATCTGGCAGAGCGAGGATGTAAGGTTACGGATCTGGAAATGATGAAGGAATACTGTGCGGATATGGGTATGGCAAGGAAAGCCTGTGTGATGGAAAGTATTGCTCTGGCAGGAATTGAAGCCGTTACAGAAGTAACCGTAACTGCTATTAAAGAAGGAAAGGTTGTCGGACAGAAGGATGGAGCAGAAGTAGAGTACCCTTGTGATTACGCAGTGATGGCAATCGGTTCCAGAGCCAGATGTGGAAAAGAGATTGAAGAGGGCGCACGGGCAATCGGTGCAGGTTATATGGTGATCGGAGATGCCGCCATGGCAAGAAGAGCATTGAATGCAGTCAGGGAAGCGTTTGATGCAGCATTGACATTTGACGATCCGCAGGTACATGCAGATGTGACAAAACCACAGAAAATCGTGGCGGTTACAGGAGTGACAGGTACGATGGGACAGGAGACTCTGAAACAGCTCTTACCTAGGGGGAATCGCTTCAAAATCCGTGCATTTGCAAGACCTTCTGAAGTAAATAGAGAAAAAATGAAAAAATTTGCAGCTCCGAATCTGGAAGTGGTATGGGGAGACCTCGGAAACTATGAGGACATCAAGAAGCTGGTAGACGGAGCGGATTATGTTCTCCATATCGGTGCAATGGTGTCACCGGCAGCGGACAAGTATCCTGAAAAGACATTGTATACCAATATTGGTTCCACCCTCAGTATCATCAAGGCAATCAAGGAACAGCCGGACCCGGATAAGGTACATTTTGTATATGTCGGAACAGTAGCTGAAACCGGCACACGTACATATCCGATTCACTGGGGAAGAGTCGGTGACCCGATCAATCCTTCTATTTTTGATTATTATGCACTGTCCAAAGTGTTCTCTGAACTGGCAGTTTATGAATCCGGACTGAAACACTGGGTATCCATCCGTCAGACAGGGCAGTATCCAAGCAATGAGAGCGCAGGCGAGGAACCAATCATCTTTCATCAGCCGCCAAACTGTGTACTGGAGTGGAGTACATCCATTGAGTCCGGTATCTGTATGGCAAATGTCTGCGAAGACTGGGTTCCGGAATCATTCTGGAGAAAGGCATACAACTTAAGCAGTGGAGAAGGATATCGTCTGACTGCCTGGGAACAGACTGATATGCTGATGGAACCATTTGGAATTACTCTCAAGGATTTGTTTGATGCAAACATGATCGCACAGTACAATTTCCATGGACATTATTTCTCAGACGGAAAAGATCTGGATGACATTTTGCATTTCCGCTGTATCCCGGCAGATGAGTACTGGGGCGGTGTGGTAGACGAGATGCGCAGAATGGCAGCAAATCCGATGATCAGAGCAATGTTCCCAACTGCCGAACAGATGAAGGAACATAATATTGAAATCGGTCACAAAGAGGGCGGAACATACTGGGCTTTGGAAAACAATAAGGAAGACTGGATTAAGGCATTCTTCGGTTCCAGGGAAAAACGAGACGCAATCAAGAGCTGGGATGAAGGTTATGAACTCTTCCATCCAAGTGAAGAGGTAACCTATCTGGATCACGGCTACGATGAAGAAAAAGGGCTTGAAAATCTGGATATTGAGGATTTGAAGAAAGCGGCTGCTTTCCGTGGCGGTGAATGTCTGGAAGAGAAAGCACCGGCAGATATCTACACCCCGATTAAGTGGAAATGCGCAGACGGACATGAGTTTATGATGTCTGTGAATGCAGTTCTTCAGGGTGGACACTGGTGCCCGGAATGTCTGGCACATGAGTGGCAGTATGGAAATATCGCAAAAGTAAATCCGTTCTATGCACAGGTATGGACTCCGCTTCACGGCGATGATGAAGACTATGTGATTCCGATGGAATTCAGTGGATATGATATTGCAAATGAATTAAAGAAAAAATTGAATTTACAGTAAAATAAGTGGAAGGAAAATAGAAGAAAGCAGCGAAGATAGGAGAAATATTATGCTGAAAGGAAAAATAGCAGTAGTAACTGGAGGTACACGCGGAATCGGGTATGCCATTGTGAAAAAATATCTGGAGAATGGTGCAAAGGTCATATTATTCGGTTCCCGGCAGGAGACAGTAGATAAGGCACTGGCATCCTTAAAGGAAGAAAATCCGGAATGGGAAGTATCCGGTGCCTGCCCGAGTCTGACAGACGCAAAAGAAGTGGCAGACGAAATCCAGGCAATTCACAGGAAATACGGAAAGATTGATATTCTTGTAAATAATGCGGGTGTATCTGACAGTATGATGACGATAGATTGCAATCCAGAGCATTTTCAGGAAATAATCAATCTGAATGTAAACGCAGTATTTAACGCAATTCAGCCATCGGTAGAACTGATGAAGGAGCAGGGCGGAGGCTGCATTATCAACACAAGTTCTATGGTAAGTAAGTACGGGCAGCCAGGCGGAGTGGCTTATCCTACTAGCAAATTCGGGGTAAACGGTCTGACAATCTCTCTTGCAAGAGAACTGGGACAATATGGAATCCGTGTCAATGCAGTTGCACCTGGAATTACCAGAACAGATATGGTGGCAGCACTCCCGGAGGAAGAAATTCAGCCGCTTATTGCAACGATTCCTCTCGGAAGAATCGGAGAACCGGAAGATGTGGCAAATGCATGCCTCTTTCTCGCAAGTGAACTTGCAAGTTATGTGTCAGGAGAAATTTTAGCTGTGGATGGTGCAACAATCTGCTAAGTTTTCAAAGTAGAATAGATAGAAAAAGTAAAATGCGGGTGGCGGCGACTTATTTTCTTACACAGATAATCCTTGTGAATCTGTTGGATTCTTCAACAGATGGAACAGGCTGAGTCATCACCAGTGCAAAAAAGGACACTTTTTTTACAAAGGAGTGTCTTTTTTTGCTGTGTAAAAATTCGTATCATATAGCTATAACAAGGAGAAGAGAAGGAACGAATGAAAGGAGACAGCAATGAAATACTTTCTCGCAGTAGATATTGGGGCTTCCAGCGGCAGGCATATGCTTACGCACATGGAAGAGGACAGAATGGTATTGGAAGAGGTTCACCGTTTCTACAATGGGATGACGGAGAAGAACGGACACAAAATTTGGGATGTGGATACACTTTTTGAAGAAATCAAAATCGGAATGAAAAAGTGTGCCAGCCTTGGTAAAATTCCGGAGAGCATGGGAATTGATACCTGGGCGGTGGATTTTGTGCTGCTTGACAAGAATGGTGGAAGAATCGGGGATGCAGTGGCGTACCGAGATGCAAGAACCACAGGAATGGATGAAGGAATGCCTGATTGTAGGAGGGAAGCTTATTGCAAAGAATCACTTCCGAAAGGTCGGGAGAATAGAGCGCACCTGTGCTATGGTCATTTAAAACGGATTGATAATTGTAAGGTTTTATGGTAGAATAAAGACGATATTTGGAATCCTTCCTATTCTACACTTAGGAAGGAGGCACAAATGGGTAAATCCCTTAATGGTAAAGAATTAGGTAAAGGCGTGAAAGCCTTATAAACAGGAGGTTTTAAGATAAAATGGAAGCATATAAGAAGGAATTTATAGAATTTATGGTAGACTGTGATGTATTGAAGTTTGGAGATTTCACACTGAAAAGCGGAAGAAAATCCCCATTTTTCATGAATGCAGGAGCATATGTAACAGGATCCCAGTTAAAGAAACTTGGAGAGTATTACGCAAGAGCAATTCACGAGACATATGGAGATGACTTTGATGTACTGTTTGGACCGGCTTACAAAGGAATCCCGCTCGGAGTTGTAACAGCAATCGCATACAGTGAATTATATGGAAAAGAAGTACGTTACTGCTCAGACCGTAAGGAAGAGAAAGATCATGGCGCAGATAAAGGAAGCTTCCTTGGAAGTAAGCTGAAAGATGGAGACCGCGTGATCATGATCGAGGATGTTACAACATCCGGTAAATCTATGGAAGAGACAGTTCCGAAAGTAAAAGATGCTGCTGATGTTACAATCGTTGGACTTATGGTATCCTTAAACCGTATGGAAGTAGGAAAAGGCGGAGAGAAGTGCGCACTTGACGAAGTGAAAGATCTCTATGGATTTGAGACAGCAGCGATCGTTACAATGGAAGATGTTGTAGAGTGTCTTTACAACAAGGAATGTGACGGAAAAGTAGTGATCGATGATGAATTAAAAGCAGCGATCGATGCATATTATGAGAAATATGGAGCAAAATAAGGAGGCCTGGTGTTTTGGAAAAAGCGTATCGTGTAATGAGAAACAGTGGAGCAGGTAACATTGCAATCGGAATAATCCTGCTTGTTACAGGAGTTACGGTAGGAATTATTTCTATTATCAATGGAGCCAGTCTGTTAAAACATAAAAATAATATAACATTTTAAAAAGAAAGTCCCCTCGTAGCTTGTTCAGTGTGAGTAGTTACGTCCGAAGTGAACCGGCAGAGGGGGCTTTCTTTTTCTATGAAGGTGTAAGAAATTGACAAAAAAAGAAGCGAAGAGAGTCAGGATGCTTGGAAAGATCCTGTTTATATTATATATTATCTTCCTTGTCTACTTTCTGTTCTTATCAGACTGGTACGGCAGGGAAGGCGTAATGGATGAATACCATTACAATCTGGTGCTATTCAAAGAGATTAAGAGATTTATTAAATACAGACATCAGCTGGGAACATTTGCGGTGTTCTCAAATTTATTTGGAAATATTCTGATTTTCATGCCAGTTGGTTACTTTTCTGCAATGGCAGGGAAAAGAAGAAGCTTTTTTAAAACATTATTTTGGAGTTTTTGTCTGACTCTTTGTGTAGAGTTGATGCAGCTGATCACGAAAGTGGGATGCTTTGATGTGGACGATATTCTGCTGAATACAATCGGCGGTGTACTTGGATATATAGTTTTTGTAGTTTGTAATCTACTAAGGAGAAGAAATGATCGGAAAAAAAGAAAAGAAAAACGATGAAAGAGAAAAAAATCAGAAGAAAGAAAAGGAACGAAAGAGTAATAAATCAAAGAAATATGGGAAAGCAGCGTATCTGCAGTCAAGAAGAGGTGTGATCTCCTGCTGGTTGACCGGATGGTCACTTGCTCTCTTGCTGGGATGTGTCGGATATGCATTCCTGACGAGAGGAAAGGCAGCCGGAATTGTCGGAGGGATTGCAATCCTTTCTTTAATGCTTGATATATATGGAATCTGGAATGCAATAGAAGGATTTGAGGAGCAGGACAGGAAGTATCTTTCCTGCAAATGTGGAATCGGGATCGGTATTGTGCAGATCGTGTGCTTCCTTGGAATTTTTGTTGGAGGTCTGAGTTTATGATCGGAAAATTAAGTGAGTTACAGAAGGAGAAAAATGAACAGTGCACACAGCGTCACGAACTGGCAGTTGAGCGTCTGCGCACGATCGTGACAGAAGAAACAGTGGATGCAGCATATATTTCTTACTTTCAGGATTGTACCTTGTTTCTGCTTGAGTTAGAGAATACACAAAGAAAGATAGAAGATGGAATCTGGGATAGCTTAAATCTTGAGGAGAAGCGCAGCCTGAACAGGATTCTTTATAGTGATATTATAGGAGAGAAATATCAGACAAGCTATGCCAATCAAGACTATGCTTGTGAAAAATTGGGGCAGGAGATGGGACAGCTTTTAAGTTTGTTGTATACGGAAATCAGAGCAGGAATTCCGTATGTGTTTGAACAGCGCAAGGATTATCTGACAATCCTCTATGAGTTGTTTCTCGAAGTCTATACCTGTTTCGAGGGAATGAGTGAGGAAGAGAATCCAGTTCCAAAGCCGGAGCAGATCAAGGAGATTCTGTATTGGTATGCAAGCGATTACTGCGATGTGTTTTATGCAGACCGAATTCTGGAGCAGATGGATCCGTCAGCGGATTTTGCAGTACAGATCATTGAGAAGGCAGATCTTGATGAAGATGATTATCTGTATGAATTCGGTGAGTACATTTCCAAGAATGAACTTGGAACAGCTCATCATCTGAGAAATCTGCCACAGGAGACACTGCAGAAGATGGCAGATGTATATACGGAAGGATATCGTGTTGGTTTTATTAACACTGGAAAAGATCTGTCAAAGAAATCGATTGTAAATATCCGTTACAGCCTTGGATTTGAAAAGGTGATCCGCCTCGCAATCGAGAACTTCCGTAAGATGGGATTAAAGCCGGTTATTTACCGTGCTGCCTCCAGCGTGATCACGAAGAGAGAGCACCATAAGATTGGATATTACGGTGCGATCGCGAATCAGCAGTATGAGTATGATCATAGACAGGACCAGGCACTCTTTATGGATAAGCGTTATGTAGAACGTAAGCTTGAGGTGATGAAGACTGTTTTTGAGCAAAATAAAGAGATAGCAGCAGGTGTTGCAGGACCGGCAGTTATGGAGATCTTCGGTGAGACACCATTTTCACCGGAAGCGAAAGAAACAGCACCGGCATATGATGAGGCGCAGAGAGAACTGGATCTTCTCTTTAGCAGCAGATCAGGACAGATCACGAATGAGTATATCAAGGGTGAGGAAAGAAGTTTCACGATTGTTGCTTATCCGGTGCCGGAGATTGGAGCAGATTATGCAAAGATCTTTGATGAAGTGATCAAGATCAATACATTAGACGCGAAACTTTATGAAAAAGTGCAACAGACAATGATCGATGCGTTAGATCAGGGAACTTGTGTACATGTAAGAGGAAAAGGAGAAAACCAGACAGATATTACAGTACAGTTATATCATCTGAAAGACGCACAGAAGGAGACAATCTTCGAAAATTGTGTGGCAGATGTGAATATTCCTGTCGGAGAAGTATTTACATCACCGGTTCTGGAAGGGACGAATGGCATACTTCATGTAAGCAAGGTATATCTGGACGGACTTCAGTATGAGAATCTGAAGCTGACATTTCAGGATGGAAAGATCACCGACTATACATGTACGAACTTTGAGGATGAAGCACAGAATAAGAAATACATTTACGATAATGTGTTGAAGAATCATGAGACTCTTCCGCTTGGTGAGTTTGCAATTGGAACAAATACGACTGCATATGTGGCAGCAAAGAAATTTAATATAGAAGATAAGATGCCGATTCTGATCGCAGAGAAGACAGGACCGCATTTTGCAGTAGGAGATACATGTTATTCCTGGAGCGAGGAAATCAGAGTCTACAATCCGAATGGAAAGGAAATTGTGGCGAAAGATAATTCTTGTTCTCTTCTTCGTAAGGAAGATGTATCAAAAGCATACTTTAACTGTCATACAGATATAACTGTGCCTTATAAAGAGTTAGAAGAAATAAGTGTAGTGACAAACGAGGGAAAAGACATTATACTATTAGAGGACGGAAGATTCGTATTGCCGGGAACAGAGGTACTTAATGAGCCTTTGGATGAAGCGGGTTTTTAAGGAAATCCTATAGGTAATTGGATAGTTAATAGATGATTAAATGGAATCTTTCATAAGTATGGATAATAAATAAACAAAGTTTTCCAAGGGAAGGAAAACAGTATACCACTGAGGAGGAAATGATATGCCAAAAGTAGGAATTGTCATGGGCAGCGACTCAGATCTGAAGGTGATGAGTAAGGCAGCAGCCACACTGGAGAAGTTTGGAATCGATTATGAGATGACGATCATTTCAGCACACCGTATGCCGGATGTCTTTTTTGACTGGGCAAAGGCAGCTGAAGGAAAGGGAATCAAAGTAATTATTGCAGGAGCAGGTATGGCAGCACATCTGCCGGGAATGTGCGCAGCACTTTTCCCAATGCCGGTAATTGGTATCCCAATGTCAGGAAAGAATCTGGAGGGTATGGACGCACTTTATTCAATCGTTCAGATGCCACCTGGAATCCCGGTTGCTACAGTTGCAATCGACGGCGGTATGAATGCGGCAATTCTTGCAGCAAAGATGCTTGCAATGTCAGATCCGGAGCTTTTAGAGAAACTGAAAGCTTATTCTGCAGAGATGAAAGATACGGTACAGGCAAAAGCAGACAGACTTGCAGAAGTTGGTTATGAGGAATATCTCAACAATAAATAAATACGATTCGAAAGAAAAGGAGATTTACGATGGATTACAAGACATCAGGTGTAGATATTGAGGCCGGTTACAAATCAGTGGAATTAATGAAAGAATATGTAAAAGAGACAATGCGCGCAGAAGTTCTCGGAGGACTTGGCGGATTCTCAGGAGCTTTCTCTCTTGCGAAGATCAAAGAGATGGAAGAGCCTGTTCTTCTTTCCGGTACAGACGGATGCGGAACAAAGGTAAAACTTGCTATGGTAATGGACAAACATGACACAATCGGAATCGATGCTGTTGCTATGTGTGTGAATGATATTGCATGTGCAGGTGGAGAGCCACTCTTCTTCCTGGATTACATTGCATGTGGAAAGAACTATCCGGAGAAGATCGCTGAGATCGTAAAAGGTGTTGCAGAAGGATGTAAGCAGTCTGATGCAGCTCTGATCGGTGGAGAGACAGCAGAGCATCCGGGACTTATGCCGGAAGATGAATATGATCTTGCAGGATTCGCAGTTGGTGTTTGCGATAAGAAAGAGATGATCACAGGAGAGAATCTTGCAGCCGGAGATGTTCTGATCGGAATGGCTTCTACAGGTGTTCACAGCAACGGATTTTCACTTGTAAGAAAAGTATTTGATATTACAAAAGAATCTTTAGATACTTATTATGATGATCTTGGAACTACTCTTGGAGAGGCACTTCTTGCTCCGACAAGAATCTATGTAAAAGCACTTAAAAGCATCAAAAATGCAGGTGTTACAGTAAAAGCATGCAGCCATATCACGGGTGGCGGATTCTATGAGAACATTCCGCGTATGCTCAAAGAAGGAACTCATGCAGTTGTAGAAAAAGACAGCTACCCGATTCCACCAATCTTTGCAAAACTTGCAAAAGAGGGCGAAATCGAAGAGCAGATGATGTACAACACATTCAACATGGGACTTGGAATGGTTCTCGCTGTTGATCCGGCAGACGTTGATAAGACAATGGATGCAATTCGTGAAGCAGGAGATCAGCCATATGTAGTCGGCAAGATCGAGGCTGGCGAAAAGGGAGTGACTTTATGTTAAGAGTCTTAAGTATGGTGTCAGGAGGCGGAACAAACCTTCAGGCAATCATCGACAGCGTAAAGAATGGAATGATCACGAACACAGAACTTGTGGGCGTGATCAGCAATAATAAAAATGCCTATGCACTGACACGTGCCAAAGAAAATGGAATCGATGCGAAATGCATTTCTCCGAAGGACTACGAGTCGAGAGAAGTGTTCAATCAGGAACTTTTAAAGGCTGTGGATGCATATGAACCGGATCTGATCGTGCTGGCAGGTTACCTTGTGGTAATCCCGCCGGAGATGATCAAGAAGTATAAGAATCGGATCATCAACATTCATCCATCTCTGATTCCATCTTTCTGTGGAACAGGTTATTATGGATTGAAAGTACACGAGGCAGCTTTGGAGCGCGGTGTGAAAGTAGTTGGTGCAACAGTACATTTCGTAGATGAAGGAACTGATACAGGCCCGATCATCTTGCAGAAGGCTGTAGAAGTACACAATGGAGATACCCCGGAAGTGCTTCAGCGCAGAGTGATGGAACAGGCTGAATGGAAGATCCTTCCACATGCAATCGATCTGATCGCGAACGGAAAGGTTGAAGTAGAAGGACATCGTACAATCGTTACCGAGTAAGGAGGCAGAGACTATGAACGTATTGATCGTAGGAAGCGGCGGAAGAGAGCATGCAATCGCAGCAAGCGTGGCAAAGAGCCAAAGAGCAGACAAAATCTTTTGTGCTCCGGGAAATGCCGGAATCGCTGAGTATGCGCAGTGTGTACCGATCGGCGCTATGGAATTTGATAAATTAAGAGATTTCGCAAAAGAGAATGCGATTGATCTTTGTATCGTAGGAATGGATGATCCGCTGGTAGGCGGTCTTGTAGATGTTCTTGAAGAAGCAGGAATCCGCACATTTGGACCGAAGAAGAATGCAGCGATTCTTGAGGGATCTAAAGCATTTTCCAAAGACCTGATGAAGAAATATAATATTCCAACAGCAGCTTATGAGAACTTTACAGATCCAAAAGCAGCAGTTGCTTATCTTGAGACAGCGAAGTTTCCGATTGTTTTGAAAGCAGACGGACTTGCACTCGGAAAAGGTGTTCTGATCTGTAAGGATCTGGAAGAAGCAAAAGCAGGCGTGAAGGAGATCATGCTGGACAAGAAGTTTGGTACAGCCGGAAATGAGATGGTCATTGAGGAATTTATGACAGGTCGCGAGGTTTCCGTACTTTCTTTTGTTGATGGAAAGACAATCAAGACAATGACAAGTGCGCAGGATCATAAGCGTGCCGGAGACGGAGATACAGGACTTAATACAGGCGGTATGGGAACATTTTCTCCAAGCCCATTCTATACAAAAGAAGTAGAAGAATTCTGTGAGAAATATGTTTACCAGGCAACGGTAGACGCAATGGCAGCAGAAGGACGTCCGTTTAAGGGAGTTATCTTCTTTGGATTGATGCTGACAGAAGACGGACCGAAGGTTCTTGAATACAACGCTCGTTTCGGAGATCCGGAAGCTCAGGTTGTACTTCCTCGTATGAAGAATGATATCCTTGAAGTTATGGAAGCATGTATCGACGGAACACTGGATCAGGTTGATCTTCAGTTTGAAGACAATGCAGCAGTCTGTGTCGTACTCGCATCCGAAGGATATCCGGTAAGCTACGAGAAAGGCTTCCCAATCACAGGACTGGAAGAGTTCAAGAAGCACGAAGGATATTACTGCTTCCATGCAGGAACAAAATTCAACGGAGATCAGATCGTGACAAACGGCGGACGTGTTCTTGGCGTGACAGCGAAGGGAAAAGATTTGAAAGAAGCCCGTGCGAATGCATATGCAGCAACAGAGTGGGTAAACTTTAAGAATAAATACATGAGACATGATATCGGTAAGGCAATCGATGAAGCGTAAATAAAGGGTCGCAGACCTGGTTGCAATAAAACGATATAAGAAGTAATGAAGGAAACCGGCAGGGAGGAAAAATCCAAACTGTCGGTTTCTTTGTGATTTTATCACAGAAAAATAAAAATATGTGCTATACTAGGGTTGTAACAAAGGAAAAAGGTAACTGTTCAGTTACAGATAAAAGATATAACATTTATAAGGAGGATATAAAGATGGCAGTAGTAAAACTTACAACAGACAATTTTGAGCAGGAAGTACTTCAGGCACAGCAGCCGGTACTCGTTGATTTTTACGCAGACTGGTGTGGACCATGTAAGATGATGGCTCCAATCGTAGAAGCTCTTTCAGAAGAACTCAGTGATGTAAAGGTATGCCACATCAACATTGATGAGAATATCGACATTGCACAGAAATACAGAGTGATGAGCATTCCGACTTTCATCGCATTTAAAGGTGGTGAAGAGAGCGGAAGACAGATTGGTGCGATTCCTAAGACAGCACTGGTTGACCTTGTGAAATAAATTTGCGATAATAGAAGAAAGGAAAAACCCAGACGGGCTGCCGGGCACAGAGAAGGCTGAGAGATATGGCTCATTCCTGTGAACGACAGCCTGTCTTTTGCTTAGATATTAAGAAGAAAGGCGGGAGTCAGAGCATGTCATTGCAGTTTATTTTCGGGAATTCCGGAAGCGGAAAGTCCCATTATTTATATCAGCAGATTGTTGAGGAGTCAATCCGTCATCCGGAGAAGAATTATCTTGTTCTGGTTCCGGAGCAGTTTACAATGCAGACGCAGAAGGACCTGTGTATGACACATCCGCGTGGCGGTATTATGAATATTGATGTCTTAAGTTTTGGACGTCTGGCTCACCGTGTTTTTGAAGAGACAGGAAAAGAAAGACAGCCGATCCTTGATGATGAGGGTAAGAATCTGGTGCTTCGTAAGATTGCAGGAAATTACGAAGATGAGCTGACCGTTCTTAAGGGAAATCTTAAGAAGCAGGGATATATCAGCGAAGTGAAGTCCGTGATATCAGAATTCACACAGTATGGAATTGATTTTGAACAGCTTGATTCTTTCATGGAAGGACTGAATCCGGAAAGTTATCTGTATTATAAGTTAAAGGATATCCGTAAAGTATATGAAGGATTTGAGGATTATCTGCGTGATAAATATATCACAAAAGAAGAATTACTTGATGTGTTGAGTCAGAATGTACCGGAAGCGAAAATGCTTAAAGACAGTGTGATCGCAATGGATGGATTTACCGGATTTACACCGGTGCAGAACCGGCTGATCGGGGAACTTCTGAAAGTGTGCGACAAGATTATGTTGACAGTTGAGATCGATCGGAGGGAAGATCCGTTTGTCTATAAGCATCCGTATCAGCTCTTTGCGTTGAGTAAGCAGATGGTTACTTCACTGACGGAAGTGGCGCAGGAAGTGAGAGTGGAGATTGATGAGCCTGTCTGGTTATGCAAGAATCCGTCGTATCGGTTCAAAGAGAATCCGGAGATGGCGTTTTTGGAAGAGGAACTATTTCGTTATTCCAGAAGAAAATACAGTGGAGAGAAGATGCGGTCAATTTCTCTTCATGAAGTTCATACACCACAGGAAGAGGCACAGTATGTGGCAGAGGAGATCCGGCGTCTGGTGAGAGAAGAAGGGTACAGATATCGGGAAATCGCAGTGATTGCTTCGGATCTGAGCACTTATGCAGATGCTTTGGAAAAAGCATGTGATCGATATGAAATCCCGGTCTTTATGGATCATAAGAAAAGTATTTTATTAAATTCTTTTGTAGAGTATTTAAGAAGCTTGCTGGTGATGGTAGAACAGAACTATACTTACGAAAGTGTTTTTCGTTATCTGCGGACCAGCCTGTGTGGGTTTACAAGAGATGAAGTAGACCGTCTGGAAAATTACTGTCTTGCGCTGGATCTGAAAGGATTCAAGAAATGGGATCAGGTCTGGGTGAGAAAGACACCGATGACGACAAAGGAAGAACTGGAAGAACTGAACCATCTGCGCATGCACTTTGTGGAAAAACTGACACCGCTGCATACAGTCCTGAAGAAGAGAAAAAAGACGGTAAAAGAGATCACACTTGCAGTTTATGAATATCTGGTTCAGGAGAAGATCCAGGAGCAGCTTGCAGAATTGGAGCAGAAATTCCAGGAAGATGGAGAACTGGCACTGGCGAAGGAATATGCACAGATTTATCGTATTGTTCTGGAATTATTCGATAAATTCGTTGAACTTCTGGGGGAGGAAGAGATTCCTTTGAAGGAATACTGTGAACTTTTAGATGCAGGACTTGAAGAGGCGAAAGTAGGTGTGATCCCTCCAAGTCTGGATCAGGTTGTGATCGGAGATATGGAGAGAACACGTATCAAAAATATCCGCGCATTATTTTTTGTCGGAGCAAATGATACGCTTCTTCCAGGAAATGCAGGAGCAAGAGGTCTGCTTTCCGAGCGAGACAGAAAACAGTTCCAGGAGAAGAAAATGAATCTTTCTCCCGGACCAAAAGAGAAATTATATATTCAGAAATTTTATCTCTATATGAATCTGACGAAACCGTCAGAACTTCTGTATCTGTCCTGGGCAAAAGTATCCGGGGAAGGAAAAGCACTTCGTCCAGCGTATCTGATCCAGGATCTGATGCGTCTGTTCCCGGTACTTGTTCCGGTAGAGGAAGACAGAAAGGGACTGCTTGATCATGAGATGATGAGAAAGAGCGGACTCTTGCAGATTGCAGAAGGTTTAAGAGAGAGGGAGCATGGACTGGATGATTCCTGGAAAGAACTGTACAGATGGTTTGTAAAGGATGAACAGAGTCAGGAAACTCTGAAGCAGATGATAGAAGCCGGTTTCTACCGGAAGGATGAGCCGAGCCTTGGAAGTAGAGTAGCAAAAGAACTCTTCCTGGATCCAAAGCGTGTCAGCGTAACAAGACTGGAACGTTTTGCTTCCTGTGCATATGCACATTTCCTGAATTACGGACTTCGTTTGTCAGAACGGGAGAAATATGGGTTCGAAGCAATGGATCTGGGAAATATTGCACATCAAGCACTGGAGCGATTTGCACACAAGGTAGAAGAGGAAGGTCTGGACTGGGTTACAATGCCGGAAGAGAAGCGGGAGCAGCTGATTGATGAAAGTGTAGAAGAAAGTATTCTGGATTATGGAAATACAGTTCTATTTTCATCTGCACGTAATGAGTATATGATCCACAGAATCAAGCAATTGATCAACCGGTCCGTCTGGGCACTGACACAGCAGATGGCGGCAGGCGATTTTGTGCCGAGCGGGTGTGAATTTAAGTTCGGAAGCGGAAAAATTGACAGAATTGATACGTGTGAAGATGAAAATGCGGTCTATGTGAAGGTAACAGATTATAAAACTGGAAGGAAAGCATTTGATATCACAGCATTCTATCACGGTTTGCAGATGCAGCTTCCGGTTTATCTGAATGCGGCACTGGAGATCGAACGGCAGAAACATCCGGAGAAAGAAGTACTTCCGGCCGGTATTTTTTATTACAGGATCCAGGATCCGATTGTGAAGAAAGAAGAGACAAAAGCGGAAGTTGAGCAAAGTATTCTAAAAGAGCTGAAGCTGGATGGACTGATCAATGCAGATGAAAATGTAGTTGAGCATCTGGAGCGGAATCTGAGTGGAACTTCAACATTCTATCCGCTGCGGATGAATAAGAACAGAACGCTCGGTTCGGCATCAAAAGCTTTATCAAAGGAGAACTTTGATACGGTTCTTGCGTACACGAAAGAGAAAGAAAAAGAGCTGAAGGATGTGATGTATCAGGGAGAGGTTGCGGCACTTCCGTATGTACTTGATGAGATGACAGGCTGTGATTACTGTGGGTGCAGGGATATCTGCGGATTTGACCAGAGGATTGAAGGCTGTGAGTACAGAAGATTAAGAAAATATACCTTGGAAGAAGCGTTGAACTCTATGAAAGAGCGTCTTGGTATTTTGGAAGAGAAAGGGGAGGCAGGAGAATGAGCGTAAAATGGACAGAAGAACAACAGAAAGTAATCGACTTGCGTGACCGCAACATTCTCGTATCTGCAGCAGCAGGTTCCGGAAAGACAGCGGTACTTGTTGAACGGATTATTTCCAGGATAACAGATGAAAATGATCCCGCGGATGTAGACCGTCTCCTGGTTGTGACTTATACGGAAGCAGCGGCGGCAGAGATGAAAGAACGAATCGGTGCAGCAATTGAAAAGAAGCTGGAAGAGCAGCCGGGAAATGTGAATCTGGAGCAGCAGTCCACATTGATCCACAATGCGTCGATCATGACAATCCACAGTTTCTGCCTGTCGGTGATTCGGGATCATTTTCATGTGATTGGAATTGATCCGGCCTTTCGCATTGCAGAAGAAGGAGAATTGCGTCTTCTGATGCAGGATGTCTTAGAAGAGCTGATCGAGAATTTCTATGCAGAGGGATCCGAGGCATTTTTAAACTTTGTTGACCAGTATGGAACAGGAAGAAATGATCAGAAGATCGAGGAACTTATCCTCCAGCTTTATGAATATTCCAGAAGTTATCCACAGCCGGAAAAGTGGTTGAAGGAATGTGTGGATAATTATGAGATCGATCCGGAGAAGATGGAAGAAGCAGATGTCGTGCAGGAAGCAAAGGCAAGAGTAAGGCAGAATCTTACAGATGTGAAAGGGTTTGTTCAACAGGCGATAGAAGTATGCGAACTTCCGGCCGGTCCGTATATGTATGGTGAAATGTTAGATTCTGATCTGGTACAGATTGAGCAATTGGAAGGAGCAGAGACATTTTGTCAGCAAGAGCAGATCGTCAGTGATTTTACATGGAAACGTTTGTCAGGAAAGAAAGATCCGACAGTCGATCCGGAGCTGAAAGAGAAAGCGCAGGGGCTTAGAAAACAGGCCAAGAAACTGATAGAAGATCTGAAAGCAAACTATTTCTACGCGCCTGTTGATGAGTGGATCAGGGATATGCAAGAGGCACAGACAGCAATGAAGATGTTAGTTCTGCTGGTACAGGCTTTTGCAGAGGCATTTTCGGAGAAAAAGAGACAGAGAAATCTGTTGGACTTCAGTGATATGGAACAGTTTGCACTTCGGATTCTGACGGAAGAAAAGGAAGGAAAACTGGTTCCGTCAGCAGTGGCACAGGAGTATCAGGAACGCTTTGAAGAAGTTATGATCGATGAGTATCAGGATAGTAACCTGGTGCAGGAAACAATTCTGACGAGTGTGTCAAGAGAGTCGGCAGGACAGAATAATCTTTTTATGGTTGGAGATGTAAAACAGAGTATTTACCGATTCCGCTTGTCGCGCCCGGAACTCTTTATGGGAAAATATAACAGCTACAGTACGCGGGAGAGCAGCAGGCAGAGAATTGATCTTGACAGGAACTTCCGAAGCAGAGGAGAAGTACTTGACAGTACAAATTATATTTTCAGGAAACTGATGCGGAAGGAATTCGGGGAAATTATCTATGATGATAAGGCGGCACTGCATTTGGGAGCCTCTTTTCCTGAATTACCGGATGAAAATGTGTTTACGGATCAGACGGAACTGCTTCTTTATAATCAGACGGGGCTTCGGAGCAGTGAAGCGAGAGAAGAAGAGGCGCGGATGATCGCACAGAGAATGAAAGAACTTCTAAACACGGGTGTTGTGCTTGATAAGGAGACAGGAGAATACCGCCCGGTTCATTATCGGGATATGGTGATTCTGACGAGAAGTTTACAGGGGTGGGCAGAAGTTTTTGCGTCCATACTGGCCGAGGAGGGGATTCCGGCATACTCTGTGAGCAGAGAAGGATATTTCGAGACGTATGAGGTCAGTGTTCTTCTGGATTATCTGAAAGTTCTTGATAATGCAAGACAGGATCTGCCATTGACAGCAGTTTTGACTTCACCGTTTGCCGGTCTGACGGCAGCAGAGTTGTCAGTGATACGTCTTGCATATCCGAATCAATTGTTTTACGAGGCAGTGGAAGGATTTTGCAGCCTGAGTTCGGAAGAAATTCCGGAAACTGTGGACAAAAAGCAGGCAATACCGGTACAGGAAAAATTGAGGGAGTTTTTCGAGGTATTGGATCATTTCAGGGAAATTCTTCCGTATACGGCAATCCATGACCTTCTTGTGGAAATAATTGATAAAACCGGCTATGGGTTATTTATCAGTGCGATGCCAGGGGGTGCACAGAGACAGGCTAATGTAGAAATGCTTGTTGAGAAAGCAAGAGCATTTGAAGGGACGAGTTATAAAGGTCTGTTTAATTTCGTACGCTATATCGAGCAACTGAAAAAATATGATGTTGATTATGGCGAAGCAAGTATCATAGACGAACAGGATGACACAGTCCGTATTATGAGTATTCATAAAAGTAAAGGTCTGGAGTTTCCAATCGTTTTTGTAGCCGGAACAGGAAAGCAATTCAATACACAGGATCTGAAAGGAAGTATTGTGATCCATCCGAGAAACGGAGTTGGAATTGACGTTGTAGATCTTGAGATGAGGACAAAGGCACCGACTTTTTTGAAGAAAATGATCCAGGAGAAGACAAAGCTTGAGAATCTTGCAGAAGAACTCCGTGTGCTTTATGTAGCGATGACAAGAGCAAAGGAAAAGCTGATTCTGACAGGAAGTCTGAAAATGGGAGAAGACGGTCTGGAGCCTTATGTGAATCATATGACAGACAGGGAATCTTCATTGAGCCTTTATCAGTTAGAAGGCGCAAACCGTTATCTGGACTGGATTCTTCCGGCACTTCTTCAGGAAGAAGATCTCAAGAGAGAAGATGGTTTGTGTGGAATTCTCAAAACAGAAAGTGAAGAGGTGCAGCAATTGCCGATTAAAGTCCGGATTTTTGATGCAGAAGAGATGGATTTTACAGAAGATGCACAGCGACAGGCAGAAGTAATCGCAAGAGAAGTGCTTGAACACTGGGATACAACGAAGGTTTATCTTCCGGGAGCGGAAGAAAAGCTGGAACAGCAGATGAATTTCCTGTATCCATATAAAGAAGAAGGAAAAATGAAGCTGAAATTTACAGTTTCAGAGTTGAAGAAGCGTGAGTCTTTGCAGGAAGAAGCAGGAGAAGAATTGATTCAGGAGTCGGAGATTGTGCCACTGCTTCCGCATTTCATGGAAGAACAGAAAGAAGGACTGACAGGAGCTTCAAGGGGAAGTGCTTATCATAAATTTCTCGAGCTTCATGATTTTTCAAAAGAGTATACAGAGGAACTTCTGAAAGAAGAAATCGAACTGTTCTATCAGGCAGGGAGAATGTCAAAAGAGATGGCAGACTGTATCCGTACGAAAGATATTCTTGCGTTTTTAAATAGCGAGAGTGGAAGACGAATGACACAAGCAGCAGGAAATGGAAAGCTTCGGAAGGAACAGCCATTTGTTCTCGGAGTAGCTGCATCAGAAATCTATCCGGAGATCTATCAGGACATTCAGAAGAGAAGTCAGGAAGCGGATGAAAATCGAAAGGAAGAGACCATTCTCATCCAGGGAATTATTGATGTCTGGTTCGAGGAGGAAGACGGGCTTGTACTACTGGACTATAAGACGGATAGAGTCAGAAATGCATCTCAATTGAAAGAACTGTACTATGCACAGCTTGATTACTATGCTCAGGCGCTGGAGCAACTGTTAGAGAAGCCGGTGAAGGAGAAAATCATCTATTCCTTTGCCTTGAAGGAGGAGATCATCTTATGAAATATTTCTGGTATTATCTGATATTTATCAATTTATTTGCATTTTGTACCTATGGGATTGATAAATGGAAAGCGAAGAAAGGCGCATGGAGGGTTCCGGAGAAAACGCTGTTAATCCTTGCACTGATCGGTGGAAGTGCAGGAGCAATCGCAGGTATGATGTGCTTCCGGCATAAGATACGGAAAGCAAAATTTATGATTACAGTGCCTGTGATCTTTGTTGTGGAGGTAATTTTGCTGATCATCTGGCTTTTGTAAGAAAGAAAAAAAGAAAATGTTCTTTATCGCATCATCAATTTGCACAGTTAAAGTGCTGAAATTATTATCAAAGAAACAAGATTTTACAAAATCTTGTTTCTTTTTTTCAACTTCTTTTCGAATGAAAAAAAATCTGTTAATATAACACATAGGAATACTAGAGTTATTGATTGCAGAATACTGTGAACAGCATGAAAGCAGCTGGGAAAGGAGTTTGACAAAGATGCCAAAGTTAAATGAAAATTATCAGAATGTAAAAGACAGTTATCTTTTTGCAGAGATCGCAAGAAGAGTAAAAGTATATGAGGAAACACATCCGGAGAAAGCGGCGGATATTATCCGTCTCGGAATAGGTGATGTAACATTGCCATTGACAAAGAGTGTGATCGAGGCACTTCATGAAGCAGTAGATTCTCAGGCAGTATCTGAGACATTCAAAGGATACGGACCGGAGCAGGGATATGCATTTGCACAGGAAGCAATCGCAGATTATTACGCACGCAATGGCGTAGAAGTAAAAGCTACAGATATCTTTATTTCAGATGGCGCAAAGAGTGATACAGGAAATATTACAGAGCTTTTTGCAAAGGATAACGTGGTTCTCGTTCCGGATCCGGTTTACCCTGTTTATGTAGATACAAATACAATGGATGGAAAGAATATTATCTATATGAACGGAACAAAAGAAAACGATTTCCTTCCAATGCCGGATGAAAATGTAAAGGCAGATATCATTTACCTGTGTTCTCCGAACAACCCGACAGGAGCATGCTATAATAAAGAGCAGTTAGAGGCATGGGTTGCCTATGCACTGAAAAATGATGCGGTGATCCTGTATGATTCCGCATACGAAGCATTTATCACAGATCCTACACTTCCAAGAAGCATCTATGCGATTGAGAACGCAAAGAAATGTGCGATCGAGTTCTGTTCCCTTTCTAAGACAGCAGGATTCACAGGTACACGTTTCTCCTATACAGTTGTTCCGGAAGAACTTGTGTTTGAGACATCAAATGGCGGAACATTGAGCCTGCACAATATGTGGAACAGAAGACAGTGTACAAAGTTCAACGGAACACCGTATATCATCCAGTATGCCGGAGCTAAGGTATTCACAGAAGAGGGCATGAAAGAGTGTCAGGAGAATATCGGATATTATCGTGAAAATGCGCGTATGATCGCCGAAACACTTGAGAAGAAAGGAATCTCATTTACAGGCGGCGTGAACTCACCATACATCTGGTTCGAGTGCCCGAAGGGAATGGAGTCCTGGGAGTTCTTTGATTATCTCCTTGAAAATGCTCAGGTTGTCGGAACACCGGGAGCAGGATTTGGAGAAAATGGAAAGAATTATTTCCGTCTGACATCCTTTGGAAAACATGAGAAGACAAAAGAAGCAATGGAGCGTTTCAATTCATTATTCTAAGATATAAAGTAAACGGATTACATGCGTAACAGAAGAAAGTTATCATAGTGACGGTTTACAGAAGGAAAAGAGAAGCTGAAAACAGCTTCTCTTTTTGTTGTCAGGCAAAGCTGGAATCCTGAACAGCAACATTTTGTATTACATTAGAAACAAATCCGGTGTGAGTTTACAAGACCGTACAAGTTTGGTATGATAGAAACGGTATATTTTTTGAAATTTAGAAAGGATGGAACGTTAAAATGAAAATTGGTATTGGTAACGATCACTCCGCACTGGAGCTGAAAGCAGAAATCATAGAATTTCTGAAAGAGAAAGGTCATGAGGTTGTAGATTATGGAACATATACAACAGACAGCTGTGACTATCCGGTGTATGGAGAGAAAGTGGCCCGTGCAGTCGTAGCAGGAGAAGTAGAGAAGGGGATTTTGATCTGCGGAACAGGACTTGGAATCTCTCTCGCAGCGAATAAAGTAAAAGGAATTCGCGCATGTGTCTGCAGCGAGCCATTTACAGCGAAGATGTCAAGAGCACATAATGACTGTAATATACTTGCATTTGGAGCTCGTGTAGTAGGTGGAGAACTTGCAAAGATGATCGTTGATACATGGATCAATACAGAATTCGAAGGCGGCCGTCATCAGCGCAGAGTAGATCTGCTGATGGAGATCGAGGAGAGAAACTAAAAGATTTCAAGAAAGAGACTTCTGCGTTACATTTTATCAGAGCGCGGAAGTCTTTTAAAAAAGGGGAAGAAAAATGCAGGAATACGATTTATCACAATGGGTTTTATTCTTTTTTCTCTACAGTTTTCTGGGATGGATCTGGGAAAGCTGTTATGTTTCTGTCAGAAAGCACCGTTGGGTGAACCGTGGATTTATGCATGGTCCGATGCTTCCGCTCTATGGTTCCGGAGCAATGGTTGTTCTGATCGTGACGCTTCCGGTCAGAGATAACATCCTGCTTGTCTTTCTTATGGGAATGATCGGTGCGACAATCCTGGAGTATTTTACAGGAATTACGATGGAGCGTCTGTTCCACGTAAGGTACTGGGATTATAGAAACCTGAAATTTAATGTCAGAGGATACATTTGTCCACTGGCAAGCTTGTGCTGGGGAGTATTCTCCATTCTTATGGTAAAGGTCGTACATATTCCATTTGAACATATGGTATTGTTGATTCCGGTTACAATAGCCGATATCCTTGCATTTGTTCTGACAATCGCAGCAGCAGTTGACTTCACACAGTCCTTCAACGAGGCTATGGATATGAAACGTATCCTTGTACAGCTTGAAGCCAGCAAAGAACAGATCCAGAAGATGCAGGAGCGCCTGAAAGACGCTTCCGAGGAAATGCAGGACAGACTGAAAGATGCATCAGAAGGTGTTCAGGAACGGCTGAAACGTGCATCTGAAGGGGTACAGGAGAGGCTTGAGGACAGCTATCTGTTGTATGAAGAGCGTAAAGAGATGAAAGCAGCGGAGAAGCAGACAAGAAAAGAATTGTATCTTGCGAAGATAGAAGAACAGCGTAGAGAACGAAAAGAACAGCTTACACAGCTTTCAGAGAAGGTTGAGGCACTGCTTCGTACTGTCCGACTGGAGAATGAAGCACAAGAGTCTGAATCGAAAGGAAACTGGAGAAAAGAACTTGCCCAGATGCGTTCCAATATATTAAGTGAGAGACAGAAATTAGGCTCACGTACAGACAGAAATTATGTAAATGCTATGAGACAGCTGAGAAGAAACCCTACAGCAGTATCAGACAAGTTCAAGAATGCGATGGAAGAATTAAAGAAAAATGCCGAGGTGAAATAAATGACAAAGAAACAGCGTGCGCTTGAAGTGATTGAAAGACTGAAGAAAGAGTATCCGGATGCAGGATGCACGCTTGATTATGATCAGGCATGGAAGCTGCTGGTCAGTGTAAGGCTGGCAGCACAGTGTACAGATGCAAGAGTAAATGTAGTCGTGGAAGGTCTTTATGAGAAATATCCAACAGTAGAAGCACTGGCAGAAGCTCCGGTGGAAGATATTGAAGAGATTGTACGTCCTTGTGGTCTTGGAAAGAGTAAGGCGAGAGATATCAGTGCCTGTATGAAGATGCTTCGGGATGAATATGGTGGAAAGGTTCCTGATGATTTTGATGCTTTATTAAAACTTCCGGGAGTCGGAAGAAAGAGCGCGAATCTGATCATGGGAGATGTGTTTGGAAAGCCGGCAATTGTGACAGATACACATTGTATCCGCCTGACAAACCGGATCGGTCTGGTAGATGGAATCAAAGAGCCGAAGAAGGTGGAGATGGCATTGTGGAAGATTATCCCGCCAGAAGAAGGAAGTGACCTTTGCCATCGTCTTGTTTATCATGGAAGAGAGATATGTACTGCAAGAACGAAACCGTATTGCGACAGATGCTGTTTGGCAGATGTTTGTAAAAAGGTCGGAGTATAGTAAAAAGATCAGGGTATAACAGTCAAAATAAAAAGTCTGTGAAAAGAATCTTAAGAGTAGATAGATTCTTTCACAGACTTTCTTTCTATCAGTCTAAGCTAACTCAATAGCACCTGTTCCGCCGGCACAAGCATAGTAAGCTTTCTTATCCTCAGGTTTTACATAGATCTTAAGGTCGGAGCTGTCCATACCTTCAGCTTTGCATTTATCAAGAATCTTCTCTGCAAGTACAGCAGCGTCATATTCGCCGTTCTGATACTGGATGAAAAGATCATATGCCGGAGCAGCATTTACTGGTGCAGTTGTTTCTGTTACAGTCACTTCCGGAACAGGTTCAGCTGTTGGTGCAGCTGTCTCTACTACAGGCTGAGCAGCTGGTGCTGTGGTAGTCGGATGTACCTCATTAAATCTTTTCTGTTTTTTCTTATCTGTTCTCTTGCTCATGGATGTTACCTCTTTTCTCTAATCTGAAAACCGAAGTCCGGGATGTCTGTCCTTGCTGGTTGAAATAATTTAGTAAAAAGGGGGACATCGGTCACTTTTACTATTATATAACGAAGTGGAAAATAAGTCAAAAAAGTTGTATTTTTTATCAGATTCGTATATTATGATGTAAGTGTCAAAAGTATAAATTGCGTTTGTGCTTGCACAAATAAGCAATTTATACTTATTGACACGCCGAACACCGAAAACGGAATAAAATGGTGTGAATACGCCATTTTATGGGAGTTTGAGGTGTTCGAGGATTGCGGGAATTGCATAGCAATGGAGCAATCCGTAGGTATCATAATAAAAATAGAGTAAAAGTCGTCAGGGCAGAAAGGAAAGTTAATATGAATTTTTCACAGCTTGGAAAGATACAGGAATTAAAAGGACATATGGATACATTTCGCAGAAATCATCCGAAGTTCCCGATGTTTTTAGGAGCAGTAGCTCAGAATGCAGTTGAGGAAGGCACGATCATCGAGATTAATGTGACAGCACCGAACGGAGCTCATTACGAGACAAATCTGAAGCTTCGTGCAGAAGATCTGGAATTTATCCGTGCACTGCAGGAGATGGGAAAATAAAAAATGTAAAAAATGTAAAAAAGTACTTGCATATTTAAAAAGAGTATGATAAGATATTATTCGTGTCAGAGATAAGACACGAAATGCGGGTGTAGTTCAATGGTAGAACACCAGCCTTCCAAGCTGGATACGTGGGTTCGATTCCCATCACCCGCTTTTTTGTTGCCCAAATTTCGGAGGGCAGAATCATAGTTGTACAGAAATAGCGCAAAGCATTTTCCGTAGATTCGGTTTTGATAAACCGGATAAGGAAAGTGCTTTTTTTCAATTATTTTTGTACTATTTTTTCGTCCTGTTAACGTTGTTTCTTATATGGAGTTGTGCTATACTTTAAGAAATATTTTTGGGGTTACACTGAGCAGTAACACATTTTGGGGAAATCACAGAGGAAGAGGTAGAAAGATGAATTTTTTGGAAGAAAGAATTGTAAAAGACGGTATTGTAAAAGAGGGCAATGTTCTCAAGGTTGACAGTTTCCTGAATCATCAGATGGACATTAAACTTTTGAATCAGATGGGTGCAGAATTCAAGAAGAGATTTGCTGACAAGAACATCAACAAGATTCTTACTATCGAAGCTTCCGGTATAGGAATCGCCTGTATCGTAGCAGAACACTTTGATGTACCGGTCGTATTTGCAAAGAAGTCTCAGAGCATCAATTTAGACGGTGAGATGTATGTAGCAGAGGTTGAATCTTTCACACATAAGTGTAAGAATAATGTGATCGTTTCACAGAAATTCCTTTCAGAGGATGATCATGTACTTATTATTGATGATTTTCTTGCGAACGGATGTGCACTGCAGGGACTGATCCAGATCGTTCAGTCTTCAGGAGCTACAGTAGAAGGTATCGGAATTGCAATTGAGAAAGGATTCCAGTCAGGCGGAAGAATCATCCGTAACCTTGGATTTCAGCTGGAGTCACTGGCAATTGTGGATGGAATGGACGCTTCTACGGGTCAGATTTTCTTCAGAGAGCAGAATGCAGAGAACTAAGAGATCAATATTTTTGAAAAAGCTATAGTAAGCTTAAGAAAATCTTTTGAAACATATAAAAGCCTCCTTTAGATTTACAGAGTATTCTGTAGATAGATAAAGGAGGTTCTTTTTTTAGGAGGAAACAAAATGGAAATCAATCATGTATTAATTGTAGAGGATGATAAAGAAATCAGAGAAGGCGTACAAATTTATCTGCAGAGTCAGGGGTACAAGGTATTTCAGGCAGCGGACGGAATCGAAGGGCTGGAAGTTCTTGAGAGAGAAGAGATCCATTTGGCAATTATTGATATTATGATGCCACGTATGGATGGAATCCGTATGACAATGAAACTTCGGGAGAAATATGATTTTCCTGTAATCATGTTGTCCGCAAAATCAGAAGAGGTTGATAAGATCACAGGGCTCAACATAGGAGCGGATGATTATGTGACAAAGCCGTTTACACCGATGGAACTGATGGCCCGTGTGAATTCTCAGCTGAGACGTTACCGGAGATTTCTGGAGAAGCTCGTACCACAGGAGAATGTACATGTGATCGGAGGACTTGAGATCAATGAGGATACGGTAGAAGTCACAATGGATGGCAATCCGGTGAAATTAACTCCAATCGAATACAAGATTCTGCTTCTTTTGGCAAAGAATCCGGGAAGAGTCTTTTCATCCGAGGAGATTTACGAAAGAGTATGGCAGGAAAAGGCAATTAATACAGATACGATCATGGTACACGTAAGAAATATTCGGGAGAAGATTGAAATCGATCCGAAGAAACCAAAATATTTAAAGGTGGTGTGGGGTGTTGGATACAAACTTGAAAAGCAACCGTAAGATAAGAACAATTATAACGATAGTAATTCTTAGCTTATTCGCAGCAGGTGTTGTGGAAAGTTATTATGTGGTAAGAAAAGATATCGCATCAACATTTACAGTAGAAGATGATGTTGAAGAGTGTATTGAGCGAATGGACTATTCCCTTGCGACAGGAAATCGCCTTCTCTATAGCGAGGTCACAGATGCGATGGATGCATCGGAACAGATGGAATTAATGTCAGACAGTGCATTCTCTCTTTTTAAAAAATATATGGATTATCAGATCTTTGACAAAGAAGGGAATCCCTTGCTTGCAGGAAATGACGACCAGACAAACGAGGCTTTGAAGTCAGATAATTCTTATGTTCTCAAAATCGAATATAAGTATGGCACATCCGGAACAATGTCAAATGTAACAGTTAGCGGTACGAAACTGTCACCGGAAGAAGCGTACGATGTGGAGAAAGATCTGTCTTATTATTGTATGGATGCAGATCTTGAGGATCAGATTGACGATGAAGAGCAGACAAACGGAATCAGTATTGTTTATGGGATGACAGATGCAAATTATGATGAATTCATTTCTGCAAATCAGGAGGAAGACGAGTATGTGGATTATAATTATTCCATGTTCTGGAGTTCCGCTGCACTCTTCTTTTTAGGAGCTCTGCTTGCAGCATTACTTCTTCCATGTATTCCAAAAGTTGGAAGATACGAAGGAAAATTATTCCGTATGCCATTCGAACTTGCAGTGATTCTGGGGATTTCTGCATTGGGTATAGGCTATGAGGCATTTGCGGATTTAGTATATTGGTCATTTGAGAACTATCACCCGTCAGGAAATATTATGTGGAATACGATCAGTATGCTTGGAATCAACTGGATCATCTGGTTCTGCCTGCTGGGAGTTTTCTTCTGTGTGGCAGAGAGTCTGCGCCTCATATTTACTTCCGGAAAAGATTACTGGAAAGAACACACAATAGTAGGAATGCTGATCCGTTGGGGAAAGGAAAATCGTGGAGAAGTACATGAAAAGAGACATTTATTGAAAAAAGCATGGAAAGATATGAAAGCATTTTTGCATCATCAATATGAAGCAATTCTTCAGATGGATCTGCGGGATAAAGGAAATAAAGGAATCCTCAGAATCGTGATCCTGAATTTTCTTCTGCTCTTAGTAGTGAAATTATTTTCTTACAGCATAGGACTGATACCATTAATTGTTTATTCTATCATTTTATTCTTTGTAATGAAGAAAGTGCTAAATGGAATTAAGAAGAAATATCAGCTTCTGCTTAAATCAACAAATCAGCTTGCAGAAGGACAGCTAGATCTTCCAATCGAAGGTGATGTCGGAATCTTCCGTCCGATTCAGGATGAATTAAAGAAGATTCAGAGCGGATTCAAGAAGGCGGTGGATGAAGAAGTGAAAAATGAGCGTATGAAGACAGAGCTTGTGACAAACGTCTCTCATGATCTCCGTACTCCGCTGACCGCGATCATCACTTACATTGACCTTTTAAAGAATGAAAAAGACGAAGAAAAGAGAAAAGAATATACAGAAGTACTTGAGAGAAAATCTCTTCGTCTGAAAGCCCTGATCGAGGATCTCTTTGAGATGAGTAAGGCAGCAAGTAAGACTATCCAGATGAATTACATGAAAGTGGATCTCGTAGGACTGATCCGTCAGGCGGAGCTTGAGAATGAGGAAAAGATTAGAGAAGCACATCTGGAATTCCGTTGGAAACTTCCGGAGGACAAAGTAGTTCTCTGGTTGGATAGTGAAAAAACATATCGAATTTTTGAGAACTTGATTGTTAATATTACAAAATACGCAATGCCGCATACGAGAGTTTATATAGAAATGAATGAGCGGCCGGATGACGTGCAGATTTTTATGAAAAATGTTTCCGCAGGGGAATTGAATTTCAATACAGAGGAGATCACGGACCGTTTTGTAAGAGGAGATTCTTCAAGAAATACCGAAGGATCTGGACTTGGCCTGGCAATTGCCAAGAGCTTTGCACAGCTGCAGCATGGAAACTTGAATATTACAACAGAAGCAGACCTGTTCAAGGCGGAGATTATACTTCCTAAATTGGAGATGAGCGAGAAAAAAGAAGATTAGGGACTGGAAAATGTTGTAAAAGAATAGTATTCTTAGAATAGATGGAACTTTACAGAATATGTTAGGAAGAATGATTCAGGAGGAATAAACCATGAGATATGAAATCAAAGGTGATACCCTTCCGGTAGTGGTCTGCTATTTGGAGAATGGAGAAAGAATGATTACAGAACGCGGTTCTATGAGTTGGATGTCTCCGAATATGAAAATGGAGACAACTTCCAACGGAGGAATCGGAAAAGCATTTGGAAGAATGTTTTCAGGCGAGGCACTGTTCCAGAACCGTTATACAGCAACGGGAGGTAATGGGATGATCGCATTTGCATCCAGTTTTCCGGGACAGATTGTAGCACGCCAGATTGCACCGGGACAGGAGTTGATCGTACAGAAGTCAGGATTTCTCGCTTCAGAAGAAGGTGTTGATCTTTCTATTTTCTTCCAAAAGAAATTCGGAGCAGGATTCTTCGGCGGAGAAGGGTTTATCATGCAGAGACTTTCGGGAAATGGAATAGCATTTCTTGAATTTGATGGACATGTGGTAGAGTATGAACTGAGACCGGGACAACAGATTGTAGTGGATACCGGATATCTTGCAGCAATGGATGCAACTTGCAGCATGGAGATTCAGACAGTACCGGGACTTAAGAATATGGTATTCGGCGGTGAAGGTGTGTTCAATACAGTTGTCACCGGACCTGGACATGTATGGCTTCAGACAATGCCAATCTCCAGCGTGGCAGGAGAACTTCTGAGATATATGCCGGCTGGAAAATAAAGGATGAAAAAAGGACAGGATACTTTCGAATGAAATGTTAGATAAAATGAAAGTGTCTTGTCCTTTTCACTGCGTAAACAGTAATGTTTTGCATATCAGATAGTGCTAATTATTTACTTTCTCAAGATTGCGCAGATGCAGATATACGGTATTCTTACTGATTCCCAGCGCTTCGGCAATCGTGATGACGGCATCCTTTAGATTAAAGATTCCCTGCTGGTAAAGTCGGAAAATGATTTCTTTATTCTTATTTGTGCTCGATATTGCTGAATCCATCAACACTTCTTGACGAACGGTTTGAATGGTCTGCTCAAGAAGATCAGAACTGCTCTGGGAAAATGTCTCATGAATCTGACCGGAGACTGTGAGACCGTCAGAATCAGATGGAATCGGAACAGCAAAGTTGCAGAAGAAATCTGCCATTGTTGTATTCATATAAAAGTTGATACAGAGCAGTCCGATAATTCTGTCCTTCTCTCCTTTGACAGGAATTGTAGTTGACTTCAGCGGTTCTCCTTTTACATTTGTGGAAAAATAAATAACACCATGGTCATTTTCTTCATTTCGACGGATCTGCTCGAGCATCTTCAACGCAAGGTCGGTAATCGGTGCACCTTCGGTACGTCCTGTGTGATAGCCATTGATCACTTTGATCGCAGAGTGCTCATAATCTTCCAGACTGTGAAGAACAATCTCGTATCCATTCCCAAGATAATTGGAAAGGCCATCAAGTGTCTGACAGTATGAGTGCAGAATCTTTTTGTCAAGTGAAGTTAATTTTAAATTTCCGGTTGGCATAATCATGCGTCCTTTCTGTCTGTGTGAAAGATATCCAGTTTTGTTCGGCCAAAACAGACAAATAGTATATTGATGGTTTTATTTTATCATGGATATGCTGGTTTGTGTGAAAAAGAAGTCAATGAAAAATAGTTAAGTGAATGAAATTTTATTGACTAAACGATTTTAACGTTATATAATTTCATTAAGAACTTATAATTTCAATAAATCAGGAGGTAGAATTCAATGAAAACAATTTCAACACCAAAGGCACCAGCTGCAATCGGACCATATTCTCAGGCAAAGGTAGTTAACGGAATGTTATACGCTTCAGGCCAGATCCCGATCAACCCGGCTACAGGTGATGTAGATGCCACAACAATCGAAGGACAGACAGAGCAGGTTATCGCTAACATCGCTGCTGTTCTCGAAGAAGCTGGATCAAGCTTTGACAATGTCGTAAAGACAACATGCTTCCTTGCAGATATCGCTGATTTCGGAGCATTCAACGGAGTATACGAGAAATACTTCACAAGCAAACCAGCTCGTTCATGCGTAGCAGTTAAGGATCTTCCGAAGGCTGTTCTCGTTGAGATCGAGATCTTAGCTGTTGTAGAGTAATTCTTATAGCTAGTAGAGAAAATGAAAAAATGACACTGTGCTGTGAGGCGAGGTGTGAATAGAAAAGGAGTCCATGGAAATGCGATATGTCGCATACCATGGACTCTTTTTGTTACTGTTCACACAATGTGCGACCAGCAACGCATCTCGCCATTTTAAATCGCCTTTGGCGATGGGGCGAGATGCATTCAAGCCAAAACATGCATCCTCCGTGTCAATCAGCGAAGTGATTGACACGGGAGTGAACAGTAACCTCCTTTTTACTTATTCAAGGAATCTCCCCGGTCTACAACAACATGATATCCGACAGACTCCATTCTTTGGGCCAGGCAGTTCTTGCACTGTGCCGATTCATCACCGGTGCAGATCTTGTTATCATAAAGCAGATAATCTTTGCGAACTTCTGTTGGAGAAAGGTTTGGCATAACGACATTAGCTCCTGCGAGAATTCCCTGTTCCCTTCCGGTTGGAGAAATCGTACCGAGAGCGGTTGTTGCCGGGAGAAGTACTTTCGGCAGCATAAGACGGATTAGCCCAAGCAGGTAAAGTGTCAATTCCAACGTTCCGGCAGGTTCCTCAGCAAACTGTGTATCGTGGTGAGGGATAAACGGACCAATCCCAACCATATGCGGATTCAGTTCCTTTAGAAAAAGCATATCATCTGCAAGATTCTCAGTTGTCTGGAAAGGTGCACCTACCATGAATCCGGTTCCAATCTGATAGCCGATAGACTTTAAATCCCATAAGCAGTTCTGCCGGTGAAGTGCACTTAAGGAAGCAGGATGAAGCATGCGGTAATGTGCTTCATCATAAGTTTCATGACGAAGTAAATAGCGGTCAGCACCGGCATCAAATAAAGTCTGGTATGCATCATGTTCCATCTCTCCAACAGAAAGCGTGATCGCACAGTCCGGCCAGTTCTTATGGATGTCAGAGACAATATCAGCCAGACGCGGAACCGTGAACCAGCCATCTTCACCACCTTGAAGAACAAAGGTACGGAAACCGAGTTCATATCCGATTCTGCAGCAGTCAAGAATCTCTTCTTTGGTAAGACGGTAGCGATGTGCATTCAGATTACTTTTGCGGATACCGCAGTAATAACAATCGTTACGACAATAGTTAGTGAATTCAATTAGTCCGCGGACATAAACATTATGTCCATAGTGAGTGATTCGTACTTCGCGCGCATTTTCAAATAAATAGTCGGCAAGTTCAGGGGTTCTTCCGTCAATTAGCCGAATCCATTCATTTTTAGAGAGAGTCTGTGTATCTCGTAATTTATTTATCAATTCTTTCAGATCAGAAGTCTGTGATGTTTCATAATTACTCATTCGTTCTCGAAGCCCTCCTTCAGAAAAGTTATTCCCATTATAACATAGGAAGCAGGAACTGTTTACCGAAAAGAACTGTACAAGGTAAAAAAATATGTTAGAATAACGGTAGTGTACAACATAAATTGCTTCAAGGGAGTGATCAGATATGGCAGAAGTTAGAAAGCACATTGTTTTTCACGGTCGTGTACAGGGTGTTGGATTCCGCTATACAGCGAAATATCTGGCGAATTCACTAAATCTGGTTGGCTGGGTTCAGAACGAATGGGATGGAACCGTTACAATGGAAGTTCAGGGACGCGAATGGCTGATCAATGAACTGCTAAAAGGGCTGAACAGAAATCAGTTTATTACAATCGACTGGATGGACACAGAAGAAATTCCATTAGAGGATGAGAAAAAATTCTGGGTGAGAGACGGATACATGTAGATAAAAGGTTACTGGACACGGTTCTTAGAACAGTAATGGTAAAAGAAAAGGAGACTTAAGATCATGAAATTAGGATTTATCGGAACAGGAAATATGGCAGGGGCAATCATGGGCGGAATCATTAAAAAGGGAATTATTGCCCCGGAAGAGATCATCGGTTCAGATATTATGGAAGCAGGACGTGAACGTGCGAAAAAAGAGCATGGAATTCATGTGACAGCAGATAATATAGAAGTAACACAGAAAGCAGAAGTATTAGTTCTCTCTGTAAAACCACAATTCTACGCACAGACAATTGCTGAGATCAAAGATACAGTAAGAGAAGACCAGCTGATTATTACAATCGCACCGGGCAAGACTCTCGCATGGCTCGAAGAGCAGTTTGGAAAGAAAGTTAAGATTGTAAGAACAATGCCGAATACACCAGCATTAGTTGGAGAGGGAATGACAGCGGCATGCCCGAATGATGCAGTGACAGAAGAAGAAAAGAACTATGCACTGGAGCTTCTTAGTTCTTTTGGTAAAGTAGAAATCGTGCCGGAGCATTTGATCGATGCAGTTGTTGCAGTCAGCGGAAGTTCACCGGCATATATCTTTATGATGATCGAGGCAATGGCAGACGGAGCGGTAGCTGAGGGAATGCCTAGATCACAGGCATATCAGTTCGCAGCACAGGCAGTACTTGGAAGTGCAAAGATGGTACTCGAGACAGGAAAGCATCCGGGAGAACTGAAAGATATGGTATGTTCACCGGCAGGAACAACGATTGAGGCAGTACGTGTACTTGAAAAATTTGGACTTAGAAGCGCAGTGATCGAGGCAGAGAAAGTTTGCGCAGATATGTCCAGAAATATGTAAGAAGTGATTGAAACATATTACAGTTTAGCGTAAATGAAAAAATGAATTACAGCAATCAGAAAATGTAGAAACAGTTTGTTGGGAAAGGAGAAATATGGGAATTTATGATATTGGAATCATCGGTGGCGGAACTGCAGGGATGACTGCGGCTATCTATGGCCAGCGTGCAGGAAAGCAGACCGTACTCTTCGAGGGAACAACCATCGGCGGTCAGATCACATCTTCTCCGAATGTAGAAAATTATCCGGGAATTGCAAGTGTGAGCGGCAGTGAATTCTCTATGAATCTGATGGATCAGGCAGTAAAGCTGGGAACACAGACCATAATGGAGCAGGTGACAGGTATTCGTGAAGAAGCGGATTATAAAGTGATTGTAACAACGGAAAAAGAATATGAATGCAAAAGCATTATTCTTGCCACTGGTGTGACACACCGCCATCTTGGAGTTCCGGGAGAGGAACGTCTGACAGGTGCAGGAGTTTCATACTGTGCGACTTGTGATGGAATGTTTTTCCGGGGAAGAGAAGTTGCAGTTGTCGGAGGTGGAAGTACAGCACTCCAGGATGCAGAATTTCTGTCAAATTACTGTAGCAAAGTTTATCTGATTCACAGAAGAGACGAATTCCGGGGAGAAGATCAGATTGTAAAACGTCTGCAAGAGAAAGAAAATGTAGAGTTTATCTTAAATACAACTGTTCAGGAAATCCGTGGAGAGCAGATGGTGGAAAGTCTGCGGGTTTTGAATAAAGTAACAGGAGAAGAATCAGAACTTGCTGTTTCCGGAATTTTTGTAGCTGTTGGACAGATTGCACAGAATGAAAAATTTGCTGATGTTGTTCAGTTAGATGAGGGTGGATTTATTGTTGCCGGAGAAGATTGCAAGACGTCAGAAGCGGGAATCTATGCAGCAGGAGACTGCCGGACAAAAGAAGTACGTCAGCTTACAACAGCGGCAGCGGACGGTGCAGTAGCTGCACTTGCCGCATGTAAATATATAGCAGATGTTGCTGAAAAATAAGATTATGATGTTTTAAGTATGTAATTGCAATTCGTAATCTACAACCAGACAGAAAAGAAAAAACAAGTACCACAATTAGTAGTTACTGATTGTGGTACTTGTCTGAGTTAGAAACAAACATTCAATATTAATCTACGAACATCTTCATTCCCATCCATTGTTTCATATGTTCAATCATCTTTTCATCAGGTTCAATATAAACACAAGTCATTTTCTGATTGATCGGGATCATGATTGCAAAAACCTTTGCATTTGCATTTCCGGATGAAAAGTCGCAAGTTGTTTCCGGATGATAAGAATCCAGTCGATGAGATCCTTTTGGTGCAATAATCTCAGCATTCTGAATATCCAGATTCATTTTGGATTTTCTTTTCTCTTTGCTGTAAATTGCATCAATCTCCAGATCGTGGTTCAGAAGGGAATATTCATACTCCACATTTAAGAGTGGAAATGCAAAATAATAAGCAAGTAAAGCCAGCATTGCTGCAAGAGCAAAAGCAAAGAATCCAAGAAATGGCATTCCTCCGATTGCGATTGCAACGATCACAACAATAATAAGAATACGGATAACAAAATCCATTGGTTTTGATTTTCTGGCTACAATATGTTCACATAATGCGTCATTCATAAGTTATAAGTCCTTTCTTATATATTATATATTATAGTAACTGTTCAGAGTCAACCTCCAAAATGCTACGCATTTCGTCGGTGTGGCGTATCCGCCAAATAAAATTTCAAAAACAGTCTTAAAAATGCAAGCATTTTACACCTGTTTTATGAAATTTTGCTTGGCTCTGAACAGTTACACATTATATATCAATTACATCTCAGTGCAATTTTTTTCTTTTTCAGCATGAAGATAGTTCATGACCATTGTTGCAATCTTAAATGTCATTGCATCTTCGAATTGCCTTAAGTCAAGTCCGGTACGCTTTTCAATCTGTTCCAGACGATAGATCAGCGTGTTGCGGTGCATATGGAGCTGGCGTGAAGTCTCAGCAATGTTCAGATTATTCTGAAGGAAACGGTTGATCGTCAGGAGTGTCTCATCGTCCAGCTTGTCCGGAATCTTGTCTAAGAAAACTTCCTGGAGAAAGCTTTCGCACAGAGAAACAGGAAGCTGATAAATCAGGCGGCCAATCCCCAGTTCATTGTATGGAAAGACAGTCTGTTCCGGATAGAAAAGTTTTCCAACTTTCAGTGCAAGACTTGCTTCACGAAAAGCCCCGGATAATTCCAAAAGAGAAGGAATCATCTGACTAAAAGAAACCTGAACATGTGCAAGAGCTTCCGCATTCAGCGTGTCAACAATCGCATGAGCCAGATGTCTTGCATGTTCATCAGCAGAATCTTTGGAATCCTTTGTCTCATGAAATGGATATAATACAGCCAGTCGCTCTTTTGAAACAGGAACAATATAAGCTTTTGTTTGAGAAGGAAACAGATTTTTAAGGATCTCTGCAACAATCTCGTCAGGTTCTTTCATTTCAATCAGAAAGAGGATTCGCTCCTCTTCCGGTGCAATATGAAGTCGTGCGGCACGTTGTTGTACATCATAAGATGGGATGCCACCGGTCATCAGTCCCATAAGAAAATCATTTTTATTATATTTTTCCCGGTAGGCAAGGCAGAGACAGCGAATCTGTTCCCGGGCTATCTGCTCCTGTTCAGAATCTTCGGCAGTCACTGCAAGTGTGATTCCGGTCAAACGTTTTAATTCATTGAGTCCTTTTTCAAGTTCGGATGTATTAGCCATAGTAATCTCCGTAAATAAAATAATAATAGATGGAAGAAAGGCTGCACCTTCCGAGAAAAGTACAGCCCCCTCCGTGTTTAGTTTAATTGTAAAGGATTAGTTTGTAATAGTCAACTCTGTGTCTTTGTCAAAGAGATGAATTTTTTCCATATCAAGTGCAAATACTGCATGATCTCCAGTTCTGAGTGTTGTACGTGGGTTAACACGTGCTGTCAACTGAGTTCCCTCAACATCGAAGTACAGGAATACTTCTGCTCCAAGCAGCTCGTAAACTTTGATTGTAGACTCAATTACGCTGTCAGGAGAGTTGCTGATGAACGCCTGTGAATCATGTACATCTTCCGGACGAATACCAAGAACAACTGTCTTTCCATCATATCCGCCATCGATCAGTGCCTGCTTCTTAGAAGCCGGTACCTTAAGAACATGTTTTCCAACTGTAAGAGTAACATCATTTCCCTTAATTGTACATTTTGCATCCATGAAGTTCATCTGAGGTGATCCGATGAATCCTGCTACGAACAGGTTGCATGGTGTATTGTAAAGTGCCTGTGGTGTATCTACCTGCTGGACAACTCCGTCTTTCATAACAACGATTCTTGTTCCAAGTGTCATAGCTTCTGTCTGGTCATGTGTTACGTAGATGATTGTAGCACCCAGATTCTCATGAAGCTTGGAAATCTCGATACGCATCTGAACTCTCAGTTTAGCATCCAGGTTGGAAAGTGGCTCATCCATAAGGAATACCTTAGGATTACGAACGATAGCACGTCCCATAGCAACACGCTGTCTCTGTCCACCGGAAAGGGCCTTCGGTTTACGGTCGAGCAGTTTCTCAAGATCAAGGATCTTAGCAGCCTCACGAACCTTCTTATCAATTTCATCTTTCGGAACTTTACGAAGTTTCAGTCCGAAAGCCATGTTATCATATACTGTCATATGTGGATACAGAGCGTAGTTCTGGAATACCATTGCGATATCACGGTCCTTTGGCTCTACGTCGTTCATTACCTTTCCGTCAATCTTGAGTGTACCGCCGGAGATATCCTCCAGACCAGCGATCATACGAAGTGTTGTAGATTTACCACATCCTGATGGTCCTACGAAGATGATGAATTCTTTGTCAGCGATTTCAAGATTGAAATCTTTTACTGCGTGAAATCCGTTAGGATAAATTTTCTGAATTCCCTGAAGAGATAAACTTGCCATTATAAGTGCCTCCTTAAATGATTACTTTTTACTTGTTTGACTAAATTTGGTTTTGTTTTTTAATTGGTAGTTGATTTTGGTTTGTTTAACTTATGTACTTAGTATAGCGTTAGGCACGAAAATCAACAATGTCACGAGTGACTAAAAAAAGGAGGGGAAAGTGTACATTTCAACCATATGAGGTTATAATTACAGTTAATATGTACAGATCAGTAGGAAATGACAGTAGAAATGCAGCTTGTAAAATAATAACGGACTGAATGATAAGAGATAAAACAAGATTTTTTACAGAGAGGAAGAACAACAGAAATGAAACAGATTCTGGATTATTTTATAATAGACGGAGAAGTAGGCGGCAATCAGGACTGGTTCCGCAATGTGGTGATGCACATCGGCGGATGCGCTGCGGCAACAGCGTGTGATTGCTGTATCTATTTTGCAAAATATAAAGGAAAGAAGAACCTGTATCCTTTTGATGCAGAGAATCTGAGTAAAGAAGATTATATTCAGTTTTCCATGAAAATGAAACCATATCTTCGCCCAAGAATGAGTGGGGTGAACAAGTTGTGGATGTACACAGAAGGCTTTGGAAAGTATCTGGAAGATATAGGAGAAAAGGTGGAATTCAAAGAATTTTCCGGTGAACATACAGCAAGAGAAGCAGCAGTATTCATTAAGAAGAAAATCAATGAAGGAACGCCGGTTCCATATCTGATGTTGCGTCATAAAGACAAGAAATTTGCTGATTTTGTATGGCACTGGTTTTTATGTATCGGATATGAAGAGACAGCAGATGATCTTCTGATCAAAGTGGCAACTTATGGGGAAGCAACAACATTTTCACTGAAGGAACTGTGGAATACCGGATATAAGGAAAAAGGCGGATTGATAGGGATTACTGTTCACAGAAATCTTTGAACAGTAACGTATTTTTACCGAGAACGTTTGAAATAATAGATGTATCTTGAAGTTCTTAGATAAATCCGCTACAATAGAGTCATTAAATCTATGGAAAAGAGGAATTAAACATGGCAAATCCAGTAGTTACATTCGAAATGGAAAACGGCGATATCATGAAAGCAGAACTGTATCCGGAAGTTGCACCGAACACAGTGAACAATTTTGTGTCACTCGTAAAGAAAGGCTTCTATGACGGAGTAATCTTCCACCGCGTAATCAGCGGATTCATGATCCAGGGCGGAGATCCAGACGGAACAGGAATGGGTGGCCCGGGATACTCAATTAAAGGTGAGTTCGCGCAGAACGGTGTAGAGAACAATCTTGTACATGATGCAGGAGTTCTTTCCATGGCACGTGCAATGCATCCGGATTCAGCAGGAAGCCAGTTCTTCATTATGCATAAGAAAGCACCACATCTTGACGGAGCTTATGCTGCATTTGGTAAGATCACAGAAGGAATGGATGTAGTGAATAAGATTGCTGAGACAGCAACAGACTACAGCGACCGCCCGCTAGAGAAACAGGTAATGAAGAAAGTAACTGTTGAGACATTCGGAGAGGATTATCCGGAGCCGGAAACAGTATAGTTCATAAAAACTTTATACTTTTAATGGAATTATTAGCACTCTTTTGAAAGGAGTGCTAATTTTCTATTGACTTTTAAATTTTGCTGTACTAGAATGTCCATTAGGCAGGCAAATATACTATCGATATCAGCGAAAAAGCTGATTGACAGCCGATATTAAAAGAAACGTAACTGAGCAGTTACGGATAGATTATAAATAAAAAGGAGTGCAGTAAAATGGCAGTTAAAAAAGGTACTTTATCAATTGACAGCGAAAACATTTTTCCTATTATCAAGAAATGGGTTTATTCCGATCATGATATCTTTGTACGTGAACTCGTATCCAACGGATGTGATGCGATCACTAAGCTGAAAAAGCTGGATATGATGGGAGAATATGAACTTCCGGAAGGATACAAACCGAAGATCGAAGTAATTGTCAATCCAGAAGAGAAGACAATGAAGTTTATCGATAACGGACTTGGTATGACAGCAGAAGAAGTAGAGGAGTATATCACTCAGATCGCATTTTCAGGTGCGACACAGTTTCTTGAAAAATATAAAGACAAGACAACAGAAGATGATATGATCGGACACTTCGGTCTTGGATTCTACTCAGCATTCATGGTAGCTGACGAAGTTCAGATTGATACTCTTTCCTATAAAGAAGGTGCGAAACCGGTACACTGGGCAAGCGAAGGCGGCACTGAGTATGAGATGCAGGAAGGAAATAAGACAACAGTCGGAACAGAGATCACACTGTATCTGAATGAGGACAGCCTTGAGTTTGCAAATGAATACCGTGCAAGAGAAGTACTTGAGAGATATTGCTCTTTCATGCCGGTAGAGATCTTCCTCTCCAAGGCAAATGCAGAGCCGGAGTACGATACAATCGATGAGGCAGATGTTCTTGATACAGATACTGTAGTAGAGCATATTACAGAGGAACCAAAGGAAGGCGAAGAGGGCGAGCCGAAGCAGAAAGCGAAGATCGTAAGACGTCCGGTATCTATCAGTGATACACATCCGCTGTGGACAAAGAACCCAAGCGAGTGTACAAAGGATGACTATATTGATTTTTACCGCAAGGTGTTCATGGATTACAAAGAGCCACTGTTCTGGATCCACCTGAACATGGATTATCCATTTAACTTAAAGGGAATTCTGTACTTCCCGAAGATCAATACAGAGTATGATTCCATTGAAGGAAAGATTAAACTTTACAATAACCAGGTATTTATCGCAGATAATATTAAAGAAGTAATCCCAGAGTTCCTTATGGTACTTAAGGGAGTGATCGACTGTCCAGATCTGCCGTTGAACGTATCACGTAGTGCACTGCAGAACGACGGATTTGTAAATAAAGTTGCTGATTACATTTCCAAGAAGGTTGCTGACAAGTTGAACGGAATGTTCAAGACAGACCGTGAAAACTACGAGAAATATTGGGATGACATCAGTCCATTTATCAAGTTCGGCTGCCTGAAAGATGAGAAATTCGGCGAGAAAATGAAGAATTCTATGCTTTACAAGAATCTTGATCATAAATACATGACTCTCGAAGATATCATCAAAGAAGCCAAAGGCGAAGAAGCTGACGCAGCCAAGACAGAGGAAACTAAGGAAGAAGAAACAAAAACAGACGCAGAAGAGTCTAAGGACACAGATGCGAAGGAAGAAGAGAAGACAAGAATCTTCTATGTGACAGACGAAGTGCAGCAGAGCCAGTATATCAACATGTTCAAGGCCCAGGGGCAGGATGCGATTATTCTGACACATAACATTGATTCTGCATTTATCACATACCTTGAGCAGAAACATCAGGAAGTTCAGTTCTTGAGAATTGATGCAGATGTACATGATTCTCTGAAGGATGAAGTTGCAGAAGATGAGAAGGAAGAATTCCAGAAGACAACAGACAGCCTTGTTGAAATCTTCCGCAAAGAGCTTGGCAATGAGAAGCTTGATGTTAAAGTTGAAAAGCTCAAAGATGAGAATGTGGCATCTATGGCAGTTCTTTCTGAGGAAAACAGAAGAATGCAGGAGATGATGAAGATGTATGGTATGGGCGGCATGGATGCATCCATGTTCGGAAGCCAGGCAACACTGGTACTCAATGCTAACCATCCACTTGTTCAGTTCCTTGTAACGAACAAAGACAGCGAGAACGTGTCAATCATCTGCAAACAGCTGTATGACCTTGCAATGCTTGCTCATAAGCCATTAAGTCCGGAAGAGATGACAGCATTCGTTAAGAGAAGCAATGATATTATGATGCTTCTGACAAAATAATAAAGTAAAATGATGAGAAACATGTTCTATGAGTTTCTCATCATTTATGGTAATAAGTTCAGCCGCTTCACGATTATTTGACCGTGAGGCGGCTGTTATTATGTGCGCCTTGTGGCGCACATCGCTAATAGATTTTTAAATTTACATCAACTCAAATGCAATCTCTTTTTTTAAAAAGAACTTCTTTACCATCTCATCCCATTCGCGTTCCAGGGTCTTATCCATCATAAAACTCTTGAAGGAAGTTCCTGTCACGCAGGTGAGATGTGTTCCATCGTAACGTATATTCAAATAGAGTCCCTGCACGTCAGCAGGATTAAGTCCCAGTTCTTTCTGTTCAATCAGACGGGAAATATTCTTTGAATTCAGGCTGAAGATAAAATGAAAACCGAGCGGTGTTTTCTTTCCCTTAATTAAGGAAAAACAAAATTCACGCAGATTTTTCCAAAGAGAATATTCCGGAATCTCTTCTTCGGAATCAAAGAAATCTTTCTGAATATACCCGTCAATCCGAAAGATATTAAACGTAATAATCTCTCCTTCAATAAAAGAGAAATTGTCAAAGGTCTCTTTTAACAGAAGGTGAGACATGAAGCTTTTTACATTTGTTAAAGTCAGTGAAATCATATAAATCAGATACCTCCGCAGCTGTTTAAGTTCTTAATCGTCTACCTATCATTGTACTAAAAGGAATGGCGAGATACAAGCGCAGATTTGTTGACTTTTATTGCTAAAAAATGTACTATTAAAACAGTATGGGATTCTATACAGTATATAAAAAACAGAAAGAATATAGATATATGAAGAAAACAATAAAAAGAAAGCAAAAACTGGGAATCCGGATCGGGGTCGGATGTGCGTTGGTCATTACAGTGATACTCCTGGCAGTGCAGGGTGTTAGCAATCTGACAAAGAAGCCAGTCGACACCAGTGAAGGAATTGCATATATAAAAGGCAAAGAATCTGCAGATGCGAAGACGATTGAGCAGAAGATTAATCAGTTGGAAAAGAAAGATGGAACAGGAGATTCATCCGATACAAGAAGCATGAAGGAACGCTTTTCCGGTGCTGTTGTGATGGGCGATTCCATTGCGGCGAGCTTTACAGAGTATGATGTACTGAATACATCAAGTGTTGTTGCGAAAATTGGAATTCATTTCAGCGAACTGGATGATCAGATCGAGCAGGCAAAACAACTGGATCCGCAGATTGTTTTTCTGGCATATGGGATGAATGATGTAATTAAGACAAACGGAGATGTAGACAAGTTTATCAAGGATTATTCAGATGTGATTAAGAAGATTCAGAAGGCTATGCCGGATGCGCACATTTTTGTGAATGCTGTTTTTCCGGTGCAGGAAAGTGCGGTAGAGAAGGAGCCGGCACTTGCAAATATCGCAGATTACAATGAAAAATTAGAAGCGATGTGTGAAAAGAAGCAGATCGGATACATTGATAATTCAGATATTATAGAAGATGAGTATTATGAAGAGGATGGAATTCATTTTAAAGCGAATTTCTATCCAATCTGGGCAGAAAAGATGGCGGAGGTGGCAACGCTATGACAGAGAAAAGACAGCGAATGATCTCTGCGATGAAATATATACTTTTAGTAATTATCGTGGGATATCTTGTGATATTGATGCTATATGCAAGTGGAAGTAAGCGGACTTTTTCAGAAGTATCAAAGGCTGTGAGCAGTGTATTGGACAGTAAAGAACTTGTGCAGATGGATGACCAGATGCTCAAGAGAAATTATGGACTGAACAGTGCAGATTACAAGGGTGTTTTGTATTATTCTTCTCCGTCCAGTATTTCAGCAGCGGAAGTTCTGGTGATACAGGTGAAAAATGATGCACAGATAGAAAATGTGACAAATGCGATCGCACAGAGAAAAGCACAGAGAATAGAAGATTTTGATTCTTACCTGCCGGAACAGGTGAAGCTTTTAGAGGACTCACAGGAAAGTATTCGTGGAAGATATATCTTTTTTGCAGTATCTTCGAAAGCTTCTGAATATCGCAGCGCATTTGACAAGAGTCTGTAGAAGGGGGAGCAGATGTTATTTAGTAGTATTACATTTTTGTTTTTATTTCTGCCGATCATGCTGGCAGTTTATTATATTGCACCGCCGCAATGGAAGAATCTCCTGCTGCTTGCAGGCAGTCTGATCTTCTATGCCTGGGGTGAACCGGTTTATATCATTCTGATGATACTCAGTATTTTGTTAAACTATTTTTGCGGAATGGATATTGAGAATAAGAGTGAGAATGAGGCGAAAGCAAAGCGGTCACTGGTCTTTGCAATAACAGTAAATATTGTGCTGCTTGTGTTCTTTAAATATTTTGGATTTTTGGTAGAGAGTACGAATACGTTGTTCGGAATCAGTATTCCATACAGGGAACTGGCATTACCGATTGGAATTTCTTTTTACACATTTCAGGAAATTTCCTATATTGTAGATGTATATCGAGGCAAGGTAAAAGCACAGCAAAGTCTGGTGAAGTATGCGCTGTATGTATCCATGTTTCCGCAGCTGGTTGCCGGACCAATCGTCTGTTATGGAGATATTGAGAAGCAGCTTACCGCAAGGAAAATCTCCGGAAGAAAGTTGGGACAGGGCGCGATGCTCTTTATTATTGGACTTTCGAAGAAAGCAGTGCTTGCAAATACGTTGGGAAAGATTTTTGAAGAAATCTCATCGACATCAGCAAGTAACCTGACAGTTCTGATGGCATGGCTTGGATGTATTACTTATGCATTCCAGATTTATTTTGATTTCAGCGGCTATTCAGATATGGCAATCGGACTTGGAAGAATGTTCGGTTTTGAGTTTAAGAAGAACTTTGATGTGCCGTATATTTCTAAAAGTATTACAGAATTCTGGCGCAGATGGCACATTTCTTTGAGCTCCTGGTTCCGTGAATACGTATATATTCCGCTTGGTGGAAATCATGTGACGATTTCAAGAAATATTGTAAACCTTTTGATTGTCTGGATGCTGACCGGAATGTGGCACGGAGCTGCATGGAATTTTATTGTATGGGGAATCTATTATGGAGTAGTTCTCGTACTGGAGAAATATGTCTGGGGGGCAATCGTGGATCGGTGGCCAAGTGTATTGCAGCATATTTATGCATTAGTACTGGTGCTGGTTGGCTGGGTGTTTTTCTTTAGTCCAAGCCTTGGAGCAGCACTTCGTTACCTCTTTGCAATGGTTGGCGGCGGAGCAGGATTTGCCAGTAAAGAAGTATTCTTTGTGATCCTGACACACTGGTTGTTCTACTTGTTGGCAGTAATTGGATCAACAACACTTGGATCAAGAATGCTCCGTGCAATCCTGAATGTGTCTGAGAATCATACAGTACGGACTGTAATCACACAGGTTGTTTTCTTTGGAATGCTGGCAATATCAGTTGCTTATCTGATCGCAGATACGTACAATCCGTTTTTGTACTTTAGATTCTAGAGAGTTATAGAAAACAGTGAACGACAACAATTAAGGTGAAAAGATGAAGAAAGATAGACAGAGAAAAGTACAGGAGAAATTGGTTGGTATTATATTTATTCTGACCTTGTTTCTATTCCTTATTATAAATGTTATTGTGCCTGACAGAGAAAAATCAGTGCAGGAGAACCGTATGCTTGCAACGAAGCCAAAGTTTCGCCTGAGCAGTCTGATAAGCGGAGATTATGATGAAAAATTTGAAGCTTATATGGATGATCAGTTTGTTGGAAGAGACATGTGGAGAAAGCTGAAAGTTGCGGTGGACCGGATTGGTGGAAGTCGTCTGGAAAACGGTGTCTATATCGGAACGAATGGGCAGCTTTTAGAACAGATTGAAGTTGCAGATGAGAATCATCTTGCCGCAAATATTAAGGCAATCAAATCATTTTCAGAGAGTCAGTCCAAGATTCCGGTTCGTATGATGCTTGTTCCGGATGCAGCAAATGTATTGAATCATTCCCTTCCGGCACTTGCGAAGCCGGAGGATCAGACACAAATGTTCAGTATGGTTCGTAAGGATCTTGGAGATAGCGTTGAGTGGATTGACGTGTCAACGGAATTGAATAAACATAAGACAGAGAAGATTTATTACAAAACAGATCATCACTGGACGACACTTGGTGCATTTTATGCATTTCAGGCGGCAGCACCATCCCTTGGGATTGATGGGGATCTTTCAGGAAAATATGTTTCCTACACAGTTTCTGACAGTTTCAACGGAATGTTGGCGTCAAAAAGCGGAGTGAATCTTGGAGAGAAGGAACAGATTGATATCTATGTGCCGACAGAAGAAGATACAGACTTGATTGTGGATTACGTGGATGAAGGAAAGCGTTCCACATCTTTATATGATTCTTCTAAATTAAAGGAGAAAGATCAGTATACGGTATTTCTAGGAGGAAATTCATCCCTTCTTGATATCCGTACAGTTTCTACAAGCACAAAGCGTCTTCTCCTTGTGAAAGATTCCTTCGCAAATTCATTTATTCCGTTTTTGACGCCGTACTACAGAGAAATCGTAGTTGTGGATCCGAGATATTACAGCGGAACGATCAATGATCTTATGGATTCCTACAGAATCTCAGAGGTTCTGTTTTTATACAGTGGAAATACATTTTTCAAAGACAATAATATAAGTGGAGTGTTTGCAGTTGAGTAATCGAATCAAAGAAGAATTTTTACAGAAGAGTGAGCCGGTAAGGCTGAATAAATATTTGAGCGAGGCGGGCGTGTGTTCCAGAAGGGAGGCAGACCGCCTCATTGAGACTGGACGCGTGACGGTTGATGGACAGCGTGCGCAGACCGGTATGCGTATCGTGCCGGGACAGGTTGTGAAAGTGGGAAATAAAGTTGTTTCCAAACAGGACGAGATGATCGTGCTGGCAGTGAATAAGCCGCGCGGGATTGTCTGTACAGAAGAACGCAGAGAGAGGGACAGCATTGTCCGTTTCCTGAATTATCCGGTGCGTGTGACTTATATCGGACGACTTGATAAGGATTCTCATGGACTTTTGTTGATGACGAATAATGGAGATATCATCAATAAAATGATGCGTGCAGCCAATAAACATGAGAAAGAATATAAAGTAACTGTTGATAAAGAGATTACGGAAGACTTCCTGAGGAAAATGGCAGCCGGAGTTCCGATCCTTGATACTGTGACCCGTCCGTGTACCGTAAAAAAGATTGGAAAGTATACATTTTCCATTATCCTGACTCAAGGGCTGAACCGCCAGATCCGCAGAATGTGTGAAGCTCTCGGATATGAAGTGAAGGATCTTTTACGCGTCCGCGTGATGAACATTACACTGGATGGACTGAAGGATGGACAGTACAGAAAACTGACAGATCAGGAATTGAATGAATTATATGATCAGCTGAAAGATTCTTCCGTACTTCCGGGAGGAAAATACCAGGAACAGTGGGCAGCAGCACAAGATAATAGAACGAGACATGGGAAAGGGAAGAAGCGATGATGGATGAGCAGAAAGAAATGAATCACATGCGAGAACTGGTGGAACTTCTGAACAGAGCGAGACGTTCTTATGAGCAGGAAAATACAGAGATCATGAGCAACTACGAGTATGACAAGCTCTATGATGAACTGCAGGAGTTGGAAGAGAAGCTTGGTACGAGAATGGCAAACAGTCCGACTGTAAATGTTGGATATGAAGTACTCAGTGAGCTCCCGAAAGAACGTCATGAGCGTCCAATGCTTTCTCTGGATAAAACGAAAGATGTAGAAAGGCTGAAGGAATTCCTAGGCGGACAAAAAGCATTAATCTCCTGGAAACTGGATGGACTTACTGTTGTTCTGACCTATCAGAACGGAGAAATTGTGAAGGCAGTCACCAGAGGAAACGGAGTGATCGGTGAGGTCATTACAAACAATGCGAAAGTATTTAAAAATGTACCGCTTAAGATTCCATATCAGGGAGAACTTGTACTGCGAGGAGAGGCCGTTATTTCCTATAAAGATTTCGAGAAGATCAATGAAGAGATTGAGGATGTAGATGCGAAATATAAGAATCCACGAAATCTTTGCAGCGGTTCTGTTCGTCAGCTGAATAATGAAATCACTGCAAAGAGAAATGTAAGATTCTATGCATTTACACTCGTTCGTGCAGAAGGCGTGGACTTCCAGAATTCCAGAAAATATCAGATGCAGTGGCTTGAAAACCAGGGATTTGATGTTGTGGAGAACCATGAAGTGACAAGAGATACGATTGAAGAGGAAGTGGCATGGTTTGCCCGTGAGATTGAGCACAACGAAGTTCCATCGGACGGTCTTGTGCTTGTGTATGATGATATTGCTTACGGACAGTCACTTGGAACAACAGCGAAGTTCCCAAGAGATTCCTTTGCCTTCAAATGGGCAGATGAGATCCGCAACACAAAGCTGCTTGAGATTGAGTGGAGTCCGTCACGAACAGGTCTGATCAATCCGGTGGCGGTTTTTGAGCCGGTAGAGCTTGAAGGAACGACAGTCAGCCGTGCAAGCGTCCATAATATCAGCATCATGGAAGAACTTGAACTTGGTGTTGGAGATGAGATCCAGGTATACAAGGCGAACATGATTATTCCGCAGATTGCGGAGAATTTGACAAGAAGCGGAGTGAAAGATATTCCAAAAGTTTGTCCGGTCTGTGGAGGTGAGACGAAAATCTCTATGGAAAATGAGACAAAGACGCTGTATTGTACCAATCCGAAGTGTCAGGCAAAGCATGTGAAGTCCTTTGCACTTTTTGTGAGCAGAGATGCGATGAATATTGAGGGCCTTTCAGAGGCGACACTGGAGAAATTCATTTTCCACGGTTATGTGAAAGACTTTACAGATCTCTTCCATCTTGATAACTACAGAGATGAGATCATGACAATGGATGGCTTTGGCGAAAAATCTTTCCTGAAACTGCAGAGCAGTATTGAAAAGGCAAGAAAGACAACACTTGCAAGACTGGTTTATGGTCTCGGAATCCCGGGAATCGGAAGTGCGAATGCGAAGGTGATCTGCCGGGCACTTGGAAATGATTCGCAACGCGTACTTCAGGCAGAAGAGGCAGAACTGGTTGAGATCCAGGGTGTCGGAGCAGTCATGGCGAAGAGCTATGTAGATTATTTTAAAGAGGAAGAGCATCAGGAAATCTATAAGCGACTTCTTGACGAAGTGGAATTAGAAGAAGAGGAAGTAACAGAAGACAGCCAAAAATTCGCCGGAGTGAACTTTGTTATTACCGGAAGTGTTGAACATTTTGCAAATCGTGCAGAGGTAAAGGCTGAGATTGAAAAACGTGGCGGTAAGGTGACGGGAAGTGTCACATCAAAGACAAATTATTTGATCAACAATGACGTAAATTCCACATCTTCAAAAAATAAAAAGGCAAGAGATCTCGGGATTCCGATTATTTCAGAAAAAGATTTTCTGGAAATGCTGTAGAGAAATTGTTGCCGGGAACAGGTACTTTGAATTGTAATATGAAATGACTGGGAGATGATAGCGTGAAGAAAAATAAATTCTATCCGTTGGGTGGAACCACGGTATTCCTTGTGGATCAATGGGCAAAGCACTATGTGGAAAAGAATCTCAAGATGGGTGAAAAGAGGAAACTGACAGAGAAACTGGAACTTCGACGTATTCATAATCCAGGAATCTGTCTGGGAGTATTTGCGAATAATCCAAAGAAAGTGAAAAAGCTTACAGAAGTAGGAACAGGTATTGTGACAGTGATACAGATGCTGACACTTCTGGGGAACAGCAATATTTTAAGAAAAACCGGAATCACACTTGCGGCAGCAGGTGCTTGGAGTAACTTGACGGACCGTTATCATAAAGAGAAGGTCGTTGATTACATCGGAGTTAAGACAGGAAAGGAAAAGTTGGATCAAGTAACATATAACCTGGGAGATTTTGCAATTGGAGCAGGTGGAGTTCTTTGGGTTCTTGGTTCTATGTTTAAGAAAGGAAAAGAATTATGATTCAGGATATACAGCCACATCAGTTTGATAACCAGTACAGACCATGCCCTCCGGATGCGCAGAGCTATGTATTGTATTACGAAGGACAAAGTGCACTGCTGAAGAAAAGGAAAGATGGAATTGAATTTCCAAGATTTCGTGATTTGGAACGGCTTAATGAAGAAATTTATGAAGAAGCAGTTTATCTGTTTACGATTGACGAGGAACGCTTTTATCTGGTACAGAATATTAGTCGTGAACGGTTGTCAGAGTTTACAATGGAGAATAAAGAATCTTTCCGTTATGCAGAACCGCAGTATCTTGCATTTGCCGGAATTACCGGTTATCAGTTGAACAACTGGTATCGTAATCGCAAGTTCTGTGGACGCTGTGGACATAAGATGAGACATGATGAAAAAGAACGTATGATGCGTTGCGATCATTGTGGCAATATGGAATTTCCAAAAATCTGCCCGGCAGTTATCATAGGAGTAACTGATGGTGACAAGATTCTCATGTCAAAATACGCCGGAAGAGCATATAAAAAATATGCACTTCTTGCAGGATTTACCGAGATTGGAGAAACAATCGAGGAGACTGTTCAGCGTGAAGTAATGGAAGAAGTCGGGCTGAAAGTTAAAAATATTCGTTACTATAAAAGTCAGCCATGGTCTTTCAGTGATACGCTCCTGATGGGATTCTATTGTGATCTGGATGGTGAGGAAGAAATCACACTCGACCGCGAGGAACTGGCCTTGGCAGAATGGTTCCAAAGGGATGAAATTCCGGTGGAGCCGAGCAGAGACAGTTTGACGAATGAAATGATCATTAAGTTTAAAAATGGTGAAGTGTAAAACTTTCTTATAAATGTGAATAAATCCAATGAGAAAACGGAAAGATGTGAATACCTCTGAGAAATTCATGTCTTTCCGTTTTGATATACTTGTTTAATTGCGTGATATTGCAGTAATAACAGTTAAGCTTCAGGACATGTGATTTTAATCACCTGCTCGATCATGTGATGAAGCAGCTGAGCCTGGTTTGTGTCTGCTGCTTTGTAGTAAACTTCTTTCCCCTCTCTGCGGCTTGTGATCAGTCCGTAAGATTTCAGCTGGCGGAGATGGTGAGAGACAGCCGGGCTAGTCATGTCCATCATGGAAGAAATATTGATCACACATTCTTCGCAGTGGCAGAGAAGCCAGAAAATGCGTACCCTGCTGTTATCTCCGAGGACCTTGAACAGGTCAGCTACAATCTGGAAGTCCTCCGTCTTTGCAATGTTATCTATAAGAAGTTTTGTATTCAAATGTTCACCATGATTATGTGGTAAAATATGGTCAGTCATAAACAATCTCCTTTAAAAATATTATAGTAACTGTTCAGAGCCAACCGCCAAAATGCTACGCATTTCGTCGGTGTGGCGTATCCGCCAAATAAAATTTCAAAAACAGTTTTAAAAATGCAAGCATTTTACACCTGTTTTATGAAATTTTGCTTGGCTCTGAACAGTTACAATTCAAGAATACCTTCAGTATCTCTTTAATCATAAACGTATTGTAACACAAAAATGGCCAAATGTATTGACTTTTTCATTTGGTTGGCTATAATGTAAATATAAAGATTAAACGAATGCTTAATCGTTTAATGAAAATGAATAGGAAACATGTTTGATGAAAGTCAAAAAACAAGATCAAAGGAGAAGAGAAAGATGAAGAAGACTTATAAGATTGAAGTGGATTGTGCAAACTGTGCAAATAAGATGGAAGATGCAGCAAAGAACACAGCAGGTGTTCAGAATGCAACAGTGAATTTCATGACACAGAAGATGATCGTTGAGTTTGAAGAGGGACAGGATGCAAAGAGCGTTATGAAAGACGTTCTGAAGAATTGTAAGAAGGTAGAAGACGATTGCGAGATCTACCTGTAAGAGGGTGAGAAGAATGACAAAGAAGCAGAAGAAGATGCTGACCAGGATCATCGCTGCGGCGGTGCTCCTGATTCTATTGAATTTCCTTCCGGTAACAGGAATTATCAGATTTGTATTGTTTTTGATTCCATATCTGATCGTTGGTTACGATATTTTGAAGAAAGCATGGAAGGGAATCTTAAACCGTCAGGTATTTGATGAGAATTTCCTGATGGCAGTTGCTACGGTCGGTGCGATTGCGATTGCATTTTATGAGAAGTCCGGAGACTTTAATGAAGCGGTTGCTGTTATGCTGTTTTATCAGATCGGTGAACTTTTCCAGAGCTATGCAGTTGGAAAGAGCCGCAGAAATATCAGTGAATTGATGGATATCCGTCCGGATTATGCAAACATAGAGCAGGATGGAAGTCTTGAACAGGTGGATCCGGATGAAGTTGAGATCGGAACAGTGATCATTGTTCAGCCGGGAGAAAAAGTGCCGATCGACGGTGTGGTTGTAGAGGGAACCTCTACACTGAATACAAGTGCGTTGACCGGTGAAAGCGTTCCGAGAGAAGCAAAAGCAGGGGATGAAATCATCAGTGGCTGTATTAATCTGACAGGTGTATTGAAGATTCGTACAACAAAAGAGTTCGGAGAATCAACGGTATCCAAGGTACTGGAACTGGTAGAAGAATCCACATCCAGAAAATCAAGATCAGAGAACTTTATTTCTAAATTTGCAAAATATTATACACCGGCGGTATGCTATGGCGCACTTGCACTTGCAGTGCTTCCACCACTTGTGAGAATGTTTGCAATGGGAGCTGCACCGCAGTGGAATGACTGGATCTACAGAGCACTGACATTTCTTGTAATCAGCTGTCCGTGCGCGCTGGTTATCAGCATCCCACTTAGCTTTTTCGCAGGAATCGGCGGGGCAAGCCATGAGGGAATTCTGGTAAAAGGTTCCAATTATCTTGAGGCACTGTCCAAGACAAAATATGTTGTTTTTGATAAGACAGGAACTTTGACACAGGGAATTTTTGAAGTGGTCGGAGTACATCATAATCAGATGGAAGAAAAGCAGCTCTTAGAGTATGCGGCACTTGCAGAGAGTGCTTCGTCTCATCCAATCAGCAAGAGTATTCAGAGGGCTTACGGAAAAGAACTGGATCGTTCCCGTGTCAGTGAGATAGAAGAAATCAGTGGAAACGGAATTACAGCGAAAGTAGATGGAAAAAGCGTTGCAGCAGGAAATGCAAAGCTGATGGATCGTCTTGGCATTCCATATAAGACATGCCATAAGGTAGGAACGATTATTCACCTGGCAATCGATGGTGAATATGCAGGACACATTGTGATTTCAGATGTTGAGAAACCGACTTCTAAAGAAGCAATCGCGAAACTGAAACAGGCAGGAATTCAGAAGACAATCATGTTGACGGGAGATGCGAAACAGGTGGCAGACCAGGTGGCAGCAGATCTTGGTATTGATGAGGTTCACAGCGAACTGCTTCCTGGAGATAAGGTGGAGCAGGTAGAAAGACTTCTGGCTGAGAAGCCGGCGAAGGCAAATCTGGCATTTGTCGGAGACGGTATCAACGATGCACCGGTTCTCGGAAGAGCGGATATCGGTATTGCGATGGGGGCAATGGGATCCGATGCGGCAATTGAGGCAGCAGATGTTGTCCTGATGGATGATGATCCGTTGAAGATTGTTAAGGCAATCCGAATCTCTAAGAAATGTCTCGGAATCGTATATCAGAATATTGTATTTGCTCTTGCAGTAAAGGGCGTGTGCCTGATTCTCGGAGCACTTGGAATTGCAAATATGTGGCTTGCAATCTTTGCAGATGTGGGAGTTATGGTACTTGCAATACTCAATGCGATGCGTACACTTTTTGTGAAGAAGTTATAAAAAGAAAAGGATGAATGGTAAATGTGAGATACATTACCACTCATCCTTTTTCTAATGACTTAATCAGTAAAATCTTATACAGCTTTCAGGAACTGTACGCTGTAAGACGGCATTGTCAGCTGTCCGTTTAAAGTTACAGTTTCTGCTTCGTCTGTATTTGTAAGCAGTTCTGTGAAATTACCCTGCAGTTCTCCATTTCCGGCAGTAAACTCAGAATCACCGGCGTTGATCGCAACGAGAACACGTTCATTATCAGTGTGGCGTTCAAAAATCAGCTGATGATTTGTAATGACAACATTTCGGTAAGAACCATTGCAAAGAGCATCACTGTTTCTGCGAACTTCAATCAATTCTTTGATGAAATCAGTCAGTTCATTCGGCTTCGGCTCTTCGAAGCATGGACGAAGTGCATAGTCATTATCCGGTGCTTTCACACCTTCCTCGCCCCATTCACTTCCATAATAGATACACGGAATACCCGGCATACCAAAGAGAAGACCGTAAGCAAGCGGAAGATGATTCTTGTTCGTCAGGATACTTGCGATACGTGTGACATCATGATTATCTACGAATGTCATCAAATGCTTTCCACGATAAATACACCACTGCTCTGGTCCGAACTGACGGTTCAGGGAATGTGCGATCTCAAACATATTCATGCAGTTGAAGCTTGAAAAAATTCCTTTGTAGCATTCGTAGTTTGTACAGCTGTGAAGCATCTCGTCGTTTACAATTAGATTGTAGTCGCCGAAGAGAACCTCACCGATCAGTGCAAATCCTGGTTTCAGTTCCTCGCAGAAGCTGCGCAGACGGCGCATGAAATTATGATCCAGGCAATAAGCTACATCCAGACGCAGTCCGTCTATGCCGAACTCTTCAATCCACATCTTGACACAGTCAAGCAGATAGTCGACAACTGCAGGATTCTGCAGATTTAATTTAACAAGTTCAAAATGACCTTCCCATCCTTCATACCAGAAACCATCGTTATACGCACTGTTCCCGTCGAAGTTGATATGGAACCAGTCTTTATACGGAGAGTCCCATTTCTTCTCCTGCACATCCTTGAATGCCCAGAAGCCACGTCCAACATGATTGAATACTCCGTCCAGCATGATCTTTACATTGTTATCATGCAGCTTTTCACAGACTTCTTTAAAGTCTTCGTTCGTTCCAAGACGACAGTCGATCTTGCGGAAATCTCTTGTGTCATACCCATGGTTGTCTGATTCGAAAATCGGATTCAAGATGATTGAACCGATTCCAAGATCACCAAGATATTCTGCCCATTCACCAATTTTAAGAATCCGGTGTTCTGTTACTCCGTCATTATGTACCGGAGCACCGCAGAATCCGATCGGGTAGATTTGATAAAAAGTTTCATTGTAAGCCCACATAGTTGTTACCCACTTTCTTGATTCGGATTTTTATCGGATTTCGATAAAGAGTCAGAGATATAAAAATCTCTTAAAACCTATTTCTAATTATAACATAAGTTGAGCGTTTTGGTGAAAAAGTTTAAAGAGATAGAATTGCATTTACGAGAAATACAACGTATACTAAAATTATCGAAATAACAGGAAGATACTGGACGGATGATACAGAAATATGGAAGATTCAAAGGAGGATATCATGGGAGAAGAGATATACCAGAAAGCACTGGAGTATGCGAAGAAGAAGCATGAAGGACAGTTTCGGATAGGTGGAGCTCCTTTTATTGTACATCCGATTGCAGTTGCAGAGATTCTTCGACAGGATGGTAAGCAGGTTGAATATCGGGTTGCGGCAGTATTTCATGATCTTTTAGAGGATACAGATGCTTCAGAACAGGAGATTGTAGAAATTGGGGGAGAAGATGTCTTAAAAGCAGTGAAGCTGGTGACGAAGGAAAAAGAATATTGCATGGAGACCTATATTGCAGGGATTAAGACAAATTCTATGGCATATGCAGTGAAAGGGGCAGATCGTCTTCATAATCTGCAGAGCGCATTCTGTGCAAATGAGAAGTTTCGCAAGAAATACATCCGCGAGACGCTTGACTGGTATATGAAATTCAGACCGGAGATCCCGGAAGTTGTAGCAGAACTGATTGAAAGTTTGAATGATTGTGAAGAAAAGCAACAATTTCGTGAGGAAGTAAAAGTATTTTAAATAGATCAAAAAGATTAAGATTTTTTTAGAATACAAGGCTTATGTTGCGAAATGAAGGTTGAAATGGTATATTAAATTAGTATTCATGGGCTGTTAAGCGTAGAAATTGCGTTTGGCAGTGCCATTAGAAAGCGACAGATAGAAACATAGAGAATGATTTACAGGGAAGGAAACTAAAGAATATGAGTCAGCAGGACAAAAGATCTCGGCGCAGGAGACCTTCTGATGAAAGAAATGATGTGCGAAGAAAGAAAAGACATTCCAATAGAAAAAATACATCTGACAGACATCGCCGAAGGAGAAAGGTGAAAAAGAGAGAGAATAAACTCAGCAGAACAATTGGATTAGTTCTGGCAATTGTTCAGCTTATTGCGACAGGGATTTTTATGGCAGGTATATTTAAATTGAATATGCTTCCGACAAAGTATGTTGTTGCAGCAACTGTAGCATTGGTGCTGTTTTGGGGAATTATTCTGGCAAGCCAGTTCTTTTTTAAGAAGAATGCAATTACGATTACAGGAAAAGTCTTTAGTATACTTATTTCTATAGTGCTTATTTTCCTATCTTATTATTTGTTTAAGGTCAGTGGAACGGTTTCCCAGATTTCTGGTGGAGATTATAAGGTAGATAAAGTAGTTGTTGCAGTTATGAAAGATAATTCTGCAGAAACACTCGAAGATGCGAAAGACTATACATTCGGTGTGCAATATAAGATGAATGGAGAGCAGATCAAACAGACTGTTCAGGCAATTAATGAAGAACTCGGAACGGAAATTAAAACAGAAGAGTATGCTACATGGGAAGAACAGATTCAGGCGTTGTATGATGGTAAAGTAGATGCGATTATTTACAATCAGGGATTTACAGGAGTTCTTGAAGAGGCATTCGAAGGATATGAAGATAATACAAAAGTAATTTATTCCTATGATATTAAGACAGAGATAGAAGATACCTCATCTGATGTTGAAGTGAAAAAGGATACATTCAGTGTGTGTATCAGCGGTTTTGATGTTTATGGACCAATTGAGTCAACGAGAAGTCGAAGTGATGTAAATATCATAGCAGAAGTAAATCCAACAACACACCAGATTCTGCTTGTGACCACACCACGAGATTATTATGTCGAAATTCCTGGGGTTTCAGGTGGAGAAAAAGATAAACTGACACATGCTGGAATATATGATATAGATACACCTATGAAGACATTGGAACAGTTATATGATACAGAGATTGATTTCTACGCGCGGGTAAACTTTACCTCCCTGATCACAATGGTAGATGCACTTGGTGGAGTAGATGTAGAATCTGAGTATGCCTTTACAACAAGTGAAGATTCAGGACTTGTGATGGATGTTGTACAGGGAACCAACCACTTTAACGGAAAACAGGCGTTAGCATTTTCGAGAGAGCGTCAGAATGTACCAGGAGGAGATAATCAGCGCGGTAAGGATCAGCAGGCGGTAATTACAGCAATGATCAAGAAGATGGTATCTCCGGCAATTTTGACAGGAGCAAATGGAATTCTTAATAGTGTAAGTGGAAATGTTGAAACAAATATGTCTGAAGCTCAGATTCAGGAATTGATCAAAACCCAGCTTTCTGAGAACCCGCAATGGACAATTACATCAATGGCAGCAGATGGAACAGGAGACACTCAGTATTGTTATTCTTATTCCGGCAAGCCTTTATATGTAATGCAGCCAAATCAGGAGTCTGTAGACGCGATCAAAGAAGCTATGGATAAAGTGGAGAACGGAGAAACTCTGGAAGGCGGAACAACAACAGAGTAATAGACAACGAGAGAAACCCGCAGGCAGAAATTTGTCTGCGGGAATCGTGATGTTATAGAGAAAAGATGATTAAGGATAATGATATGAGTAAGACACGCCCATTATTTACAGTTGTAATGCCGGCATATGGAGTAGAAAAATATCTTGCCAAAGCGGTAGAGAGTATAGAATCCCAGACATTTCAGGAATGGGAATTAATTATCGTAGAGGATGGATCTCCGGATAAAACAGGAAGTCTGGCTGAGAAATTAAAAGAGAAGGATGCAAGAATCCGGGTGATACATCATGAACAGAATAAAGGGCTCAGTGAAGCAAGAAATACAGGGATTCAACATGCAGCCGGAAGATATATCTGGTTTATGGATCCGGATGATACAGTAGACATGGACCTTTTACAACAAGTGGCAGATTCTTTAGAAAAAAACAGAGCAAAACTTGTTGTTTTTGGACATCTTGAAGAATATTACAATGAAGATGGAAGCTTTGCTTATGCCCATGAGATCCGGCCAGAAGAAAAATATTTTACGGATATTGAAGAAATCCATAATTATATGATCCGATTGGAACAGGAGACGATTTATGGTTATGCGTGGAATAAAGTGTATGATCTGGACTATATCAAAGAAAATAAATTTCGCTATGAAACGGTCAGATTGATTGAGGATATCGTATTTAATATTAATTATTGTAATGATATTGATTCAATGAATTTATTGAATATTGCACCGTATCATTATGCGAAAAGAATGACAGGAAGTCTGACAACTAAGTTTGTACCGGATTATTATCCGCTTCACAGAAGACGTATTGAAATGTTACTGAATCAGCAGAGGTATTGGAGAGTAGATACGCCTCAACACTGCGCTATTCTTGGAGGACTGTATGGAAGATATATTCTTTCAGCCTTAGAAAGAAATTGCGATCATCAGTCAGGAATGAACTCAAAAGACCGAAAGCAATTTTGCAGGGAAGTATTCCGGGATCCGCTGTTTCAGCAGCTTCTTCCAAAAGCAGAAGCGAAAGACAGTAAGGCACTTAAGATTACTTTAAAATGTTTGAACACACATTCCACATTTTTGTGTACAGCACTTGGAAGAATGGTTCATATTGTGCGAACAGGAATGCCTGTGATTTATTCAAAGACGAAGTCGGAGAGATAGATCATAGAAAGAAATATCAAGCGGGAGAAAAATAATGTATAAAGTAGCAGTTATTACAATGGGAATTCGTCTGGATGATGAAAAAGGGTATACAAGATTTCGATCTGTCTGTGAATTTCTCGCAGATGCTGGTTATCAGGTTGATCTGATTACAACAACCTTTCAGCATTGGGAAAAAGCACAGCGTGATCTGGAAAAAATTAAAAATGAAAAATACAAATTTGGGGTCAAGTTCATTTATGAGCCGGGATATAAGAAAAATATTGATCTACGTAGAATCTATAGTCATAGAATTGCAGCAAAGAACCTGATGAATCTTCTTGAGAAAGAGGGAGACTATGATCTTTTATATGCTGAGATTCCACCGAATGACGTAGCACTGGCGGCGGCAGAATATGCAAAGAAGAAAGGAATTCCGTTTGTTGCAGATGTGAATGATCTTTGGCCGGAAGCAATGAGGATGATAATAGATATTCCGGTGATAAGTGATATTATCTTTTATTCCCTGCTTCGAGATGCAGAGAAAGTTTACAGACTTGCAAGTGGAGTGATTGGTACATCGGATGAATACCGTGACCGCCCGTTTAAAAGACGGAACAGAGATATTCCGAGAGAAACAGTTTATGTGGGAAATGAACTGACGGTGTTCGATGCGGGAGCAGCACAGCGGACAGCTGAGATTGTAAAAGATAAAGAAGAATTCTGGGTATCGTACGCAGGAACGATCGGAACGAGTTATGATATCCGTACGATGGTTTTGGCAGGTGAAGAACTTGCAAAACGCGGTATGCCACAGATTAAGATAAAAATTCTTGGTGGTGGACCAATGAAAGAAGAATTGGAAGAACTTGCAAATTCAAGAAAGATATCAAATGTAGAATTTGTTGGATATGCACCTTATGATCTGATGGCAGCATATCTTAAGAAATCAGATATTCTGGTGAACTCTTTTGTTAAGAAGGCTCCGCAGAGCATTGTCACGAAGATCGGAGATTATCTGGCAGCAGGAAAACCAATGATCAATACCTGTATGAGTCCGGAATTCCGTGCGAAGGTGAAAAACGATGGCTTTGGTGTGAATATTATTCCGGAAGATGTAAATATTCTTGCGGATATGATTGAGAAGCTTTATAAAAATGAAGAAGCAAGAGTAAAAATGGGTGAAAAGGCACGCAAAATTGCGGAAGAGCAGTTTGACAGACCAAAGTCTTACCGAAAAATAGAAGAATTAATTCGAGGATTGATTGAGAAAAATCAGAACAGGAACTAGCGAGACAGATACTAATGAGATAGACACGAAGTGCAAAGGGGATCTAATGGACAAATTAAAACAGAACTATGAAGAAATATTAGAACTTGTATTTAAGATCAGTTATCTATGTCTGGCATTTGCGACATTTATTTCTATAATTTATATATCACCAATACAGCCAATCCTTGTGAAATTGACATTAGTGTTAGGATTATTTGTGATTTTGGTCCGTATTATAAACTGGAAGAAATATAGAAAAATGCCATGTCTGATATTGATGATATTCTTTTGTTTGAGTTTTCTGCTTAGTACATTTATGAATAGACAGTATGGCATGACAGATAATCTGAAATGGATTCTCTGGACAGGAATTCAGTTTTTTGCATTATACGTATGTGATCTGGATCGTGACACGGAGAAGTACAGAAAAGAATTTAATATTCTTTCACACTTGATGATTATTGTAACGTCTGTATCTGCTGTAACAAGTCTTGTTATGATGATTCAGTCTTATTCGGAATATCTTACAACACCGGAGGGTGAATTTATTGTTGCCGGGTATACCTGGGACAGATTATGGGGCGTATATACAGACCCGAATTATGGAGCGGTTTTTAGTGTGATAGGTTTTATTCTGGCCGTTTTATTCATATTTCAGCAGAAAGGGATAAAAAAACTTTTTTATGTAATTGCAGCATTACTTAATCTGGGATATGTAACCTATTCAGATTCAAGAACCGGTGAGATCGCTTTTGTTTTGTGTGGAGGATTTCTTTTATATTTTTGCCTGATTCATAGGAAGAGTGAAAACAAGAAGTATAGATATGTTAAAAATCTTTTGATCGTATTGTGTATTATGATTGTGTCAGTTGGAGGAATGCAGGTATTAAAGACAGAAAATACCAGGTATCAGACTGAAATGGCAAATAAAACTGCACAGAAGACTACAAAACCTCAGACTACAATTTCTACGAAAACGAAGAAAGGAAACAAGATTCAGACAGCAAGACATGAGAATATTGAAAAAGATGCTACCAATGGAAGAATCTCGTTATGGAAAAGTGCAGTAGAAGTCTGGCAGACAAGTCCTATATACGGAGCTGGGTATTCCACATTTATTTCATATGCAAAAGAACATGTGCCGGAGACATATGCTGTAAATAATGAAGTGGGTGATTATACGAGTATGCACAATGCATTTTTTAATACTTTGGCATTTCAGGGAATCCTTGGATTTGTTCTTTTCCTTTTGATCACATTTAGAATTATACAATATGTTTTAGTTCCGGTCTTTAAGAAATCGGACAGTGATAGTTTGTATCTTATCGCAATTCTTGCTGTGGCAGGAACAGTACTTATAAGTATGTTGCTTTTATTAGACGGAATCTATACGAATTCCCCAAGTGCTTTTGCGTTATGGGTGTTCAGTGGTTATCTGGTACAATATTCATATCAGGTTCGTAGAGAGGAAAAGGGATGAAAAAGCTTCTGGTAGGATTTATCATGGATGGAAAATCAGGAGGAATTGATAAATATCTTTTGAATTTCCTGACAAAAGTGTCAAATGAAGAGGTGAGGATCGATTTTCTCACGAACGAAATTGACGTAGAGTTACAGACAGAATTAAAAAAATTCCATTCAAATTTATATGCCATTGCCAATTTGAAACATCCGGTGTCTCAATATCGGCAAGTATGTAGAATTATGAAAGAGGGGCAGTATGATGCCGTTTATCTGAATATCTCAACAGCTATTGACTGTATTGCGGCAATTGCCGCAAAGCATTCGGGGGTGGAGAGAAGAATGATTCACAGTCATTCCAGTGGAAATGACTGTGAAAGTGCTTTAAAGAGAAATCTATTTAACGGGATTCATAAGTTCTGCCGCTTGTTTTTATATCGATACGGAACAGAATTTTATGGATGTTCTGTGAAAGCCGGCGAATGGTTATTTCCAAAAAAAATAGTGAATTCATCAAAATTCTGTGTAATTCATAATGCTGTGGATAGAGAAAAATATAAGTACAGTGTGCAGAAAAGAGAAGAAATCCGAGGGAGTATGGGGATAACTGACCAATTTGTAATCGGTCATGTGGGAAACTTCTGCTATCAGAAGAATCATTATTTTCTTCTAGATGTATTTGAAGAAGTTCATAAAAAAGATCCCAACACAGTTCTACTTCTTGCAGGAGACGGAGTCAGATTTGAAAAAGTCAGACAAATAGTTGCTGAAAAGAATCTGGAAGATGTTGTAAAACTTCTTGGAAGACGAAGTGATACGGACTATCTGTATCAGGGAATGGACGCATTTTTACTACCTTCTAATTTTGAAGGACTTCCAATCGCAGGAATCGAGGCACAGTCAGCAGGTTTACCGTGTTTTATGAGTGATGAGATAACAAAAGAATCTAAAATAACGGAAGCGTGTTATTTTATTCCTCTAAAATCAGGCGCAAAATACTGGGCTGAGGAAATTTTAGACAACAGAATGGAAAGACAATCAGCAGAATTCCTTGATAATGCAGAACAGTATGATCTTGCAAATCAGGATCAGGAATTGAAGAGTTTGATTCGCTAAACTATAATTAGAAAAAGTGAACTGATCATTTTACTATATCATAATAGGAGCAAAATATGGAGCTTGTAAGTGTAATTGTACCCGTCTATAATGTGGAAAAATATCTTGCCAGATGTATTCAGAGTGTATGTGGGCAAAGCTATCAGGGATTAGAAATTATTCTTGTAGATGATGGTTCGAAAGATAAAAGTGGTGTGATCTGTGATGAATATGCAGAGCAGGATGGACGTATAAAAGTAATCCACAAGGAGAATGGCGGACTTGGAGATGCGAGAAACGCAGGCGTGGAAAAGGCAGAAGGAAAGTATCTCTTATTTGTTGACAGTGATGATAGAATCCATGAAAATCTTGTGCGTGATACAGTAGAGACAGCAGAAAAAAATCAGGCGGATATGGTTATCTTTGATTATATCGGAGAAGAGGAAAATGGAAATCTGACAGATCGGTTTACATTTCCTTTTTCAGCAAACCGGGTGATAGAGGTTGCAGAAGAAAAAGAATTGATCATGAGATCCTGTTCGGCTGTAAATAAGCTGATTCGCAGAGAGCTTTGGAAAGAAAGTGGCTTTCAATTTCCAAAGGGGAGATATTATGAAGACCTGGCAACGATTCCAAAAGTTATGACAAAGACGAAAAAGATCGTGTACTTGCCGGAAGTTTATTATTATTATCTTATGCGCGACGGATCAATTATGCACAGCAGAAATTTTGAAAAGAATTATGAAGATCGTACATGGGCGGTAGATCAACTTCTTGAATATTTTGAAAGAGAAAATCTTATAGAGACATATAGAAATGAACTGGAATATCTCGTATTTGAAAATACCTATTTCGTGCCATCAAAAGAAATCGTATTAAATGACAGAAAAAGCGAATATCTTAAGAAGTTCAGAGATTATGCATACAATAAATTTCCACAGATGAATAAGAATTATTATGTGCAGCAGATAGCAGGAAAAGATAAGATCCTCTTGAAACTATTACAGTATCGAATGTATGGAATGATGGTATTGATGTCTCAGTTGAGAAGAATGAAGGACAGACTGGCAGCAGTCAGCAGGAGGTAATGTGAGTGGAACTGGTAAGTGTAGTTGTACCGGTATATAAAGTAGAACAATATCTGGAACGTTGCGTGAAAAGCATCTGTGAACAGACGTATCAGGAACTGGAAATTATACTTGTAAATGATGGATCGCCGGATCGTTGCGGTGAAATGTGTGAAGAGCTGGCTCAAAAGGATAATAGAATTCAAGTGTTGCATAAACAGAATGGTGGATTAAGTGATGCACGAAATGCCGGCGTAAAACTGGCTACAGGGAAATATTTGCTATTTGTAGACAGTGATGATTACATAGCGAAAGATCTGGTTGAAAAAACAGTGACAGAAGCTGAAAAAATGGCATGCGATATGGTTCTTTTTGATTATTATTGCGTGGAAAACGGGATAGAGGAAGTTCGGACAACACAGATTCCTGGCGGAAAAGTGATTTCTTTAGAGAAGGAACACCAATTATTGCTTGCACCACCGGCAGCCTGGGCAAAATTGTTCAACAGAGAATTTTACGTGAAAGCAGATTGTCCATTCCCAAAAGGGTTATATTTTGAAGATCTGGCAACAACACCGATATTTTTCCTGAAAGCGGAAAGAATCAGTTATTTAAAAGAACCATTATATTATTATATTATTCGCGAGAATTCAATTATGACAGGGAAAAATCATGAGAAAAGCAGTCATGATAAAATGGAAGTACTAGATCATATATTGTCGGTATATCGTGAAAATGGAAAATACGAAACTTATCGTGAAGAATTAGAATATCTTGTCTTGGCAAATGCTTATTTTGAACCATCGAAAGAACTGGTGCTTGAGGGAGAGGATGGGACATATCTTCAGAAGTACAGAGACTATGCAAAGTCAAGAATTGGGAATGTTAAGAATAATAAATACATAAATCAATGGAGTAGAAAAGATAAGCTTCATTTATGGATATTGAATTACAAACAGTATTGGCTGATGCGTCTTTTATCTAAAGCCAGAAGAATGGTATCAACAAAAATGTAAAAATCGGAAAGCAGGTAGAAAAGGTGAAAAAAATACTGACGGTCACAGTACCTTCCTATAATGTGGAAAAATTTTTAGAGAACACTCTGGACTCCTTTGTGGATGAGAGAGTGTTGGATGATATTGAAGTGCTTATTGTCGATGATGGTTCGAAAGATAAGACAGCAGAAATCGGAAGAAAGTATGAAGAAAAATATCCAGATACGTTTCGCGTGATCTCTAAGGAGAATGGAGGGCACGGTTCTACGATCAATAGAGGGATTGGTGAAGCAAAAGGAAAATACTTTAAGGTTGTAGACGGAGATGACTGGGTAGATCAGGATGGATTTGCAGAACTGATTCAAAGATTGAAAACATGCGATGCAGACTATGTATTTACTAATTATTATGAAGTGAATGACGTAACAGGCGAATTAAATCCGGTTACCTTTCCAGAAATCAGAAAAGAAGAACAGATGCCGTTTGAGATGATTGCAAATGAGACGAGAATCTCTATGCATGCGCTTGTTTTAAAAACATCAATTCTAAAAGAAAATCAGATTCGTTTAGACGAACATAGCTTCTATGTGGATGTAGAGTACATTTTGTATCCAATCCCGTATGTGAAAAATGTGATTTATTTTGATATTTTTGTTTATATGTATCGTCTTGCACAGGTGAATCAGAGTGTGAGCATGCTGGGATATCAGAAACATATGCAGAATCATATTGACGTTATTTTTCATGTACTTGATTATATTAATGCCTACAAAGAAAAAGCAGATTATGATAAATTAAAAGAATTGTATATGGCACGCAGAATAGCGGAAATGGTGCATGGACAGGTAGATGTGTTTATAAGCTTTGGTTCTGGAGATAAAGTAATACAGAAAAAATTTAAAGAATTTGATGCAGAAGTAAAAGAAAAAAATGCATATGTTTACGAAAAATCCGGAGAATTTAGCGGAATGCTGCGTCTCTTGAGAAAATCTGGATTTAGATTTTACTCGTTGATCGTCCGGTTGAGTAAGGTGCGAAATGGTTAAAGAAAGGTCGTAATATGAAGATTCACTCTGTTAAATTTAACTTTATCATGAATTTTATTATGTCAGCATCTTCAATTGTATTTCCACTGATTACATTTCCGTACATTTCAAGAGTCTTGATGGCAACCGGAAATGGTAAGGTGGCAACAGCGAGTGCTGTTATAACATACTTCAATATGTTTGCATCTTTGGGAATTCCAACCTATGGAATCCGGGCATGCGCAAAAGTAAGAGATGATAAAGAAAAATTGTCAAAAACAGTGCAGGAATTATTGATCATCAATTCAATTACGATGTTTTTAACCTGTATCGTTTTCGTAGTTACAGTAGCGTTAGTGCCGGAGTTTGCAGCAGAAAAAGAATTATATATTATTAACGGAATCGGAATGGTTCTAAATATGTTTGCTATCACATGGCTATATAACGCATTGGAGCAGTACGCGTATATTACGGTATGCAACATGGTTGTAAAACTATTATCACTGGTGTTGATGTTCCTTCTGGTACATAATCCGGAAGATTATATTGTCTATGGAGGAATTACTGTATTTGCGAGCTCTGCATCTTATGTGTTTAACTTTGTGTATGCAACAAAATTTGTTTCTTTTAAGAAAAGTGGGACATATGATTTTCGGATACATATAAAGCCGATTTTGCGTTTTTTTGCAATGGCAGCCGCAACCAGTGTTTATACGAATCTAGATGTTGTAATGCTTCGGTTCATGCAGGGGAATACAGAAGTTGGATACTATAATGCAGCAATTAAAGTAAAAACAATACTTGTTACGCTGATCACTTCTCTTGGAACAGTACTTTTGCCAAGGCTTTCTTATTATATTAAGAAAGAAAAAACAGAAGATTTTTACAGAATGATCGGGAAAGCAGTCAATTTTGTAGTTGTAGCAGGACTTCCATTGACCATTTATTTTATGCTGTATGCATCAGAATCGATTCAGTTTCTTGCAGGAGACGGGTATCAGGGCGCGGTACTTCCGATGATTATTCTGATGCCGACAGTACTTTTGATCGGTATGTCTAATATTACCGGGATTCAGATTCTTACGCCACAGAATCAGGAACAGAAGGTGTTAAATTCTATCGTGTGTGGTGCAGTTGCTGATTTCCTTCTGAATCTGGTTCTGATTCCGAAGATGGCATCATCCGGTGCAGCACTTGCTACTGTGATAGCTGAATTGGTGGTACTTCTGGTTCAATGTGTGTACTTGAAAGAGATATTAAAGGATATCATGCGGGATGTCAGTGGTATGAAAATTGGAGCAGCGATTGTAGTGGCCACCATCGGTGGGAGTTTAGTGAAGGGCTTGCTTGATTTAGAATCATCTGGTTGGAGCATGGAGATACAGTCATTTGTAATGCTCGCAATCAGCGCATGCGTGTTCTTTGGGATTTATGGAGTTGTACTCCTTATGACAAAAGAAAAACTGGTCTGGGAGATTGTAGGGAACTATATCGAAAAGAAATAGGAACAATAGAGATCAGGAAACTGATTAAATAGAAAAAAGAAGGTGAGAAGTATGGATAAGACGAAAAAAACAAGTTTGAAAAACTGTATCAGTAAGATCTGGAAATCGGAAATATTGTCTGCTATCACATTGAATCTTCTTTTTTTAGCTTCAATTTTAGTATTTTGTGATGTCAAATATGAAGTGTCAGATGATTTTGTGATGTCTGCGATTTTGTCAGGAGCTTATGGGGGGAGTTTAAATCCACATTTGATTTTTATCAATGTCCTGTGGGGATATCTGTTGACCCCATTCTATCTTATTTTACCAGAAATCAGTTGGTATCTTATTTTTCAGTTATTACTCTGTTTTCTTAGTTTTACAATACTTTCATATATGTTATTGAAAAAATTGAACAGATCAATGGCGCTTATGGTAATAACTTTATTATTGACTGTGTTTGGAAGTGATGCGTATATTCTTGTGCAGTTCACCAAAACAGCAATGATAGCTGTCATGGCAGGCAGCCTTGTGTTTCTATGGGCGCTGTTTGAACAGAGATCGTTGCGGATAGAGATATCGGCGGCGATTTTGTGCGTAATTGGAACGTGGTTCAGGTTTAATATTATTTATCTCGCGGGCGGTTTCCTTTTATTTATTCTTATTGTAGAGATTGTCCGGGTGTGGAAAAATAAGACGGATCACAGACGTTTTTGGCTAAAGATGAGAAAAATTATCAGTGCGGGACTGCTGTTAATCTTAGTAGTAACAGGCTGCAAGTTATTTGATGATTATTCTTATAATAAGGACCCAGAATACAAATACTTCAAAGAATATAGCGAAGCAAGGGCTGCAATCGTAGATGCAAGTGATTACGGATATGAAGCGTACGCGGAAGAATTACAGAAAATCGGAATTTCAGAAAATGATTATAAGATGATGCGTAACTGGAATTTTGCAGATAATGAAGTCTTCTCTTTAGACATTATGCAGAAGGCCGCAGATATTATACAGGATTATAAAAAAAATGTAGAGATATCTAAGGAGGTAATAATAGAAGAGATACAGAACCGTGGTTTACAGGGATATCCTGTTTTCCTTGCCTGTGTGGTGCTTACAATATTAAGTATTGTTTTTCAGAGAAAAAATTGTTGGACAGCAATTGTGATATGGGGAATCGGATTTGCCTATATTTTATATTGCTTTTTGATTGAAAGAACCGTGTATCGAACGGAATATGCAGTATTTTTAGGTGGATTTTTAACTCTCTTTTACTTTTGGGAAAAATTAGAATGTGAAAATAAAAGAGAATTTATTGAATATAGGAGAGTCTGTGCTATAATAAATACAGTATGTCTATTTTTGCAATTGCCGCTTTATTTACCGGATCGATCCTATCAGGATGTAGATAGTTGGGGGCGCAAGGAATATATAGAGAATACATTTTATGAGTCATGGAACTATAAAGCGAGTAAATATCGCAAAATAGTCAATAAAGGGGCGAAGTCGGAAGAACTGATCAATGAGATAGAAACACATAAGGAAAATTTGTATTTACTGGATTTTCAGACAATGATGCAAGTGTTCTATTATGACTGGAATCCGTGGAAAGCAATTCCGACAGGAGAATTTGACAATGTTTTATATCTTGCAGGTGTAACAACAAATTTCCCGGATTGCAATCAGATATTGCAAACATATGATGCCGAACAGCCATTAAAAGCATTAATAAATGAGAAGGTATATCTTGTGGATTCGGAGTGGAAAACTTTAGACCAAAAAGTGCAGTATTTGCAGGAACGGTATTATCCTGAGGCAAAGGCAGAATTATACAAAGAGTTAGATGGCTATCAAATATGGAAGTTTTCAAAGGAATGAGGAAAAAAGAGAATGATTAATTTTAATGTACCACCAATCGTCGGAACAGAGATCGATTATATCAGACAAGCAATTGAAAATCATAAAATCTGTGGTGATGGAGCATTTACAAAACAATGTTCTAAATGGATTGAAGAAAATACAGGAACAGCCAAGACACTGTTGACGACATCCTGTACACATGCTACAGAGATGGCAGCAATCCTTCTGGATATTAAACCGGGAGATGAGGTGATCATGCCGTCCTATACATTTGTATCAACAGCGGATGCGTTTGTATTAAGAGGTGCCAAGGCAGTATTTGTTGATATCCATCCGGAAACAATGAATATTGATGAGAGGCTGATTGAGAATGCGATTACGGAGAAGACAAAAGCAATCGTTCCGGTTCATTATGCCGGTGTAGCCTGTAAGATGGATGAGATTTGTGCAATTGCACAGAAATATGATCTGAAAGTTGTAGAGGATGCTGCACAGGGAGTTATGGCTTCCTATAAGGGAAAAGCACTTGGTACAATCGGTGATTACGGCTGCTTTAGCTTTCATGAAACAAAGAATTACAGCATGGGAGAAGGTGGAGCACTTCTGATTCGTGATCCGGAAGATATTGAACGCGCAGAAATCGTAAGAGAAAAAGGAACAAACAGAAGTAAATTTTTCCGTGGTCAGATTGATAAATATACATGGATGGATGCGGGTTCATCTTATCTTCCAAGTGAATTGAATGCAGCATATCTCTGGGCACAGCTTGAAAAAGCACAGGAGATTTATGATGATCGAATGAAAACATGGAACAGATATTATGAAGCTTTAAAGGAACTGGAAGAAGCAGGAAAGATTGAAATGCCGGTTATTCCTGAGGATTGCGTACATAATGCTCATATGTTCTATATCAAAGCGAGAGATCTGGAGGAACGTCAGAAACTGATTGGATACTTGAAAGAGAATGGTATTATTTCCGTATTCCATTATATTCCACTGCATACAGCTCCGGCAGGTATGAAATACGGAGAATTCCGTGGGGAAGATAAGTATACGACGACTGAAAGCGAAAGACTTCTGCGTTTGCCGATGTATTATGGACTCGAAGCAGAAAATGTAGATTACATTGCGGAGAAAGTAAAAGCATTTTATAGTGGAAAGTAAAAGAACCGGTATAGTAAAAACAGAGGATAAAAGAATGAAGAGAAAATGTGTGATCTTTGGTACGACAGATTTTGGGAAAATGCTTCGATATTATTTTGAAAAATATGCAGACGTACAGATTGTGGCATATACGGTAGATAAAGCATATCTTGAAAGTGATACCTATGATGGTCTGCCGGCAGTGGCTTATGAAGAAGTTGAAAAAGCATATCCACCAACAGAATATACGATGGTTATTGCGCTTGGTTATAAGAAAATGAATCAGATTCGACAGCAGAAGTTTGAAGATGCGAAAAGAAAAGGATATAGGATCGAAAATTTTGTTCATCCGAGTGTAGTAGACGAGAGTGTTGCAATGGGCGAGGGGAATATTATTCTCGAACATGTTACATTGGCGTATGGAACAAAGATTGGAAATTCCAACATTATATGGAACGGAAGCCAGATTTCACATGAATCGCAGGTTGGAGATTATAATTTCTTTTCAGTGGATTCTGTTATCGCAGGAAAAACAGTTGTAAAGAATAATTGTTTTCTCGGAATTAACAGTACGGTACTTGGAAACAGGACGCTGGAATATGCAACACTGGTTGGGGCAGGTGCATTTGTCAAAGAGAATACAGAGCCATATAGTGTCTATGTTCCGGCACGCAGTATCTGTCTGGAAAATAAAAAAAGTACAGAGATGGCTTATACGAGATAAAGAGAAAGGAGTACACAGGTCGGATTTTAATACTTTAGAAAATCTGATCTGTGAAATGATTGAATGGATATTTCATTTGTAATTCCATGCTATTGTTCAGAAAAGAATCTGGAAGGCGTGATCAGCGAGATTGAGGCTGCAATGAAAAAAAGAGAAGGATTTGAATATGAGATTATTCTGGTCAATGACAATTCAAAAGATAATACAAAGGGATTGATCAATCGGCTTTCAAAAGAAAATGGAAGAATCATCGGAATCAATTTTGCTAAGAATTTCGGACAGCCAAACGCATTGCTGGCAGGGTTTAACCAGGCATCCGGAAAGTATATTATGACTTCAGATGATGATGGACAGACACCGGTAGGAATGGTCTGGGATTTCTATGACAAGATGCAGGAAGGATATGATGTAGTCTGCGCAAAATATACAGAGACTACACAGAAATCGGCTGTTCGAAGATTTGGTACAAAAGTGAATGAATTTATGCTGTATCATATGATTGATAAGCCTAAAGAGATAGGATTATCATCTTTTTTTATGGCAAAAAGATTTGTAGTGAAAGAGATGGTCAAATATCAGAATCCATACCCTTACATTGCAGGACTTCTACTCAGAACATCAGGAAAGATAGGAAATGTTCATCTGAAACAGAGAGAAAGAGCAACAGGAAAGAGCGGCTATAATTTTAAGAAATTATTAAAACTGTGGATCAATGGATTTACAGCATTTTCAATTAAACCTTTACGAGTCGGAAGTGCACTTGGATTTATCAGTTCTGTATGCGGAGTGTTGCTAGGAATTATCTCATTAATAAGAAAACTGATTATACCTACAATTCAAGTGGGATATACATCGCAGATGGCTGTTACACTGTTTTTAGGAGGTCTGATCCTGGGAGTGCTTGGAATTATCGGAGAGTATACAGGAAGAATTTATATGTGTATCAATAATCAGCCACAGTATGTAATAGAGAGTATTGTAAAAGACGGAGAAGACCTGTTGTAAAAAAGGTTGTAGATTTAAAGGAAGGTCGGAGCGAATGATGAAAAGAGTAATGGTAATTGCAGGGGGAACATGGCAGGTTCCACTGATTAAGAAAGTAAAAAGTTTGGGATATGAAGTAGTGAATTCAAATCTTTATGAAGATTCTATTGGATTTGAGTACGCGGATTTTACGGGTGTAATGGATGTAAGAGACAAAGAGAAGAATCTGGCACTTGCAAAGGAATATAAGATTGATGCAGTGTTGACAGATCAGAGTGATATTGCTGTTCCAACAGTAGCTTATGTTGCAGAACAGATGGGGTGTCCTGGAATTGGTCATGAAATGGCAGAACTTTTTACAAACAAATTTAAAATGAGAGAGTATTGCCGGGAAAATAAATTTAAGTATCCGGAGTACAGATTATGTACAAATGTAGAAGAAGCAATCGAGTTCTACAGAGAATTGGGAAAAAAGGTGATTATTAAGCCATTGGATTCCCAGTCCAGCCGTGGAATATTTACGATAGAATCCGAACAGGAATTGAGGGATCGATTCGCAGAGACGGAAGCATTTACAAATAGTGGCGATTATGTGCTTGTGGAAAGATATATTGAAGGCACAGAATTTACAGTGGATGGTATTGTGATTGATGGAACACACCATACACTGGCGATCTCTCAGAAAGAACATTACTCTTATAACAGAAATATAGCCTCAAAGTTGTTTTTTACGAACTACAATGAGACATTTGATTATAACCTGCTCAGAAAAACAAATGACGAGCTGATCAGCGGAACAGGAATTAAATATGCGATCACACATTCCGAATACAAGTTCGAAGATGGAGATTATTATCTGATTGAGATGGCGGCACGTGGAGGTGGAAGCAGAATTGCTTCTGATATTGTTCCATTTATGTCAGGGGTAGACAACTATCAGCTGCTGATCAATGCAGCACTAGGCAAGACTCCATCTGTGGAAGAACTGCATATATCAGATGCGGAGAAAATGAAAGAAAGAGCAGCAGTTCTGGAATTTCTGGATATCGAATCAGAAGGAAAGAAGATTACCAAAATTGAAGGTGTTGAGCAGATTAATGCAATTCCGGAAATTTTACAGCTTCAGCTTGAATTTAAAGAAGGCGATATTATAGAGAAGGCACAGGATGATCGTTCCAGAGTAGGATTTTTTATTGCACGTGCAGAATCAAAAGAGAGAATTGAAGAAATTGAAAAAGAAGTAAAGAATACATTGAAGGTATCTTTCGAATCATAGGAGAAAACATGGATATTAAGAACGAAATCATAAGAAAAATCAGAATGAATCGAATTTCTACAACAGAAGTAGCAGACTGTCTGGGGAAAACAGGCGTATTTAAAGATTCTCATGCGGTGAACAGAGGGCATTTTGCTGTGGGAAATGTAAAATGGATCTACGCATTGGATGAATCAAACTGGAGCATACATGAACAGATCCGTGAAGTGCAGGCCGGAGATGTTGTAATGATCGAAGCTTTTAACTGTGGTGACCGTGCAATTATCGGAGAGCTTGTAACAAAGTTTGCAGTACTGTATCGAGAGGCAGTTGCGATTATATCTAATGCCAATATGAGAGATGCAAATGATATCATTAAGCAGAATTATCCGATGTGGTGTAAAGGATTTAGTCCGGTGGGCTGTTTTAATAAATACATTGAAAAACCGTTAGACAGTGTAGTTGAAAAAGAACACAGAGATAAATATGAAGGAAGTATTGCTGTATGCGATGATACCGGAGTCGTAATTATTCCGAAAGAACAACATACGGAAGAGTTCTTAAAGAAACTGGAAAATATTGAAAATCAGGAAGATATCTGGTTTGAGTATCTTGATAAATATAAATGGGATACATATGATATTGTGTGTTTAAAAAAATACTTAAATGATTAATAGAGTATAAGGATGAAAGAGGATGAATAAAGAACAGTTGTTAAGTAAAAAGGAGCAGTTGTTAAGTAAGAAGGAACAAATTGAAAAAATTGCGAAGATTGTGTTGATCGCAGGAATTTTTCTCTATCCATTTCTTTGCAGCTTCTTTGGCATTGACCTGGGTGATACTGGGATTCATATGTTTAACTATGAAAATATATATAGCAATCCGGATAAAGTTGGTTTTACCTGCTATCTGACAAATGTACTTGCATGGGGATGGCTTCAGATATTTGGTGGATTAGGAATCTGGGGATTAAATCTTCTGGAAGTAATTGTGGAAATGGTTATGGCATTCGCTGTCTATAAGGTATTTCATAAATATTTGGGTGATTTACAGACATTATTCGGAATTCTTATTGCAATTATGGCATCAGATACATATTTGAATATTTTCAATTATCACCAGTTCAATGTATTTTTCCTGATTCTTATTCTTGGATTTGAATTTAAGGCTGTAGTTGAGAAGAAGTTTAAATATAGTTTTGTCGCAGGAATTTTCCTGACATTGGTTGTATTTTCCAGAATGGGTAGTATAACAGCATTGGTTACATGTTTTATCTATGTTTTCTCTTATTTATATAACAATGAAGATGTGAAATATTTTATGAAGCATCTGGGAGTCTTTGCGGGAGGAGTAGCAGCAACGTTCGGAGTTCTGGCAGCATTTCTGGCAATTACAGGTCAGGTTGAATATTTTATCAATAATATTTTTCGATTATCTGGTATTGCATCTACGGCCGGAAGCGGTTACAGCATGGAAAATCTCTGGTCTACCTTTATATTTGGAAATCTTGATGCAATTGCTTCAGGCGTTATTTATCTTGCTGCTTCTATGATTCTTCTCTTAGGAATGAATATTTTGTTTTCATTAAAAGGAATTCATCCGAAGAAAATAATCCTGAATATTGCATTCAGCGCAGTAGTGATTGGAATTGCTGTTTATATGTTGGTTTATGCATATGATGTAAATACAGTACCAAACTGGCCGCAGATGACAACAGGTCCGTCCTTTTTTATAGGTATATTGTATGTAGTAACTTTTTGCTATGTATTTTTTAACATGTATAGTAAGAATGGAAATCCAGATCTGATTATTCTTGGAATCTGTGCCATTATGCTTCCACTTCTGACAATTGCAGGTTCTAATACAGGAACAAAACACGTGATTCTTGCATTTTGGATTATTGCTCCATTTGCAGTATCCGCTGTTTGCAGGTTTGTTTTCAGTAAAGCCGCACTTGAAGCAGTTAATGCAATGACAGAAAAATATGGATTGAAAATCCGACATGGTGCAGTTTTAGCCTGTACAGGGATTATTCTTGTCTGCATGGGAGTGAAATTTGCAGACATGCTTTATTGCACAATGAATTTTGACAGTGTGGATAGAAGTTCACTTCGGTATTCTGTTAACAGTGATAAATTAAAATATATGAAGACAACAGAGAGAGAAGCAGATGCTGTCAATGGTGTTCTGGATTGCATAAATCATTTAGATGAGGAGAAAGAACGTCCATTAATGGTATTTGGCGGAGCTATTTTGATGTATTCATTGAATGAAATGGAATCTTATGTACAGCCATGGGTTACCAATCCGAATTATACGGAAGAGAAACTGAAAGAAGACCTGAAACTTGCAAAAGAGAACTGGGAGGAGAAACCGGTTGTTATATTCTGCAGAACAAACAATTATTATGGGTTTGAGGAATATAATTACGATGTTTTGATTGAAAGTGAATTATATAATCAGTACAATGGAAAAAAAGATTGGTTTATGAAATTCCTGCACAGAAATGATTATCGCCTGGAATATGCAAATGATTACTATATTGTACTTGCTCCGGGAGATATGACAAAATCCGAAGATTATGATTATAACTGGTATATTGTAGGAGAATGAAGCAGTCAGGCAGTATGACAACATCGGAGTAGACATGGAAAGGTTGAAGAAAGTATGAAGAATAAGGGAGTTAAACGTGTACTTGCAATGGCGGTTGCTACAGTTCTAGTTTTGGAAACATTACCTTCTGTTACTGTATTTGCAGAAGAAACAGAAAGTACATCAGTACAAGAAGATTTAACAGAGCCACAGCAGGCACAACGAGAAGACAGAAGCAACAGCTGGAGATACAAAGATGGAACCCCAATTTTGTCTGATACAGCAGAATATTTGCGCAGTTCTTCGGATGCGTGGTATGAAGAAGACGGGAAATTCTATAATGACCAGGGAGAAGAAATCAAAGGAGCTGTTGCCAAAGGAATTGATGTAAGTAAGTGGAATGGAGACATTGACTGGGCAAAAGTAAAGGCAACAGATGTAGATTATGCAATTATACGTTGTGGATATGGAGATGATGAGACAAGTCAGGATGATCCATATTGGAAGACAAATGCAGATGCATGTACAAAAGAAGGAATTCCTTTTGGTACTTATATTTATTCTTATGCAGACAGTGTGACGGCAGCAAAAAGCGAAGCCAATCATGTACTTCGTCTGATCAAAGGATATGATCTTTCTTATCCGATTTACTATGATCTGGAAGAAAATAGTGTGAGGGAAGAACTGAGCACAAAAGAGATCGCAGAAGTTGCACAGACATTCTGCAGTATCATAGAAGATGCAGGATATGATGTGGCAGTATATGCGAATAAAGACTGGTTTATAAATTATCTGACAGATTCTTATTTTGATACAGTTGACCATTGGGTTGCACAGTACAATTCTACCTGTACTTACCAGGGAGAGTATTCAATGTGGCAATGCACAGATTCAGGTACGGTTGATGGAATTGATGGAAAAGTAGATCTGAACATGGATTTCGGTGTAGAAACTACAAATAAAAAACCGGAAGCAGTTCAGAATTTAAAAGCTTCTTCCAAGATAGGTGCGGTGAATCTGTCCTGGTCAGAAGTAAAGAGGGCAGATGGATATTTAGTTTATGGAATCCGTGGTAGCGGGAAGTATGGTTATATTGGGATGACGAGCAAGACTTCTTTCTCGGATACAAAAGCATTGACGAGTGATTATAATTTTTATTGGGTATTTGCTTATCGTAAAGATTCAGAAGGAAATATGCTCGCCGGAAGTGCGCCGGAAAAATATGTTTATGGAAAAGCTCAAAAATGTGAAGCAGTAATAGACCTGAAAGCATATTCTGTCAGTGGAGGGGTAAAGTTGACCTGGACAAAATCAGAAGGTGCGGAAGGTTATCTTGTCTATGGAATTCGAGGAGAAGGAAGTTACGGATATATTGGCATGACAACAACAGGAACAACATTTACAGATAAAAATGCATTAAGAGATGAGTATAATTTTTACTGGGTATTCCCATATCATACAGACGGTAATGGAAATAAAGTAGCGGGCGGTACAGCACACTATGTATATGGAAGAGCAGGATTATGATAAAAAAGATTCTATTTGGCAGTAAGGACAAAATGAAGTCGGCATACTTCTGGAATACATGTGCAGCAATGCTGAATGCATTCCAGACAGTATTTATACTGATGCTTATATCCCGCATTGATCCGGTGATCGATGCGGGCGTATTTACAATTGCATTTGCGATAGGAAATCTTATGATGGCGATAGGAAAATATGGAATACGCCAGTTTCAAGTGTCAGATGTCGAAGAAAAATATAGTTTTAAAGAATATACAGTTGCGAGAATCATAACGAGTATAATTATGATCGCTGCATCTTTTGTTTATGTCGGAGTGAATCTTGCATCAGGATTGTATAATTCTTCAAAATCTATAGTTATAATTCTAATCTGTCTGGCAAAAGTGATCGATGCGGTAGAAGATGTGATTCATGGAATGTTCCAGCAATATCTTCGCCTGGATGTGGCCGGAAAGATCCTGTCTATCAGAATGTGTACTTATATTTTTGTATACTTAGTATGTTATTATTTCAGCAAAAACCTTATCCTGACATCTGCAGTGGCTTTGCTTGTATCATTTATTCAGTTCGTGATATTGAATTATACGGCAATAAGAGGATTTGAAATAAAAAAGAAAACATTTGAAATTAAAAATGTTAAAAATATATTTGTAGAATGTTTTCCGCTTTTTATAGCATCCTATTTGGTGATTTACATTGGAAATGCACCGAAATATGCGATTGATAAGGTGATGTCAAGTGAAGCGCAGGCATGTTTCACCTACATTTTTATGCCAGTCTTTGTGATAAGTCTTTTGAGTCAGTTCGTCTATCAGCCGGTAATCAGCAAAATGGCTCTTTTATGGCATGAGAAAAAGATCAGTCAGTTCAATAAACTGATCTTACGACAGATCGCTTTGATCCTGTTGCTTTCTGTGGCTGCGATCATAGGGGGATACTTACTTGGAATTCCTGTCTTGTCATTAATTTACGGTGTGGATCTGACAGATTATAAGAAAGCACTTGTGATTTTGTTAATTGGAGGAGGCGCACTTGCAATTGTTAATTTTCTTCAGATGATCATTACTGTCACAAGAAAACAAAAACTGCTGAATATAGGATATCTGTTAGCTTTTTTATTGTTTGTTTTTGGTGGAAAAACAATCACAGAAAAACATGGGATGATCGGAATATCAGTTTTTTACACAGCAGTAGTCATGATCCTCGGAGCGGTATTTATTGTGTTGACGATAGGGATTATCAAAGGATATGCAAACAGTGATGGAAAAACAGTTGCAGAGAAAAAACAATAAATCTCCAATTAATTATTTTAAATTAAAAAACGGTATGTTAAAATAAAATTAGAAAAAGATCAGATAAAAATAGTAAAAATACGAGGGAAACAGGGAATGAAAACATATTTAGTAACCGGTGGAGCCGGATTTATCGGAAGCAATTATATTCATTATATGTTTAAAAAGTATAAGGATATTAAAATTGTTAATCTGGATAAACTTACTTATGCAGGAAATCCGGAAAATCTGAAAGAATTTGAAAATAATGAAAACTATGTCTTTATTAAAGAAGACATCTGTAATGCAGAAGCTGTAAATAAGATTTTCCAGGAGTACGATATTGACAGAGTTGTACATTTTGCGGCAGAGAGCCACGTAGACAGAAGTATCAAGAATCCGGAGATTTTTGTGCAGACGAATGTGATTGGAACGACAGTTCTTTTGAATGCCGCAAGAAATGCATGGGAACAGGAAGACGGAACCTATAAAGAAGGGAAAAAGTTCCTCCATGTATCAACAGATGAGGTGTATGGATCTTTGGAAGAGGATGGAACATTCTTTTATGAGACAACACCGTATTCACCACACAGCCCATATTCAGCAAGTAAAGCATCTTCAGACATGTTGGTAAAGGCTTATATTGATACTTATAAGTTCCCGGCCAATATTACAAATTGCAGTAACAACTATGGACCATATCAGTTTCCGGAGAAACTGATTCCACTGATCATCAATAATGCTTTGAACGGAAAGAAAATTCCGGTTTATGGAGATGGACTCAATATCAGAGACTGGTTGTATGTAGAAGATCATGCTAAGGGAATCGATATGGTACAGGAAAAGGGCAGACTGGGTGAGACTTATAATATTGGCGGACATAATGAGCGCAGAAATATCGAGATTGTGAAGACAATCTTGAAACTGCTCTATGATGTACTTCCGGAAACTGACCCACGCAGAGAACATATTAATGAAAATCTGATCGAGTATGTCGAAGACAGAAAAGGGCATGACAGAAGATATGCAATCGCACCGGACAAAATCCGCAAAGAAGTTGGCTGGGAGCCGGAGACAGACTTTGAGACGGGAATCCGTAAAACGATAAAATGGTATCTTAAGAATCTGGACTGGATGGAGAACATTACAAGCGGAGAATATCAGAACTATTATAAAGAGATGTATCATCTGTAAATAGTAGATGAATGGAGCAGATCATATGAAGAAGAGAAAAGGAATTATTCTTGCCGGAGGATCAGGAACAAGATTGTATCCGATTACACAGGCAGTTTCAAAACAGATTTTGCCGGTTTATGATAAGCCAATGATTTATTACCCACTTTCCGTGCTTATGCTTGCGGGAATCAGAGATGTTTTGATCATTACTACAGAAAGAGATGTCAGTGTGTTCAAAGAACTGCTTGGTGATGGATCACAGCTTGGGATGAGATTTGAATATAAAGTTCAGAAAAAACCAAGAGGACTTGCAGAGGCATTTATCATTGGAGAGGATTTTATCGGTGATGATGACGTGGCATTGGTTCTGGGAGATAACATTTTCTATGGACAAAGCTTCTCCCCTGTTTTGCAGAGGGTGAATGAACGCGATGGAGCCACAATCTTTGGATATTATGTAAAGAATCCAAAAGCCTATGGGGTAGTAGAATTTGACGAATACAATAATGTACTTTCTATAGAAGAAAAACCGAAAGTACCAAAGTCTAACTATGCCGTACCGGGATTATATTTCTATGATAATTCTGTTGTACAGTATGCAAAGGAAGTCGAGCCTTCCGAACGTGGAGAACTTGAGATTACAAGTATCAACAACAGATATCTTCAAGAGGGAAAACTGAAAGTGGAACTTCTGGGGCGTGGCTTTGCATGGCTGGATACGGGGACTCCGGATGGACTTATGGATGCAGCTAATTTCGTGGCAACATTCCAGAACCGCCAGGGATTGCAGGTATCCTGTATAGAGGAGATTGCATATAAAAAAGGATTTATTGATAAAGAACAATTGAAGAAGTTAGGAAGCCGTTTACGTAAGACACCATACGGACAGTACATATTATCTTTGTGTAAAGAACCTGGTGAGATGCGCAAACAGAAATAAATAAATGCAGGTATTATGACACAAAGAAGTGAAAGCGGAATGAAAATGTGGCATAATATCTGCTTTTGGTATTTTGAGTGGAGTAATCTTACAGATTGTAAAATTTGTAAAATTCTGGAAGGCTAATTGACGCTCCGGATTTTAGGTGGTATACTACTCTTAATATGGACTTACTATTTATTTTTATTGAAGCATTTACTTATAATTATTGCAGGCACGTTTGAATCAAGGAAGGAGGGTAGGTCCAAAGAAGAAAAAGGGGTGATGACGAGCGAGAAATGGATAGGACGCTCAGAGGAGAGTATATGGAAATTGTTTAAGAAAGGAAATAAAGGAGAACTATGAAAAAGAAAAAAACACAACTTTTAGGTATCGTTCTTTCAGCTGCTATGCTTGCAACATCTGTTCCGGCTCCTGTTTATGCAGAACCGACAGATAATGTAGCAGAAGAGGAAGATAGCAATGCCGCAGCTGTTCAGGAAACAACAGATGAAGCTGATGCTGTAGCGGATGATGCAGCAACAGTAGATGATGCAACTGATGATTCCACAGCAGCTGACGATGCGACTCCTGAAGAGGCGGACGAGCAGGATACAGCGGATGAAGCTGCTGATGCAGATGCTCAGGCGGCTGAAGAAGGAGATAATGAAGTTAAGGTGGATGGTGGTTATACAATTTCTATCCCGACAATTAACTTCCAGGGTGCTAATGCAGCTGTAGCTGAACAGCTGACAAAGGACGTGGAAATTGATGAATCTGATCCTGCTATCCAGAGTCTGAGAAAAGCACTGGAAGAGGTTGAGATTGTTGGCGGCGAAGCCGGCACAGAATCCAATGAATCTAACATCAGCACAGCAGACCTGTATGAAGCAGATGAACAGGCTGAAACCAAGAAGCTGACAGAAGACCAGATTAATACAGTTGTTGGTATGTATCAGCAGTATCTGGATCAGTGGTCAGCCAATGCCAATGTACTCGGTGTTCAGAATCCATTCTTTCTGGATTTCAATGATGATACGGATGGTCTTGGTATCCTTGGTGAGATGCTTGCCTTAGACGGCAAAACTGTTCAGGATGTCAGAGATGGCAAGGTTAAGTATGATGATCTGACAGGTATGATCTTTACTTTCACATATGGTGATAAGTTAGGTATTGAGTATTATGGTAAAGATGTAACAAATGCAAGAGAGGAAGCCCTTGCTGCAGTTACAGCATCAGGTGCGCAGACAAAGGCACAGAAGCTGCTTGTTCTGAATGACTGGCTGGCACATAACAATACATTTGATATGTCCTACATCATGAACTCCGGTAAGGAATCAGATGATGACAAGCCGATGATTGCAAAGGATCCTCAGAAGCAGGAGCATGAAGATGATGTTTATAATGCGATCTATGAAGTTTATGAACCTCAGATTAAACAGAATTTCCATGATCAGATTTTTGCAGGCATCGAAAATGATTTGCGTACACAGTTCTATGAAAAGGCTATTCAGCAGGCGGTTTATGAGCAGGCTTTAGGCAAAGCTGAAAGTGAAGCCACAGATGAAGAGAAAGCAGCCGCGAAAGAGCAGGCTGAAGGCTATATCAAGCAGAACAAAGAAGCCATTGACAAAGATCCGGATGGCTATGTAAGAACCAATTTTGGTGAGGATGCAGCTAACCAGATGAAGACTAAGGCAGATGCCTTTATCAAAGATGCTGAAGAAAATGGCGTTGAGGTTGATCCTGAGAATGCGCCTGGTTACAAGATGACAGTTGAGCAGATTACTCAGCAGCAGTTAGAAAGCGATGATCCGGCATTGGATATGGACGGTGATGGAACGAAGGAAACAAGCTTTAAGCAGGCGATTCCAATCTATGCGAAGCAGGCTGCAACCGGTATGACAACTGGTGTTATCAATTATTGGGAAGGTTCTCAGTTTGGTGCATTCGGTATGGGTACATCCGTATGTCTTGGTTACTCCAAAGCTTACACATACCTTGTACAGTGTCTGGATAAGGATATTTATCTGAAAGATACGAATGTAGGCTATGACAGCTCCAACTGGAAGACAGCCAAAGAACTGTACTATACAGATGGCAAGCTTGACACTTCAAAGAATTACACAGTTGACCTTGTAAGAATCTCCTTCCAGTCTGATGTTACAATGTACGGCGAAGAACAGGAGGACTTCGGATCCGACCATTATTGGAATGCAGTAAAGGTTGATGGACAGTGGTTTTATGTGGATCCTTGTTACACAGATGTCTACACAGAAGTTATGAGCCGTGACCGTGTTGAGACAGACGGTGATATGAACCATACATACTTCCTGTTCAGTGATACAAGTGCCAGAAAATTATATGATGGTAATTTCAGTTCTTTGAGATCTCTCTATGAAAACGAAGCAACTGATAAGACCTATGAGACAGCATGGATGGCGCGTGCGGCAAGCAATGTTTACTATGCAGACGGTTATGCGTACTACATGTATGATTCTACAGACCTGTTTGACAGAGTAAACAGTTCAAGCATGAATCAGAGCCAGAAGGCTGCAGAGTACAAGATTGTTCGTCATAAACTGACAGAAAAGGATGCAGGTGATGGCGACAGTGACTATGAGACACTGATTAACTTCACAGACAAGGAAAACGACGATGATGACGATACATTTGTAAGCGTTCTCAAAGACGGCAAAATGGTGAAGAACGACCTTCTGACAAAACTGTATGCACAGTTCGTAGATGAACAGAGCATCTACCCATCTATCGGTCTGACAGCAGCGCTGTACACAGATGGTAAGATTTACTTCAACGTATCCAACGATATCGTATCCTACAATCCTGCAGACGGTGCAGTAGCCGTTGTGAAGGAATACAATACAGTATCTGCAAAACGTGATAATACAAAGCTGTTTGGCGGTATGGCGTTTACAACAACAAGCAAAGACAGTGCAGACTTTACTGTTACAAATCATCCAATCGCAGGTCTGACTGTGAAGGGTGACAAACTGATTGTTTCAATCGGTACAAACTTCGCGTTCATTTCAGGTAAGACTGGCTTGCTTGATCATACAAGTTCCGGTTGTTATGGTTATCAATTCGAAGAGACAGATTACAATCCGACTTATACAAACTACAAGAAGTATCAGCAGTTCATGGGCAGTCAGAGCAATGATAATGACGAGTTCATGTGGTCAGCTAACTTCGTTGATACAGTTGATATGAAGACACTGACAGGTACTTCTCATAATTATGAAACAGTTTCCGTACCTGCAACCTGTGGCCGTGATGCATTTACAGAGGAACGTTGTTCTGATTGTGGTTTGATTAAAGATGGTACACGTGTAGAAAAAGAAAATACAGCACATGAACATCATTACATCAAATTCCATGAAGTATACTATACAAAGACAGATGGTGTTAAAAACGAAGCAGATAACTATGTATGCCCGGAATGTGGTGCTTGTATTACAGAACCTGTTAAATCTAAATACGAGCAGGCGAATTCCACATATGAGAAGAGAAAAGCTATCTGGGATGCAGCAATTAAAAATGAAGCAGAGGGTCATACATATGTACCGACAGATGCAAAATGGAGTGATGATTACTCAACAGTAACATTCCAGAATCTTACATGTGAATCTTGTGCAGATAAAATTGACAAGCTCGATTGCTTGCTTTCATCTGACGATAATGCAACTAATAAAGCGAACCGTGATTCTATCAATAAGACACTGGATAAAGCTGTAACAGTAGATGCTAAGATGGTTAGCCATGCTGGAACATGTGATGAAGGTGTAACAGCTGTATACAAAGCAGCAGATAAAACTGAAGACGGTGTAAAATATTTAGTATCTACAGAAGTAAAAGGCGAAGCAGGACAGCATACATATAGTGATGTAAAATTCAACTGGGATGCAGCTGCAATTAAAGATGATGATGGAAACATCACAGGTTATAAGACAGATCAGAAAGAAGGCACTTCAGTAACAGTTGATGAAGTGAAGTGTTCCGTATGTGGAGAAGTTCAGAAAAATGTATCCGTATCTGTAGTAAAAGATACAGATGCATATAAAGCACCTACATGTGAAGAAGCAGGAAAAGATGTTTATGTAGCAACAGTAACATCAACAGATGATAATACTGTACTTGCAAAAGAGACAAAAGAAGTAGCAATTGCAAAACTTGGTCACAAATACGGCGATCCGGTATGGTCAGACTGGGAAGAAAAAGATGGTAAGTGGACAACAACAGCAACATTTACATGTGCAAATGATGCAACACATGTTCAGACACCAGAAGTTAAGATTGATAGTGAAACAGTCGAAAAAGCAACTTATACAAAAGAAGGAAAAGTTGTTTATACAGCATCCGTAACATCACCAGATGGAAAGAAAGTTGTTAATCCGACAACTAAGGAAGTCGTAGTTGAAAAAGAAAGACTTGCAGCAGTAGAAAACCTGAAAGCATCTTCTTCAGTAGGTAAGGTAAAACTTACATGGAGTGAAGTGAAGGACGCAGAAGGATACCTGATTTATGGAATCCGCGGAGGCGGTAACAAGTATGGTTATATCGGTATGACATCTAAGACATCTTTTGTTGATGTAAAAGCACTTACAAGTGATTACAACTATTACTGGGTATTTGCATACTGCAAAGACGAAAATGGCAAGATGTATCCAGGACTGACAGCACACTATGTATATGGTAAAGCACAGAAATGCGCAGCTGTTACAGACCTGAAAGCTTCATCTGTAAAGGGTGGAGTAAAACTTACATGGACGAAGTCAGCCGGAGCAGAAGGGTATCTTGTATACGGAATCCATCCAGGCGAGAAATATGGTTACATCGGTATGACAACAAAAGGCACAACATTTACAGATAAGAAGGCATCCAGCACAGATTGGAACTTCTACTGGGTATTCCCATACCATACAGACTCTAACGGAAACAAGGTTGTTGGTGGAACACCGAAGTATGTATATGGAAAAGCAAAATAATTGAATGAGATCTGAATCATAAGTTATAAACAGGATTTAACTTGTGAAGATTATACGCAAAAAGCACAGTGATTTATTCACTGTGCTTTTTGCATAATATGGTCCTCTTTGATTGTGTAAGACACTGGGGGATGATATAATTAATTCAGTTAATATTCGTTATATTCCAAATGTAAGGGAGGGAAAGTGTATGAAGAAGAAACGAGGCGGGCAGAAAAAAAGAAGGGGAATGTGCCTGTTACTGATTTTATCTATGATAGTTCTGGCTCTTTCAGGTTGCTCTAAGAAAAAAGAGACAAAAACAGAAAAACCACCGACTAAGAAAATAGAAGTGGAAAAGCCAGAACCAGTAAAAGAAGTGCCGGAAGAACCGGAAGAAGAAAAGATTCCGGAAAATCAAAACCTGCTGACAGGTCTTGCAGATCTGACAGATGCTGCTATCGGTAAACGTCCGGTGGCGGTTATGGTGAATAATATTCCGGCAGCAATGCCACAGTACGGAGTAGAAAAAGCAGATATTATCTTTGAAATCCCGGTAGAAGGTGATCAGACGCGTTTTATGGCTCTTTATGCGGATTATACAACTGTTCCGCAGATCTGTGCGATACGAAGCTGCAGATATTATTTCCCGGCACTGTCTCAGGGATTTGATGCGTTTTATGTAAATTGGGGAATTGATGATAGTATCGCAGATTATCTGGAAGCTTTGAACCTGGATCAGTATGATGGAATTTACAATGCAGGAGGTCTGTTTGGACGAGATATGGAACGTCGGAATCAGGGGTATGCATTGGAACACACAGGATACTTTGATGGAACAAAGTTTGCAGAAGTAGTGCAAAATACTGGAAAGAGAACAGACCTTGCGGATGATAAGAAAGGAACAGCATTTCAGTTTAATGGATTAAATGAACAAGTGAAACCATCAGAAGATGTGTGTAAGAAAGTGAGCATTGATTTTGGCGCACAGTCTGCTACACTTGTCTATGATGAAGCAAGTAATACTTATAAAAAAGAAATTGATGGAAATGCCCAGATAGACGGAAAGACAGGAAACCAGCTTGCTTTTACCAATGTGTTTGTGTTAGAGACCACTATCTCTGTCAAAGATGATTTGGGACATAAAGCAGTTGACTGGGATGGCTGGGAAGACTCCATGGGATATTACATTTCGAACGGTGCAAAACAGAAGATTCATTGGAGTAAAGAGGAAAATAATGAATTATCAAGATTAACATTTTATGATGAATCAGGAAATGAAATATCAATTAACCGCGGAAAGAGTTATATTGCATTTAACTATCCGAATCAGACAACATATGAATAAATAAATAATCCCCTGCCAGTTGCAGATTAATTTGAAATAGCAACAGGTAGGGGATTGCTTATTGATACTCATTTTTAGTTGACTTCAAGCATGATTTCTATTGCATGAATTGCATGCTGAATCATGGCTACTACAGTATTATGGCTGTTTTTATCAATATTAGAATCATAGACATCATCGAAAAACTCTTCGAAGATATGATCCAATATAATCTTATTTGGAATGCAGATGTTATATTCCGGAGTCAACTTCTTTAAACGCAGATAACACAAAGAATCTGATACAAAAAGTGTCGGGTGTGCTATGTGCTGATGGTCGGAAAGAATTCCTTCCGGAAGAACGCATACATGCATAAGATCAAGTTTGTTTAACAGCTGTTCCAGATTCTTAAGGCAACGCAGTCTTTGGGATATAGTTAATGATATTCTTACACCGAAGAAATCAAGTTCTCCTGTAACTGTGAAATCTTTTAACACGGAAGCATAAATGATTAGATGGATTGGTGTGGTCTCCAAAATGCGCTGTGTCAGGTGATTTAGTTTTTTTACGTCCTCCTTCTGAAGATCGTTGTTATTCAGGCAATACTCATCCAGGAGCTCCGTATATAGATCTTCCGGAAGAAAATGTTCTGTCAGGTGTCCGATGAGACAGTATTGCTTCTGTGAAATTAACGTTTGTTCATATTCAAAGCGATGAATCATTTCCGGAATGGTTGTTTTCCGGATTAATAGTGTTTCTTTATTACAAAGAAGTCTGATCTTGTGATAAAGTTCATTCGTTAGATCACTATCTTCAATTGTGGTAATTCCAAGACAGTGACTGCTATCTACTAACATTCCAGAGATAGCATAAGTGTCTCTGATTGCAAAAATGAGCTTACGTTGAGCCTGCGAACCAGAATAAAGATTAAAATCAATATTAGAGAGATTGGTCATCACATTCATTAAGAAACCAGCGGTATAGGCAGGAGTGGAAGCAGCCGATTCCAGGTCCATAAGAAGTGAAAAATGTACACCAGGTAGAATAAGATTCCGGCCGCCGTGTGCACTGTTGAGTTCTGCAATCAAAAGCTGGTAATTAGGATCGACATTCAAAATATCAACAATCGCGTATACGTTTAGAGAATTAACTTTTCGAAGTGAAGGGTGTTTCATTTTAAAAATGAACTGGTCTAATGTAAGCTCCGGATAATAAGAAATTTTTGGAGCTACTTCTGTACCGGTTGAGTTTTGTAATTCTTTTACATACATATATTCAGATTCGAGATTGTCATAAATAGCAGTTTCAAGATCATTGATGTCCTGTAACTGATATTCCTGTAACAGTTGTGTAGTGCTTTCTTCTGAAAGTGCTTCAACAATGCAGTGACTGATAGCCTGAAGTGTATTTTCATTATTTTTTTCAGTTGGCAATAGTTTTCCGCTAATCCATTTACTGATATAGGAGTCATCATACTGAACAGCTTTTGCAAGAATACTATTTTTTAGCTCAGCAATAGCCATAAGGTGTTCTAGTAAAATGCTGAAACGGTTTTTATCTTTCATATTTTTGTTATATTACAGAGCATAGAATAACTTGTAATATGTCCCCCTTCCTTTAAAAAATACCTTAAAGAAGTTGATAGTATGATATTAGTTTAGAGCAGAGGGAATAAAAATGCAATAAAAGAACCATAATTTACCTACTGATTTTGTATTTATTTCAAAAATGAAGCTTGGAAAACAAGATGATTCATGTGAATCATGTTGATTCAAGTTTCCATAAATTGTCATTTGAAAGAACCTGTGATAAAATTTGAAAGTATTTTTGGGGAAAAATGACAAGAAAAACAAAAGAAAAGAAGGGAATAAAATCATGAATTTTACAGAGCAGAAATTGACAGGTAAAGCAAGTATTGACAAACCGTGGCTGAACTTTTATCCGGAACAGTTCAGAAATCTTGAGATACCAAGAATTACAATCGAAGCTTTCCTGAAAATGAAAAACCCGAATGAGGATAAGATCGCATTTGAGTATTATGGAAATAAGATTACATGGAAACAGTTATGGGAAGATGTAGATGTTGCGGCAAGAGCACTGAAAGCCCTCGGATTTAACGAAGGTGACAGAGTTCCGTCCTTTTTAGTATCTACGCCAGCTCATTTTATTCTGCTTCTTGCAGCAGAAAGAGTCGGTGTAGCAATTATCTGTCGTGATGACGAACCGGAAGAACTTTGTTTTGCAATCCGTAAATGTAAAACAGATACAGCATTTGTAATGGATTATCTTTCAAAAGAAGATGAAGAGTTATTCCGTACAACAACTCCGATGACACGTATGATTAAAGTGTCACCATTTGAATATGCAGACAAGAGCCAGATGAAGGATTATGTATTAGAAGAAATCACAGCCCGCTATCCGGCAGAGACAGAGACAACAGAAGGCGATATGAGCTGGCAGGAGTTTATGGAACTGGGAAGAAACTTCAAAGGTGAATATCTTGCACCGGTAGATCCTGACAGAGCTGTGTTTGGAGCATACACAAGTGGTTCAACAGGAATCTCTAAACTTGTAATCCATTCTTCAGCGAATATAGTAGCAACTGCATACCAGATGTCAATCTTTATTCCGCCGTCAGATGTGCAGGAAGTCTGGTGGACACCAATTCTTCCACCGGCATTGATCGCAGTAACAGTTTCAATGACGATCTTCCCACTTTCTACAGGATTAATGGTATCACTTGATCCATTCTGTCCGTTAGAGAATATTGACATTGAATTCATGGATCGTAAACCGAACTTCTGGGCATTGATCCCACTCTATTGCGAGATGTTAATGTCCAGTGAGAGAATTCCGGAAGATTACGATATGTCTCACCTGAGAACAATCGGTGCAGGTGCCGAAGCTATGAATGACCGTAAGTATGCAGAGGTAGAAGAATTCTTCCATAAACACAACGTTCAGGCAAAATTAAGTGCAGGTTATGGACAGAGCGAGGGATGCTCAAACCTCACACTGCCGAACCCAATGTTCCCATTGGAGGATGGATGTGTAGGTATGCCAATGACAGCAACTGTACTTGGTGTATTTGACAAAGATCTGAATGAATTAAATTACGGAGAATCAGGAGAACTCTGTATGACAGGTCCGTCTATGATGCTTCATTACTCAGGCTGGAGAGGTGAAGAACTGACAGAGCAGACACTTGTTGAGCATCCGGATGGAAACACATGGTTACATACAGGAGACGAGGCTTATATCACAGAGCAGGGAATTGTGCATATTCTTGGTCGTGGTGAAATCAAAGCTTATGGAGACAAGCCACTTCATGTAATGAGAATGGAGACAAAAACAGTAAGAACTCCTGGAGTGAAAGATGGATTCTTCTGTCTCGTTCCGGATCAGGAGCATGAAGGATATTATCGTCCATATCTGTTTGTGATTCTTGATGGAACAAAGACACTTGAGGAAGTAGCAGAACTGCTGAAAGATACACTGGAAGAACATGAATATCCGGTAGAGATCAGAGAAATTACTGAAAGACCTTACTTCCACTTCAAAACAGATAGAAAAGGTCTTACAGCTCAGATTCTTAAAGAATTAGAGCAGACAAAAGAAGAAAAATAAGAAAATCAAAGGTTTTGATTGTTCCAGGGAACAATAACCGTTGAGTGGGGAATGTGAAAAAAGTGCTGAGTTATAGGAAAAATCCATATGACTCAGCACTTTTTAAGTGCGAAATAGAGATGATTTTGTAAAAGAATGAAAAAGTTTTGCTTTGCTGTTGAGAACTGAAAGAAAAAATGCGATTTTATGTAAAAAACACTTGACACGGAACACAAATCAACATATAATAGCAAGGTATGACATAAGGAGAAACAGTATGCACCAAAGCCCCGGAGTATGCTGATTTCAAATAAATAAGCAATAGTATATAATGATTATTTATAGGAGGAACACCCATGAAAACTTATATGGCTAACCCTGATAAGATTGAAAGAAAATGGTATGTGGTTGACGCTGAAGGCGCTACACTTGGACGTCTTGCATCTGAGATCGCAAAGGTACTCAGAGGAAAGAACAAACCGGAATATACTCCGCACATCGATACAGGAGATTATGTAATCGTTGTTAATGCAGAGAAAGTTAAAGTAACAGGAAAGAAATTACAGCAGAAGATCTACTACAATCACTCTGACTATGTTGGAGGAATGAGAGAGACTACACTTGCTGAGCTTCTTGCTAAGAAGCCAGAGAAGGTGATCGAGCTTGCTGTTAAGGGAATGCTTCCGAAAGGACCTATGGGAAGAGACATGATCAAGAAGCTTCATGTATACGCTGGACCAGAGCATGCAAATCAGGCTCAGAAGCCGGAAGTTCTTACATTTTAGGTAGAAGGAGGAAATAACAGTGGCTAACGCAAAATATTACGGAACAGGAAGAAGAAAAAAATCTATCGCAAGAGTATATCTTGTACCTGGAACAGGAAAGATCACAATCAATAAAAGAGATATCGACGAGTATCTTGGACTTGAAACTCTGAAGGTTGTTGTTCGCCAGCCGCTCGTGGCTACAGAGACAGCTGACAAGTTCGACGTAATCGTTAATGTATGTGGTGGTGGATACACAGGACAGGCTGGAGCTATTCGTCACGGAATCGCTAGAGCACTCCTTGAGGCAGACGCAGATTACAGACCGGTTCTCAAGTCAGCAGGTTACCTGACTCGTGACCCACGTATGAAAGAGCGTAAGAAATACGGTCTCAAAGCAGCTCGTCGCGCTCCGCAGTTCAGCAAGCGATAATCGACTGCTCAGACTATATCAAAATGGTTCAAAAAGCCCGGAAAATCAAGGTTTTCCGGGCTTTTGCTATATCTAAACGGGCTGATATGGTTTGACCAAATTTGGCAAAACGAGAGCCGATTTCATCCAATTTTTAGTGGTCCGCAAGTGGTTAACTGGCTAAAAAGAGGGCAAAAAGAGGGGGAAGTGGTTCCCAAAGTGGTTAACCGAGAGCCGATTTTTGGGGTGCTTTTCAGCCCTCCTTCCCCTCGTTTTTTGGCTGTGGCAGTTTGGCATAGTTTGAGCTAATTTGAATAATTGAATATGAATTTGATGTAGCACACAGTATAAATGCTGGGTGCTTTTTTCATTTCAGGAACTCGTATTCCGGCGATAGAAAGAGCCGTCACTTCACTGTTAATTTTGAAGTGGCGGCTTTTTCTATTTCCAGAAACAACAGCAACAATCAGAAATGAGGTGAAGTCATGAACACACAAATCATCGCCATCGCTAACCAGAAAGGCGGCGTTGGCAAAACAACAACCTGTGCGAACTTGGGAATAGGTCTGGCACAGGCCGGAAAGAAAGTGCTTCTGATCGACGGGGACCCGCAAGGAAGCCTGACAATCAGCTTGGGAAATCCGCAACCAGACAAGCTGCCATTTACGCTGTCGGATGCAATGGGCAAAATTCTGATGGATCAGCCTATACGCCCCGGAGAAGGTATTCTGCATCATGTAGAAGGCGTTGACCTGATGCCTGCGGATATTCAGCTTTCCGGTATGGAGGTTTCTTTGGTAAACGCCATGAGCCGTGAAACGATTTTACGGCAATATCTGGACACACTGAAGGGACAATATTCCCATATCCTGATTGACTGTCAGCCTTCGTTGGGGATGCTTACGGTCAATGCGCTGGCGGCTGCGAATAGGATCATCATTCCCGTTCAGGCAGAGTATCTGCCCGCTAAAGGGCTGGAACAGCTGCTCTCCACGGTAAACAAGGTAAAGAGGCAAATCAACCCCAAGCTCCAGATTGACGGTATCCTGCTGACGATGGTGGATAACCGCACCAATTTTGCCAAAGAGATTGCTGCTTTGCTGCGGGACACCTATGGAAGTAAAATCAAAGTCTTTGGAACGGAAATCCCCCATTCTGTCCGGGCAAAGGAAATTAGCGCAGAGGGAAAAAGTATTTTCGCCCATGACCCTGGCGGCAAAGTGGCAGAGGGGTATCGAAATCTGACGAAGGAGGTGTTGAAACTTGAAAAGCAGCGCGAAAAAAATAGAGCTGGCCTCGGTAGATGATCTGTTCTCCACCGAAGAAGGCCGTCAGGATGCAAAGCTGGAAAAGATTCAGGAGATTCCGCTGTCTGAACTGCATCCCTTTAAGAACCATCCATTCAAAGTCAAGGATGACGAAGCCATGATGGAGACCGCTGACAGTATCAAGCAGTATGGCGTTCTGGTTCCGGCGATTGCTCGACCGGACCCGGAGGGCGGTTATGAGCTGGTAGCCGGACACAGGCGGCACAGAGCCAGTGAGCTGGCAGAAAAGGAGACCATGCCGGTCATTGTTCGGAATTTGGATGATGATGCCGCCACGATCATTATGGTTGACAGCAACCTGCAACGAGAAAGCCTGCTTCCAAGTGAGAGGGCCTTTGCCTATAAAATGAAGTTGGAGGCTATAAAACATCAGGGAGAACGCTCAGATTTAACTTCTCGCCAAGTTGGCGAGAAGTCGCAGACATCAATTCAGCTGGTTGCAAATCAAGCAGGAGAAAGTCAAAGGCAGGTTCAGAGATTTATTCGCTTGACAGAGCTGATTCCTGAATTGATGGACATGGTGGATGAAAAGAAAATTGCCTTAAATCCTGCTTATGAGCTGTCCTTTCTCAAAAAGGAGGAACAGGTAGACCTGTTGGATGCGATGGACAGCGAACAGGCTACCCCTTCTCTTTCTCAAGCCCAGCGGCTCAAGAAATACAGTCAGGAGGGGCATCTGACCCTCGATATGATGCGTGTCATCATGGGTGAGGAAAAGAAAAGCGATCTGGACCGAGTGACATTTACCTCTGACACCTTGCGGAAGTATTTCCCTAAAAGCTATACGCCCCAGCGGATGCAGGAAACCATCATCAAGTTGCTGGAGGCATGGCAGAAAAAGCGTCAGAGAGACCAGGAACGATGAAAGGAGCCGCCTATGAGGGATATTTCAGCCCGTGAGCTGAAAGGACACAAAATTCTCGCCGTAGAGAGGTTTTGGGATAACACCCGCTGGATGATTGAGTTTTTCGTCCTGCGTCCCAGCACAGCTTACGGCAGCCCCGGAGAGGAAATGCGGCTGTTTTTGACCGAGGACGGGTATCAGGCTGCCCTGCAAAGCCAGCAGTGCCGGGAGATCAAGATCAAGCGTTACGCTCGTGTGATTGAGGGACATATCCTCGATTTCAAACCGGGAAAACGCCGCCGCTCATAAACTCATACAACGAAAGGAAAGGAATGACTATGTGTACGGTAAAGGAAATTCAAGAAGCAATCCGGGAAGATTGCAAATCTCAGCATGACATGGAATCAACGGATATTGACCGAGTGATGCAAACACTTCCTTTTGCCCAGGAGGAGCCATTTACAGAGGCGCGTCCTCGAAAGCCGCTGTTTTGGTTCTATGCAAGAAAATTTGAAAAGTGTTGAACACCGCAATTCTTTGGAATGAGGATTGCGGTTTTTTTGTACCCAAAATTCGGAAGGAGTGAGGTCGATGGCCGTTTTTCGCATTGAACGGACCCGTGATTATACCGTGATGAGCAATCATCATTTACGAAATGCAAACCTGTCGTTAAAAGCCAAGGGACTGCTTTCCATGATGTTATCTTTGCCAGAGGACTGGAATTACACCACCCGTGGTCTTGCAAAGATCTGTAAGGAGGGCGTGGATGCCATAGGCGCTGCGTTGCGGGAATTGGAGGCTGCTGGTTACATTGTGCGGCACAAGCTGCGTGACCGGCAGGGACGCATCAGCGATACAGAGTATGTCATATACGAGCAGCCACAGCTTAGAAAACCGGATACGGATTCACCAGATACGGAAAACCCGTATATGGATAAACCGGATACGGAAAAGCCCGCAGAATTAAATATAGAGAAATCAAATACTCAAAAACAAAATATTTATGGATCAAGTACCGATTCCATTCCCTTCCGGGATTGCGCGGCAGATTGTCTGCCGGAACGGAAAGGAAGGGATGCGATGTCACTCACAGAGATAGAGAGTTATCGGGAATTGATTCAGGAGAATATCGGGTATGAATACCTGTGTCAGCAGTATGAAACTTATCGGGAGGATTTGGATGAGATTGTGGAGCTAATCGTGGAAACGGTCTGTGCAAAGCGAAAGACCACCCGTATTGCAGGAAGTGATTTTCCGCATGAAATCGTTCGTTCCAGATTCTTGAAGCTGGATAACTCGCACATTGAGTTTGTCATGGACTGTTTACAGAAGAACACCACGGAAATTCGTAACATGAAGCAGTATCTTCTGACCGTTCTGTTCAATGCACCGACCACGATAAGCAATCATTACACCTCACAAGTAAATCACGATCTGTATGGCGGCTGGTAAATGGTCGCTTTTTTATTGCCCGGAACTGCCGGGAGAAAGGAGCAAGCATGATGTCTGAGGGAAAGACCATAGGGCAGCTGATGGAAGAAATGCGGGCAAAGGCAGGAGCGCAGAATTATCACGGTCATGGATATATGGATCTCCAGCGTTTTGCGGAGGACACCCGGCACATGATTATTTTTGATGTGCTGACGAACGATTCCCCTGTTGGCTGGAAAGGCGAACGAACCCGCCTGTTCCTGTCGGATACCGGTTATGAAAAAGCGCTGGATAGTCAGGAAAAGGGGCAGATTAAGATTTTGAGCCACGCAAAGGTACGTCAGGGCAATCTGCACTATGACCGTTCTGACCAGTTACGCTAAGGAGGGCGGTATGAAGCGTTATCTTCTGCGGCGGCTGGTGGTTCCGCCTTAGCAAAAAAAGAGATTCCCTGCAAACTTCGTGGAAAGGAGGCGAGAAAATGCAGGAAGAAGTGGAAAACAGAACTTTGACGCTGGTTGTCAGTGGAACAAAGTTTACCGGCAGAATGTTTAAGGCTGCCATAAGCAAGTACATGGCACATCGGAAGGAAAAGAAGCTGGAAAAACAGAGAAGCCGTGATGCGCCGGTTGTTCCGCATGGAAAACAGACTGTGAAGCAGCTTGTCGGGCAGAATCAGGGAATATCCAACATTGAGATCACAGACCCCTCTATCAAGGAGTTTGAGAAAATCGCCCGGAAATATGGTGTGGATTATGCGGTGAAAAAGGACCGCAGCAGTTCTCCGCCAAAGTACCTGATTTTTTTCAAAGGCCGTGATGCAGATGCTCTGACAGCAGCTTTTACAGAGTACACCAACAAAAAGGTCAAAAAGGCAACGAAAACAGAGCGCCCGTCCGTACTGGCAAAACTTAACCAGTTCAAAGAGATGGTTAAAAATGCTGTGGTGGATCGCACCAAGCGAAAGGAGCTGGAACGATGAAAAAGACATTGGACATCAAAAAGCTCGTTTTGCTGAATATGCCGTATATCCTGCTGGGGCTGTTTGCTACCAATTTTGGAGAGGCATGGCGAATGGCACAAGGGGCGGATGCTTCAGAAAAGTTTCTTTCGCTGGTTGCGGTTCTGCCTGGGGCGCTGCAAAGTTTCTGGCCAAGCCTGCATCCGTTGGACTTGTTGGTAGGACTGTGTTGTGGAGGCAGTCTGAGGCTGGCGGTGTATCTTAAAAGCAAGAACGCCAAGAAATATCGACATGGTTTGGAATATGGTTCGGCCCGCTGGGGAACCCGTGAGGATATTGCACCTTACGTTGATCCTGTATTTCAGAACAACGTGATTCTGACGAAAACGGAGAGCCTGACCATGAACAGCCGCCCCAAGGACCCCAAGACTGCCAGAAACAAAAATGTACTGGTGATTGGCGGCTCCGGTTCCGGTAAGACCCGATTCTGGCTGAAACCCAACCTGATGCAGATGCACAGCTCCTATGTTGTGACGGACCCGAAGGGAACAATTCTGGTGGAATGCGGAAAAATGCTCCAAAGGGGTGCGCCCAAGCTGGGGAAGGACGGAAAGCCCATGAAGGATAAGCACGGCAAGGTCATTTATGAGCCGTACCGAATCAAGGTCCTAAATACCATCAACTTCAAGAAGTCCATGCACTATAACCCTTTCGCCTATGCGCGACACGAGGTCGCGTAATTAAACTGTTCGGCGCTGACCGAACCTGTTATTCCATTAGCAGTAGCCTATCGTCACCGAAGCGGCTGGCAACGGTCGTGAGGCAGCATGACGAGAAAAGGTAGCCCTCCCGAAAGGGTCAAGCCGAAACCGCGAGGCAGAGGCAAAAAGCTGGAAGCAACGTCCGGCTGGGGAGCTTGGCTTGTGTAGTATGGTGAATGTAAGTAAATCGCTGTTAAACGTCGTTAGTGGGAACCAGGCTAAAGTTGCTGATAAGCCTGAACCAAAAGGTATGCAGTCGGATGTTCTCCTGTAAGCTGGGAACACATGGACAAACAAGACTGCCGGCGGATAGGTGGCACCTAACCTACACGGTTGATTACGTGAAACGTGTTAAGCCCGCGCTCTCTCCGTATATTCGGAAAGCTGACCGCAAGGAAAGCCGATAGAAACGCGGGTAAGGAACGCTGGAAAAAGCGAATGCCGACCTTGTAATGAGGACGGATAGGGATTGAAACAGTATCCTACGCGAAAGCGGGCTGACTTCCAGCAGGTCTATCTTTACGAGAGAATTTACAGAACTTTTGAAAGGAGGAATCGCAAATGAACAGGAAACTGTGTGCGCCTGCTAACAGGGCACAAAGCTGGGAATCCATAGATTGGAAGAAAGCGGAGGCCTATGTTAAAAAGCTGCAAATGCGTATCGTAAAGGCTCAAAAAGACGGTCATTACAACAAGGTGAAAACCCTGCAATGGCTGTTGACGCACTCTTTCTATGCCAAGGCATTGGCCGTAAAGCGTGTGACAAGTAATAAAGGTAAAAATACTGCTGGTGTGGACCATGAATTATGGAAAACGCCAAAGGGCAAATTCGAGGCGATTGAGAAACTCAAACGCCGGGGCTATAAGCCCCAACCTCTCAGACGGGTGTACATCCCGAAGAAAAACGAAAAATTACGCCCGCTGAGTATTCCAACGATGACAGACCGCGCCATGCAGACACTATATAAGTTTGCACTGGAACCATTGGCAGAAACTCTGGCAGACCCGAACTCTTACGGTTTTAGAATTGGAAGAAGCACACACGACGCTATCGGGCAATGCTTTAACGATCTGTGCAGAGCCGGTTCCCCTCAATGGATTTTGGAGGGAGATATAAAAGGGTGCTTTGACCATATCAGCCATAGCTGGTTAATGGAAAATATCCCAATGGACAAGGAAATGCTCGAAAAGTGGCTGAAATGTGGCTTTGTGGAGACCAAAAGGCTCTTTCCAACAGAGGAAGGAACCCCACAGGGCGGCACAATATCGCCAGTCTTGATGAACATGACCTTAGACGGTCTGGAGCGGATTCTAAAAGAAAGATTCCCTATGAGACGGACAGTGGCAGGTAAAACTGTTTACGACCAGATTAACTTCGTGCGATATGCCGACGACTTTATCGTTACCGGGAAAAGCCCGGAAACCTTGCGCAACGAAGTCATGCCGCTCATCAAGGACTTTCTGGCGGAGCGCGGTCTGCAACTCTCAGAGGAAAAAACGGTAATCACGCATATCAGCGATGGTTTTGATTTTCTTGGGCAGAACATTCGAAAATACAATGGGAAACTGCTCATTAAGCCGTCAAAGAATGCGATAAAATCCTTCCTCAAAAAAGTGCGAACTATCGTTAGGGAGAATAAAACAGCCACACAGGACTTGCTCATTCGCAAATTAAATCCTGTCATTCGTGGTTGGGTCAACTACCACCGCTACGTTGTTTCTGCGGACATTTTTGGATTGGTTGACCACAGGATTTTCGAATGCCTATGGAGGTGGGCTTGCCGCAGACACAAGCGCAAAGGTAGGAAATGGATTGCCAATAAATACTGGCACCATATTGATAACCGGACGTGGACGTTTGCAACAGAGCCTGCTTTCCGCGGTAAAGATTTCGATGAAAAATACCTCAAGCTGGAATACGCGGCAAACACCAAAATCATCCGATTCAGGAAAATCGCCGCTGAAGCCAACCCATTTGATGAAAAATGGGCGGGATATTATGAGGAACGTGACGGAGAAAGAATGCTGAACAGTACTAAAGGGCGGGAAAAACTCGTTAAAATCTGGAACAACCAGGAACGGTGCTGCCCTGTATGCGGAGAAAGAATTACATCCGAAACAGGGTTCAAGACGCATTTTATCACCGAAGACAACAGGAAATGGCCCGCTATTATGGTACATCCCTGGTGTCATCGAAATCTGCATGAGCCAAACTACTTGATTTGAGCCGGGTTTCGTTTTACACGAGACCTTACGATAGGCTTGAGCCGTATGACGGGAAACTGTCACGTACGGTTCTTAGGGGAGGGGCTGGCAGCAATGCCAGTCTCTTACCCGACATCCATAGCGAAAAGGACATCTTGAAGCTGGTAACAACGCTGATTGCCAATACCAAAGGCGAAGGCAAGGCCGGAGACGATTTCTGGGTCAAGGCGGAAACATTGCTGTATTGCGCGTTGATTGGATATATCCACTATGAAGCTCCGGTGGAGGAGCAAAACTTCTCCACCCTCATCGAGTTCATCAACGCCATGGAAGTCCGGGAGGATGACGAGGAGTTCAAAAATCCCGTAGACCTGATGTTTGATGCACTGGAATCGGAAAAGCCAAACCACTTCGCAGTGCGGCAGTATAAGAAATATAAGCTGGCAGCCGGCAAAACCGCTAAGTCGATTTTGATTTCCTGCGGTGCGCGTCTTGCCGTATTTGATATTGCGGAGCTGCGCGAGGTTACATCCTACGATGAGTTGGAACTGGATACGCTGGGAGACAGAAAAACGGCTCTGTTCCTCATTATGAGTGATACGGATGACAGTTTTAACTTTCTCATTTCCATGTGCTACACCCAGTTATTCAACCTGCTTTGTGAAAAGGCCGATGATGTGTATGGTGGCAGGCTTCCGGTTCATGTGCGCTGTCTGATTGATGAGTGTGCTAATATCGGGCAGATTCCGAAGCTGGAAAAGCTGGTGGCCACCATCCGAAGTCGTGAAATCTCTGCCTGTCTGGTGTTGCAGGCACAGAGCCAGCTCAAGGCAATTTACAAAGATAATGCCGATACCATCATCGGCAATATGGATACTTCCATCTTCCTGGGTGGCAAAGAGCCAACAACGCTGAAAGAGCTGGCGGCTGTTCTGGGAAAGGAGACCATAGACACTTACAACACCGGAGAGAGCCGGGGACGGGAGACCTCCCACTCGCTCAACTATCAGAAATTGGGAAAAGAGCTGATGAGCCAGGATGAGCTGGCAGTTATGGATGGCGGCAAGTGCATCTTGCAGTTGCGCGGTGTGCGTCCGTTTCTTTCAGACAAGTATGACATTACCAGACACCCTAATTTCAAATACACAGCTGATGCAGACAAGCGAAATACCTTTGATATTGAAGCATTTTTGTCTGCCAGACTAAAACTCAAGCCTGATGAGGTCTGCGATGTATATGAAGTAGACACGGAGGGCGTGTAATACGGTTCCGCTGAGAAAGGAGTGATCGTATCTATTTGCCGCAACTGCCTCTGTTGAGGCCATTGGCGTACAAAGCGGGCAATCATCAACAAAATAATGAAAAAGGAGGACAGCCGGAATCAGGCTCTCATATATCGAGGGCAGATTGTTCCGGCTTTTGTATGCCTATGAAACATGACAAACCTATTTTTTAATCAGATTCCGGCTAACAAACTATATGGCATTTTTTGAACAGGCAATTACCGTTCTTCAGACTCTCGTTATCGCTCTGGGCGCTGGTCTTGGTATCTGGGGTGTCATCAACCTGTTGGAAGGTTACGGCAACGACAACCCTGGCGCAAAATCTCAGGGCATGAAGCAGCTCATGGCCGGCGCTGGTGTAGCCGTTGTTGGTATGGTTCTTGTACCTCTGCTCTCCGGGCTGTTCTCTGTCTAAGCGTTCCTGCATGAAATCCTTGCCGCTCCCGCAGCTCTGCGGGGGCGGCGGAAAGGAGGTTGACACCGTATGGATTTCTTACTTGAAGCCCTGACGAATTGGCTGAAAGAAATGCTGGTGGGCGGTATTATGAGCAACCTTTCGGGGATGTTTGACAGTGTAAACCAACAGGTCGCGGATATATCCGTACAGGTAGGACAGACCCCACAGGGATGGAATGGCAGTATTTTCAATATGATTGAGAATCTGTCAAACTCCATCATGGTGCCGATTGCAGGTGTGATCCTGGCTATCGTTATGACCGTAGACCTGATCCAGATGATTGCAGACAAGAACAACCTGCATGATGTGGATACCTGGATGATTTTCAAGTGGGTGTTCAAATCAGCTGCCGCCATCCTCATTGTCACAAACACATGGAATATCGTGATGGGCGTCTTTGATATGGCGCAGAGCGTGGTGGCGCAGGCGGCAGGGATTATCAATTCGGATGCGTCCATTGACATTTCCTCAGTTATGACCGATCTGGAACCGAGGCTGATGGAAATGGATTTGGGACCGCTGTTCGGACTGTGGTTCCAATCCCTCTTTATTGGCATTACCATGTGGGCGTTGTATATCTGTATCTTTATCGTTATTTATGGCCGTATGATTGAGATCTACCGCGCGTCCAGAAGCGCCGCTTTTCATCCAAAGGCGGTGTGCGGGCATTTTGGGAACCCGGCTTTAGCAAGCCGGTAAAGAAAAGTATCAAAGACGTGAAAAGCGTCACTTTAGCGTCATCCGATTTACCCCGGAGGGAAACCACAAGGGGGACAATAGCGTATCGGAAAAATCGCAAGTTGGGAAAACCATCTACCCACGACTGAGCGGCAAGACGCAACATTGTGAATGAGGAGCAAGGCTAAACTGCTTTAAGGGCAGTCCGAGGCGGGATACTCGACCCGGCGGCGCAGGATGGTTGTATTCGCCGTATGTCACAGCGGAATGTGACAGGTAAACACAGACCGCACGATACTTATGACAGCCAGCCGCAGTAAGCGGAAAAGGACGAAAACCCACTACCGACATCACAATACGCTTTTCCCAAAGTGTCTAACTGGAGATTGCCTAAACCGGAACGCCGGAACTATCCGGCTATGCGTAATGCCGCAAGGCGATAAATTTCAAGGGGTAAAAACCCAAGAAAGATGACGCTGAATATCCGGCATGGCAACGGAGCCTCCGTAGTAGTCCGAGGGCGGGAAAGCCGTCTACATGGCGAAGGGAGGCAGGATGTCAACCAATTCATAAAAAGGAAAGGTGCGTGAGGCATTATGAGAAGTCCTGAAAATGTGTTGGAAAGCCTAAAATCCAAGGCGTGTAACAAGAGTTACAAGTACGAGCGGTTATACCGCAACCTGTACAATCCACAATTCTATCTGCTGGCATATCAGCGGATACAGGCGAAACCAGGCAACATGACAGCCGGAACAGACGGCAAAACCATTGACGGAATGGGAATGGCAAGGATAAACGCCCTCATTGAAAAGATGCGGGATTTCAGTTATCAGCCTAACCCGGCAAGGAGAACGTATATCCCGAAATCCAATGGGAAAATGCGTCCTCTGGGGATACCGTCATTCGACGATAAACTGATACAGGAGGTGGTGCGGCTCATCTTAGAGAGCATTTATGAGCCAACCTTTAGCGACTATTCCCACGGTTTCCGTATAAACAGAAGCTGTCATACGGCACTCAAATACGTGCAGAAATATTTTACGGGGACAAAGTGGTTCGTTGAGGGAGATATAAAGGGCTGTTTTGACAACGTAGACCATCATGTGCTGATTGCTATTTTGCGAAAGCGGATTGCAGACGAACATTTCATCGGTCTGCTCTGGAAGTTCTTGAAAGCCGGATATATGGAGGATTGGAATTATCACAATACTTATTCCGGTACTCCGCAAGGCTCCATCATCAGCCCAATCCTTGCAAACATCTACATGAACGAACTGGACAGTTATATGGCAGAGTATGCAGAGAAATTCAACTGCGGAAACCGCCGTAAAATCAATCCTGCGTTCAAGAAGAAGCTGGATGTCTGCCGGGGAAAAGAAGAAAGGCTTAAAAGAAATCTCTCTAAAATGAGCAAGGAAGAAAAAGAGGGCTTAATTGAAGAAATCCGGGAACTGCGGCGTAGTCTGAAAGCTATGCCGTATAGCGACCAGATGGATGATAGCTATAAAAGACTTTGCTATATCCGATACGCCGATGATTTCTTAATCGGAGTTATCGGCAGTAAAGAGGACGCAGAACAGATTAAACAAGATGTAGGCTGCTTTATCCGGGAGAAACTTCATCTGGAAATGTCCGAGGAAAAGACACTGATTACTCATGGACATGACTCTGCGAAGTTCTTGGGATATGAGGTCACAATCGCCAAAGGTGAACACAACAAAAAGACCAAAACCGGGACTACCAGACGGGTAAACAATGGAAAAGTCTTGCTCTATGTTCCCCATGATAAGTGGGTAAAACGACTGTTCTCCTACAATGCCCTCAAGATTAAATACGACAAACAAAATGGAAACAAAGAGGTTTGGGAACCTATCCGGCGCACTCGCCTGTTGCACTTGGACGATTTGGAAATCTTAAACCAGTACAACGCAGAAATTCGTGGATTGTATAACTACTACCGACTTGCAAACAACGTGTCTGTACTCAATAACTTCTACTATGTAATGAGATACAGTATGCTCAAAACCTTTGCTGGAAAATATCGGACACGAATCAGCAGAATTATCCGCAAGTACCGTCAAGGGAAAGATTTTGTTGTGGAGTATCCGAAGAAAAACGGCAAGGTGGGAAAAGTGCTGTTCTACAATGACGGTTTCCGCCGGAATACCAAAGTAGAAAGCGGAAATCCCGATATAGTAGCACGAGCCGTTGAGAATTATGGACGCAACAGCCTGATTAAAAGACTGCAAGCGAACCAATGCGAGTGGTGCGGCGCAGAGAATGTGCCGCTTGAAATACACCATGTACGAAAACTCAAAGATTTAAGTGGCAGAAAACAATGGGAAATCGCCATGATTGGGCGTAAGCGCAAGACAATGGCACTCTGCGTCTACTGTCACGATAAGTTACACGCTGGGAAATTAGACTGACATCTGGAGAGCCGGATACGCTGAGAGGTGTAAGTCCGGTTCGGAGGGGAGTTCTCGGAAACCTACCATAGCAATATGGCAAGGCGCCGGGTTCTTACCCTACTTGTAACTTCGGTGGCTCCCGTTCCAATGGCTGCAATGATGGGCAAAGAATGGGGCGGTATGGGACAGAATTACCTCCGATCCCTGCTGGCACTGGGCTTTCAGGCGTTTCTCATTATCGTCTGCGTGGCAATTTATGCTGTGCTGGTGCAGAACATCGCTCTGGAAGATGACATCATCATGGCAATCTGGAGCTGCGTGGGCTACACCGTACTGCTATGTTTTACGCTGTTCAAAACCGGCAGTCTCGCCAAATCAGTCTTTCAGGCGCACTAAAACGGAAGGAGGTTTCCACATTGGCTTATGTACCCGTACCCAAGGACTTAACAAAAGTCAAAACAAAGGTCATGTTCAATCTGACCAAGCGGCAGCTTATCTGCTTCATGGGCGGAGCGCTTGTTGGCGTACCGCTTTTCTTTTTGCTCAGAAAACCTACCGGAAACAGTGTAGCGGCTATGTGTATGATGCTGGTTATGCTGCCCTTCTTTATGCTGGCTATGTACGAAAAGCATGGACAGCCCCTGGAAAAGATCGTGGGCAACATTCTCAAAGTAGCTGTGATCCGTCCAAAGCAGCGACCTTACCAGACCAACAACTTTTATGCCGTATTAAAGCGGCAGGAAATGCTCGATAAGGAGGTGTATGACATTGTTCACCGCAATAAAAAAATGGCTGCATCGGATGTTCGGAAAAGCCGAGGAAAAAACTATGCAGCCGGTAAAGACAAAGAAAAAGCTGTCCCGCGCCGATAAGAAGCAGATCGAAGCGGCCATTGCCCGCGCTAACCGCACGGACAAAAAAGGAAAATCTGCGCAGGACAGTATCCCTTATGAACGGATGTGGCCGGACGGAATCTGCCGCGTATCGGACAGCCACTACACAAAGACCATCCAGTTTCAGGACATCAACTATCAGCTCTCCCAAAACGAAGATAAGACGGCAATCTTTGAGGGGTGGTGTGATTTCCTCAATTATTTTGACAGCTCGATTCATTTCCAGCTGTCTTTTTTGAACCTTGCGGCATCGGAGGAGACCTTTGCTAACTCCATTTCCATCCCGCCCCAGAGGGACGCCTTTGACAGTATCCGCGACGAATACACCACAATGCTGCAAAATCAGCTGGCCAGAGGTAACAACGGTCTCATCAAGACCAAATACCTGACCTTTGGTATCGACGCGGACAGCATCAAAGCCGCCAAGCCCCGTCTGGAGCGTATTGAGACCGATATACTTAATAACTTCAAGCGTCTTGGTGTAGCTGCCAGAACGCTGGACGGTAAAGAAAGGCTTTTTCAGCTTCATGCGGTATTCCACATGGATGAACAACTCCCGTTTCTGTTTGAATGGGACTGGCTGGCTCCTTCCGGTCTGTCCACAAAGGATTTTATTGCACCAAGCTCCTTTGAGTTCCGCACCGGCAAGCAGTTCCGTATGGGTAAGAAATACGGGACTGTTTCTTTTTTGCAGATTCTCGCACCGGAACTGAATGACCGTTTGCTGGCTGATTTTCTGGATATGGAAAGCTCGCTCATTGTGAGTATACACATTCAGTCGGTGGATCAGGTGAAAGCCATCAAAACGGTAAAGCGGAAGATTACCGACCTGGACCGCAGCAAGATCGAGGAACAGAAAAAAGCAGTCCGTGCCGGATACGACATGGACATCAATCCATCTGACCTTGCTACCTACGGCAGTGAAGCGAAAAAACTCTTGCAGGATTTGCAGAGCCGCAATGAGAGAATGTTCCTTTTGACCTTTCTGGTGCTGAACACAGCGGACAATCCCCGTCAGCTTGGCAACAACATCTTTCAGGCAGGCTCTATTGCCCAGAAGTATAACTGTCAGCTGACCAGGCTGGACTTCCAGCAGGAAGAAGGGCTGATGAGCTGTCTGCCTCTGGGTCTCAATCAAATTGAGATCCAGCGAGGACTGACAACCAGTTCCACAGCTATCTTTGTGCCCTTCACTACGCAGGAACTGTTCCAGAACGGGAAAGAAGCTCTGTACTACGGCATCAATGCTCTGTCTAACAACCTCATCATGGTGGACAGAAAGCTGCTGAAAAACCCCAACGGCCTGATCCTGGGTACGCCGGGTTCCGGTAAGTCCTTCAGCGCAAAACGAGAAATTGCCAACTGCTTTTTGCTTACCAGCGATGATGTCATTATCTGTGACCCGGAAGCGGAGTACGCACCTCTTGTTGAGCGTCTGCATGGGCAGGTCATCAAGATCTCACCTACTTCAACCAACTATATCAATCCGATGGATCTGAATCTGGACTATTCGGATGATGAAAGCCCGCTGTCACTCAAGTCTGACTTTATCCTCAGCTTGTGTGAGCTGATCGTGGGCGGTAAGGAGGGCTTGCAGCCGGTGCAGAAAACCATTATTGACCGTTGTGTACGGTTGGTTTACAACGAATATCTCAATGACCCAAAGCCGGAGAATATGCCGATTTTGGAGGACCTTTATAACCTGTTGCGGGAGCAGGAAGAAAAAGAAGCTCAGTACATTGCAACGGCATTGGAAATCTATGTAACGGGTTCTTTGAATGTGTTCAATCATCAGAGCAATGTGGACATTGATAACCGGATTGTCTGCTATGACATCAAGGAACTGGGCAAGCAGCTCAAGAAAATCGGTATGCTGGTGGTACAGGATCAGGTGTGGAACCGCGTTACCATCAACCGTGCCGCTCACAAGTCTACCCGCTACTACATCGACGAGATGCACCTGCTTTTGAAGGAGGAGCAGACCGCCGCCTATACGGTGGAAATCTGGAAGCGATTCAGAAAATGGGGCGGTATTCCGACAGGTATCACCCAGAATGTCAAAGACCTGCTTTCCAGCCGTGAGGTGGAGAACATCTTTGAAAACTCCGACTTCGTGTATATGCTCAACCAGGCAGGCGGAGACCGTCAGATCCTCGCCAAGCAGCTGGGGATTTCCACACACCAATTATCTTATGTGACCCACTCCGGTGAGGGCGAGGGCCTTCTGTTTTATGGCTCTACAATCCTGCCTTTCGTAGATCACTTCCCGAAGAATACCGAGCTTTACCGCATTATGACCACCAAACCCCAGGAACTGAAAAAGAAGGAGGATGAATGATGATGAACCCCAATATTTTGAATAAAAACCCGCTGATGTTTTTTGACAGGGCGGTAAATGCCCAGCGCAGCCAGTTGCTTACGGTCATGGCCGATGCGGTAAGTGAGTGCCGCACGGCGGCAGATCAGGCAGCCGAACTGAATGAGACCGGTCAGGTGGGGCTTCTCCGTCTGGCAGAGGTCTGGAGCGCCATTCGTGCTAAAGAAGGTATGGGCGGCCTGATTCTGGAAGGAACAGAGGCGAAGATCCTGTCCGATGTGGTGGCACAGTTTTATGCCTACCTGTCCGGCTGTATGTTCAACGATCCTGTGGGAATGGCCATTTATGCAGAGCTGCACTACATGATGTCCTCCCTCATGCTGGGAGAATGGTTTGAATAAAGAGCCGCGCCTGCGCTTTACTGATGAGGAACGGTCTGATCCTGCACTGGAAAAGCCGATCCGTAAAGCGGAGAAAGCTGCGGCCAGAGCAGATAAGGCGCAGGCCAATATCCCAAAGAAAAAGGTCAGGCAGACGGTCATTGACCCAGATACCGGAAAAAAGACCTCGAAGCTGACCTTTGAGGACAAGAAAAAGCCACCTTCCAAAGTTTCTCAAGGAGTCAGGGAAGCTCCCGTCCATCTGGTCGCAGGCAAGCTCCACAAAGAGATCCGGGAAACAGAGCAGGACAATGTGGGCGTGGAAAGCGCCCACAAGTCCGAGGAAGCGGTGGAGACCGGCGCTTATCTGGTGCGGGAGGGCTATCGCAGCCACAAGCTGAAGCCGTACCGCAAAGCAGCCCAGGCAGAGCGTCAACTGGAAAAGGCAAATGTAAATGTTCTGTACCAGAAATCTTTGCAGGAAAATCCCCAGTTTGCCAGCAACCCTCTTTCCCGCTGGCAGCAAAAGCAGGCCATCAAAAGGCAGTATGCCGCCGCCAAACACGCCGGTCAGACTGCCGGAAATACCGCCCAGGCTGCATCTAAAACCGGAAAAGCCGCAAGGACGGTAAAAGAAAAGGTACAGCAGGCAGGGGCATTCGTCATGCGCCACAAGAAGGGTTTCCTGATGGCAGGGGTTTTGTTCCTCATTACCTGTATGCTGATGAATACCATGTCCTCCTGCTCCATGATGGCGCAGAGCATCGGTTCCGTTCTCTCCGGCACCACCTATCCGTCGGATGACCCGGAAATGCTGGCGGTGGAGGCAGATTATGCAGCCAGAGAAGCCCAGTTGCAGGAGGAAATCGACAACATAGAAAGCAGCCACCCAGGGTATGACGAGTATCGCTATGACCTTGGTATGATCGGTCATGACCCTCATGAGCTGGCAGCATTTCTGTCTGCCGTTTTGCAAGGCTACACCCGGCAGAGCGCTCAGGCAGAGCTGGCGCGTGTGTTTGCAGCACAGTATCAGCTGACGCTTACTGAGGAAGTGGAGATTCGCTACCGCACGGAGACCTCCACCGACCCGGAGACCGGCGAGACCACCTCAGAAGAAGTCCCCTATGAGTATTACATTTTGAATGTGAAACTCACCAGCAAGCCCATTTCCGCTGTGGCGTCGGAGATTCTGACCCCGGAGCAGATGGAAATGTATCAGGTCTACCGACAGACCATGGGCAATAAGCCGTTGTTGTTTGGCGGTGGTTCCCCTGACATGAGCAATTCCGAGGACTTGACCGGTGTACAGTTTGTAAATGGAACCCGTCCCGGAAATCCGCAGTTGGTGGAGCTGGCCAAGCGTCAGGTCGGCAATGTGGGCGGCTATCCTTATTGGAGCTGGTATGGCTTTGACAGCCGCGTGGAGTGGTGCGCCTGCTTTGTATCCTGGTGTTATAACCAGGCTGGAAAAAGTGAGCCGCGCTTTGCAGGCTGTGAGTGGCAGGGCGTTCCGTGGTTCCAGTCTCATGGACAATGGGGTGCAAGAGGCTATAACAATCTGGCTCCCGGAGATGCAATTTTCTTTGATTGGGATTTAGATGGGACAGCGGACCATGTGGGTATCGTGATCGGTACGGATGGCAGCCGTGTTTATACGGTGGAGGGAAATTCCGGCGATGCCTGCAAGATCAAAAGTTATGACCTGAATTATCAAAGTATTAAGGGCTACGGCCTGATGAACTGGTAACAGACTTTGTGGAAAGGAGTGAACGGTTATGGCAAAAAATAAAATTGAACGTATCGACCAGGAAATTGAGAAAACCCGTGAGAAGATTGCGGAATATCAGGAAAAGCTCAAGACCCTGGAAGCACAGAAAACGGAGGCAGAGAATCTGGAAATCGTTCAGATGGTTCGTGCGTTACGCATGACTCCAGCACAGCTGAACGCTATGCTTTCCGGTGGAATGAACCACGGCAGAGATACAGCACTGTCGGAATCAAATAATCAGGAGGTTACCGCTTATGAAGAATAAAAGAATTTGCAAAACACTTTCCGCCCTTTGCCTGACAATGGTTGTGGCATTTGGCTTTACGATCCCTGCTTTCGCACAGGGGTCAGAACAGGCTCCGGCGGCACCGGCAGAGGATTCTACCAATGACAGCAATGTGATTGTGGAAGAAACAGAACCGGCACCGGCACTTACACCGGAGGGGAATGCGGCATTGGTGGATGATTTTGGAGGCAATAAGCAGCTTATTACTGTTACGACCAAAGCTGGAAATTACTTTTACATCCTGATTGATAGGGCGAATGAGGACAAGGAGACTGCTGTTCACTTTCTGAATCAGGTGGACGATGCAGACCTTGCGGCGCTGATGGAAGATGGAAAACCCAAAGAGGAGATGCCTGCGGTATGCAGCTGTTCAACAAAATGTGAAGCAGGGGCAGTCAATACGGCCTGCCCGGTCTGCGCAACTGATAAGAGTAAATGTACGGGCAAAGCACCGGAACCTCCGGCAGAAACATCGGAGCCGGAAAAAGAGAAGCCTGCCGGATTGAACCCGGCTGCGCTGGTCCTTTTGCTGGCTCTGCTTGGTGGCGGTGGCGTATTTGCCTACTTGAAGCTCGTTAAGAATAAGCCTAAGACCAAGGGCAATGACAGTCTGGACGATTATGATTATGGAGAGGAAGATTCTGAGGAATGGGAAACCGAGGGTGAGGAGTCGGAAGAACCGGATGCTGACGGGGGCAGCACAGAAGAAGATGATGAGGACAGTGTGAAATGACCCGTTTCACAGACAGTCCCCATGAACGCATGATGACACGCAGGCCGGAGGGCGGGAAGGAAACTTCCCGTCCTCCTTCTTTACCCCACAGCCACCCCTGCTATGGTTGCGGGAATTATGGAAGACCCTGCGTAGGTATCTGTCACCGGGAAATGTCCCGATGGCTCAAAGAGAGGAGGAACCATCATGGCTCAACATAAATTGGTAATTGCCGAAAAACCATCAGTTGCCCAGAGTTTGGCGGCGGTGATCGGCGCAACCGTCCGTAAGGACGGGTATCTGGAGGGCAACGGCTGGCGTGTCAGCTGGTGCGTGGGCCACCTGGCCGGTCTTGCGGATGCAGACAGCTATGACCCAAAGTATGCCAAGTGGCGATATGATGACCTGCCTATCCTGCCGGAACATTGGCAGATGGTAGTGGGAAAGGATAAGAAAAAGCAGTTTGATATTCTGAAAAAGCTGATGAATGCCCCGGATGTGACGGAGGTGGTAAATGCCTGCGATGCCGGACGCGAGGGTGAGCTGATCTTCCGCAGCGTCTATGAGCTGGCAGACTGTCAAAAGCCTATGAAAAGGCTCTGGATTTCTTCGATGGAGGACTCTGCCATAAGGGAAGGCTTTGCAAACCTGCGCCCCGGTGCGGATTATGACGGAATTCGGGATGCTGCCCTCTGCCGTGCCAAGGCCGACTGGCTGGGGGGGATCAATGCCACAAGGCTTTTTTCCGTGCTGTATCACCGCACCCTCAACATCGGGCGCGTGATGTCCCCAACACTGGCGCTCATTGTCCAGCGAGAAGGTGAGATCGACACCTTTCAGCCGGTTCCCTTTTATACCGTGGCGCTGGAGCTGCCCGGTCTTACCGTATCCGGGGAGCGCATGGCGAATAAGGCCGCTGCCGAGCAGCTGAAAGAAGCCTGTCAGGGTGCAAATGTCACAATCAAAAAGGTGGAGTGCAAGGAAAAGTCCGAAAAGCCGCCTGCCCTCTATGACCTGACTACCCTGCAAAGAGATGCCAACCGCCTGCTTGGATTTACAGCCCAGCAGACCCTGGACTATCTACAAAGCCTGTATGAAAAGAAGCTCTGCACCTATCCCCGTACTGACAGCCGCTATCTGACTGGTGATATGGCAGACAGCCTGCCGGTGCTGGTGAATCTGGTTGCCAGTGCTATGCCGTTTCGCAAAGGGATCGCCATTACCTGTGATCCGCAGACGGTAATCAACGATAAGAAAGTAACCGACCACCACGCAGTAATCCCTACCAGAAATCTCAAGGATGCAGACCTTTCTGCCCTTCCTGCGGGAGAAAAAGCGGTGCTGGAGCTGGTGGCCCTGCGTCTGATGTGCGCCGTAGCCCAGCCCCATATCTATTCGGAAACCGTTGTGATTGCAGAGTGTGCCGGTGGGGAGTTTACCACAAAAGGAAAAACGGTGAAGCACCCCGGATGGAAAGCACTGGAGGACGCTTATCGTGCCAAAATGAAGGATACAGAGCCGAAAAAAGAGGGCGTAGAGAAAGCCCTGCCGGAGCTGACCGAAGGACAGACACTTTCGGTTTCTGCGGCAATCGTCAAAGAAGGCAAAAGCAGTCCGCCTCAGCACTTTACGGAGGACACCCTATTGTCCGCAATGGAGACTGCCGGGAAAGATGATATGCCAGAGGATGCTGAGAGAAAAGGTCTGGGGACACCGGCCACCCGTGCCGGTATTTTGGAAAAGCTGGTATCTGCCGGTTTTCTGGAGCGAAAAAAGAACAGAAAAACGGTGCAGCTTCTTCCTTCCCACGATGCAGTATCCCTTATCACGGTGCTGCCGGAACAACTGCAATCGCCGCTTCTGACTGCCGAGTGGGAGTATCGCCTGGGCGAGATCGAGCGCGGGCAGCTTGCCCCAGAGGAGTTTCTGGATGGGATCAGCACCATGCTGAAAGATCTGGTGGGGACTTATCAGGTCATCAAGGGAACTGAGTACCTGTTCACTCCGCCCCGTGAGGTGGTGGGCAAATGCCCTCGCTGCGGCGGTGAAGTTGCAGAACTGCAAAAAGGCTTCTTCTGTCAGAATGATTCTTGCAAATTTGCAATCTGGAAAAACAACAAATGGTGGGCTGCCAAGAAAAAACAGCCGACCAAGGCTGTGGTGTCTGCGCTGCTGAACGATGGCCGTGTCCGTGTGACGGGGTTATATTCGGAGAAAACCGGCAAGACCTACGATGCCACTGTGGTTTTGGAGGACGATGGACAGTATGCCAATTTCAAGCTGGAATTTGACCAGCGGAAAGGAGGCAGCCGATGAAGCTCTCTTTAGTGGAACGGGAAACCATTCTCCTCTATAACCAGGCAGAACCAATGGCTGAGGTCTACACCCACGATCCCCGCCTGATGGAGAAGCTGGAACTGCTGGCAAAAAAGCACCCCGACCAGATCACCCGAAAGGACGCCCATAACTTTACCGTCCCTAAGCGGTGTGTATCAGTCAGGGAGCCATACAGCGCAGAACGCCGCAAAGCTGCCAGTGAGCGTGCGAAAGCCGCCGGATACCAGCCCCCTGTGAAAAAGTCCGGCAGTTAAAGGCACATGGCAGAGAATGTATTTGAAGCAGTCAAGCAGTCGGTCAGCACCAGAGAAGCGGCAGAGTTTTATGGGATAAAAGTCAGGCGAAATGGCATGGCCTGCTGTCCTTTTCACGATGATAAGAACCCCAGCATGAAGGTAGACCAGCGATTCCACTGCTTTGGCTGCGGTGAAGATGGGGATGTGATCGACTTTACCGCAAAGCTCTTTGACCTCTCCCCAAAAGAAGCGGCGGAGAAACTGGCACAGGACTTTGGCCTGATCTATGACAGTCAGGCCCCGCCCCGCAGGAGATATGTCCGGCAAAAAAACGAGGCACAGAAGTTTCGGGAGGATCGACAGCGCTGTTACCGTGTACTGTCCGATTACTACTATCTGTTGAAAAAATGGGAAGCCGACCGTTCTCCCAGGACACCGGAGGAAGAACCGCACCCCCGCTTTGTGGAAGCAATCCAGAAGAAAACCTATGTAGAGTACCTGCTGGACCTTTTTCTTTATGAAAGTGAAGAAGAACAAAAGGCATGGATTGCAGAACACACAGCAGAAATCACACACTTGGAAAGGAGATTGAAAATCATGGCTGAGAATAAACCCACCAACCGAGAACGGCTAAGGGAAATCACAGATGGCATCGAGCAGGGTATCAAAGAACTGTTTGAAAGCGAAAAGTATATGCGCTATCTGTCCGTCATGTCCCGATTTCACCGCTATTCGGTAAACAACACCATGCTCATCTATATGCAGAAGCCGGACGCCACTTTGGTAGCCGGATACAATAAGTGGAAAGACCAGTTTGAGCGTCATGTAAAAAAGGGCGAGCATGGCATTACCATCATTGCCCCAACACCGTATAAGAAGAAAATCGAGGAGCAGAAGCTGGACCCAGATACCAAGGCTCCGATTCTGGATAAAGACGGAAAGATCGTCACAGAGGAAAAAGAAATTGAGATTCCCATGTTCCGCCCGGTCAAGGTCTTTGATATGAGCCAGACCGACGGGAAACCTTTGCCGGAGCTTGCTTCCTCCCTTTCCGGCAATGTGCCAAATTATGAGGCATTCATGGAGGCCCTGCGCCGCAGCGCACCGGTGCCGATTACTTTTGAAGCAATGGCCGCCGATACGGACGGCTATTTTTCTGCCGATCATCAGAAAATTGCCATTCGTCAGGGCATGAGCGAGGTGCAGACGGTTTCGGCCACGGTTCACGAGATTGCTCACAGCAAGCTCCACAATCAGAAAAAGATCCAGATTACCAATGACGAGCAATATCAGGAGATCGAGCTGTTTGATAAACTTGGTCTGTTCTCCAACGGACGGATTGCTCGCGATAATCTGCCAGAGGGCGTTTATTGCTATGACCTGCGCGGTTCTGACTACGATCCTGGAGATCCGGTCTGTGTGGAAGAACGAGTGGTTGTAAACCATGCAGGCTCCGTTCTACTGACAGAGCCGTTGGAACTGACGGAAGATGGACGCTTGATGCTGACCGAGGAAAAAGGGCTGAATTTTACCGGTGGCTTTTCTACCCTCTCCCAGTTTTTGCAGAAACAGAGGAAAGATCGTCACACGGAAGAAGTGGAGGCTGAAAGCATCTCCTATGCAGTCTGCAAATATTTTGGCATCGAGACAGGAGAAAACAGCTTTGGCTATATTGCCAGTTGGAGTCAAGGCAAGGAGCTGAAAGAACTGAGAGCCAGTTTGGAGACCATCAACAAAACCTCCGGCACTTTGATCTCCGACATTGAGCGCCACTATAAGGAAATCTGCAAAGAGCGCGGAATCGACCCTCATGCAAAGGTAGAGCCGGAACCCGCCCCGATAGAGCAGCCAACCAGCAATCTGACTTACTATGTAGCAGAGTGCATGGAATTTCCAAACCTCGGAGAATACCACGATAACTTGTCTTTGGAGGAAGCAATCCGCATTTATCAGGAGATTCCGGCAGAACGAATGAACGGGATCAAGGGCATTGGTTTTGAGCTGAAAGACGGAAGCGACTATGAAGGACCTTTTCCGATTTTGACCGGCCAGACCATTGACCTGGACACCATCCAGGCAATCGACTATTACCGTGATAATCCTCTGGTGCAAAAAGCGGTAAAGGAACTGGCTGCGGCAATGCCGGAAATGGAAGTGCTGGGGGCGGACGCCAATCAGCAGGAGGCTTTGTTTCTGATCGACAATGCCACCTATCTTCATATCCAGTCCTGTGACAGCGGCTGGGACTATACCCTTTACGATGCCGCATCCATGAAAGAGCTGGATGGTGGTCAGCTGGATATGCCGGAGATTTCCCGCATGAAGGCAGTTCTCCAGATTTGTGATGACAACGATTTGGGCAGAGACTCGGTAAAATACGCACCGTTGTCCATGATTGAGACCTTGCAGGAAGCTGCCTACCAGCAGATGCAGGCAGAGGTCAGTCAGATGGCTGCTTCTTCCCAGCTTCCGGAAGCACAGGAGCAGGCACTGGATGAATACCCCATGCCGGATGAGCAGGTCTCCACACCAGATATGCAGGAATACGGCTACTCCTATGATGGGATGTTCCCTGTTACCAGAGAACGGGCGCTGGAACTGGATGCCGCCGGTTTGACCGTTTATGTGCTGCATGAGGACAATACGGAGAGCATGGTGTTTGACCCGCAGGAAATCATGGATCATGGCGGTCTTTTTGGCGTGGACCGTGAGGAATGGGAGAAAAGCCCTCAGTTCCACGAAAAGGTCATGGAGCGTCAGGAACATCAGCAGGAACGCGAACAGGCATTTCTATCCCAGAACAGAGATTGCTTTGCTATCTATCAGGTGAGCCGTGACGATCCGCAGAATGTGCGCTTTATGAATCTGGATTGGTTAAAGTCCCATGACATTTCCATAGAGCGCAGCAATTATGACCTCATTTACACAGCTCCGCTGAGGGAGTCTGGCACGGTACCGGAGCAGCTGGAAAAACTATATGAGCAGTTTAATCTGCAAAAGCCGGCGGATTTTCACAGTCCTTCTATGAGTGTCAGTGACATCGTTGCGATCAAGCAGGACGGTAAGGTATCCTGTCATTACTGTGACAGTGTTGGTTTTACCCAGATCCCCGGATTCCTGCCGGAAAATCCGTTGAAAAATGCGGAGATGGCCGTGGAGGACGATTACGGCATGATCGACGGTATCATCAACAATGGCGCAAAAGAGCCTACGGTGGCAGAGCTGGAACAGCAGGCCCGCAACGGTCAGCCCATTTCCCTCATGGATTTGGCTACCGCTGCCCATCGGGAGGAACGGGAAAAGAAAAAGTCCGTCATGGAGCAGCTGAAAAGCCAGCCCAAGGCAGAACACAAAAAGATAGCGCCAAAAAAGAGTGCGGAAAGGGAGATTTGATATGGGAAACTTTACTTTTGAGGAAATGAACCTGATGTGCATTTACAATACCGGCAGCCGCACCGGACTGATCGACAGCCTACGTGAGATGCGCGGCGAGCTGGCCCCGGAGGAAACCGAGCTGCGGGAGTTGACAGACAGCGCACTGGGCAAGCTCCAGACCATGAGTGATGCCGAGTTTGCCGAGCTGGAGTTGTACCCGGATTTTGACCAGTAAATTTATCGTGTCGGGATGACATAGTGAGAGAAACTGTTCGATGGGAAGGCGGTTTCTCTCAACTCTTTACAAACTCCTACTATGCTTGGAGGGATGAATGAGGTATAATGTAAGCAACAAACTGGGAATTTGATATGCGGAGGTAATGATTATGAATAGAAATATAAAAGGTGGTTTTTTAACATTGAGTGGCGTTGTTGGTATTGTAGGAATGATAATAGTGGCAATGCAAAATCCGGCAACTGCATGGGTAACGCCACCTGGAAGAATGATTGTAAGTATTTTAGAAAATGGAGTATTGATTCCTACAGTTTTATTCCTTGTTCTTTTTATTTATGGATTGTATATTCTCCTAACGGAGAAAAAAGATTGAGCAATTCCAGTTTATATAACCAATAATAATTTAATACTCACAGTTTTACTTAGCAGGAAATCTTTTAGGTTTCCTGCTTTTCTTTACCCCAAAACTGAAAGGAGGACAGAACACTATGCCAACCAAAGCTGAACTATATGCACAGATGGCGGAGAAGGTAACAACGCAGCTCACGGGGAGCTGGCAGGAATGGGCAGGGTTTCTCACCACTGCTTCCCGCCTTTACAAGTACCCGTTCTATGAGCAGTTGATGATCTACGCCCAGCGTCCGGACGCCACCGCCTGTGCAGAGTACGATTTGTGGAATGAAAAGATGGGCCGGTATGTAAGGCGCGGTTCCAAGGGAATCGCTCTGGTGGACGATTCCGGGGACAGGCCCCGCCTGCGTTATGTCTTTGATATTTCCGACACCGGAACCCGTGAACATTCCCGCACTCCCTGGCTGTGGCAGCTGGAGGAGAGCCATTTGGATTCGGTGCAGGCCATGCTTGAGCGCACCTATGATGTTTCCGGTGATGACCTTGCCGGACAGCTCACCGAGGTAGCCGGAAAACTGGCTGAGGAATACTGGACGGAGCATCAGCAGGACTTCTTCTATATCGTTGACGGTTCCTTTTTGGAGGAATATGATGAGTTTAACATCGGAGTACAGTTCAAGGCAGCAGCCACCGTCAGTATCACTTACGCTTTGATGTCCCGCTGTGGACTGGAGCCGGAACGCTACTTCGACCACGAAGATTTCATGGCGATCTTTGATTTCAATACTCCGGCAACCATCGGAGCGCTGGGAACAGCGGTCAGCCAGATCAACCAGCAGGTGCTGCGGCAGATCGGCGTTACCGTCCGAAATGCAGAGCGCGAAGCCAACCAAGAAAGGAGCAAACAAGATGAACAATCCCATGACCTATATCCAGAACGGAGACTATCTGATTCCCGACCTGAAGCTGAGCCAGCAGCCGGAGAAACCCCTGGGCAAGTACGGAAGGATGAGGAAAACCTACCTGAAGGAACACCGTCCCATCCTCTACAACCAGATGCTGCTGAGCGAGAAGCTGTACCCGCACCTTCTGGAGATCGACGAGACCGCCCAGAGCAGACTGGAGCAGATGATGCCCCAGCTGGCGAAGGAAGCGGGAGCCACCGAGGACCTGAAAGCCAGCGATCCCATGAAGTGGGTTGGGCTGATGAACACCTGCAAAGCTCAGGCCGAGGAGATCCTGATGGCGGAGCTTATCAACAGCTGACTCTAAACCTGTTCCTCTCCGAAGCGGAACAGATCCAATCCATAGATGAAGCAGAGAATGTAGCGCATACATCCTCTGCTTTTTCTTTTGCCCAAAATGACATCGACCATGTGCTGCGTTTGGGCGGCAATACAGACCGTCAAAGGGAGCGTGTGGTTGCAGCCTTTGAAAAGCAGAAAACCACCGCTGAGATTGCCGAGATACTGAAAACGCTGTACCACGGCGGCAACGGCCTTGGCAGTGTGAGCGCATGGTATGCCGAGGATGGTATCCATCTTTCCCACGGGAAGTCTGTCCGTTATGACAGGTCTGCCCAGGTCATTTCCTGGGAGAGCGCCGCAGAGCGTATCGGGGAGCTTTTGGAGAGCGGCCAGTTTGCCTCCAATGTGGAGCTTGCGGAAGCGGCAGGCTATGAACGCTCCCTCCTCTCGGAAAAGCTCTGGTATCTGTATCACGATCTCAGTGAGGGTGCCAGAGAAGCCGGATATTTGTCCTGCCTGTCAGAGATCAAAGGCAATGGTTTCCCGGAGGAGACTCGCCGCCTTACGGAGCAGCTGAGTGACCCGGCTTTCCGCCAGACACTCAAGGAAGAATACGCCGCCTTCTGGACTGCCTATCAGCAGGACCGTGACCTGTTGCGTTTTCGCTATCATAGACCGAGGGAGATCTGGGAGAACCTGAAGGACCTTGACCTGCCCCGCAAGACCTTTTCTTCAGAGCTTTCCCAAGTGCCAACCGTCCAGCACTTCATTACCGAGGATGAGATCGACGCCGCTATGACCGGCGGCAGCAGTTTCGCCGGAGGAAAAGGCCGTATCTATGCGTTCTTCATGGCAAACCATACGGATAAGGAGAAAGTGAGATTCCTCAAAGACGAGTATGGCATTGGCGGACGCTCTCATGCCCTGTCCGGCGCAACACACAGCGGCGAAGATCACGATGGGAAAGGACTGCACTATAAAAAGCAGGACTGCCCGGATGTTCACTTGAACTGGGAAAAGGTTGCCAAGCGCATTACCTCACTTGTCCAGAAAGACCGCTATCTTACCGAACAGGAACAGGCGCAGTATGACAAAATCCAGGCTGAAAAGGAACTGGCAGAAGAAGATGCCATTCAAGCACAGCAGCCGGAGGTGGAGAAAGAAACGCCAAAGCCTACCCTTGGGGAGCAGTTTGAGCAGTATAAGCCTGTGGTGACTGCCGCCATTTCCGAGGATACCGCATATCGCAATGCCTGCGGTCATTCTGACCGTGAAAATGCTGTCATCGAGGGCAATGCCGCTGTGCGCCGTGCAGTCCTTGGTTCTAAGGATATGGAGCTGATCCGACTCTATTCGGATGTGCCGGAGTTCCGTCAGCGTTTACACCGGGAAGTGATCGACGAGACCTATCCAAAGCTCCATGAGCTTCTGCGCCCTCTTTCTCAGGAAGATATTGATACTGCCCTTTGTGCATGGAACGGCAATATCGAGAGTAAACACGCTGTTGTCCGCTATATGAAAGACCATGCAAGAGAAAAAGATACCGCCGCATGGCTGGCTCAGGAATACGGCGGCAGTAACAGCAACAGCCTGTTCGTTGTCCGTGCCGGCAGCCCGGAGGAAACGCAGCTGCCCTGGCCGAAGGTACAGCGCCGGATTGCCCAGCTCATTCAGGAGGACCGGTTCTATACCGAAGAAGAACAGGACCGTTTTGACGACATCGACCCCATCGCCATCCGGGAAGCTCTGGAAGAAAGAGGGATCGTCAACGGCCAGGTGGCAGACACGGAAAAACTGGACAATGCCCCGTTTATCCAACAGGTGATGTCAGATGCCGAGCAGATCGCAGATGCCGAGACAGAGCAGACTTCCAAAGTTTCCATTTCCGATGAGGAATATGACGCAGTTCGCCGCCCAATTCCGCAAAGAACCTCCTATGACCCAGCCGCCCCGGTCTATGCCGTGGGCGATACCGTGTATATCGAGGATGACGCCTATCAGATCACCGAGCTGCGGGAGGACACCGTACAGCTTCTGCCCACCGGGATGGTATATCCCATCTACCGGGCAGAGCGCAAAGAACAGTTTGAGCAGCTGCTTCGGGCAGACCGCCGCAATGCTTACTATACCGAGTTTCTTCCTATTGACCCGGACAAGGCAGATCAGGACTTGCGGGATGTATTGGCTCATGGACTGATGGATGAAGCGGATAAAAAGCAGATTTCCACGCTGCTGCAATCCGGCAGGAGCAACAGCGAGATCGCCTACTGGCTGAGCAGAGCCTATTCCGGTGAGATCGAGACACTGAATCTGGAGACCGGCGATATTGCCGATTACCGTACCACGGCACAGGGCATAGAACTGGAAGTCATGGATGCAGAGGAAAAGCGTCTGGCTATGCTGTATTTCCGCTGGGATGAGGTTGCGTCTTTGCTGCGCGGGATGTATGCCCGTCAGCAGGACGGTTTTGGACAGGAACAGCCCCAACCGGCTACCGAATCCCCGAACTTCCATTCCGAGACCATGGCCGTCTATCCGGGCGATAAGAACAATCTGCCTTATGATGTGGTGGTGGAACGACTGCATATCGAGGAGCCGGAGCCACCAGCCCCTGTGACTGAGCCGGAGAAAACCTTTGAGGAAGTGTTGGATGAACACCCGGTTTCCATTCAGGTCAATGGCCAGTGGCAGACCTTCCCCAATGCCAAAGCTGCCGAGGAAGCATCTTATGAGGAATACAAGGCTAACCTGCGCCGCAATGAAAAAAACTTCCGCATTACCGATGAGCATTTGGGCGAAGGCGGTCCGAAAGCCAAGTTCCAGGCAAATGTCAATGCGATTCGTTTGCTGAAAGAGCTGGAAGCTGCCAGACAGCAGGCAAGCCCCGAACAGCAGGAGGTTCTTTCTCGATATGTGGGCTGGGGCGCTCTCTCTGATGCGTTTGACCCGGAGAAACCGGCATGGGCTTTAGAGTATGCTCAGCTAAAAGAGCTGCTGACCCCGGAGGAATATGCCGCCGCCAGAAGCTCTACCCTCAACGCCCATTACACCAGCCCTACGGTCATTCAGGCCATCTATGAAGCGGTGGACCGTATGGGATTTGAGACCGGAAATATTCTGGAGCCGTCTATGGGTGTGGGCAATTTCTTTGGTATGCTGCCGGAGAAAATGCGAAACAGCCGTCTGTACGGCGTGGAGCTGGACCCTGTTTCCGGGCGCATCGCAAAGCAGCTCTATCCCAAGGCGGACATCACAGTAGGCGGCTTTGAGACCACCGATAGGCGTGACTTCTTTGACCTTGCCATTGGTAATGTGCCTTTTGGCCAGTATCAGGTCAACGACAAAGCCTACAACAAGCTGAATTTCAGTATTCATAACTATTTTTTTGCCAAAGCACTGGATCAGGTGCGTCCCGGCGGTGTGGTAGCTTTTGTGACCTCTCGATATACCATGGACGCCAAGGATTCCACCGTGCGCCGGTATCTTGCTCAACGTGCCGAGCTGCTGGGAGTCATCCGTCTGCCTAATGACGCGTTCAAAAAGAATGCCGGTGCCGAGGTGGTATCCGACATCATCTTTCTCCAAAAGCGGGATCGCCCGTTGGACATCGTGCCGGAATGGACCCAGACCGGACAGACGGAGGACGGGTTTGCCATCAACCGGTATTTTATCGACCACCCGGAAATGGTGCTAGGCAGACAGGAGCCGGTAAGCACTGCACATGGTATGGACTACACCGTGAACCCCATTGAGGGGCTGGAACTGGCCGATCAGCTGCACGATGCCGTGAAGTACATTCGCGGCACCTACCAGGAGGCCGAGCTGCCGGAGCTGGGCGAAGGCGAAGCCATTGACACCTCCATTCCTGCCGACCCCAATGTGAAGAACTATTCCTATGCCATTGTAGACGGGCAGGTGTACTACCGGGAAAACAGCCGTATGGTGCGCCCTGACCTCAACGCCACCGCCGAAGCCCGCGTGAAAGGTCTTGTGGGACTGCGTGATTGTGTGCAGGAACTGATCGACCTTCAGATGGATGCAGCGGTTCCGGACAGCACCATTCGGGAGAAGCAGGCGGAACTGAACAGCCTCTATGACAGCTTTTCTGCCAAATACGGTCTCATCAATGACCGTGCAAACCGTCTGGCCTATGCAGACGATTCTTCCTATTACCTGCTCTGTGCGCTGGAAGTCATCGACGAGGACGGTAAACTGGAACGTAAGGCAGATATGTTCACCAAGCGGACCATCAAGCCCCATCAGGCGGTGGCTGTGGTGGATACGGCAAGTGAAGCACTGGCGGTGTCCATCTCGGAAAAAGCCTGCGTGGATATGGACTATATGAGCCAGCTTACCGGAAAAACAAAAGAAGAACTGGCCGGAGAGCTGCAAGGCGTAATCTTCCGTGTACCGGGACAGTTGGAGCAGGACAGAACGCCCCATTATGTGACTGCTGATGAATACCTCTCTGGCAATGTACGCCGAAAGCTGCGTCAGGCACAGCGGGCAGCACAGCAGGACCCGGTTTATGCAGTCAATGTGGAAGCTCTTACCGCCGCCCAGCCCAAAGACCTGGATGCGTCGGAGATCGAGGTGCGTCTGGGCGCTACCTGGATTGACAAGGAATATATCCAGCAGTTTATGTATGAGACCTTTAATACCCCGTTTTATCTCCAACGCAGTATCGAGGTCAACTATTCGTCCTTTACCGCTGAATGGCAGATCAAGGGAAAATCTTCTGTATCCTACAACGATGTGGCAGCTTATACCACCTATGGGACCAGCCGCGCCAACGCCTACAAGATTCTGGAGGATTCCTTAAACCTGCGGGATGTCCGCATCTATGACACCATAGAGGACGCAGACGGAAAAGAGCGCCGCGTGCTGAATGCCAAGGAGACCACCCTGGCGGCTCAAAAACAGCAGGCGATCCGGGAAGCCTTTAGGGACTGGATCTGGAGAGACCCGGAGCGCCGCCAGACTTTGGTGAGCCAGTACAACGAGGAAATGAACTCTACCCGTCCCCGTGAATATGATGGCAGCCACATCACTTTTGGAGGCATGAACCCGGCCATTACCCTGCGGGAACACCAGAAAAGTGCCATTGCCCATGTGCTGTATGGAGGAAATACCCTGTTGGCACATGAAGTAGGCGCAGGCAAAACTTTTGAAATGGTAGCTGCTTCGATGGAAGCCAAACGCCTGGGACTGTGCCAGAAATCTCTCTTTGTGGTTCCAAACCATCTGACAGAGCAGTGGGCGTCGGAGTTTCTGCGTCTCTATCCTTCCGCCAATATCTTAGTCACCACCAAAAAGGACTTTGAGACCCATAACCGAAAGAAGTTCTGCGCACGTATTGCGACGGGTGATTATGATGCCATCATCATGGGACACAGCCAGTTTGAGCGTATCCCCATCAGCCGGGAGCGTCAGGAACGGCTTCTCTATGAACAGATCGACGAGATCACTGAGGGGATTGCAGAGGTACAGGCCAGTGGCGGCGAGCGTTTTACCGTCAAACAGCTGGAGCGTACCAGAAAGTCTCTGGAAGCCAGACTGGAAAAGCTGCAAGCCGAGGGGCGAAAAGACGATGTGGTAACCTTCGAGCAGCTGGGTGTGGACCGTTTGTTTGTGGACGAGGCCCACAACTATAAAAACCTGTTTCTATACACAAAAATGCGGAATGTGGCTGGTCTTTCCACATCGGACGCGCAGAAATCCTCCGATATGTTTGCCAAGTGCCGCTATATGGATGAGATCACCGGAAACCGTGGCGTGATTTTTGCCACCGGCACCCCGGTCAGCAACTCCATGACCGAGCTTTACACCATGCAGCGTTACCTTCAGTATGAACGCCTGCAAGAACTGAACATGACCCACTTCGACTGCTGGGCTTCCAGATTTGGGGAGACCGTCACAGCATTGGAGCTGGCACCGGAAGGCACCGGCTACCGGGCAAGAACGAGATTCAGCAAGTTCTTTAATCTGCCAGAGCTGATGAACCTGTTCAAAGAAGTGGCGGACATCAAGACCGCCGACCAACTGAACCTGCCCACCCCGGAGGTGGAATACCACAACATCGTGGCGCAGCCTACCGAACATCAGCAGGAAATGGTGAAGGCACTCTCTGAGCGCGCTTCCGAAGTACACAGAGGCAGTGTGGACCCGTCGGTGGATAATATGCTCAAAATCACCTCGGATGGCCGCAAGCTGGGACTGGACCAGAGGATCGTCAACCAGATGCTGCCGGATGAACCTGGCACAAAGGTCAATCAGTGCGTGGACAACATCATGCAGATCTGGCGGGATGGCGAAGCTGACAAGCTGACCCAGCTGGTGTTCTGCGACATTTCTACACCGCAGGCAAAAGCTACTGCAAGCAAGGCGGCGAAAACGCTGGATAATCCACTGCTTCACGCACTGGAAGGTGCCGTGCCTCTGCCGGAGCAGGAACCGGCCTTTACGGTATATGACGATATTCGTCAGAAACTCATTGCTCAGGGGATGCCTGCCGACCAGATCGCTTTTATCCATGAAGCCAACACCGAAGTGCGGAAAAAGGAGTTGTTCTCTAAAGTCCGTACCGGTCAGGTGCGTGTCCTTTTGGGCAGCACCGCCAAGATGGGCGCAGGCACCAATGTGCAGGACCGTCTGGTGGCACTTCATGACCTGGACTGTCCGTGGAGACCGGGAGACCTTGCCCAGAGAAAGGGGCGTATCGAGCGCCAGGGCAACCAGAATCCCCTTGTCCATGTGTACCGCTATGTGACCGAAGGAACCTTTGACGCATACCTCTGGCAGACGGTGGAGAATAAGCAAAAATTCATTAGTCAGATCATGACTTCTAAATCGCCGGTACGCTCCTGCGATGATGTGGATGAAACCGCCCTCAGTTTTGCAGAGATCAAGGCTTTGTGTGCCGGAGACCCACGTATCAAAGAGCGTATGGATTTGGATGTGGAGGTATCCCGCCTGAAGCTGATGAAAGCCGACCACCAGAGCAAGCAATATCGTCTGGAGGACCAGCTGCTCAAATACTTCCCGGAGGAGATTGAAAAGCACAAAGGCTTTATCAAGGGCTTTGAATCCGATCTGGAGGTTTTGGCAGCGCACCCGCACCCGGAGGACGGTTTTGCTGGTATGGAAATCCGTGGCGATCTGCTGACCGATAAGGAGAACGCCGGCGCAGCCCTTTTGGATGCCTGCAAGGAGGTCAAAACCTCCGATCCGGTGCAGATCGGCAGCTACCGGGGATATGCCATATCCGTGGAATTTTCCGCTTGGAAACAGGAGTATACGCTCCTGCTGAAAGGACAGATGACCCACCGGGCAACCCTTGGTACAGACCCTCGCGGAAATCTTACCCGTATCGACAATGCCCTCGCTCAGATGCCCCAGCGTCTGGAGGCGGCAAAGGCCCAGCTGGATAACCTCTATCAGCAGCAGGCTGCCGCAAAGGAGGAAGTCGGAAAGCCATTCCTTTATGAAGAAGAACTGCGAAGCAAAAATGCCCGTCTGGTGGAGCTGGATACTTTGCTGAACATTGACGGAAAGGGACAGGCACACGCCGAGGCTGTTGTTGCCAAAAGCGCACGGCCTTCGGTGCTGGATCATCTGAAACGTCCGGCGACGCCCCGCAGTACAGACAAGAAACCAAAACAGCATGAGGAGGTGCGATAACATGAATACCAATAATCTGAATACAGCCCTTTATGAAAAGATGGCCACTGAGCAGGAAAAATATAGGGACTGGTTGAAAAGCCAGCCCCCGGAAGAAATCCTGCACCACACCTATGAATATACTGTCCGTGAGGATATTGTGATGGCAATGGAGGAGCTGGAGCTGACCGACGCCCAGGCCCAGGCACTTTTGGAATCTTCTTCGCCGCTGGCGGATGTGTACCGCTACTTTGAAAAGCTGGAGACCGGTCACATGGATGTGATCCGGGACAGCATTGAGAACCGTGCCGACGATGTGTGCAGAGCTAAAGAGGAACTGCGAACAACACCGATCTATCCCCATTCAGCTGCCTATGCGAGAGAACATGGGGAGCTGGAGCAGTACCGAGCTTCCAACAATGTAAATCGTCAATGCAAGGAGTCTATTGAAGCAGCGGTGCGGGAGCACTTCGACGGAATGTATCTCAGCCACGATGCGGCAAAGGGTGTGATCGAGACCTATGGCATGGAGCGTGTGTCTATGGTTCTGTCTAACACGATCCAGCTTCAGGACTGGGATGGGCGCTACTCCCGACGCAACAAAGAATGGGCCAAGACCATTCCTAATGATAATCCCGAAACCGTCCGTTGTGGTTATGCCTTAAACAGCCACCCTGCTGTGCTGGATGGTTTTATTGATCTGGTGCGTGAAGAACAGCAGCGCAGCCGTACCCAGAGAGAAAAACTGGAACCGTCCCGTCCCTCAGTACGGGATAAGCTCAAACAGGAGCTGCCCGCCAATAAGTCTGCCGCCCCGAAAAAACGGGAGCTGGAGCGATAACCATGGCAAAGCGCAAGCGGGATGTGCCGGTTCTGTTTTGGGTGTCCGCAGAAGAACTGGAACTGATCCATCAAAAGATGCAGCAATACGGGACAGAGAATTTGAGCGCTTATCTGCGGAAAATGGCGCTGGATGGTTATGTGGTCAAGCTGGAACTGCCAGAGCTGAAGGAGTTGGTCTCCCTGATGCGCCGAAGCAGCAACAACTTGAACCAGCTGACCCGCAAAGTGCATGAGACCGGGCGGGTTTATAATGCTGACTTGGAGGATATATCCCAGCGGCAGGAACAACTGTGGGAGGGTGTGAAGGAAATCCTTACCCAACTCTCCAAACTTTCATAACAGGGATAGATACTCCATTTGCGGAGGGAGGAACGGCGTTTCTTCGCCGCACCTTCCTCCGCTTTTTCTTTTTGTCTGTATCCTTGTCTTTTGCCTGTCCGTACCGGATAATATGAGTAGAATAAGAAGCGTAGCAAAGGAGTGAAAACAGATGCTGACCTTTGAAAAGGTGCTGGAGATTTTTGCGGATTACCTGACCGCAGACGAGACCATAGAAGTTTATATCAGCCGCCATGGATGTGTAAGAGTTGAATTTGACCAAGATTTTCACTATTGCTCTGGCGAGGTGTGCCATACTCCCAAGGAACTGTTCGACCTCTTAGCCGATGATTACCGGACTTATCTGGAGATTGAACTGACCAAAGGAAAACGGGAAGTGACGGAAGATGATGAGAGAGAAGCGGATGCCCTGTGCAAACGGCATCTGGAGCGTTGGAAGGAGGAACAGGAATGAAGATTTTGAAATGTCTGCTGATGATCGTAACTGCACCGGTCATTTTGGTGCTGACGCTTTTTGTCTGGCTCTGCACGGGGCTGATCTACATATCCGGTCTGGTGCTTGGTCTACTAAGCACGGTAATTGCTCTGCTTGGCGTGGCTGTGCTGATTACCTATTCCCCGCAGAATGGTGTGATTTTGCTGGTTATGGCATTTTTGATTAGCCCGATGGGGCTGCCGCTGGCTGCGATCTGGCTGCTGGGAAAGGTGCAGAGTTTGAAATTTGCGATACAGGATTGGGTGTATGGGTAAATGATGTGAATATAATTTGGAATGAAAAAGAAGCAGGACAATGGGAGATGAGACCCAATGCCCTGCTTCTTGGTTATTTGGAATGAACGGTAGTGTATTTCTGGTTTTTGCTTTTGGGTTTGTCTGGAAACATCATTTCAAGTTTACCAGAAGATAATAAAGGCTTGAGGTAATATTTGCTGAAGTGAGAACGGCTGGAAACATCAATATATGCTTGCATTTCATCTCGACTTTTAGGGTCTGCACAAAATTCCAATAGCAAGTTTTGTTTGCTGATCACAGATGTATCATGTGCGGCATCATGTGCTGTATCATGTGCGGAAGCACCGCACATGATGTAGTTTACATTTTTCAAGATGACTCTGAAATCTGTCGCTGTTGAGGAAAATTCGGGCTTATATGCCTCTGTGTATCCAGGCAGCTTTTCGGTTTCACTGACGATTTTGCGTAGGCCACTTCCACGGCGTTCCATGTACTTCATGCGGTGGAACAGGTCAGCAATCACAGGGTTTCGTCGCATGGAACGGATACTGTAAATATCGTATTCCTGAATTGAGCCGCCGCCAAACATACCGCCCGGAGATGTGATTTCCACCCGATCATCAAACATATCAATATGGATTTCGCTGCCAAGCACAATATAATCACGATGGATAAGCGCATTGACAAGAGCCTCTGTCACAGCTCGTTCCGCATAATCCGGCTTGTCTACACGATACTGTGCCTTTTTGACAAAACGGACTTTGGAATTATTGCGAATAAATTCACTGCCGCTGTTCAGTAAATAAATCAAATTTCCCTCGTATTCTTTATCGTCCAATGCATCATCAAAGATAGAGCCTTTTTCCAAGCCATTCCACCGGGTACAGAACATACGGGAGTTATAGACTGTGTGCTGATCGGTCATGAGCTTTCCGGCATTGGTCAGAAGTCCATTTTTATCAGTCAAACCAAAGGAAACATAATCGGATGGCTCAAAGCGGAGACCGGTTCGTTCCAGATAGGTTGCCTCCAGGAGTGTGAAGCTGTAATCCTTTTTCACAGCTTCTGTTGTTAAGGTGTCAAAGGACTGATTGGTTCCCTTTAAGATCAATTCATTCACAATGTAATCAGGGGCAATTACGCTTTCATTTCCAACACGGATATATGCCTCCATCACGCCGTCTGCCTTGTAATAATATGGGGTGCTACGGCCGGGAGAAACCTCCAGAGCTAATAGATTTTTACCATCTTCCTGTAATGGTTTTAAGATAAACTGAGGTAATGGTGTGATACGTTCTTTGATTAAGCGGCTGATCGCTTCAGCATCCTTTTGAACATCGGACAAGCCGATAGGCTCCCGGTCATCGGAGACTCCGAAAAACAGAGTGCCGCCGATTCCATTGGAAAAGGCACTGACACTTTTTAACCAGCTTTTTGGCTTTTTTGTTTCGAGAGCAATTTTGAAATCACATTCGGTTGCTTCAGCAATGAGCTGTTCTATCATAGAAATCCCTCCTTTGAGGTTGTAGAATATTCTTTTTTATTATACCCAGCGGAGAAAGTTATTGCAACGATAGAAGCAAAGAGTTCAGCGAAAACAAAAATATTTATGAGAGGAGGACCTTCTATTATGGCAACTACAAGAATCATGCCGCTTCATGTCGGCAAAGGCCGCACAGAGAGTCGGGCGATCAGTGACATCATCGACTATGTGGCCAATCCAAAGAAAACAGATAACGGCAGGCTCATTACCGGCTATGCGTGTGACAGCCGGACTGCGGATGCGGAGTTCCTTCTGGCAAAGCGGCAGTACATTGCCGCTACCGGACGAGTGCGTGGTACAGATGATGTGATTGCCTATCATGTGCGTCAGTCCTTCCGCCCTGGTGAGATTACCCAGGAAGAAGCAAACCGGCTGGGCGTAGAATTTGCAAAGCGTTTTACTAAAGGCAATCATGCCTTTGTGGTCTGCACTCACATAGACAAGTCGCACATTCATAATCACATTATCTGGTCATCGGTCAGCTTAGAATATGACCGGAAGTTCCGAAACTTTTGGGGCAGCACCAAGGCGGTTCGTCGGCTAAGTGACACCATCTGTATTGAGAATGGACTGTCCATTGTAGAGAATCCGAAACTTCACGGAAAGAGCTATAACAAATGGCTGGGCGATCAGGCCAAGCCCTCCCATCGGGAACAGCTGCGTGTGATGATTGACAACGCATTATCACAAAGTCCTGCTGACTTTGAAGAACTGCTGAAGCTGTTGCAAGAGTATGGTTGTGAAGTCTCAAAGCGCGGAAAATCGTATCGACTGAAGCTCTCTGGTTGGGAGAAAGCCGCCCGCATGGACAGTCTGGGCGAAGGATATGGATTGGAAGATTTGCGGGCAGTTCTCTTAGGGAAGAAAGCACATACCCCGCGAAAGAAAACCGTCACACAGGCAGAGCCGCCGAAGGTCAATCTGCTGGTGGACATTCAGGCAAAATTGCAGGCTGGAAAAGGTGCTGGCTATGCTCGATGGGCTAAAGTTTTTAATCTGAAACAAATGGCGCAGACCATGAATTACCTGTCAGAGAACAATCTGCTGGAGTATGCGGTTTTGGAAGAAAAGGCTGCGGCTGCCACGGCACATCACAATGATCTTTCGGCGCAGATCAAAGCGGCTGAAAAGCGCATGGCAGAGATCGCTGTTCTGCGTACTCACATCGTAAATTATGCCAAGACCCGTGAGGTCTATGTGGCATACCGCAAGGCGGGTTACTCTAAGAAATTCCGGGAAGAACATGAGGAAGAAATTCTGCTCCACCAGGCTGCTAAGAATGCCTTTGATGAGATGGGAGTCAAGAAGCTTCCCAAGGTCAAAGAGTTGCAGACGGAGTACGCGAAATTGCTGGAAGAAAAGAAAAAGACCTATGCCGAGTACCGGCGTTCCCGTGAGGAAATGCGGGAGCTTTTAACGGCAAAGGCAAATGTAGATCGAGTGCTGAAAATGGAGGTAGAACAGGATGTTGAAAAAGAAAAAGACCACGGCCAGCGGTAAGCTGGTCCTGGTCAAAAGCGTTCGCAGAACGCGCAGCCACAGAATGAAATTCTGTGTTCAAAGGGGCTTGGGGGCGCTGCCCTCAACAAGCAAGCGGAGAGGAAAATCACGGAGGGATTTTCTTCTCTGCGGGCCTGTGTGTATTAACACAGGCATTGCTTGCCGGTTTCTCGTACCCCGTATTTATGCCCTTTCGGGCGGTATTTCTTCAAACGAGAAAAGAGGACGCTTACACATCCTCCTTCTCATCATCCGCAACTTTTAATTTGATGGCCCCATCAATGACACCTTCCACAATGGGCAGATACTTCTCCGGGCAAAGCTGTAATTTGTGGCTTGTCCGCTGGCGCTGCTCACTGTCCTCCCGAAGCAGCTCTGGGTTGAAGTAGCGTTCTGCGGGCAGCTTGCAAATGCGGATGAGCTGCATCACAACCGGCACGCTTGGTATTGTGCCGCACAGCTCAATATTTGCAAGATAGCGCGGGTCGATGCCGACATTTTCGGCCAGCTCCCGGCGAGACATTTTCACAGCTTCATGCGCCTGCTGAACATCTGCTCCGAAGGTTTCAAATCCAGGGTAATCTTTTGCATTCGGCATATCACATCACCCTATTACATTCTATTGTTCATAGGATGCACTGGGGATGATGTGATATATGCTTCATCTTCATTTTATAATTCGCATATAAGGATTTGTTTTTCCTCTCTAAAGAAGTTATAATTGTTTTAGACAATCGAGAGAGGAGTTTTTTATGAGCGGTACTTTTGCATTTCATAACATATATACAACAAAAAATGAAGTCGAGAATATTCAAACGGTGTTGCATGAAGGAAACGAGTCAGGCGAAGGAACGATGCGGCGTTTTGAGGTGGCTCCTGGCATTCAAATTACCTATAACGATTTGAAAATGGACTCCTGTTTCCGCCCCATCCGATTTGAAAAAGACTTTTTGCAGATCAATCATTGTCTTGAGGGCTGCTATGAATGTGAACTGGAAGGTGGCTCAGTCAGCTTTTTAGGCGAAGGCGATCTTTGCGTGGATTACCTCTCCAAAGATAGACAGGTGTTCCTTGGCTCCCGTATCCCTCTGAAAAAATACCGAGGCATCACCGTACTGCTGGAAATGGAAACCGCGCAGCAAACCTTGGATCAGGGCTTTCAACAAGCTCATATCAGTTTGGAACAGATAAAAGAACGCCTGTGTTCAGATGGACGTTCCCTTATCATCAAATCTAAGCACGAAATCGACCATATTTTCAGCGAGCTTTACTCGGTGGACGAGCGTATCCAGGTTCCGTACTTTTGGATCAAGGTCATCGAATTGCTGCTGTTTTTAAGTCTCCTGGATGGCAGCGCAGTTTGTCGGCCGCAGCAGTTTTCTGCGGACATCTCCAAACGGACACAGGAGGTTTACCAGTACATTATAGAAAATCCCTTTACCAAAGATACCATTCAGGATCTGGCCTGCATGTTCGGACTGGCAGAGTCCAGCTTGAAAAGATGTTTCAAATCTATTGCCGGGGCATCCATTGGCACCTTTATCAAGACGAAACGCATGGAGGCCGCTGCTGAATTGTTGGTTTCGGAGTCGGCTTTGAGCATCGGAGAGATTGGAAGTGTGGCGGGATATGAAAATCAAAGTAAATTTTCTGCCGCTTTCAAATCCGTTATGGGTGTAACGCCGCAGGCGTATCGACACAAATACTGCTGACCTGATTGGAGCAAAATCCGACCTATTCGGTTATAGAATGTACCACTCTGGTATGCTATCATTATTGATGTGCCAATGGTGAGTATGCTGTGGAGCAGCCGCTGAACCGCGGCTGCTTTTTTTGACCACTGGTTAGAGTAGGCTAACTAAAGTTTGGAGGGATGTACTATGCGGATTGCGGGAGGGACCGCAAAAAGAATTACCAAACGCATCATCAATTTTATTTTTGTTATTTGGGGCGTCGTTACACTCAGCTTCTGCCTGCAAGTTTTTACTGGGACCGATCCGGCAGAGATGATTGTCCGTAAGGTCAATGTCTTTGCAACAGAGGAACAGATCCAGGCGGTGCGAGAGGAGTTGGGACTGGACGCTCCTTTTCTGGAACGCTATGCAGACTACATCAAGGGTGTTCTGACCGGCGACCTTGGAACCGCGATCACGAACCGCCAGCCGGTCATCGAAAATATCAAGGACGCCCTCCCTGTGACTTGTATGCTGGTAGTTATGGCAATGGCTTGGGTCATCATCTTCACGGTATTGATAGCCGCCATCTCTGTCATACGAAAAGGCGGGATTTTCGATAATGTCATGCGGATTATCTGCATCATTGGGATCTGTGTGCCGAGCTTTTGGCTGGCGCTGATCCTGCTGACCGCCTTTGCGGTTCAAATTCCCATTTTCAGTGTGATCTCGGACGGCAGTTTCAAATCTTTGATTTTGCCATCGGCAGCAATGGCGTTCCCTATTATCTGTATTGCGGCCAGGGTGCTGCGGGCGGCAGTGCTGAATGAACTCAAAAGTGACTATGTGACCTATGCCAGAGCAAGAGGGTTTTCTAATGCACAAATCGTTTATGGCGAGGTGCTACGAAATGCCCTCCCCGCAGCCATCACACTTTTCGCCCAATACTGTGCTGCTCTTTTTGGGACTTCGGCACTGGTAGAGAGCGTTTTCTCCATCCAGGGACTTGGCATTTACCTGATGGATTCCTGCGAGAGTATGGACATCTATGGGATTTCCGGTTCCATCCTGGTGTGCGGCGTGTTGTTCGTCCTGTTCAACACCCTGGCAGATTTGCTTTCGAGTGCTATCTGCCCTGCGTATAGGAGGAAAGCGGTATGAAACGAAAAGGGCAAATTATTATTGGGCTGGCTCTGATCCTGATTTTTATTCTTATGGCACTGGCGGCCCCGGTGTTGGCTCCCAATGATCCGAATGCCACAAACCTTGCGCTGAAGAACGCTCCGCCTTCTGCGGAGTATCCACTTGGCTGTGACCAAATGGGCCGTTGCGAATTATCAAGACTTCTCTATGGAGCAAGGTACTCTATGGGGCTGACCATTCCGGTACTGATCGTACTGGCCGCCTTCGCGCTGTTCGTGGGATGCTATTCCAGTTATAAAGGCGGCTTGCTGGATGAAGTCATGCGGATACTTTGCGACATCCTTATGGCCTTTCCACTCATCGTCATTGCGATGGCGTTGGTGTCGGCGGTGGATAATTCTGTGGCAAGTGTCATTATTGCCATCGGGATTTCTATGTTAGCGTGGTTTCTGCGGATGGTACGCTCCTATGCAAAGACTGAGTGCGGAAAGGAATACATTGAGGCGGCCCGGATCGCCGGTGCCTCTGGCCTTCGCATTGTGCTTCGCCACCTGATCCCAAATGTGTTCCCGCAGTTTGTGGTGTACTTCACCACTGGGATTGCAACAGCGATCATGTCGGTGTCCAGTTTTGCTTTCTTGGGCGTGGGGCTGATCGCCGGAACCCCGGAATGGGGTGCGATGCTCAATGAGGCCCGAAACAGTGTCTACTCAAACCCTGCGCTCCTGATTTATCCGGGCATCTGCCTTATCGTCTGCTGCGCGGGCTTCAACCTGCTGGGCGAGGGCCTGCGGGATGCCATTGGGAAGGAGGATGATATTTGTGTTGCTTGAGGTCAAAGATCTGAATATCTCTTTAACTTCCGAGAAAAGCGTAGCTGAACATATATCATTTCGGTTAGGCCAGGGAGAAATGCTCTCCATCGTTGGCAGCTCCGGCGCGGGAAAGACCACTATCTGCAAAGCAATTATGGGACTGCTGGGGAACACTTACCGCGCTGATGGCGAAATCCTGTTCCAAGGAGAAGATTTGCTCGACCTGCCGGAACGAAAGCGACAGACCATCTATGGGAAAGAAATCTGCCTGATTATGCAGAACCCCATGACCGCCTTTAACCCATCCATCCGAGTAGGGCGCCAGATGGAAAAGACCTATTTGCTCCATCATGGAAAAACGCCGAGGCAGGAAATGCAGCGCCTGTTTGCCGCCATTTTGCAGAAGCTGGGGCTGGAAGATACCCAGCGGATTTTGAACAGTTATCCCTTCACACTGTCTGGCGGAATGCTCCAGCGGCTGATGATCGCGGCGGCGCTGATGTGCCAGCCCGCCCTTTTAGTAGCGGATGAAGCGACCACGGCCATTGATGCCTGCAACCGGATCGGGCTGATGCGGGAACTGAAAAGTTTCTGTAAAGATGGAATGTCTGTGCTGTTCGTGACCCATGACCTGCGCTCTGCCTCGGTTTCTGACCGCATCCTTGTGATGGATCGCGGACAGATTGTCGAACAGGGCAAGACAGAGCAGATACTAAACACCCCTAAAGAGGACTATACAAAATATCTGTTGAACGCCTGCCGGTTGGAAAGGAGGGAGATGTCTTGATTGAACTGAAAGAGGTTAGTTGTTCTTTTTCTGACGGCTTTGGCGGAAAAGGACTGTTTACTGCTGTGTCCCCATTGAGCGCCCATTTCAGTGATGGAGGCCGGTATGCAATCGTTGGAGAGTCCGGTTCGGGCAAAACAACGCTGGCGCGGATGATCGCGGGATTGCAGCGGCCAAGCGGCGGTTCCGTGTTTGTAGATGGCGCACCTGTCTATGGGCGGAAACGAGCCGGGAAAGAACATTTCAGGAAGGTGCAGATTATTCAGCAGAACTCCGCATCTGCCCTGGACCCCAAGATCCCGGTGGGGAAATCCATAGAGGAACCGCTGCATTGCTTTTTCCACATGGAGAAAGAGAAACGGCGGGAACGCTGCCGGAACTTGATGGAGCTTTGCAATCTATCACGGGACTACTATACCCGTCTTCCATCAGAACTGTCCGGCGGAGAACAAAAGCGGGTGGCAATCGCCAGGGCACTGGCCGCTGAGCCGCAATGCCTGATCTTCGACGAGGCCACCAATGGATTTGACTTACCGCTGCGGAAGAAAATCATTGATGAAATTATAGACCTGCAACAGCAGCTTGGTTTTACGCTGATTTTCATAACCCACGACATGGAGTTGGCAGTGGTCGTGGCGGACGAGATTTTTGTCATGCGAAATTCTAATCTGGTAGAGCGTGCCGCGTTCTCCGGTGATTATTCTGTATTTCACGATCCATACAGCAGGATGCTCTTGGAGGCAAGCGGTTTAGTGAACACTTCAACAGACTGGAATGATAAAACGAAAGAAAGGATTGATTTGAAATGAAACTGAAACGAATTGCCGCTATGCTCACGGTGGCGGTCATGGCGGTATCTCTGGCCGCCTGCGGAGGCAACACCGGCACCAACACAGAGAGCAGCCAGAACCCGAAGGAGAACGCCGAGGCTCAGGCCGTACATCTGAACTTGGCGGAGAGCTGGGGCTTTGAGTATTTTTACACCATCCTCACCCCAGAGGTATCCTCCTCCGGTTACGACATTACCTACTATCTCACCAGCTTCTATGACACCCTGTTTGAGTACAATTCCGAGGGCGAGGTCGTGGGTGTGCTGGCCGAAGATTGGTCCATGAGCGAGGATGGAAAAACCTATACCTTCCAGATCAAGCAGGGCGTCAAGTTCTCTGATGGCTCTGACCTGACCGCCGAGGATGTGGCAAAGTCTATTTTGGCTGTTCCGGTCAACCTGGGCCAGTACAACGGCTCCTATGGCCGCCTGTCCACGATCATTGAGGATGCGGTAGCCACCGATGAGTACACGGTGGAGCTGCACCTGACCCAGCCCTACTACAACACCCTCCGGGAACTGTGCCTTGCTAACCCCTTCGGCATCGTATCCAGCGAGCAGTTCAATGAGGATCTGACTGCCAAGCAGGAGAGTTTCCGCAGCGCCACTTATGGAACCGGCCCCTACATGTACGCTGGGGACAATGACGGGCAGACATGGAACTTCGTCCGCAATCCCAATTACTGGGGAGAAGCACCTGAAGTAGATAGCTTCTCTATCAAGTACATCCCCGACAACGATGCCAAAATTTTAGCCATGCAGAATGGTGAGGTGGACTTCCTCTCCGGTATTAAGAATGTCTCTGCCGAGAGCTATGCTCAGATGGAGCAGACGGATGGATATGGCGCTCAAGTCGATGAAAAGTCTTTGCAGACTTACTATGTGGGCTATAACCTGAGCAGTGAGATTTTTGGCGACCAGGTGGTTCGTGAGGCCATTTCTTCCGCCATTGATAAGGATGCCGTAGTAGACAACATCTACGGTGGCCTGTTCGACAAGGCAGATACCTTCTTTTCTCGTGACCTGCCCTACTGCGATGTAGAGCAGACAGTGTACGGCTTTGATCTGGATCATGCCAATCAAATCTTGGATGAGGCTGGCTATGTAGATACCGATGGCGATGGCATTCGTGAGAAGGATGGAGTCAAATTGTCCGCCGCTTTCATGTATCAAACCGGCACCGCCTCTGATGACAACATGGTTGTCTACATCTGCGACCAGGCCAGCAAAATCGGTATTGAGCTGACCCCGCAATCCGCACAAATGATGGATTGGTATGCCATGATCCAGAGCGGTGACTATGGCCTGACCATCTTCAAGACCCAGGGTGGCTACTATGACCCGGCTATGGTCATTACCAACATCAACCCGTCTACCTCTATGGACCCCATCCTCATGCAGATCGGGGCGTCCCAGCCAGAGCTGGCGGCACTGGTAGACGAACTGGACTCTGCTACTGATGAGGCCCGTATTCAGGAAATTTACAACACCATCCTGACTACTATGGCAGACCAGTGCCTGACTACGCCGCTGATCTATACCCGGCAGCTTGCCATTTACAGCGATGCGGTAGCAAGTTATACCTTCCCCACCGATGCCAGCTTTACTTCCGTTCAGAATATCCATCTGAATTGAGCCATTCAAATTAACTGACAAAAGGAGCAGGCCGATTAAATGGGCCTGCTCCTTTCGCTTGGCCCGATTGGAGTATAACATACCTGATAGGTCGTAGACGATGCCAAGCGAAAGCAGTACACTTAAATCAAGAGGTTAACAATAACTAATCAAAGAATTGATAAGGAGGTCTTGTATCCATGAAACAAAAATCCGGCGGGATCAAACGGTTGATGGAGTTCACGGGAAAACATCGTGGGCTACTCACTGTTTCCCGCATTCTATCCGGCATCAGTTCGGCCTTTATCCTTGGACCGTTCCTCTGCGTTTACTTTGCAGCGCGTGACTTGGTGGGCGTATTTGCCGGGACGCCGTTAGACACGAACAGTCTTGTTCGCTGGGGCCTGCTTGCTCTGGGGCTGGAGCTGATTGGTCTGCTCCTTTATTTCTCAGCATTGCTCTGCTCCCATGTCGTAGCGTTCCACACAGAGAAAAACCTGAAAATGGCGGCACTGAAACATCTCGCAAAAATGCCTATGGGATACTTTGACGCCAATCCCAGCGGAAAACTTCGGAAGATTATTGACGACAACAGTTTTCAGACTGAGACTTTCATCGCTCACCAGCTCCCCGACTTGGTGGGCGCGCAGGTCACGATGATCGTGAGTTTGGTGCTGATGCTGGTCTTTGACTGGCGTGTAGGTATCCCTCTCCTGCTGCTCTTTGGCATCGGTTTCTTCTTACAGGGGTCCCTCATGGGGAAGGACAGCATGAAATTCATGCAGACCTACCAGGACTCTTTGGAAACGATGAACCATGAGGCTGTGGAGTACATCCGGGGCATTTCGGTAGTCAAGGTGTTCGGACAGACAGTGCAATCTATCACCAAGTTTAATGACGCCATCAAATCCTACCGGAAGTTTGCTCTGGCTTACACGATGTCCTGCAAAAAGGGAATGGTGGCGTTTAACTCAGTCATCAATTCCAGCTTCCTGGTGCTGGTACCTACGGCGCTTATTATCGGGTTTGTTTCCAACGACCTGATCGGATTTATGCAAAGTTTTCTGTTCTATGTGATCTTCTCTCCTGCTTGTGCAGTCATGCTCAATAAGATCATGTATATGACCAGCTACAAAATGCAGGCGGAGGAGTCCATGCGCCGCATCGACATGATTCTGACTGCCGAACCGCAGGTGGAGACTTCTGCACCCAAACATCCCAAGACTTATGATGTGTCCTTTGAGAATGTGACCTTCGCATACGAAAATACGGACCATCCGGCGGTATCCCATTTGAGCTTCACGGCCAAGGCTGGGACAACTACCGCATTGGTCGGGCATTCCGGCTCCGGAAAAAGCACAACGGCCAGCCTGATTCCTCGTTTCTACGATGTGCAGCAGGGGGCAGTCAAGATCGGCGGTGTGGACATTCGGGAAATTCCTCATGCTGACTTGATGAAGATGGTTGCCTTTGTATTCCAGGACCCCAAATTGTTCAAGGACACCCTTCTGGAAAATATCCGGGCAGGCAGACCTTCCGCCACACGGGATGAGGTCTTGCAGGCGGCGCGTCTGGCCCAGTGTGATGATATTTTGGAGAAGTTCCCGGATGGCCTCGATACCGTGGTGGGCAGTAAAGGTGTGTATCTTTCCGGCGGCGAAACACAGCGCATTGCGATTGCCCGCGCCATTTTGAAAGACGCCCCCATCGTGGTCTTAGATGAGGCCACCGCCTACGCTGACCCGGAGAACGAGCAACAGATCCAGAAAGCCTTTGAAGGGCTGGTCAAGGGCAAGACGGTCATTATGATCGCACACCGGCTCTCCACCATTCAGGACGCTGATCTCATTCTGGTAATGAAGCAGGGTGAATTGGTGGAAAGCGGAACCCATGACGCGCTGGTGAAACAGGGCGGCGAATACGCCAAGATGTGGAGCAACTACACAAAGACTACCAAGTGGCACATCGGGAATGAGGTGAAAGTATGCTGAAACGGATGTTTGCCCTGAGCAATCAGGGATTAAGAGATTTGAATAAAGGAATTGCAGCCACTACACTCAGCAATCTGTGCCTGATTGCCCCGGTCAGCCTGCTGGTCATGGTGATATGGGAACTGCTGAATGTGATTTCCGGGCAGGAAAGCAGTATGCGGGATCATGCGGCCTTGTTTATTTGCGGCACTGTGGTCATGTTTATCATTGTGTTTCTGACCCAATGGCTCCAGTACAACAAAACTTATACTGTGGCGTATAAGGAAAGTGCCAACCGCCGGATTGTCCTGGCGGAGAAACTGCGGAAACTTCCGCTGTCCTTCTTTGGCCAGCGCGATCTTTCTGACCTGACCACCACTATCATGGGGGACTGTACGGCTCTGGAGCGCGTATTTTCCAATGCGATCCCGCAACTCTTCGGAACGATTTTTATGTTTATTATAACGGCTATCGGCCTGCTGGTGCTTGACTGGCGGATGGGCCTTTGCATCGTAGTGCCGGTCCCTGTGGCAGCCTTGGTAGTCTTTGCGGCAAAGAAAGCCCAGTCCAATGCCGAAAGCGCCAACATGGATGCCAAGAGAGCTGCCTATGACGGTGTGCAGGAATACCTTGATACCATCCAGGAGCTGAAGTCCTGCTCCCGTGAAGAAGAATATCTGGAGGGCCTGGAAAAGAAGCTGGATTATGTGGTGAAGTGTTCCTTCCGCAACGAGATCGCTCCCGGTGCTGCTACGACCACGGCTCAATTTATCCTTCGGTTTGGCCTTGTGGCGGTCATGCTGGTGGGTGGTATTCTCGTAACGACTGGCTCGTTGTCCATCCCCATGTTCATTCTGTTCCTGCTTTTTGCAGGCCGCATTTATGACCCCTTCACCAGTTGCTTCATGCTGATGGCAGAAGTGTTCTCTGCCCTTGTCAGCGTCAAGCGGATGAAGCAGATCGATGCGACCCCGGAGCAGACCGGCACCAATGTCTGCAATAACAAGGGCTACGACATTGAGTTTAAGAATGTAGTGTTCTCCTACAATGAGGAGCCGGTTTTGAAGGGCGTGTCCTTTGTGGCAAAACAAGGCGAGGTCACGGCGCTGGTAGGCCCATCCGGCAGCGGCAAGTCTACCGCCTCCAAGCTGGCAGCACGCTTTTGGGATGCGGACTCCGGAACCATTACCCTGGGCGGCGTGGATGTCAAAACGGTAGAACCGGAAACGCTGTTCAAGAATTATGCCATTGTATTCCAAGATGTCATGCTCTTTGATGAGACTGTCATGGAGAATATCCGGCTGGGCCGGGGCGATGCCACTGATGAGGAAGTTATGGCTGCGGCCAGAGCTGCCCAATGCGAGGAATTTATCCAGCGTCTTCCTCAAGGGTATCAGACGAACATCGGGGAAAACGGCAGCGCCCTGTCCGGTGGCGAGCGTCAGCGCATTTCGATTGCCCGCGCCCTGTTGAAAAATGCTCCCATTGTCCTGCTTGATGAAGCAACTGCTTCTATGGATGCCGAGAGTGAAACACTGATACAGGATGCCTTGTCGGTACTGCTGAAGGATAAGACGGTCATGGTGATTGCCCATCGCATGAGGACAGTGGCAAATGCTGATAAGATCGTGGTTCTGGACGACGGCAAGGTCAGTGAGATGGGTACACCTGCTGAACTGATGAAAAAGGGCGGTCTATATGCACACCTTGTTGAATTACAGCAAGGAAAATAGAAAGGAAATCTTATGGAACAACACTGGAAGTTAAGAGATTTAGGTCTGACAATCGTATTTTCCGTCATTTACTTTGCTGTGGTTTTGGCAGCTACGATTATGGGCGGCATACACCCATTGCTCTATCTGTTTGTAACAGCTTTAATTGCTCTCGTGGCATGGATTCCATATATGTATGTTATGGCAAAAGTGCCGAAAGCAGGCGTGGTTCTCATTATGAACCTATTTGTAGCAATCGCTTTCGTGGCTTTTGGGGAGCTTGCGAATCTGTTGCTTGGGAGCTTGATTGTTTGTTCTATTTTAGCGGAAATCATTCGGAAATGGGCCGGATATAAGAATTACAAAGGTATCGTGATGAGTTATATCCTGCTTTCGTTAAGCAATATCGGTTCTCCGTTGTATGTATGGGTATTCTCTGACTATGCCATTTCAGAGGCATCCGAAGAAATGTCTGCAAATTATGCTGAGATATTATCAACCTTGACTTCTCCGTGGTTTATGGTTCTTGCTATTGCCGCAACCGTAGTTATCTCAATAATTGTCGGAGTTATTGCAAAAAAGGTTTACAACAAGCAGTTTGCAAATGCTGGGATTATGTGAGTGGGTGATAGAATGAAGATTCATGCGTCGGGCGAGGACTATTTAGAGGCTGTGCTGATGCTGCAAAAAGAAAAAGGCATGGTTCGCTCTGTTGATTGAACCGACACATGGGCTTTTCAAAACCGAGTATCAGTCATGCAGTAAGCGTCCTGCGGGACGGGGGTTTCCTGACGATGGACAGCGACTATTTCCTGCATCTGACCGATGTGGGCCGGGAAGTGGCGGAGCATATCTACGAAAAGCACCGTTTCTTTACCGACCGGCTGATCGAGGCTGGAGTAGACCCTGTAGCGGCGGAAAAGGACGCCTGCCGGATGGAGCATGTCATCAGCCAGGAGTCCTTCGAGCATCCGAAAAATGCTTACAAAACAAAAGAATAATAAACTGCCCGCATAGCAAACGGGTGAAACAGTAACGCGGCCGGGCACATCGAACCCGACCGCGTTACTCGTCTTTCTGGAAGGCTTCCGCCTGTTTGCAGAGCGCGATAAATTTTTCGATCTCTGCTTCGCTTTTCCCGGCAAAGAAGTCCACAACTGTTTTCGAGACTGTCTGATTTATCATTTCCGGGAAGATGGCGGCGTCCACGCTGATATTCAGTTCTTTGGCGACAAGAACCACCGTTTCAAATTTCGGATTACTCTGGCAGGTCTCCAAATCTATGATCGTGCGAGGGTTCATACCGAGGCGTTCAGCCAACTGCTTTTGCGTCAGATGCTGCCGCTTCCGTTCTGACCGCACCTTCCATGCAAATAGATCCAGCGGATTGTTCACTACACATCACCTCTACATCATTGTAGGGTGTGCTTCCGCTCATATAAATAACCATACAGCTCATGCAAAGTGAGTTACAACTCATATTTCGGAGTAAAGGGGGATATGGATGAGAGCGCCAACACAAAGGAGGTCAAAATAAGGCGGGGTTTACCGTTTGTACGGCGGATGCCCATGCCACTACGAAAAATATTCCAATAACGCAGCAGCGAGCCATGCTCACGAAAGTGAGTTATGGCTCGCTTTTTATATACTGTGGCTCATATCTCACAAAACCCGTTTCTTTGAGCGCCTGGGCGTGGGCTGCCGCTCCCCACCCCGTTTCGTTCCGGCCTGTCAACCCGAACGAAACGAAAGGAGCCAATTATGAGCGGCAAAAAAATTTTTCAGATAGATCCCGAAAACTGGCCAAACCAGACCACTCGTGAACGAGTAGTGAGCGAAAGGGGAAGAAAAGAACTGCCTCCCGGCACGAAGGGAGGTGAGAACTTGAAACCTGACCGCCACTACGAGCACAAGCAGTACGCCTTTGACAGCTACTGCAAGAAGGTGCTGAAATGCGAGGCGTGCAACGGCTATCGCCAGATCAGCCGGCACCAGAAGCGTTTCACATCTTTGGAAGAACTGTCCGAGGCAGAAATGGCCCAGCTTGCGGTATATGACCGCTACCCGTGGGAATACACGACCTTCCCTGTGGGAGGGGCCGTGATCCTGATCGAGGACGACGGGCTGGCCGAGGCGCTTCTGGGGCTGTCCCAGGAGGACCTGGAAATCTTTATGATGCACTGGTTCCTGCGGATGACCGACGCACAGATCGCCAGGTACATAAACATGCCCCGCCGGACGGTCAATACCCGCAGGCATAAAGCCTATCGGCTGCTGACAGAGCTGATGGGAGGTGAAGCGGATGACTAAATCTGCGTGCACGCGGGCATCGCTGATCCCTTACCCGGTGATCGCCGCCGCTGTCGGAGGCGACCCCGAAGCGGTGAACCGGGTAGTCCGGCATTACTCCGGCTACATTGCCGCGCTGTCTACACGGACGAGCTATGGCCCTGACGGCTATCCCCGTCCCCAGGTGGACGAAGATCTGCGCGGTCGGCTGGAAGCAAAGCTGATTATTTCCATTCTGGATTTTGACCTGAGCTAATCCAGGGCCGGGCGCTGCGCGTTCCTCTTTCCACGCGGCGTCCCGTTATAGCTCCTTGACAAAGAAAGCCCGGTGGGAGGCCTCCGGCGCAGCATAAGGCAGACGGATACATTCTGTCCTGTATCGAGCCATACGGCCAGTGCGCCATGACCTCCCCTCCGGGAGCGAGCGATACCCACCTGACCGCAAAGCGGACGCGGCACTCTGCGGGCGATGACATACAGACAGGTCAAAGATACTCGCGCATTGGACGCCCGCAAAGCATCGTGCGCCGCACCCATCAGCATGGGCCGGGGTGAAATTCCCGTGGAGCTGTGCCAGCAGCCATCCGTTTTCTGCCTCTTATTTTTCAACACCGTCCTCTGAAAGGGGACGCGCAAATTTTAAGGAGGTGTTCCTCACGGCCCGCCAAAGACTTGGGGGGGAACCCTGCGGCACACGATACGAACGATGCTGCGGAGTTATGACATCCGCGCCAGCGGAGACCTGTTGTGTTCCCATCGTCAGGGGGCGTGGCAAATGTGACGAAAGCTGAGAAATATAAATAGGAAGCGTTTGCCGCTTTCTGTTCAAAACCAGATACCATGCGCTGGTGGTTTCGGCTGCCAGCGTATTCATGTGATTTTGAACAAACACGATGACAAACTTGACGGATTGGAGGAAATATGCTTTATGGAAAAACTTATTACGCGAAAAGAAGCAGCAGAAATTTTGGGTATCAGCATTGCAACGCTGGACGCGGCCCGTAACAATGGTCTTATTTCTTATGTGCAATATGTGCAGAATGGCTGTGTGTACTTTACCTCAGCGGGCCTTCAGGAGTATATCGCAAAATGCACCCACAGAGCAAAGCCAGCAGAAAAGAACGCAACTTATCGTAAACCTCGCAGAGCTGGAGTGTGAGCCGGTCCGTATCCTTGTCGAAATCATAATGGTCTGATAAAACATAGATACAGCGCTGGAGTATATTCTTAGGAGGTGGAGGAATTGGCAAATAGGAAAATAATGCTTCCTCAATATGGCACAGTTATGAAAAGAGGTGTCCTATATTATAGAACCAGAATCAAAGACACGAATGGTAAGCTCGTAGCTATCTACGCAAAAACACCTGAAGAACTATACAACAAAGAAACGCTTGCGTTGGAACAGATTGAGAATGCCACTTTTCATCGGAAAACGCCCACAGTTGCAGAGTATTGTGAAAAGTGGCTGCTGATGCAGTCGGTTCATGTACGAGCTACTACTTTGACGGATTACACCTCAAAGGTCAGGCGGCATATTATAGCGGAATTGGGAGATAAACGGATGGGTGAGGTTAGCCTGGATGATATTCAGCTTGCCCTTGTTCCGGTTTCCAAGAAATCTGCATCGGTTTATAAATCTGTGGTAATCCTTTACAAATCTATCTTTCGCGCAGCGATGGAAAGCAGGATCATTGACCATAACCCGACGATTTATCTCACGACAAAAGGTGGCGGTGTTCCACAAGAGGATCGTCAGGCTTTGACAGATGAACAGGCAGCACGCCTTTTGGATGCTATCCGAGATTTGCCGCCTTATGTCTTTGTCATGATTGGTTTATATGCAGGGCTGCGCCGGGAAGAAATTCTTGCTCTGCAATGGGATTCAGTATATCTGGATACGGATACTCCATATCTGACGGTAAGGCGGGCATGGCACACAGAACACAACAGACCGGTAATCTCAGACGAATTGAAAACCAAGGCTGCGGAGAGAAATATCCCTCTTCCTGTTTGCTTGGCTGAGTGTTTGAAAGCAGCAAAGGAAACATCGACTTCGGAGTATGTGGTTTCAAACCGGGACGGCGAACCGCTGTCCTACACGCAGTTTAAGCGACTTTGGCAGTATATTGTTACGAGGACGGTCAAGGAGCGGAGCTATTATCGGTATGAAGATGGAAAAAGAGTAAAGCATACTGTCACACCTGTCTTGGGAGAAAAGGCTGCTCATAACGGAAAAGTGGTTTACAGTCTGGACTTTGAAGTAACACCCCATCAGCTGCGGCATACTTACATTACCAATCTCATTCATGCATCGGTAGATCCCAAAACGGTTCAATACCTGGCAGGCCATGAAAGCAGCAAGATTACCATGGACATTTATGCAAAGGTTAAGTACAACAGACCAGATGAGCTGGTCAGATCAATGAGTTGCGCGTTTGCAAGCTGGGACGCAGCACAGTAATAATAAAATAGGAAGTAAAGCAGGAGCGAGGCAAGGATGTCTCGCTCTTTGTTTTACATCAGCCGTATCTTTGATTAAATCGAGGCTTTCTGATAAAAAGAGAGTGTAGATACGGAGACTACACATTATCAAGAAAGGACGATCAAAGATGGCAAAAAAGAAAACACAGATCCCGAAGTATGGGACCATTACATTGAAAGGAATCCAGTATTACAGAACCAGGATTACGGATGCAGATGGCAAAGAGTTGAGTTTGTATGCCGCTACTTGTGAAGAATTGTATGAGAAGCAGTTAGAGGCTCGGAAGCAGGTGGAAGAAATTATCTTTCACCGGCAGCACCCGACAGTAGCTGAGTATGGAGAGAAGTGGCTGCTGATGCAGTCGGCAAAGGTGTCTGCGTCTACACTCAGAGGTTATACGAGGGATATGACAAACTATATCATCAAACCTCTGGGAGAGATGTATATGGAAGAAGTGACTGCTGACGATATTCGGCTGGCTCTTGTTCCATTGTCAAAGAAATCGGAAGGCTTATACAATAAGGTCAATATGCTGCTCAAGTGCATTTTTTATGCGGCAGAGAGAAACCAAATTCTTGAACACAATCCCTGTGCGGGAATATCCGGTAAAGGCGGAAAACCGACAAAAAAGAAGGAGGCATTGACAGATCAGCAGGTAGCCGTGCTTCTGGATACAGTCAAGGGGCTTCCTCCATATTTGTTTATTATGCTCGGTTTGTATTCCGGTCTGCGTCGGGAAGAAATTCTTGCACTGCAATGGGATTGTGTATTTCTGGACGAGGATACACCTTATCTTTCGGTGAGGCGGGCATGGCGTACAGAGCATAACAGACCCGTGGTTTCTACGGTGCTAAAGACTCCGGCGGCAAAAAGGGATATTCCGATACCGAAGTGTTTGGTGGATTGTCTGAGAGAAACGAAAGAAAATTCCATATCAGATTATGTGATCGCTGACAGCAAAGGAGAGCCACTGGCTGCCTCGCAGTTTCAAAGAGTGTGGCAGTATGTCGTTGTCCGCTCCACTAAGCCCCGGAACTATTATAAGTATGTAAATGGGGAGAGTATCAAATATACGGTTACTCCAATGCTGGGTATGACCCAGAAGAATCAACCCCAAATCAAATATACGCTGGACTTTGGTGTGACACCTCATCAACTGCGGCACACTTACATCACCAATCTTCTCTATGCGGGCGTTGATCCAAAGACAGTACAATACCTTGCCGGACACGAAAACAGCAAAACAACTATGGACATCTATGCAAAAGTGAAGTACAATAAACCAGAGGAGTTGTTTGGGGTAGTAAATGGTGCGTTTCATCAGGCTATCGCTGAATGAAAAAAGGCCGTTTTTTATGGTCCGCACACCGGATAACTGAGAAGCAGAAAGCCGGAAAAGCCCGGAATATCAAGGAAAAACAGCTCAAAAACTCGCGCAACCAGGTCTCAAAGCAGCTCGTAGAGCACCACAGTTCTCTAAGAGATAATTATCTCGCAAGAGAAATACAATTCAAAGAGATCCAAAACCCCAGAACTTCGGTTCTGGGGTTTTTCTTTACCTTTTGATTCAGTGAGACGTCTAGAAACGTGATGAAAATTGGTGGATATGTAGCAAGTATGCAGCAAAAATCACAGCAACTATGAGGTCAGATTTACCGGTGAAGCATGGGTGGAAAGGCGCAGACCAGTTTATTATTGTCAAGGGTACTTGGGTTGAAAAATTGATGGCGGAATAATATGATGCTGTGATAGAATGAAGAAAATGATTGGATGTGCAAACTGGAAGTTTCACATGAGATGTGTTATTGGGAAATATTCGTGGAGGGGAACTGAAGGATGAAGAATGAAATTGTATTATTTACAGATGGTGATGTTAATATAGAAGTTCAAATCAATCCTGAGCAGGAGACAGTTTGGCTGACGCAAAAACAAATGGAAGTGTTGTTTGATGTTAAGCACGCTACAGTAAGCGAACATATTTCAAATATTCTTGCTTCAGGAGAACTGGATGAGACTTCTGTCGGTTTTTCCGACAGAAGTACAGGGGGACGAAAACCCCCAATTTATAATTTGGATATGATTTTGTCTGTCGGATATCGAGTTAATTCTAAAAGAGGTATAGCTTTCAGAAAATGGGCAAATAATGTCCTTAAACAGTTTATTTTGCAAGGCTATGCAATCAATGAAAAGCGTCTTCAGGCGCTTAAGAAAACAGTTGATATTCAGTCAAGGATGCTTACAGATGCACTTGATATAGAGGAGAAAGTGTAGCCTGCTTCATATTTTTATTAGTGCATTACATAAAAATATGCATATACACATAAACAAGGAATGAATATTGAAACGTATTTTGTTTTACGATAGAATATCATTACTAAAAAGAGTGCAAATGCGGAAAATCTTTTTTTGCCGTTTACCATCTTTAAGAGATATTTACTGGAGAATGGCGTTGGCTCTGAACATATTATTGAAATTGCATTGGACGGTATAGAGAACGAGGAATTAAGAGATCCCAAGATGCTTTTTTGATTTCCAAGGCAAGCCGTTACGACATTAAGGGAGGGATTTGCATGAAAAGAAATTACTGGGCGTTATTAGTTTTTGCGTTAATAATAGTATTGCAGTGAATCGGATTAGGATTTTACGGTCAAATAAGGTTTATTTTTTTGATAATTATATTAGTTCTAATTGTTTTATTGGCAATATTATTACGGAAATAGTAAAAGTGAATAGCGAGGTGTTTGTATGAAAAAGTTAATTGCATCAGTTTTGACATTAGTTTGTATTCTTACTTTGGCAAGGTGTGGAAAATCAGATAGTGGTGACTACCCTGCAACTATAATGGTAAATGGTACTAACTACTATTCCACTGATCATGCTGTTCCTGTTGAAGTGGACGAGAGTGTTATTCAATATACTACTTCTTATGCAGAAAACGGCATACCTCAAAAAGATGGCGAAGCCAATTTCAACAGAGATTTAGGAACACCTTATGCAGTTATTGAGGATGACAGGGTAGTTGTCCTTATAGATAACGAGTGGATAGAGTTCAAAGCGAAGTAAGATAACTTCAAGTCTGATGAAGAGCGCGAAGCGTGAAAGAAAATACAGAAAGAGGCTAGATACTATCATAAATACCTGGCCGTGAAGAAAGGTGCTTAGTTGAATCAGCTCTCATAATGCACCTTACGTTCCAATATCTCATGCGAAACGAAATGCTGGAAAGAATCAGAAGAAATGTCCGATGCAATGGTCAGCAGAGAAAAATGCCGTTTATTGCAAATGGAACCATTCGGTTTTTAGATGAAGAAAGCGAAGGTGTGATCGGCTATGTAAGAGAATTAGAAGGAACAAAACTTGTTGTGCTGTGCAATTTATGTGAGGAAGAAAATAAAGTTGTATGGCAGAGTGAGTGGGATTCATATGAATTGTTGCTTGGAAATTACTCTGATGGAAAAGTAGATGGAACGTTGAGACCATACGAGTGCAAGGTGATGCGTTCCATCTAGAGAGTATAAATTATGTAGAGAAAGAATCGATTGAGTTAGGATAAGAAATTCAACTTCAACTGAAATTAAACTGTATGAAGCGATTCCTGCGTCTTCTTCCCCTTGCAAAGAACAAATAACATGATTAAGAGAACAAGTGGAAAGATAAGACCTATCCCCATTCCAACACGGATATTATTATCAGAATTCTGGGTAACATAACCTACAATACCAGGTCCAATGCTGCCTCCCAAATCGCCGGCCATGGCGAGCAATGCAAACATTGCGGTTCCACCGGCCGGCACTCTTTTGGATGTAATACTGATCGTTCCAGGCCACATGATTCCAACCGAAAAACCACATACAATACAACCGGTTAACCCGATTACCGGATTCGATGATAAGGTGGTTAAAAGATAACAGATCACACAGAGGATTCCGGAACCTGTCATAAACTTCATCAAATCCATTTTTTCACCATATTTTCCAAAAATCAGGCGACTTATTCCCATTGTAATTGCAAACATGCAAGGTCCAATCAAATCCCCAAAAGTTTTAGAAAGTCCCAGTGCAGCTTCGGCATAGGCTGATGCCCATTGTGCCATAGCTAATTCAGATGCTCCTGAACAAATCATCAGGCAGATTGCCAGCCAGACAACAGGAGTTCGGAATAACTGTCTGACGCCCATTCCATTTCCGCCACTTACTAAATGTTCTATCGGACAAGTTGCGAAATTATATATATTAATCGCCGGAATAAGTGCCCACATGACTGCCAGCCATTTCCAACTATTCATCCCAAACAGGAAGAAAAATAAGCTCGAAATCAGTATGGTGGCTGCCGCACCCCAACAGTAAAAGGAGTGAAGTAGGCTCATAGTTGCTTCTTTATTTTTAAACGGGCATGCTTCGATGATAGGACTGCAGAGAACTTCGATCAATCCACTCCCCACAGCATAGATAATTACACTTAGAATAATTCCGGTAAAAGGATTCGGTAACAGATCAGGAAGAAATGCAAGTCCAACTAATCCGGCAGCAGCGCATATTTCAGAAGTTACGATACATACACGATAACCGATTCGATCTACAAACTTCGCACAAAATAAGTCGACTAAAAGCTGTGTGAAGAAAAAGAATGTAGATATTAAAGCAATGTTACCCAATGAAATATCATAATCATTGTGAAATTTTAAAAATAATAGTGGTGCGAAATTTGCGGATATCGCCTGAGTGACGAATCCCAGATAACATGCCACTTTTGTTTTTTGATAATCTTGCATAACAGAAAACTCCTTTGTTCTTTTTATACCGTATTATATATTAGATAACAAGAAAAAACATTGACTTATATTGCATAAATATTGTATTATATCGTAAATCCAATAAAAAGGTTGTTGTGAGGAAAGATATGGCACAAAATAAAATTGTAACAGATGAGAATTTAATGGAATCAGCAAAGCATGGGACTGACAGCTATCCATTTAAATGCTATTTTGAAAAGTTATCACAATTTGATTTTCATTGCATTGACTGGCATTGGCATACAGAATGGGAATTTGTATATGTTGAATCTGGAAGCATGACGGTATGTGTTGGTGAATCAATGTTTTCACTATCAGAGGGGAATGGTATTTTTATAAATTCAAAGATTTTGCACAAATTTTATTCCAGTGATGAAACTGTCATCCCCAATTTCCTTTGTATGCCGTCCTTTCTTGCGTCGGAAAATAGTTTGATCTATCAAAAATATATTCAACCGATTGTTTCATCATCGTTGTCATACTTGATCTTAAACGGGGAGAATTTATGGCAAGGAGAGGCATTAGAAATTATGAAGCAAATATTTTCCGCACAGGATAGAGAAGTTGATGGTGAGCTGCTTACATCAGTTCTTATGCAGAAATTATGGCTGATCATTTATGAAAATATTGACAAAACGTGTATGGAAGAGCAAGTGGACGATTCCGGTTCAGTTCAGGCACGCTTGCAGCTTATGATGCAGTTTTTGCACCAGAATTATGCAGAAGATATATCTTTGGAGGAAATTGCCTGTTATGCTAATATTAGTAAAAGTACGGTGTTGAATCTTTTTAATAGATTTTTACATATCACTCCGATTAATTATTTGATCGGCTATCGGCTGAAGAAAGCAGCATTGTTGATTAAAAATACAGAGAAAAAAATCAATACGATTTCTTATGAAACAGGGTTTCATAATGTAGATTATTTTTGTAGAGCATTTAAAAAGAGTTATAATATGACTCCAACAGAATATCGGAAAAGTAAAAATTCAACAGATAAAGTTAGAACAGAAGAGGAGAATGACATTATGATAATTAGAAAATATACAGAAAAAGATATTTCCGAGATGATTCACATCTGGAATGAAGTAGTAGAAGATGGTGAGGCATTTCCACAGGAAGAGTTTTTGGATGACAAGACAGGGGCAGAATTCTTTGCATCACAGACTTATTGCGGTGTTGCGGATAACGATGGGGGAATTGTAGGACTTTATATCTTGCATCCGAATAACATTGGCCGCTGTGGTCACCTTGCAAATGCAAGTTATGCAGTGGATTCAACTTGCCGTGGAAAGCATATCGGTGAGAAACTTGTAAGTGACTGCCTTGTGCAGGCAAAGCTGCATGATTTCAAAATCCTGCAGTTCAATGCAGTGGTAGAAAATAATGTTCACGCACGTCATTTGTACGAGAGATTAGGATTTGTGCAGATTGGAACTGTACCGAATGGATTCCGTATGAAAGATGGGACATATCAGAATATTTGTTTGTATTATAAGGAAGTGTAATAATAAACCAATATTGACAATATAAAGATACGAGGAAAATGAAATGAACATACAGATTTTTGGAACTAAGAAATGCAATGACACCAAGAAAGCAGAACGTTTCTTCAAAGAACGTGGAATCAAATTTCAGTTCATTGATATGAAAGAAAAAGGTATGAGTAAGGGTGAATTCAATTCAGTTGCTCAGGTGAATGGCGGATTAGAAAATATGATCAACTGGGAAGGAAAAGATAAGGATCTTCTTGCTCTGATTAAATACATTGCAGATGAGGATAAGCTTGAAAAGGTGCTTGAAAATCCGCAGGTGATTAAAACGCCGGTTGTAAGAAATGGAAAACAATCAACACTTGGTTATCAGCCGGATGTCTGGAAAGCGTGGAAATAAGAAAGGTAAAGGATAAATTATTATGATTTATACAGTAAAGAGAATCGATGAAGATTTAGATTTTGGTTGCGAAGAACGAGCCAAAGACGCTCCGGTTATGGCAGTGGTTACACTTGTAGATTCATCCGGAGAAGAATTGAGGGTGAAAGCAGAGGATGCCCTGCTTTATAAAAACAATATCAATGAAGGAGACAAGGTTTGTTACGATAAAAATGATCCGGATTCCGTTATTAGCCATATATAGATGGAAAGTGTGGAAATGACGATGTAAATATTTGTTGATGCAGACACCTGTCCAGTGGTTAGCATAGTTAAAAAATGCAAAAAAGCAGTTGCAGATCTGGGGCGTATTCTTTTAGTGCATAAGCATCAAAATAGTGTTATAATCACAAAAGCGCCTGGGAAAATGGACGCAGAAAATTATATTTATCACAAGGAGGCAATCACGATGGATTTCTACAAGAGAGCACTTGAATTAAAAGACGAAACAGTAGCAGACAGAAGATACATTCATCAGAATGCAGAGACAGGACTTGAGCTTCCGAAGACGAAAGCTTATGTGATGGATAAGTTGAAAGAGTATGGTCTGGATCCGGTTGAATGCGGAGAGGGAGTTACGGCAACGCTTGGAAATGGCGGTAGGGTTCTTCTCCTGCGTGCAGATATGGATGGACTTCCGATGCCGGAGGAAAGTGGTGAAGCATTTGCTTGTCCAACAGGAAAAACAGCACATACTTGTGGACATGATTTTCATGCGGCAATGCTTTTGAGTGCGGCAAGAATCTTAAAAGAACAGGAGAGCAAGTTGAAAGGAACTGTGAAATTCATGTTCCAGCCGGCGGAAGAGACATTTCAGGGAAGTAAGAATATGATTGAGCATGGGATTCTTGAGAATCCGAAGGTAGATGCAGCACTTGCGTATCATGTATCTCCGGGAAAGATGCCGGTCGGACTTTTTATGTATAATGATAAAGGCACAATGATGTATTCTGTTGATGGATTTAAAATCACGGTCAAAGGGAAAGGTTCTCACGGAGCCTATCCTCATGCGGGTGTGGATCCGATTAATATCGGAGTACACATTCATCTTGCATTGCAGGAGTTGATTGCAAGAGAGACTGATCCGGCGCACGCATGCGTTCTGACAATTGGACAGTTTAAGGCCGGCGAGGCGGCAAATATCATCCCGGAGACAGCAGTTCTTCAGGGAACGATCCGTACAAACAATACGAAAGAGCGAGAACTTCTTGTTCGCAGAATGAAAGAAGTGGCAGAGAAGACTGCAGCTGTGTATAATGGCAGTGTGGAAATCGAGATGATCTCTGAGGTTCCACCGCTGATTTGCAATCCGGCGTTGACGGACGAAATGATTGGATATATGAAAGAGATGGATATTCCGGGCCTTACTCCAGTTCCGGATGTGAGTGCAAGTGCATCGGAAGATTTTGCAGTGATCGCAGAGAAAGTTCCGAGTACATTTATGTATCTCTCAGCAGGTTATACGGATGAGCGGGGAACTTATCCGGCACACAATCCGAAGGTACAGTTTAATGAAGATGTCTGCCCGATCGGTGTGGCATGTCTGGCACAGTGTGCGGTGAAATGGCTGGAGAGTCATCAGGAATAAGAAGTAAAATACAAAATCAAGAGAAGAAACAAGAATACGATTGGAGAGCGATATGAGCATATTAAATGTAGAACACCTGACACATGGATTTGGAGACCGTGCAATCTTCAATGATGTGTCATTCCGACTTCTGAAAGGAGAGCATATTGGTCTTGTGGGGGCCAACGGAGAAGGGAAATCCACTTTTATGAGTATTGTTACAGGGAAAATGTTACCGGATGAAGGGAAGGTTGAGTGGTCAAAGAATGTGCATGCAGGTTATCTGGATCAGCATGCAGTTCTTGAGAAAGGAATGACGATCCGTCAGGCTTTGAAATCCGCATTTGATCCACTCCTTCAGAAGGAGCAGAGAATGAATGAAATCTGTGATATGCTTGGAACAGCAGATGAGGAAGAAATGAATGCGTTGATGGAAGAACTTGGTACGATCCAGGATGAACTGACACTGCATGATTTCTATACGATTGATGCGAAGGTAGAAGAGGTTGCGCGTGCACTTGGATTACTTGATCTTGGATTGGACAGAGATGTGACAGACTTAAGTGGTGGACAGAGAACGAAAGTGCTTCTTGCGAAACTTCTCCTTGAGAAGCCGGATATCCTGCTTCTTGACGAGCCGACAAACTATCTGGATGAGGAGCATATTGCATGGCTGAAGCGTTATCTTCTGGACTACGAGAATGCATTTATCCTTATTTCACATGATATTCCGTTCTTAAATGAAGTCGTGAATATTATTTATCATATGGAAAATCAGGAACTGAACCGTTATGTGGGCGATTATGATCATTTCCAGGAAGTTTATGCGGTGAAGAAAGCACAGTTGGAAGCGGCTTACCGTCGTCAGCAGCAGGAAATCAGCGAGCTGAAGGATTTCGTTGCAAGAAATAAAGCTCGCGTGTCTACAAGAAATATGGCGATGTCCCGTCAGAAAAAGCTGGATAAGATGGATGTGATCGAGCTTGCGGCAGAAAGACCAAAGCCGGAATTCCATTTCAAATATGGAAGAACTCCTGGTAAGATGCTTTTTGAGACGAAGGATCTTGTGACAGGATATGATGAACCATTATCTAAACCGTTGAATTTCTCTATGGAACGTGGACAGAAAATCGCACTTGTTGGAACAAATGGAATTGGAAAAACCACGTTGCTAAAGAGTATTCTTGGATTGATTCCTTCTTTATCAGGAAGTGTTGAACTTGGTGATAACCTTGAACTTGGTTATTTTGAGCAGGAAGTAAAAGGAGAAAACCGTAATAGTTGTATTGAGGAACTGTGGCAGGAATTTCCTTCTTATACACAGTATCAGGTGCGTTCCGCGCTTGCAAAATGCGGACTTACAACGAAGCATATTGAAAGTCAGGTGCGTGTACTCAGCGGTGGAGAGCAGGCAAAGGTGCGTCTCTGTAAGTTGTTAAACAGAGATACGAATTTTCTTCTCCTTGACGAGCCGACGAATCATCTTGATGTGGATGCAAAGGACTCTCTCAAGCAGGCATTACAGGAGTACAAGGGAAGTATCCTTCTGATCTGCCACGAACCTGAATTTTATCAGGATGTGGTTGATGAAGTGTGGGATATGAGCCAGTGGACAACAAAAGTATTCTAAAAATTGCACAAATAGAGCTGCATGTGAATTATGCAATAATCACGAAAATGTTTGAAAATTTAAAAATCTCTTAAAATAATACTGAAAAAATGTTATACTACACACGTAGAGTCTGTTATAAAAAGGGCAGTACATTGTGGACAACAACAGTGTAAATGAAAAGAACAGGAGGTTTTGAAAATGCTCAGCAGAGGAGACGCAGTTGTATATAAGTGCAGAGGAGTGTACAAGGTAGAAGAAGTAGGAAAACTGGATTTTTCATTTGTGGATGGCAAGAAAGATTATTATACATTACAATCCATAGACAATCAGAGAGATAAGGCGTATGTTCCGATTGATGATGAGAAGAACATCCGTCGTCCGGTGAGTGAGCAGAAGGCGAAGGAACTGCTGGATAATCTTGCAGAGGTTGGTATACTGAATGTAAAGAATGAAAAGTACAGAGAACAGGAATACAAGGATTGTATCTCAAGCTTCTGTCCTGAAAACTGGGTCAAAGTGCTGAAGACATTGTATAGCCGAACAAAACGAAGAGGCAGCATGACAAGCATGGATAAGAAATATCAGCTGCTTCTGGAACATGCTCTTTCGAGTGAAATGAATTATGTTCTTGGAATTCCGGCAGGCGAGATGACAGAACTGATCAAAAAGAGTGAATAGTTACTAGAATTTAATAGAAAGAGGTCCGAAGCTACGGAAAATCAGGATTTTTCATTCAATAGCTGTCGGGCCTGGACTTGCGAAAAAAGCATGTGCATGATATACTTCTCCTGAATCTATTATTTTAGGAGAAGTTTTTCGTTTTTTTCTAGTAGATTGTCAAGAAAGCGAACGTACCGAAAGGAGAACAACAATGAAGATGCTGTCGATTGAGCAGGAACTTAAGAGTAACTCTTATCCAGGAAGAGGAATTATTATTGGTAAAAGCCCGGATGGAAAGAAGGCTGTCACTGCCTATTTTATTATGGGACGCAGTGAGAACAGTAGAAACCGTGTGTTTGTAGAGGACGGAGAGGGAATTCGTACACAGGCATTTGATCCATCGAAGCTTACAGACCCAAGTCTGATTATTTACGCACCGGTCAGAGTATTGGGGAATAAGACGATCGTAACAAACGGAGATCAGACAGATACGATTTATGAAGGAATGGATAAGCAGCTTACTTTTGAGCAGTCTCTTCGTTCTAGAGAATTCGAGCCGGATGGTCCGAACTACACACCACGTATTTCTGGTGTGATGCATATTGAGAATGGCAATTTCAATTATGCAATGTCAATCCTGAAGAGCAATAACGGAAACCCGGATAGCTGTAATAGATATACTTTTGCATACGAGAATCCGGCAGCCGGTGAAGCTCATTTTATTCACACTTATATGCATGATGGCAACCCGCTTCCAAGCTTTGAGGGAGAACCGAAGCTGGTAGAGGTGCTGGACAACATGGAAGAGTTTGCAGACCTTCTGTGGAACAGCCTGAATGAGGAAAATAAAGTGTCATTATTTGTCCGTTACATTGATATCGAGACAGGTAACTATGAGACAAAGATCGTGAATAAGAACAAATAAGGAGCGTAAAGACAGATGAAAGAATTAGAATTGAAATACGGATGTAACCCGAATCAGAAACCTTCAAGAATTTACATGAACGACGACAGAGAGCTTCCAATCAAGGTGCTCAGCGGACGTCCAGGATATATTAACTTCCTGGATGCGTTCAATGGATGGCAGTTGGTATCAGAACTGAAGAAAGCAACAGGACTTCCGGCTGCAACTTCATTCAAGCATGTATCACCGGCCGGAGCGGCTGTTGGTCTTCCACTGTCAGAGACACTGGCGAAGATTTACTGGGTAGATGATCTTGGAGAACTTTCTCCACTTGCATGTGCTTATGCAAGAGCGCGTGGCGCAGACCGTATGTCTTCTTTCGGTGACTTTATTTCTCTGTCTGACGTCTGTGACGTTGATACAGCGCGCCTGATCAAGAGAGAGGTATCTGATGGAGTGATCGCACCGGGATATGAGCCGGAAGCACTTGAACTTCTGAAACAGAAGAAAAAAGGAAATTACAATATTATTCAGATCGATCCGGATTATGTGCCTGCACCGTTAGAGCACAAGGAAGTATTCGGAATTACATTTGAGCAGGGAAGAAATGAACTGAATATCGATAAAGATTTCTTCTCAAATGTTGTGACAGATGTGAAAGAGATCCCGGATGCAGCGAAGATCGACCTTGCTATTTCCATGATTACACTGAAATATACACAGTCTAACTCTGTATGTTATGTAAAAGATGGACAGGCAATCGGAATCGGTGCCGGACAGCAGTCAAGAATCCACTGTACACGTCTTGCCGGACAGAAGGCAGATAACTGGTGGTTACGTCAGAATCCGAAGGTACTTGGACTTCAGTTCAAGGATGGAATCGGACGTGCAGACAGAGATAATGCGATCGATCTTTACATCGGAGAGGAATATATGGATGTTCTCGCAGATGGTGTCTGGGAGAATACATTTAAGGTAAAACCGGAAGTATTTACAAGAGAAGAGAAGAGAGCATGGCTGGACCAGCTGACAGGTGTTGCGCTTGGTTCTGATGCATTCTTCCCATTCGGTGATAATATTGAGCGTGCACATAAGAGTGGTGTAACTTATATTGCACAGCCAGGTGGATCTGTGCGTGATGATAATGTAATTGCTACATGTAACAAATACGGCATGGCAATGGCATTTACAGGAATCCGTCTGTTCCATCATTAGAAACTTAAGATAAGATGATAAAAGAACCGGGACTTTTGGTGAAGAACCGGCGGTATAGAAAGGCTGAAATATTATGGTAATAGAGACAAGAAGCCCGGAAGAGACATTTGCAGTCGGTAAAAGTCTTGGTGAAAAAGCATTCCCAGGTCAGGTGTTAACCCTGACCGGGGATCTTGGAGTTGGGAAAACGGTCTTTACTCAGGGACTCGCAGAAGGACTTGGGATTGAAGAACCGGTGAATAGTCCGACATTTACCATCGTTCAGGTTTATGAAGAAGGGCGTCTGCCCTTCTATCATTTTGATGTCTACAGAATCGGTGACATTGAAGAGATGGACGAGGTGGGATTTGAAGAATACGTGATGGGAGAAGGTGTCTCACTGATCGAGTGGGCGAATCTGATAGAAGAGATTCTTCCGGAACGTCGGACAAATATTCTGATCGAGAAGGATCTGACACAGGGATTTGATTATCGTCGGATCACAATCGAGGAACAATAACGATAAAAAACTAGAAGAATGGAACAAAGAGAAGGCTGTTGATACAGAGAACATTCTTACAGCAGCTGACAGAGGAAGGAAGCAAGACCATGAGAGTATTGGCGATAGACAGCTCAGGACTGACAGCAACGGTTGCAGTCGTTGAGGATGAACAGACAATTGCGGAGTATACCGTGAATTATAAGAAGACACATTCGCAGACACTTCTGCCGATGATTGATGAGGTAAAGAAGATGATCGATCTGGATTTGTCCAGCATTGATGCCATTGCTGTGTCAGGAGGACCGGGCTCTTTTACCGGGCTTAGAATCGGATCTGCTACTGCGAAAGGACTGGGACTTGCTCTTGGAAAACCTCTGATTCATGTTCCAACAGTGGATGCACTGGCCTATAATGTTTATGGATGTGGCGACTTGATCTGCCCAATCATGGATGCCAGAAGAAAACAGGTTTATACAGGATTGTATTCATTTTCACATGAAGTGAAAGATGGAACACATCTGACAGAGGCAGCATTTCATGTGGAAGAACAGCAGATGGCGATTGCAGTAGAAGAGTTGATCGGTAAGCTGAATGCGTATAAACGTCCGGTTGTATTTTTGGGAGACGGAGTACCAGTGTATCGTCAGATGCTTGAAGAGGGACTTGAAGTCCCGTATTCATTTGCCCCATCATACATGAACCGTCAGAGAGCGGCTGTAGTAGGAGCACTTGGTATTGCGTATTATTATGCAGGAAAATATGAGACAGCAAAGGCGCATAAGCCGGATTATCTGCGTGTGTCTCAGGCAGAGCGCGAACGTGCGCAGCGTGAAAAGGAAGCAAAGACAGAAGTGCGTGAGATGACGATTGAAGACGGTGCTGTAGTTGCTGAGATTGAGCACCAGTCATTTTCTGATGCCTGGAGCGAGAAGGCGATTCTAGAGACGCTGGAACAGAACAATAGTGTCTGCTTTGTTGCGGAAAAAGCAGGGAAAAGAGTAGGATATCTGCTTGGTTATACTGCAGTTGATGAAGTGGAGATTGCAAGAATCGCAGTGATTGATGAGATGAAACGTCAGGGAGTTGGTCATGCATTAATGCTAGCTTTGAAGGCGTGGAGTAAAGAGCATCAGATTGCAAAGGTTCTGTTGGATGTAAGAGAAAGTAATCAGGCAGCAGGAGCATTTTATGCGAGAGAAGGATTCATAAATGATGGAGTCCGCAAAGCATTCTATCAGGATCCGAAGGAAGATGCAGTACTGATGAGTCTGGAAATAGATAAATAACCAGCAGTTTCCAGTGGAAATTGCGAAAACTGTTTTGTATAATTGAGGCGTAACAAAGGAAGAAAACAGGAATATTCCGTTTTTGTAAATTACAATGATGAGTAACAACATAATTGCTGCTCACAGGAGGAAAACGTATGCGCCAGTATCAGTTGAAAGAAACAAAAGAAATTACGAAAATTATTTGTAACCGGTGTGGAAAAGAAACAAAAGTTGTGAGTGGGATTCCGAAAAGAGAGATGCTTCATGTAGAGCATACCTGGGGCTATTTTTCTGGAAAAGATGGAGAAAGCTGCAGTTTTGATCTGTGCGAGGAGTGTTTTGATGAAATTACAAAGGGGTTCCTCATTCCAACCGAATGTAAAGATGAATGAAAGAGTCTGGTTTGCAGTTTCGGGCAAACCGTAATGGACAAGAAGATAGAGGAATATTATGTTAGATGTATGTTTGCTTGGAAGTGGTGGGATGATGCCGCTTCCTTATCGTTTCCTTACTTCCTTAATGACAAGGTTTAATGGAAGCAGTCTGATGATTGACTGCGGAGAAGGAACACAGGTAGCTGTAAAAGAGAAGGGCTGGAGTTTTAAACCAATCGATGTGATCTGTTTTACTCATTATCATGGGGATCATATCAGTGGACTTCCGGGTCTTCTACTTACAATGGGAAATGCAGACCGTAGGGAACCGTTGACACTGATCGGACCGAAAGGCCTTGAAAGGGTTGTCAGTTGCCTGCGCGTAATTGCGCCGGAACTGCCATTTCCAATCATTTATCAGGAGATTCAGGGAGCGGAGCAGACATTTGAGTTAAATGGATACCGGTTGAAAGCATTTCGTGTGAACCATAATGTACTTTGCTATGGTTATACGATTGAAATTGACCGCGCCGGTAAGTTTGATGTGGAGCGTGCCCGTGCAAATGAGATTCCGCAGAAATACTGGAGTCGCTTACAGAACGGAGAAACTGTAGAAAGTGAAATGGGAATTTTGACACCGGATATGGTGCTCGGTCCACAGAGAAAAGGAATTAAGCTGACTTATACAACAGATACAAGACCGACAGATTCGATTCGTGAGAATGCGAAAGATTCTGATCTTTTCATCTGTGAAGGGATGTATGGAGAGAAAGAGAAAGCAGCGAAGGCAATAGAGTATAAGCATATGACATTTTATGAAGCGGCGGAACTGGCGAAAGAAGCGAATGTTGGCGAGATGTGGCTGACACATTATAGCCCGTCACTTACAAAGCCGGAACATTATATGAATGATGTGAAAAAGATATTCCCTCGGGCGAAAGCTGGAAAGGATGGAATGTCTGTTGATCTGATGTTTGAAGATTGAGAGGGATAGAAAATGAGTGAAAGCAAAGAGATTAATATACTGGCGATCGAAAGTTCCTGTGATGAGACAGCGGCAGCAGTAGTACGAAACGGACGAGAAGTGCGCTCAAATATTATTTCTTCTCAGATTGATCTGCACAAATTATACGGTGGTGTTGTGCCGGAAATTGCATCAAGAAAGCATATTGAGAAGATTAATCAGGTGATTGAAGAGGCGCTTAGTGAAGCAGGGACAACATTAGATGAGATTGACGCAATCGGTGTAACTTATGGACCGGGGCTTGTAGGAGCCCTGCTTGTTGGCGTGGCTGAAGCAAAAGCAATCGCATGGGTGAAAGATATTCCACTGGTTGGAGTGCATCATATTGAGGGACATATTTCTGCAAATTATATCGAACATCCGGATCTTGAGCCACCGTTTGTGTGTCTTGTTGCATCCGGCGGACATACGCATCTTGTATGTGTGAAAGAATATGGAAAATATGAGATCCTCGGAAGAACCAGAGATGATGCAGCGGGTGAAGCTTATGATAAAGTGGCTCGTGCAATCGGGCTCGGTTATCCGGGCGGTCCAAAGATTGACCGTATTGCCAAAGAGGGGAATCCGGATGCAATCCAGTTCCCAAAGGCAAAGGTAAATGATGCAGAGTATGATTTTAGTTTCAGTGGACTGAAATCAGCGGTATTGAATTATATTAATGGCTGTAAGATGAAAGGTGAGACATTTGATCCTGCAGATCTTGCAGCATCTTTCCAGAAGGCAGTAGTAGAAGTTCTTGTGGGTAATTCAATGCGTGCAGTAGAAAAACTCGGCATGAAGAAATTTGCGATTGCGGGAGGAGTTGCGTCTAATTCAGCGCTTCGTGAAGCGATGGAAGAAGCTTGTGAGAAACGTGGAATGAAATTCTACCGTCCGTCACCGATTTACTGTACAGATAATGCGGCAATGATCGGAGCGGCGGCTTATTATGAATACCTTGCCGGAACTCGTTCGGGATGGGATTTGAATGCTGTGCCGAACCTGAAATTGGGTGAACGTTAAGATAGTTGATTTACGTGTCAGTTATTTGAATAACAAAGAGATATGAACAGGATTTTGTGATGAGTTGTGAATAACTTTGCAAAATCCTGTATTTAATGTGAATAACAGGAGAGAAAAATGGAGAAGAAATATTGTACAGCGGTTGTTCTTGCTGGAGGAAGTGGAAAAAGAATGGGGACAAAAGTTCATAAACAGTACTTAATGCTGAAAGGTTATCCTGTACTTTATTATTCTCTGAAAGCGTTTCAGGATTCTGCGTGGATTGATGAGATCATTCTTGTCAGTGGCGCAGGGGAAGAAGAATACTGCCAAAAGGAAATTGTAGAGAAATACAGTTTTTCAAAAGTACGCAAAATTGTATCTGGAGGAGCAGAGCGATATAATTCTGTCTGGAATGGTCTGCAGCAGATCACAGAAAAAGACGGGATCGTATATATTCATGACGGGGCAAGGCCGTTTGTGGATGATGCGATGATTGAGCGTGCTTATCGATGTGTGGAAGAAACAAAAGCATGTGTTGCCGGTATGCCCGTAAAGGATACGATCAAAGTTGTAGATGAAAAGAATTATGTGAAAGGCACGCCGGAGAGAAAAACACTCTGGCTTGTTCAGACGCCACAGGTTTTTGACGTTCAGCTGATTAAAGAGGCTTATCAGAAATTAATCAACGAGAAAATTGAAAATGCGACAGATGATGCGATGGTAGTCGAGCAGATGATGGGACATACTGTTAAATTATATCCCGGAGCATATGAAAATATAAAAATCACAACACCGGAAGATCTTCTTGTGGCGGAAGCGTTTCTGTAGGAATATACAAGGGAACTGTCTTATGTTTATTCCTTAATTTCAAAAAATGTAAAAACAGGTCAAGGAAACTTGCTCAAAAGCATGACTGAGAATCGAGATACTTAAGAACAAATCAAGAAAAGAAGGGGATTTTTCGATGTTGTAAAGTGTGGAAAAAGCCCCAAAAATCAAGGAAAACAAAGAAAATTAAAAAAATGTGAAAAAAATGAAAGAAAGGTGTTGACATTTAGGTCTACCTTATGATAAGATTATCAGCGTCGCAAGTGAAACGACAACAACTTAATAAGAATTGCTAATCGGCAATGATTAGGTATTATGGAGAGGTATCGAAGTGGTCATAACGAGGCGGTCTTGAAAACCGTTTGTCCGAAAGGGCGCGTGGGTTCGAATCCCACCCTCTCCGTTTTTTATGGAGAAGTACCCAAGCTGGCCGAAGGGGCTCCCCTGGAAAGGGAGTAGGTCGTTAGTAGCGGCGCGAGGGTTCAAATCCCTCCTTCTCCGTTTGTTTTATGAAAACTCATAAAACTTTTTAAAAAAGTTCTTGACAAACAAAAACAGCTATGTTAATATAAACAAGCTGTCGCTTGAAAAGAACGACACAAACAAAGAACCTTGATAACTGAACAATA